>Ga0315909_10002714_pt1 | contig 22315 bp, 23 predicted proteins | sample LakEriMetagenome_11_FD_203527 | JGI IMG/M metagenome (GOLD analysis project Ga0315909, IMG submission 203527) | Freshwater fungal communities from buoy surface, Lake Erie, Ohio, United States - Buoy 2 MA125 | ecosystem: Environmental > Aquatic > Freshwater > Lake | place: USA: Lake Erie, Ohio...
GTCCGCAGAGAACGCGCTGGTGGTGATGCCGAAGCGCGGCATTCGCGTGCCGCTGCTGAGCGACGAGGAAGCGGAGGACGTGTGGTCGCTGCGGGTGCAGCTGGAAGGCGAGGCCTGCGCGCGCGCAGCGCGCTACGTCACGGCGGCCGAGCTCGCCGAGATCAGCGTGCTGGCAGACAGCCTGCAAAACGCTGGCGATGCGGGCGACCTGCACCCGGTGCTCGAATGCAACAACGCTTTCCAGTTCGCCATCTATCGCGCGGCGCGTAGCCCGGTGCTGCTGCAGATGATCGAGCTGCTGCGCCTGAAGAGTGTGCCGCATTGTACTGCTGCCGTTCGCGTGATGCTGCGCGAGCGGCCTGATTACTACCATCAGAGCTGGATCAACCATGCGGCACTGGTGGCGGCGCTCGCCGCGCATGATGCCCCGCGTGCGCGGCGTGAGAAACAATCCGACATCCGCGCGCTTCGCGCGTTCGTGCGCGAAGCGCGCAACGCGCAGGCACGGCGGCCGGCCCCAGACTCGTCGAGGAGGACCATCCATGAATCGTCCTGAACGCACCCCCTTTGCCGTGACTGCCCCGTCGTTTGCCCGCTCGCACGCCTTGCATGCCCGCGCACTGCAGGTGTTTCCAGACGGTGTGGGCGGGTATTCGCAGGCGCGGGCGCCACATCCGCTGTACCTCACGCGCGCCGAAGGCGCACGGCTGTACGACGTGGATGGCAACGCATATATCGACTTCATGCTGGGTGCAGGCCCGGCGATCCTCGGACACCAGCATCCGGACATCGTCAGCGCCGTGCAGGCGGTGCTTGGGGAAGGGCTGCCGAACATCGCCGTCACGGAGCGCCAGGTCGAGCTCGCGGAAACCATTCAGCGCATGATGCCGAGCCTGGAGCGACTGCGTTTCCTGCCCACCGGGACAGAAGCGGTGCAGGCCGCCATCCGCGTTGCGCGACGGGCGACCGGACGCAAGCTGATCGCCAAGTTCGAAGGCGCGTACCACGGGCAGGCGGACAACGTGATGGTGTCCGTCGCCGCGCCAGCCGACGAGCGTGGTCCGGCCGCCGCGCCCGCGCGGGTGCCGTATCACTGCATGTTGCCGGAAGAACTGGCTGCGCTGACCGTGGTGCTGCCCTATAACGATGCGGACGCCGCATGCGCGCTAATCGAACGGCATGCCAAAGATCTGGCGATCGTGCTGATGGAGCCCATGCTCGGTTTCGCGGGCGCGGTGCCGGCCACACGCGAGTTCGTGCATGCGCTCCGCGACGTCACGGCGCGCCACGGCATCGTGCTCGCGCTGGACGAAGTGATCACGGGTTTCCGCGTGGGCCTGGGCGGCGGCCAGGGACATTATGGCGTGGTGCCGGATCTCACGATCCTCGGCAAGGCCATCGGCGGCGGCCTGCCGCTGGCGGCATTTGGCGGCCGTGCGGATCTCATGCAGTGGCTGTCGGCGACAGCGCATCCGCATGACTACGTGTTCCAGTCCGGCACTTACAGCGCGCTGCCGCTGAGCCTTGCTGCCGGGCTTGCCACCTTGCGTGCACTGGAGGCGGGCGGCGAGGCGCACCTGCTGAAACTGGGTGAACGCGCGCGTGAGGGATTGCGGCGCGTGGTGGCGGATCTTGGCCTGCCGGCGTGCGTGACGGGGCTCGGATCACTGTTCCACCTGCATTTCACCGCGGCGGACGTCCGCTCGGCGCGCGAGGCGGAGGATGCAGACCACGCCGAGATCCGCAGGCTGCACGAAGCTCTGCTGAGCCACGGCCTCTACTTCTATGCCGGCCGGCTCGGCTTCCTGTGTACGGCGCACACCGAAGCGGACATCGATCACATGGTGGCAGCGACCCGGGCGGTGCTGCTGGACGGCGAGTTCTCCAGGGACTGACCCAGCCTGGGACAGCGCTGCTTGAAGGGCGCTCGAAGGGCGCTCGAAGGGCGACGCTCTTGGGGGTCATGAGCACGGCGACGCTGATAATATCCACGTATACACTTGGGCAGTGCGCGAGACACCAAGAGGCGCCCGATGTCCAAAGAGGCCGTTTTCACCATGAAGCTGGAGCCAGAGCTGCGCGCTGAGTTCATGGCGGAGGCCGAGGCCAGTCATCGCCCAGCCTCGCAAATCTTGCGCGAATTGATGCGTGAGTTCGTGCAACGCCAACGCCAGGCACGCGAGTACGAAGCGTTTCTGCGCGACAAGGTAGCGAATGCCCGGGAGCAAATCCGCACTGGCGACTATGCCAGCGGGGAGGACGTCGAGGCACGCTTCGCTGCACGACGCGCGCAGTTGCTGATGAAGGCGGGCGGCCCCGGCACATGAAGATCTTCTGGGAAACTATTACCTCGCAAGCCCGCCGCAACCCGCAAAAGTGCGATCCAGCCCACGCGGCCGGTGCTTAGGGCGGTAACCGCCCGTCGCTATCTCACTCCTCAATTGCTCCCCCGACAGGAGAGCCCGCCCTACCGCCGATGCCCCAGCGCCAGCGTCCGCGCCTGCCCCACCGGACGGTTCAGATTCACGCGGTCTGCGGCTGATCTGCCTGCCCGGTCTGCGCTACCAATGGTAGTCGAGGATGATGATCCGCCCTGAAACGCGCCCAGCCTGGGATAGCGCTGCTTGAAGAGGGCTTGCAGGGTGGCGTCCTTGCGGGTCATGAGTTCCCGCCCATCGGCGCGGGAGGCAACCCACTCATCCCGCACGGCCTTGCGACTCTCTTCCAGTCTCCGGTTGATGCGTGCAACGAAGGCCCGCCGGAAGGAGAAGACCAGGGTCCGACTTTTATGGCCGGCTGCCAAGGCTTCGCGATAGGCCTCTGTCGTGCGATAGCGCTCGGATTCGTCAAAGAGCGAATGGAAGATCATCTCGCTGAGGTACACGGCCATCTCGGTATCGGACGTCGAGCCGAAATAGGTGACGTAGTCATACGTCCACAGCACTCTGCGAATCCCGCGTTCAATCTCCTGCCAGCTGACCAGTCGCCCCGGATGCAGCACCGCTTCCACGCCGCAGAATCTGGCAATGCCCCAACAAAGATGGTTGAGCGCCTTGTAGCCTTCCCGCCGCACCACGGGCACTGTCCGCTCGATGACATGCGGCTTGGTGCTGTCTGAAAGGACGGTATCCGTGAGCCCATATTTGCTCTTCAGTGCCTGCAGCTGGGCCAGCGCGCGCTCTGCCTCGTTCTCGTTGGAGGTGACATCCGTCGCCATCTTCTGCAGCGCATGGATTTTGTTGATGAGCCGCGTCTCGAAGCGCGCGGCGGCGCGCTGCTTGGTGTCCATGGCGAACTCATCGAGCATCGGGTTGAGTGCATACCGACGTATCAGGGAGTAGGCATGCTTGAACTCGGGGCCATGGGGTTTGACATCTCTGCCCTTTCGCTGGAGCGCCACCACATGATGCGCGAGCTCGTGCCCGAGGGTCATGAGAATGGCTTCTTCCACGTTCTGCACCCATCGGTTGCCAATCAGCGGATCTGCGGCGTAGCTCTCGTATTCCTGGAATTCTCCACCCGCCAGATACTCCTCCAGCGAACCATAATTCAGCGCCAGCTCCCTCGGATAACCGTTGATGCTGCGGTGATGGCTGATGCCGGACTCGGTGCGCGTGACGGCGAGGATCTCGATGACGCCCGCAATGTCCGCACTGCGCACGCCAGCCTCCGCAGCCAGGAAGTCGGTGAGGTTGACGTAGAAGGTGTCTTTCTCAGGCTCGCGGATTGGCCCATGACCCAACAACCGCAAGGCGAGCGTGCGGCAGTACTCAAGATGCCAATCGGTCAAACCATCACGAATTCGTTTCACTGAACCCTCACTGCGCGTGTTGGGGGATGCGTTGTGCCTGGTGGATGCTGGCCGAGAGCGTGATCGCCCCGACGCGAGGGATCGTGGTTCGCCGTGATTTTTTTGTCAAAGAAACGCGATTTCCCGGAAATTGGAAATTGGTGACAGCCACCCTAGTTCTGACAGGTGGCCGCCATCCTCGAACCGGAAGAGAAGTAGGAGACTCGAGGGCATGCCATACCATGCATTACATGGCTGTAATGCAGGGCGACGTTTTCGGAGGCAGGATTGGGCGACAGTCAGAAATTGGTGTCAGTTACCCTGTTTCGGTTGCATCCGAGATCCCCACCCCAGGTCCGGAAATAGGGTAACTGTCACCGATTTCCACTTGGCACCGAGCCGCGCCGATAGTGGTCTTTGAGATCAGCCTGCTGCATTACATATGTAACGCAGCTATTTCTGCGGAACCAGGAGTCTCAGACCTGGGGTAGGCGACTGGCCTCTGCTTCCTGCCCTGAGGTGGTCCATTTGAACAGGAACAACAACACGATGAGTATCGCGGGCCAAAGCATGGCAACCGCGATCGCCAAGGGCGCCAGTGACTCGAGCGGGCCGGAATATGCGAGTGCAGCCAGCGGCGGGATGTCCCACAACACCGCCAGCCTGTAGCTGATTGAGGCTCCCGGGAGCAGCACCAGAACGAGAACCCAGATCCACAGGATTGCTCGCCTCATGGCCGATCGCCGCGCAGTCACTGCAAGCACCCAGCCAGCCAATGGCAAGGTGGTGAGCCAAAGCCCGGGGACTGTCCACTGCAGCGACTCCGGCATGACCATGAGGCCCACCCACAAGAGGGCGCATATGACGATGCCGATGTGGATGGCTTTGGTTGGGGTCATGAGCGTCCTCTCAATGATTTGTCTGCGTCTTCGGATTGTGCTCTGGCGCGCCCACTCTACCCGCGCCCTCACACCACCCTCAAATCCCGCGCCGACGCCTTGTTGAGCATCCTGGCCTCGGACTCCCTAGTTCGCCCCTTAGAGCCTAACAGGAGTAACAGCTTCACAAATTACTGCGCGGTCACCATCGGGATTACGACATTCCCTTGGTAAGTCCGGTGCTTATCCGTGATGGCGTCGGTAATTCCCAAATCAAGAAAAGCCACGCTGGCCGCAAGCTTCGCTCCTTCCATTTCACTGCGAATTGTACCTTCCGCAGTTTCACCGGTTCCATTCTTGCAGTTGTAGAGCAGAGCATCGTCCGACCTGCGAATCATCACATTCTGATTGGGGATGTTGGCGGTCCAGGAACCTCTCTTGTTTCTGAAAGTACAAGTTCCAGAGGAACCGTCAGAGAAGCTAACTGTGAGTGGTATGTTAGAGTCATTAACGATTGTGGCACACCCAGCTAGCGCCAAAACCGCGAGCGCAGAAAAAATTTTCTTTAAATGCATTTTTTGTCCTCTAGTAGAAAACCATCGGCTGATTTTTCCCTCATGCCGGCATGATGCTCTCATCTCCGCACTAGGGCTTGCGCTTCCCGCGGGAAGCCGATGATCTGCTCTTCCGAACATCGCTTCTTCACGTCCATTCACCTTCTCTTAGGGGATTGGACTCCAAACCGCTCCGCTACTCAAAATCGAGAGGACGTCGCGAGAACTCACGCGACTGGATATTGGATCAGTTTGATTCCCGAGGCCTAGGGAAAAACTCCTGAGATTGCACCTGAGACTCCGGCTTTGCCTCGGATCGGGACTCGCGCACTGAGGGGCTCGGGACACGCGGCGATGGCCTACTCTGTATTTTAGGCTGGCATTGGCGACGCCCCGGTCTTCGCCCGCTTTACAGCGACCGTGGCATGATGTCGGTACCATCAGGAGAGGCGCGCCATGACATCTTTATCGCAGCATTCGTTGTCTTCAGCGGGCTCTGACGACGCTACCACCTCAGAAATCCCCGCGCCGGACAGCCTGGCCGAGCTGCTGCTGCCGCACGTCGTGCCGATGGCGGTGCTCCATGGGCGTTACGGCGCCCTGATGGAGTTGGTTCGAACGCTGATTGGCGTGGTGCCCAATTGCGATCGCTACCTCGAGATCTGGCCGCCAGCCTTCAGAACTTACAATCTTGTAGTGCCCAACCTGATGAACTTGCCGGCTGCGGTGTTCGGCATTGGTGGGGCGCCCAAGGCGCAGGTTGGACTTTCCATGCTGATGGCAAGCCGCGCGGCGGATTGTCCTTACTGCACCGCCCACACCTGCTCCTTCGCGCTCCGCCGGGGCGCCACGCCCGAAACCATCGCGGCCGCTCTGCGCGGGCCGGGTGCACTGTCACCGCCGGAGGCGGCAGTGGTGGCGGTAGCCACCGCATTGGGTCGCGTGCCCTGTGAATTGACGCCCGACCACAGAGCGGCGCTGGAAGCGCACTTCCCGCGCGCGCAGGCTGAGTGGATTGCCATGGGCGCAGTGGCCATGGGTTTCCTGAACAAATTCATGGACGCGACCGGCGTCGAGCTGGAAGCAAGCACCGTAGCCGAGGTGACCACGACGCTGGGCTCCGAATGGTCTCCAGGGCGTGCGGGCTGGGGTCTCGCCAAAGGTGGCGCGACTGCACCTCCCGGCGCGGACAGCTTGGCGAGCAAGGCCCGCATCCTGCGCTTCCTGCCCAGTGCCCTCCTGCTGGACGTGCGCTGGCAGCGCGGTGTGCCTCGTCATTGGCCGGCGGTGGGTCGCTATCTCAAGCAGCGGACCGGCCATGATTTTCCGGTGCTGGGGCGCGTGATCAACCAGCGTTGCGTGCGCGCCATCGCGGCGGTGCTCAGCGTGAATCTCGATCCCACGCTATGCGTGCTGCCGATGGACGAGAAGATTCTGGCGGGCGCGATTTTTGCCGAAGTCGTGGGCAATGTGGCGCTTGCGGAAGATATGGCGGCGCTGGCGCTTCACCACGGCGTTTCTGCTTCGCAGCTTGCCTCGGCGAGAAGCTTCGCCTTGGGTACGGATACCACCACTGGAGATCTGTCGGGTACCGAGAGGGCTATCTTGAATCTGGCGCGAGCCGCGGCTCCCACTCCGGCTCGCATCACTCCAGACGTGGTGGCACTTTGCCGCGAAGCTGCACTCGCTCCGCAGGCCATTGTCGAACTCATCTGCTGGCTGTCCGTGCTGCAGATGTTCCACCGCCTCACGGCGTACTGCCTGGCCGCACCCGACACCTGAAATTGATGACAGTTACTTTTTTACAGTCACCTCGAATGGGTGACAGTTACCCAATTCCCGCTGCACCGGTGGCCGTCACCTCTCATCCAGAAATGCGGTAACTGTCACCGATTCTCGCTATCTTTTCGCGACGGCTGCCACGCCTGCGCCAGTCGCTCCGCCTTAGCGATTTCCTCCTTGCTCATCTGCGGTGCCAGGCGCTGCATGGCGGGAATGGCGTCGTCATTGCCGCTGACGGCGGCAAGACTGAACCAGCGATACGCTTCAACATCGTTCTGGTCCACACCCTGACCCAGCTGATACATGTCGCCAAGGCTGTATTGCCCGCGTGAATCTCCCTGCTCCGCAGCCTTGCGATACCACACGGCGGCCTCGGCAAAGTCCTGCGAGACGCCATCACCGGAGTCGTACATGGCGCCCAGGTTGTACTGTCCGCGGGAATCGCCCTGCTCCGCCGCCATGCGGGACCAGCGCGCGGCTTCTGCCAGATCCTGCGGCACGCCATCGCCCTTGTGATACTTCACCCCCATGAGCACCTGCGCGTAGCTGCTGCCCCGCTCGGCACGGGCGCGCAGATCATCGATGGACTCCGCCGAAGCAAAGCCCGCCCACGCGCCCAGCAAGAAGATCATGATGCTTCGAGTCATCGTCGCCTCTCCTCAAGAATTGGTTCTGTCCAGCCGACGGGCAAGGGCCTGCAATGCCGGACGCACTCGCAGGAACGCGCGGTAGGCCCATTCCATCAGCGTCAACATGCCCGGCAGATCGGATAGTTTCGCCAGCCAGCGCCAACCGGGCAGTCGCCGCCACATCGCGACGAAGGCCGCGGCGCCGGAGATTCTTGAGCCGTCCGGACGCTGCACATGGAAACGGGCGAGCAGCATGCTGCGCTCCTCGGGCGACAGTATGGCGTCTCCATCCTTTTGGCTCAGATCAAGAAAACAGAGCCCACTCTCGGGCCGATGCTCGGCGAGGTTTTGCACATGCGAGATCTCCCGGCGACAAAGCGGGCAAGCCCCGTCGTAGAGCACGGTGAGTGGCTCGCTCTCGCAGTCATTACTCACAGCAACTCCTCCGCCCGTTCCAGGCCGCGCGTCGCTCGCGTCCACCACTGAGAAAAGCTGGTGCAACGCCGGTTGACCACAGGGAACAGTCGCGGTGATGGGTTGAGCTGCACAAACGGTTCCAGCCAGCGGTCGATATGCGGATCCGAGACCGTCCTCACGCAGGCAGCCCGGGCCAGCGAATTCGTCAGCACGTCTGCCGTGACAAAACAACGCTGCGGCGTGATGGCGGACATCGCCGCATCCACCCAGCGCCAGCGGGCTTCCGGCCATGGCCACGCCGCGTGGTATTCCTGCAGGTAGATCCCAAGCACCACCGCGTCAGGAGCCAGGGGCGCGGGCGGTGCCCTCAGCGCCCAGGGGTGAACCAGCCATACCTCTCGTCCTGCTAAATGTTCGGGCTCCAACGGCGCCGGCCCGGCAAGCCCGAGGTCAACCGGAGGCTGGCCATGCAGCGTGGGTTCAAGAGCAAAGCCCTCTTCAAAGCAGGATTGCTCCGCCACACCACCCGCCCGCATTTGCGGCGCGCTTGATCCGCGGGCGATAGCGTCCAATGCGGCATAGGACTGATCAATCACGGAGCCAGGACTGTGCCAGGAGGCCGGGGCGTAGCGTGCGACGTTCTCGGCATTGAAGAGATAGGGTTTATGACTGCCTGTGCCCGCCACCCACTGCCAGCTGAGATGATTGCTCGCCAAGTCGCCATCCAGCAGGTGGGCGACCATCCAGTCCGCGCCAGCGCGCCAATGCACATGGCGGAGATGGACCACATAGCTTGCGAGCCACATGCGGGCATGGTTGTGCAAGGTGCCGGTCGCGTACAGCGTACGCACGGCCTGATCGACCGCAGGCACGCCCGTGCGGGCCTCCCGGATGTCAGCCGGCAGGTCGCGCGCATAGTCCCGCTCCGGACACGGCCCTTCATGAAACGAGGAGAAAATGCCGTCGGACTCACAGGCCCACACATGCCGGAAATATTCCCGCCAGCCAAATTCATAAACGAGCTTGTGGCCGACCGCGAGCGCGGTCTTGTGATTCACCCGCTCCAGCACATCGCGCAGCGTGATGAGCCCGTGGGTGACATAGGGAGACAGGCCCGTGACCGCGCCCTGCAGGTGATTGCGCGTGCGCGCGTATTCACTCGGCCGGATGGCCTCGGTGCGGCGCAAGGCGGCCTCCAACGAAGGGGGCGTGTCTTGCGCCCATGCGGCGGACCGCTCAGCCAATCGGGCTACCCCTTGGGGAGAATGGCTGCGGAGCTCTGGTGGCATTTATCTGATGGAAGGACATACGACAATTCCCGCGAGGTTTTTGCTCAACCCATGAGGATGCGTTGCTCAAGCCTCTGAAAACGGCAGGGAGTGAAACAACACGATTTTCCAGTCGCCATTCCCACGGCGAAGCACGCAGGTCGTTGGCGCCACGATAGCAGTGGACTGGCCGTCCAGATCATAGATCTGGTCCAACACGCACGTGACGATCGCCATATCGTTGGCAAGGGAAACGTGAACGTCCGAAAGCGCTGACTTGATTGACGTCACCCTGGCAAATATCGGGATGATTGCGGCACTCACATTGGTCTTACCCCGCAACCACCTCCGGGTGACTTCGTCCACTTGCGAGACATCCTCAGCCATCATGTCGATGTATGCGTGAGGATCGAGTCGATCAATGGCCTCAAAGGCTTCCAGCACGACGCTCTTTGGATTCTGGTGCATGCGGCTTACCCCTCCGATTTCCCAATCGTGACTTCCATGATGCCCTGGCATGGTCCCTGGCCACTGCAAGGGAAGAAAGCCGTGACTCCGGCCCGCTTTCCCAAGGCTTCAGGCGGCTCGATATTCTTCCAGCGGCGCATCGCCCAGCACGGCGCGGTAGTTGTTGTGAAAGTGATGCAAGGCGGGCTCGTTGCGCCCAAAAAGGAAGTGCCCAAGTTTGCCACTGGAAGCCGCAACCTGTGTTTTCATCGCCGCCGCATAGTCTTCATTTTCGATGGTGCTGATCAACAACTCCATCGCTGCAGTCAAATCAAATTCCATCCGCGCGGTGGTGTCTGCGCAATAAACGTTTTCCGCCTTGACGGTGGTCACCGGCACTTCGTCGGTGACTGCGGCTTTCACGTGCGGCATGCTGAAATGCGAAACGCGGCTGATGGAGTGCGCAACGTCATGGCGATCGGGATAGATGCGCACCATGAGTACCATTCCACCGACGAACACCAGCTGGATATTCGGGAAGATGTAATAGGCGGCTATCGAGGCGAACGCGAAATTCCAGTTCTCCTCCGGCTGTTGGCGCATGGTGTCGATGAACCGACTTGCAGTGCAAATGCGATGATTGCGCCCATACTCCCGGTAGCTTGCGTAATCGCTATGGGCCAGATTTATCAGCGTGTCCTTATGCAGGCTCGAAAAATGATAGTTCTCGCCAAAGGTATCGTTGGCGAGCTTCCAGTTGAGCGGCTTGTCGATAGTGGACTCGCCGAGGAACTCGCACTTGTCGAAATTCCACGAGGCAAATTCCGCTGCGAGGTCGGCTCCGAGCAGCGCATCAATATCAATCACGCCGTCGAGCTGCGGGTGCACCACCAAGAAACCATATTTTTCTTGCGCTGGAAGTTCGATCAGGTTGTGACAGGCCTTGTCGACCTCACCAAACATTTCGCTCTGGCGAATGCCCATCAGGCGACCATCCGCCGCGTAGGTCCAGGAGTGGAAGGGGCAGACGAAGCGATTCTTTTCGCCGCGTGGTTCGTCGGTGAGCTGTGCGCCGCGATGGCGGCAAGCGTTGATGAACGCATGAAACTTGCCGTCTTTGTCGCGAGTGGCGAGGATTGGCATACCAAGGTCGCTGTTCGTGAAGTAACTGCCGGCTCGCGGCAGCTCTGGCGATAGGCCAATCACTTGTGGATGCTGCTCAAAAAAGGCTTTCCACTCACGCTCGGCAAGCGCTGCATCTGTGTACGCGCTGGCGGGATTAATCACGATCCTGCCGGCGTCGCAGGTTGTCTTGGTATCCATCTGGTTGATCAGCTCTTTGATGACCTCAACCTGCATCGAGTGCTTCATTGCTTCTGTCTCCGGAAGGTTGTGACGGCTTTCTTGTTGGATGCTGGAGCGGCATCATCCGCTGCGAGCTCAGCGACTTTGTTCAGCAACAGTCGGTGGAAGGTGTCCACCGCGTCTGCCGCAAGGGTGACATAAAGATCGGACATGGCCCGGCGCCGGAAATCATCGATTGAGATGTGGTGCAGCGCCCACGCCCGACAATTGATGCGGAAACTGCGCATGATGAGTTTTCCCATCGCTGCAGTGGGAATCTGCCGGCGAATGAGGCCGGCATCTTCGCAAGCCTCAATCCCTTGAATGATGAGGCGTTCGGCCCAGGCATAGATGCGTTCCGCGTCTGGATGCGGCACATCGCTGTTGTCGAGTGCTTCCACCGCAAGAAAGGCGGAGCGGTAGTAGGCCTCATCTTCCGCAAAGAGCCCTGTGGTTTCCGTCACCATGGCCGCTGCGAGGGCCAGCGGTGTGCGGTCTATCGTGGTGTGTGCGCGGGATTCGATTTCATGGAGCACGTTGGCGATCAGCGCCACCAGCAACTGTTCCTTGTTGCCGATCAGGTTGTAGATGGTGGGCACCGTAACGCCGGCATGATGCGCAACATCGCGTACGTTCAGTCCGGCAAAGCCCTGCTCGGCCAACAATTGATGCGCGGCGGCAAGCACACGGGCTCGCCGCTTTTGCATATTGGCTGCACGCAGGGTTTCGGGGAGATTCGACATGCGGATGAGTTTTTCATGTGGTTAAAATTTTTACAACGCTTAAAAGTTATTGCGCTGCAATTTATTGCCGAAATTGCACAGGGCGCTCGGCCTGTACTGGCCGCAAGGGCCGGCCTGCTCCGCCCGTGCCCCGTGGCGTTGTGCTTGGCTTGGTTTTGCTTCATGACACAATGAAGCCGCGTCAGCCAGCAACGGGCTTGCTCGCACCGAGCAGTCAGTCGCCAAGATCATCGCCGCGCTCAAAGCGTGGTCGGTCTCGCCATCGTGAGGCTCGAGCACACTCGAGTCCGGGTCAGCAGACCCCGGTGACATTCAGCCGGCCCGGATGCGTGGCGGCGGTGACCGTTGCCGGTTTCCCGACCGCATTCCCGGAGCTCTCTGATTAGGGGTGTTGCTGTTGCCCTGTGTTTACGGTGCATGGAGGGGCCGATGAAAAAGGCAGTGCTGTTGCTACTGATTGGGATGGCGATATCGGCGCACTCGGGTATGCCAGACTGGCAGGACTATCCCTCCAACTACGAGCCTCCCGGCTTGACCTTCCTGGTGGTGGCCGTCGTCGTTGGCTTCATCGTGCGCGCGTTACGCAAATGACGGGACGCCGGTAATTTCAAGGCATAGGCAGGCCCCCAGCTGCTGGAGGGGAGCGTGACAGTCACCTGATGAAAGGAAACCGGGTAACTGTCATCGATTTTCGTCGGGATGGAGCTCGGGATGCTTGTAGCGCGCGTGCCAGCCAAAGCCCTGCCAGGTGGTCAGCTTTTGCGGCACGATGCGGAAGGTCCAGCAGGGCTCAACGTTCACTGACCCGCGATATTCCTGCGCCCGCTCACCGAGATAGCGCGGGCCGGTGTGTTCTTCGCCCAGCTTGTTCCACACGGATTTTTCGCCTGACGGCAGATAAGGTCCAACCGACTCCTCAACGATCTCGGCGAGACCTTCGCAGATGACCTTGCGAATGGGGGGTGTCGGTTCATCCACCACCAGCGAGACTCGCGCATCGCGCGCCATGTAGAGACACCACTCGGACCGCGCGCGTCCAACCACCCAGAAGGCCGCGCCATCCCAGTGGTACCACACCGGCACCACATACGGCCAACCGTCGGGCTTCAGGCAGGCAAGTCGCGCCAGCCAGGGCCCTTGCAGAAACTCATCCAGTTCGCTCGGCGAAAGACCACCGAATTTGTTGCCCCGCCAGTTGCTCATGTTGTGCCCTCCGGGCCTCGCAGCGGCCTAGAACATTTCAAAATATTCGCGGTGTTCCCAGTCGGTCACATGCTGCAGGAAGCGATCGATCTCGCTCTGCTTCAACAGCAGGATGTAATCGACAAAGGCGTCGCCAAAGCCCTCGCGAAACACCTTGCTCTCGCGGAGCGCCGCAGTGGCCTCCATCAGGCTGCGCGGCAGCTTGGCGTTGGCGGATTCGTAGGGCGTTTCTTCCAGCGGGCCGGGATCAAGCTTGCGCGCCACACCGTCCATGCCGGCCACCAGCTGAGAGCCCATGTAGAGATAGGGATTGGCACAGGGTTCGCCAGCGCGATTCTCGATATGCGAGGCACGGTCGCCCGGCCCACCGAGTACGCGAATCATCGCCGCGCGATTTTCACTGGCCCAGGTGATGCGGTCCGGGGCGAAGGAATTGGGGCGATATCGCTTGTAGCCGTTGATGGTGGGCGTCGAGAACACACAGCCCGGCGCCGCATGCGCCAGCAGGCCGCCCACAAAATGCCGGCCCAGCGGCGAGAGCACTTCATCGCTGTCGCCCATGTTGGCAAAGAGATTGGTGCCGCTGTTCACATCGCACAGTGACTGATGAAGATGCCAGCCGCTGGAAAAGAAATTGGGCAGGCCAGGACGGGTCATGAAGGTGGCGTGATAGCCATGCCGACGGCATAGCTGCTTGGTGGCCGTACGGAACAGAACCATCTGATCTGCGCTGGTCACGCCTCGCGTGGGATCGAACGTGAACTCGCACTGACCCGGCCCCCATTCGTCTTCCATCGTGCGCAGCGGCAGGCCGAGCTGCGCAAGGTTGTCGTGGAGCATCTGCAGGATGGGATCGATCTCGTCCTGCCGCTCCTCGGTGAGGTACTGGAAGCCGTGGGCAATTGCCGAAACTTTCGGCGGGTCCGGCGGCCAGCCTGATTGCTCGGGCTGCAGCATGCGGTCCTCGAGCTTGCAGATGTAGAACTCGACTTCGAGCCCGCCGATCCAGTCGTAGCCCTTGGCGCGGTTTTGCGCTAGCAGCCGCTTGAAGAGTGAGCGCGTGTCAAAGGGCATGGGCTCGCCGCTGTTCAGATACATCTCCGACAGCACCCAGCCGGTGCTCCGCGCCCAAGGCAGCACCTGAAAGGTGAGCGGATCGGGCACCAGGATGGCGTCTGGCCCACCACAGAGGGAAGCGACACCGATTCCACCGCCGTGTTTTGCAAACATCGGTACGGCGAGGTTGTTGGTGGTGTCCATGAAGAGCGTGGCGGTCTGGAAATCGATGCCGTTGCGCAGCGCCAGCAGGAAGTCGTGCGCCATGACGTGCTTGCCGCGCACCAGTCCGTGCTGATCGCACCAGGCGATACGGATGGTGCGCAGCCCGAGACGCTCGATCTCGGCCTTGAGTCGGGGAATGGCCTCGCGCTGCTCATCGGTATAGAGCCCATGGCGGGTGATGAAATCAACCTGACCAACGCTGCCGTCCTGAATCGAGCTCATGACTGTCCCCTTGCGTATGGATGGGCCAGCCGAGTATATGGCTGGGACTCGAGGGTCGCCAATCCAAATCGCAGCGAGCCCGCGCTGCACTCGGCCGACGCTGATCCCAATTCCGAGGAGAACACCTGATGCCCTATACCGTTGCCGATGCTGAGCGTGCGCGCGCTGATTTCCCCGCCCTGCGGCGCCAGCAAGATGGACAGCCACTCGCCTTTCTCGATGGGCCCGGTGGCACGCAAGTGCCACAGACCGTGCTCGACGCCATGACCGATGGCTATTGCCGCTGCAATGTGAACGCGGGCGGCGCCTTCGCCAGTTCGCAGGAAGTGGGACTGGAGGTCGAAGCGGCGCGCGCGGCGATGGCCGATTTCCTGGGCGCGGAGAGCCCGGCCTGCATCTCGTTCGGCGCAAACATGACGAGCCTCAACTTTGCACTTGCGCGTGCGTTTGGGCGGCGATTCAAAGCTGGCGACGAAGTCTTGATCTCGAGACTGGACCACGAAGCAAACCGTGGACCTTGGCAAACACTGGCTGCGCATGGAGTGACGGTGAAGGAAGTCGAGATAACGGCCGATGGCACTCTCGACATGAAAGACTTCCGCACGAAGCTCACCCCGCGCGTCAAGCTGGTAGCGACGACGCTCGCCTCGAACGCGCTTGGCACGGTGCCGGACATTGCGGAGATTCGCGCGCTGACGCGTGCCGTGGGTGCATGGCTGGTATGCGACGCCGTGCATTACGCGGCACATTTTCCGGTTGACGTGCAAGCCATCGACTGCGAGCTCCTGCTGTGCTCGGCCTACAAGTTTCATGGACCGCACATCGGTGTGCTTTATGCAAAGCTGGGGCTGCTGGATGAATTGGAGACCGACCGCCTGCGTGCGCAGTACAGCACTGCGCCCCATCGAATCGAGACCGGCACACCGAATCATCCCGCCCTGATGGGCGTGCGCGCGGCAGTGGACTATCTGGCCTCTCTGGCACCCGGGGCGAGCCGGCGCGAGCGACTGCTCAACACCATGCAGGGGCTTGCTGCCTATGAACACAGCCTCGCGCAGCGCTATCTGAAAGGGCTGGCCGCGCTGCCCGGCATCACCGTGTGGGGGCCGGGTGCGGAAGCCACGCGCGCACCCACGGTGTCGGTCACCATCGACGGCATCACCGCCAAAGACGCCGCAGTACAGCTCGCTGCCCGCGGCATTCAGGTCTGGCACGGACACTTCTACGCCATGGCGGTCCTGGAGTCGCTGCAGCTTGTCGACCGCGGAGGCCTGCTGCGCACCGGCGTGTCGCTCTACAACACTCCGGCCGAGATCGATCGGCTGCTCGAGGCACTGTCCACGCTCAAGCGCTGAGAGACGTCCCGGCAGGCAGGACCAAGGCACGCGGCCTTGCCGTCGGAGAAGTCGCCCGACGCCATTCCCGGTGTAAGTTCGACTCAGGCCGGCTGCAAACCGAGGAACCGTGCGATCCAGCTCCCGACCACCAGACTGTCGACCGGTGCCGTGTAGCTCGCAAGCGCCTGCGCCCGCAGCGCCTCCGGGAGGTTGAGTGAGTGGTCGAGAGTCATGTCGCGCATGAATTCGGCGGAGAATTCGGGATGTGGCTGGATGCCGAGCGTAGACCCGCCCAGTGCAAACATCGCATGGGGGCAGTGCGGTGCCTCGGCGAGCCACACGGCGCCCGGCGGGAGTTTTATCACCTGATCCTGATGTGCCATGAAGAGCTGTGGGCGATCCGGCACGTCCAATGGGACGGCCGCGCGGTCGCGCAACGTGAGTTCGACGTTGCCAAGCCCCCAGCCACCCGCGGCACGTTCAACCCGGCCGCCGAGTGCGTGGGCCAGCACCTGGTGACCAAAGCAGGTCCCCACCTGGCGCACGCCGGCCGTGTGGGTGGCGCGCACAAAATCCAGCAACGCGGCAATCCACGGTCTATCCTCGAAGGCCGATGCGCGTGATCCGGAGACAAGCCAGGCATCACACACCTGACTGCTGGCGGGAAGTTCGCCGGCATATACCGCCCACGTCACAAGCTCGAACTCGGCACCAGTAGCGCACAACAGCGCGGAATACATCTCGGCGTAGTCACCGTGCGCCGAGCGCAGCGACTCCCACAAGCTGTCGCACGCGAGCAGGCCCAGTCGGGGCAGCCTCATGTTGGCAGCGCTTCGCCCCAGGTGATCCGCCTCGCGGAATAAGGATCGATGAATGGCGACCGGTACCCATCGTGGCGCCAGGTCACCGGGAAAAAGGACTCATCCATCGTGTCGTCGCCGAACCGCTTGTAGCGGCTGTAGACGTAGCCGACGTAGGTGGGGTGGAAGCGCGTCTCGCTCGACATGCAGTGCGCCACTATCGCGCGCCGCGGTACGTCGCGCCGATTGATGTCGGACCCGTGCCAAGTCCATCCGCCGTGAAATGCGCCGCCGCCAGCTTTCACGACGATGGGCACGCGTTCGATCGTCTTGACGCCCGCTGCGGCCGCCGCCTTGTCGAGATCCTTCACCGGGTTCTCGGGCGCGTGGAACTGCTCAATCATGCCTGAGCGACCCCAATGGTTCGAACCACGCACGTATTCGACGGTGCCGCCCTCGGCGGTGGTGTCGTCCAACGCAATCCAGCAGCTCACCCAGTCCGGGAGCGTCGTCCAGAGCTCATAAGAGGAATCTTGATGGAAGCCAAGCGGCTTGCCGCCGGGTGGCTTCCACAGGATGTTGTCCTGGCTGAGGCGCGTGCCGGGCCAGCGGCCGAGCTTTGCACAGGCGCGTCCGATCGACTCCTGCAGGATCACGTCCGCCACATAACGATCAGACTTCCAACCGTTGCAGATCTGGCGCGTGCTGTCTGGTGGATCGCGGCCCTCAAGCCAGTTAACCTCATCCGGCACGAGACCCGTTTCCCATTGGCCCTTGAACAGGAGATCGAAGCGTTCGCGCAGCACGGCGACCTCTTCGTCGCTGATGATTCGGTCAACGACGATGAAGCCGTCGCGTTCGAAATCCTCAACCTGGTCGTCGCCGAGCTCGAATTCCTTCATCGTCGTTCCCCTCCGCGTCAGGGCAGGCAGTCCATGTAGGTGTCGTGGTCCCATTGCGTGACGGTGGCCATGAATTTGTCCCACTCGTCACGCTTGTAGTCGATGAAGACATCCCACATCTCGCCGGGCAATGCGCTGCGTACGAGCGGATCAGCCTCCATCGCATCGAGTGCGGCACCCAGGTTCGACGGCAGCTTGACCACTTTCTTGCCGGCGAGTTCGAGCTCGTAGATGTTGCGCTGCTCCAGCGGACCGGGGTCGAGCTTTTTCGAGATCCCCTCATCCATCACCGCCAGCAGTGCGGAGTTCAGCAGGTAAGGATTGACCATGGAGTCGACCGCACGATATTCGAAACGGCCGGGCGCCGAAACGCGCAGTGCGCAGGTGCGGTTCTGGTAGCCCCAATTGTTGTAGACCGGCGCCCAGTAACCCTGATCGAGCAGCCGTCGATAGGAGTTGACTGTCGAGGCGCCCAGCGCCGTCAGGGCCGGCAGGTGGCGCACGATGCCGCCAGCAGCCCGCACCCCGATCTGTCCGGGCATGCGCGGATCGTCACCCTCCGGTTCGAACTTGTTCTGCCCTCCTGTCACATAGGTGTAGACGTCGGACATCCCATGCTTGGACAGGCCACCAAAGTGGTTCACCACATCCTTGCCGCCCTTCCACAGCGAGAAATTGTGGTGGCAGCCGTTGGCCGACACGCGCATGAACGGCTTGGTCATGAAGCAGGCGATGACATTGAACTCGCGGGCCACCTGCGCGCAGATCTGACGATAGGTGGTGAGGCGATCCGAGGTGCGCATCACATCATCGAAGGCCCAGTTGAGCTCGAGCTGGCCCGGCGCGTCCTCGTGGTCGCCCTGGATCATGTCGAGTCCCATCTTGCGGCAGTACTCGTTGACCTTGAGGGTCAGTGGGCGTAGTTCCTCGAACTGATCGATGTGATAACAGTACGGGCGGGTCAGGCCACCGTCCGGTTTGCCGTCGGGGCCCTTCTTCAGCCACATCATTTCTGGCTCGGTGCCCAGCCGCAGGCGCAGACCATGCTTCTTCTCGAACGTGGCATGCATACGTTTCAGGTTGCCGCGACAGTCGGACGTCAGGAACCCACCGGGATCGACAGGCTCCTCGCGGTTGCGGAACAGTGTGCAGAACACGCGTGCGACGCGCGGCTCCCAAGGCAACTGCACGAATGTCTCGGGATCGGCGATGCCCACCAGTTCGCTCGCTTCAGGGCCGTAGCCGAGATAACGGCCCTTGCGGCTGATGAAAAGGTTGGCGGTAGAGCCGTAGACGAGCTGGAAGCCCTTGGTCGCGAGCCGCTCCCAGTGATCAGCCGGCGCGCCCTTGCCGACGATGCGTCCAGTCACGGACACGAACTGGTAATAGATGTACTCGATGCCGAGCGAATTGATGAGCGCGCGTACCTTTTTTACGCCCTCCACCCGCTGGGCGTCTTTCACATAGGTTTCCAAGGCTGTCATTGCGGGTGCCTCCGGGCGTTTGAGCGTGATTGGGATGGAAAAACCGGTTCAGACATGGTGCAGGTATCGTGCCCGCTCGAACGCTGGCACGTGGCGACGCATGAGATGATCCTCCTGAATGCAGGACGCAGTGTAATGGTCGACGAAGGCATCGCCGAACAGGCGTCGCGCCAACGGGCTCGCGGCCATGCGCTCTGCGGCTTCCAGTAGGGTGCGCGGCAGCGGGCCGATACCCGGGTGCACAAGCTCGCGGCCGAGCGTTGTGGTGGCTGGCGGTGCCTCGAGGCCGCGCTCGATACCGTCGAGTCCGGCCCCCAGCAGCATGGCGAACGCCAGATGGGCATTGGTGTCGGCACCCGGCAGGCGGAATTCAATGCGGCAATCGTCCGGCGCGCCGGCGACAACACGGATGGCACAGGTGTAGTTGTCGATGCCCCAGGTCGCGGTGCGCGGTGCCCAGTTGCCCGGGACATAGCGACGGTAGGCATTGACGGTCCCGGCGAACATGGGCATCAGTTCGGGCAGCGCGTGCAGCACCCCTGCGATGAACTGGCGACAGGTCATGGAAATCCCGAGCGGGTCGGCAGCATCGTGGAAGCTCGCCGTACCATCCACCGTGCTGCGTAGCGAGAGAATCGGGTGACCGCCAAGCCCGGGATGCTGATCAGACAGCTGGGCCATGAAGGAGGCGACAAGACCACGCTCGATCGCAAAGGCCTTGGTGTGGAGTTTGAACAGTGCCGCATCGTCGGCGGCGGTGAGCAGTGGCCGCACCGGCAAGGACGCTTCCAGACAACCCGGACCCAGTTCCGCGCAGAGGTGGTGCAGCGGGATGTCGCCACTGCGCAGGCATTGGTCATAGTCGCGCAGGAAGGCTGCCCCTGTCGCCGGGTAGAGACCGGACCAACAACGGTTCTCTTGCGCGTGCGTGACCAACCCCTGGTAGTCCTTCGCCGCCACGGTGGCGGGTGTTTCGGCCAGCAGGATGAATTCGAATTCCGAGGCGCCCAGCGCCAGAAAACCCATGCCCTGCGCACGCGCCAGCTGGTGTGAAAGCAACGTGCGCGGCGACAAATTGGCGCTGTTGCCGCAGTAGTCCGCAACCAGCAGCGCCGCACCAGTCTCGAACGGATAGGGCCTCACACTGGCACAGTCGATGGCACATGCCTCGCTGTGGTAGGCCCGGTCTGCACGTACCGCGTCATTGGGTCCCCAGAACGGCAGCGCATCGATGAAGGACCAGCCCTCTTTGGCATAGCGCAATGCGAGCGTCGCCGGCAGCCGTTTCTCGCGGAACACACCTTCCGTGTCGAACAGTCCGGCGTGCACCGACTCAATGCGTTCGCGGGCAAACAAGTCGGCGAGCTCAGCAGGGTTCTCGACCTGCCACTGACGGGGCACGATGGGGGCGGTGTGTGGGGTCATCGGTGGTGCCTGCTTAAAGCTGTTCCCCGCTATTAGTGGACGTGTTGTACCAACTTGGCAAGTATTTGCCCAAGGGGGAGAGTTCATGTCCAGAAAGCTCACCGGTGTCCAGGCCAACCGCGGCCATTCCGCGACTGACGATTTCATTACCCGTACCCACATACTGCCGCTACTTGTCGACCCGACAACCCGCGACCGACTTATCGCCGAGCATCGCGACAACCCTATCGGTAAACCAGGCCGGGCAGGCCGCCCCGGAGTCCAGCACAGCGATGGTCTGGCGCGGGTCATAGACACGCGCCGATGGCCGGCGAGTAGGTGAGAATCTGCGTGACACCCCATGCGGACTATCGCATCGGAATCGCTTCGGGGGTGTGCGGCTACTACGGCGGTGGCGACGAGAACCCGATGATCCGGGCCGACATGATCTACTACAAGACACCAGGCGACAGCGCGGTGGTGCGTCGGGCAGCTGAGTAAGGACCGGGCGCGTCCAGTCGTGCTTTACGAGACTATGGAATTCGATGATCCTGAGGTGGCGCAACGCGCCGCCGAGCGCCTGCGCAAGAACAGAGGCGAAAGGCCACCTGCGCGCGGCCTGTGAAGAGGCCAGCAAGGGCTACCCACGAAATAGCGGCGTAACCGCACCGCACAACCTGACAGACGGGGAATATGATGGCGACACGACGTAAAACGGGGCCTGACACCGCGCTGGCCCGGGACTACGGCTACACCGCCGTAGACGACTACGACATCCGAACCTACATCCTCCCTGCGCTCCGTGACCCGGTGCGGCGCGCCGAGATCATCGCCGAGCATCGCGCGCATCCACGTGGAGCGGCGTCCCAGCCGGGCAGTCCCCCGCCCAACCATAGCCCGGATCTGAAGCGCCTGATTGACCGCTTGCGCGTGGTGCCGCAGGCCGGCAAGCACACGATTGTGGAGACCATACCCTGGCAGGAATACGCCATCGGCATCCTGCCGGGACGGCGCGGTGGTGTCGTCAAGATCACACGGGAGCGCCATGCCACCCGTGAAGACGCCGAGCACGCCATTTTTCTCCACCGCCTGCGCGCACTGATGGACCGCTACGGTCTCGCGTACTGAGAGAGGACCCCTGCATGACGACCCAGCAAATGATGCTCAGGATCACCGGTTACACGGACCGCTGCTCGGTGCGGCCCGGCGACGAGATTGGCTTCCATGTCCACAGCGAGTTCGAGGAGCCCTATCAGGTCGACATCGTGCGGCTGATCCACGGCGATACGAATCCGGAGGGGCCAGGCTTCAAGGAAAAGGTGGTGCGCACCCCGGTCAACGGGCGCTACCGGGGGCGGCATCAGCCAGTGCACGCGGGGAGTTACCTCATGGTGCCCGCTGATTCCCGGCTCGATGTGGAGAGCTTCACGCTCTGCGCCTACATCTATCCGACAACGCCGATCGTCGACTGCGAGAACGTGCCCGTGGGCATGCAGGCGCTTCTGACGAAGTGGAACGCGAAAACCGACACCGGATACGGCCTGTTCATCAACGAAGCCGGCGAGCTCACGTTGCGCATCGGGCGCGGACGGCGCCGCCTGGTGGAGTACTCCACCCGCAAACCGCTGTTCCGCAAGGTGTGGTACAGGGTTGGGGCGTCTTATGACGCAAGCAGCGGTGAAGTTCGGATCTGGCAGATCCCTCACGTCACCATCACGAACGGCGGACACGGCATGAGCATGCTCCATCCGCACGAGGACACCGCCGCCAGCGTTCGCTACCGCTCGTCCTTGGGTCCGCCGCGCGCGACCGATGCGCCCTTCCTGATGG
>Ga0315909_10002715_pt1 | contig 22314 bp, 36 predicted proteins | sample LakEriMetagenome_11_FD_203527 | JGI IMG/M metagenome (GOLD analysis project Ga0315909, IMG submission 203527) | Freshwater fungal communities from buoy surface, Lake Erie, Ohio, United States - Buoy 2 MA125 | ecosystem: Environmental > Aquatic > Freshwater > Lake | place: USA: Lake Erie, Ohio...
AAATTCTAAAAAACATTGATATTGATATTGACAAGACCCGTTTGCAAGAAGTCTGGCCAAAATATCTGTCCAAGAATGACATTTTTGATATTGAAAAGATTGAATCCCTCAATGACATGACCGTCAATCTAGTGCTCTCTGACGGTGATATCCTTCTGGAAGTCCCAAAAAATGCGTTTGTTCCCTTGGCAGGAAAAAACCGTTGACTTTGAGAAAATTCGTGGTATTCTGAATATGTAGTCTGAATTAACACAAAACAAAAAATAAAAATGAACACTATTGATAAGCCTATGTTGACGCAGTTTGTGCGTGACCGTGATAACCAGCCCCGTGGCATGGTTGTTGCAACAGTAATTGACGGATCTGTCCGGTTTGGTTGGAGTTATACCAACACTAAGGCCGGTGACCGCTTCAATAAGCAAAAGGCTATTGTTATTGCAACTGGCCGTGCTGAAAAGGGATGGGGATCAAAGGTAAAGACTCCACACCGTGTTTCTAAGGCACTAGATCAAATTGCTGACCGCTCTGTACGTTATTACAAGGGCGTTCCATTTGTAACAAATCTAAAGTAAACAATACATACATGGATAAATCAAATTTGCCAGGAACGTTCAAGGGTAGCGTAGATGATCTACTAGAACACTGCGTTAACCTTGACGTTAAAGAAAATCAAAAAAATATTGTTGAGTCAGAAAAAGTCTTGTCAATTCAGTTTCTTATGTCAGAATTAGAATGTTCTGAACAAGAAGCAGAGGAAATTTACAATGAACTTGCTCTGAATGAAGTCAAACAAACAGTTGACAAGATGGTTGCAGATGGTATTATGGAAATTGTAGGTTACAATGACGATAATGAACCATTGTTTGGTCTTACTGAACTTGGAAAACAAATTCAGAAAGAACTTGAAAAGTAAATAATTGAATGTCCCTATAGCTCAAATGGTTAGAGCATTCGCCTTCTAAGCGAATGATCCAGATTCGATTTCTGGTGGGGACACCAAATTTCCGGTAAAATTTGAATATTTCATTATATTTATAATTTACCTCAAAACTTCTTGAAAAAAGAAGTTGATCTTTGAAAACTTAGTGGTAAGATAAAGAAGTAGTAAGTAATTTGTTCTTTCAGCATGGTGGGAGAAGCACTCCTCTAGAACATCTTCGTATGGCGGAACTGCCTTGACCTTTAATCAAAGGGGGTCACCAAGAAAGAAACAAATTGCTGTTGACAAAAGAATAAATCATGGTAAGATAAAAATGTAGTAAGTTCTTTAACAAATTTTAATGGGGTCTAAGCTTTAATGGTGAAGCAAGGGACTTTTAATCCCTGGAAGACGGATCGTTACCGTCAGGCCCTACCAATTTAATGGCGTTATCGTCTATCGGCTAGGACACTGGACTTTCACTCCGGTAAGAGGGGTTCGATTCCCCTTAACGCTACCATTTTGTTTGTCCGTTGCTTAAAAGAAACGGAATGGTGGAGGGTAAATAACCAAAACACCCCTAGAGTTGGAAGTTCTCTTAAAAAACTTCTTGGTTGCGGGGATGAGTCATGGTATACTTTGTTTGTTGGGTGGACAAAGTGTTCAATAAACACACCCAACACAATTTATATAGTTCTTTAAAATTTGCGGGTGAGTGAAACGGAATATCATTCCTGGCTCATAACCAGAGAGATAGTGGGTTCGACTCCCACATCCGCTACCATTTGAATGGCTGGGGTTTCAGCAAACAACGAATCCTCATAAGGTTTGTTAAGTGGGGGCAGCACCCATACCAGCTACCATTTACGCCCGGAGAATATCCGATCAATAGGACACTTGGTTTGGTTCCCCATCAGAGGATTAAAGCGCCATTCAAAAGACCGGCGACAATTTTAGATGTTGACAAAACATCAATGTGTGATAAGATGATTTTTAGTTAGTTCTTTAACAAAATAATTTGCGGGGTGTCAGAAGTCTGGTATCTGGCTACGCTCATAACGTAGTGCCATTAGGCCTCGGAGGTTCAAATCCTCCCCCCGCTACCATTTAGTGGTCCAGTAGCTCAGTTTGTCAGAGCACACTCCTTATAAGGGTGAGGTCGTGGGCGCAATCCCCACCTGGACTACCAAGTTTTGATCGTGTAATGGAATTAGACATACGGATGATGGGTAGCACGAAGTTACGTTACTTGGAGTGGTTTCCAAGTGTAGTTGAAGCAAATTGTGTCCATCAGACGGGTGCTAGATATAGTCTAACCAACCTTGAAACTAGTTGTGGGTATTCCAATCCCACCACGATCACATTTTATGGGTGTGTGACGGAATGGCAGACGTAGTTGACTCAAAATCAACCGGTGAAAACCGTGGGGGTTCAAGTCCCTCCATACCCACCAATTTTTTCTGAAAAACTTGTTTGACAAGTAAGTAAGATGTGATAAGATGAAAGAGTAGTAAGTGACGGTTCTTTAAAAAGTTTTAAATGGGCGTGTAGACCAGCGGAAGAGTCAACAGACTTAAAATCTGTAAAGCGGTGGTTCGAATCCACTCACGCCTACCATTTTTTGATAGTTCTTTAACAATTTAAGATAGTGGCGGAACAACGATTAGTTTAGTTGTAACGCACAACATATTGTGTTGAAAAACATGATGTGTTGGTTGGAGTAAGAATCATGGAGGGTAAGTCTATGGAGAATTTGAGGTCGTTCAACCCCAAATTTGAGCGTAACGGGACCGTAGCTAAAATATATGATAAATCGTAGCCCGTTGTGGGGAAAACAAAATCCCATCAGTCATTAACACAAGGAGTAATTACCCGTGTGGACTGTGGATGAATAACCAGTCGTGATTCTGAAACTTGGAGGTAATCATTAGTCCTTCCTATTTGAATTTAATGCGGGTCAGGTGTAAAGAGAGCACGTTAGTCTACCAGACTAAAAGGCGAAATGCAAAGTTCGGACCCGCTCCATTTTTAAGATGCGGAATTAGTGTTATGAGGAGCACGCTCACATTCCAGTGAGTAGGCCGGTGTAAGTCCGTGATTCCGCTCCATTTTAGTAATGGCTCTGTGATGTATGGTGCATGGGCAGACTTATAATCTGTATAATCCCTAGATTTGGGTACTGATAGGGTTCAATTCCCTACGGAGCCACCATTTTAAATATGGACCCTTAGCTCAATTGGTTAGAGCCTCAAACTCATAATTTGCCGGTTGCGTGTTCAAGTCACGCAGGGTCCACCAATTTCTTTAAAAAATTCTTTTATATCTTCTATACTAAATGAATTTCGTGCTAGGTTTGCAGAGTAACAAACCAATTGTACATTATCATTTGTGTATCCTTTAGTATTATCAATTCTATCTATTGATACACATTTTGGTCCTACATTTGTAGAAGCAGTAGTTTCTGGTAATATCATTGATAAACCAGTTATAGCACATTTTCCATTTTGTTTATCCCAAATTAATTTAAGATCCTCTAATGTTAAATTATTTTTGTGTTTTCTATTTCTAATTTTATGTAAAAGATTTCTAAATGGAGAAAATTTATCACGCTTAGATGGATTTATTTTTCTCATCCAATCTGCATTCATACCTTTACTATGAGTCTTTCTTCTTTTAACTGTAATCTTACCCCACTCAGATTTACAATTTTTATTTCTGCATATAGATGGTGTACCAAGTTTTATAGATCGTCTGACCTCTCTGGCAGATTTATCAAACTCTAATTTACATATTTCACATTTTACTTTTGTAGTAATCATATTGGATGTGTATATATATTAAATCCAGTATGAAAACACGCTTTTTTTAATAAAAAACCCCGTCAAATTAATGACGGGGTTTATTGTTTTTGGTTATAAATTAGTTACCAATTGAACCGGTTGGTTGTGGTGGGTAGTAAAAGATATTAAGTGTTGCGGTATTACTTGTCATGGTACCAATATCATTTGATACTACAACGTCATATGAGCCAGTATTTACATTTTGTACATCATTAATTACAAGACTGGTATTGGTCTCACCTGTTAATTGGTTACCATTAAATCTCCATTGATATGTTGGGGTAGGTTTACCAGTTGCGGCTACAGTGAAGGTTGCGGTAGAACCAGTATCAACTGTTAGACTTTGTGGGAATTGAGTGATTGAAGGTGCGCTCCATGGTAGAGGAGGAGTAACAATAGGAGGATTTATTAGATTATTGATTTGGCCTTGAACAGCGGCTTCATAATTTTCTTTTGAACCGGAGCCCATTGCGTCCCATACCCAACCAAGCACTTGTGGTTGTGTTAAATCTTCGTATGGTGTAAAGTCTGATCCAGAGTGGAAGGTTACGCCAGTTGAACCATAAACTCTACCGTTGTAGGTACTTCCGCTTACGGTTTCCTCTCCTAAACAGTCCCAGTGTACAGTAAATACTACGTCGATGTTTTGGTCATATGTAGGATAACATTCCATTACCCCAACTCTCCATGTAATTGTTGCGCTCATAATTTATAAAATTGTTATTTGAATATAAATATTGACAAAATTTGAAATCGTGAGAGTATTTTATCAACACTAAATAAAAACTATATGGCACACTTTGTAAAACTATCAGTATTGGATCCTGGACATGATGACATGGAAAATACAACCAACAGAAAATATAATCCGCAGTTAATTAATTTGGACATGGTAATTAATGTAGAACAGTCTAAGGTTCACAGTTTAATTTTTACTAAGAATAATTCAACGCATCCAATTAGGGTCAAGGAGAGTTTGGATGAAATTCTAGCTTTGTCACGGGGATGTAATAAAGTTTTGAATGGCTAAATGATACTTATATGAGTATGATAAAACAGTTTTTTAAAGCAGTTGTTGATAAATTTGGTTGTGATGAGTGTCATAATAAAGAATTATTGATGGCTGTTTTGGAGAGTAATAAACAACAAATTGAAAGGTTAAATAATATTATGTCAGCACTAACTAATCTACAAGAAGCATTGAATCGTTTGACTGCCGCAACTGATAATGCAGTAACAGTATTGAATACACCACATCCAACTGAAGAAGCACTACAAGCTGCTGCTGATTTGGTTAATTCACAAGCTGCTCGTTTGGAAGCTGCTAGTGATAATGATCCATCTACTGAAGCCAAGTGATTTGATCAATAAAGTTATTTAAATGACGCTCCACAGAATTAATAATCTGTGGAGTTTTTTGTTTATATTTATAGCAAATGACTAAGAAACAAAAATACGCATTTTTATTGTTTATTAAATTTGTTGCTAATGAATTAGGTATTACTAATCCATATAAGGTGGTATTATCAAATGACCGTAGTAAGTTTAAGACAACTGCTTATTACAATCCACAAACAGGAGAATTGGCAGTTTATAAGAAGGGTAGAGCTTTGATAGATATTATGAGAAGTGCGGCTCATGAATTGGTACATCACCAACAAAATCAGAATAAAAAGTTAAACCAAAACGTCAAAGATATTGGTGGACCAATTGAAGATGAAGCAAATGCGGTTGCTGGTCAGTTAATTAAAAAGTTTGGATATGCTCATCCAAAACTTGATGTATTTAACCTTTAGGAACTACTACTTCAACTCTAGGGATTAGTTCAGTTACAAATCCTTCATCAATTAGGTATTGAGCAATTTTATCAACGTATGGTTTAAACTCTTTAATTGGAACATTATCATAATTCATAACCCTTATTGTTTTTTTACTAATAATTGTTACATCCATACCATAAAACTCCCCTTTAATTGTAGATGCAATTTTGTTCATATTCATAAATATCTATAATCAATTCAATAAGTGTATCTTTAGTTTTTTTGTTTGACAATTTAAAAATCTAGAGTAAAGTAAAAAATATGGATCTTAACGTCAAAAAAATCAATGAAAGTTTGGAGAAAGCTGAAGCTACTTCATTGGAACCATGGTATAGAACCAATAAATATGGTGATTGGATATTAGACCACCTTGCCTATGGTTGGCGTATCTATTACAAGTATTATGATGTAAAACGTTGGATTATTAGTACCTATCAACGTATGCGTTATGGTGTAAGTGATAGTGAATGTTGGAGTTTGGACTGGACACTTACAAATTTTATTCTTCCTAGACTAAAACATTTCAAGAAGATTAATGTTCATACACATCCACCAGATATTACACCTGAACGGTGGCATGAAATTTTGGATGAATTGATTTGGACATTTGAATATATGCATGATGAAGAAAAGTTCAATCCAATGCCTCCAGTTATGTATGTGCGTGTTAATATGGATGATTACTTTAAAAACGTTAACCGTGAAAAAACACCAGAACAAAAACAAGCTTGGGCTGAATATCTCAAGAAATCTAAAGAATTAGAAAAACGCCGTAAAAAAGGAATGAAATTGTTTGCGGAGTATTATCAACAATTGTGGGATTGAAAATATAGTTATAGACTGGAGAAAGGTAATTAACTATGAATAAAACAATTAAAAAGTTAGATAATAATGACTTTAAAGTATTAAATGAAATGGATGAATGTGTTGTATGTGGAGTTGAAACAAATGAACCCAAAGACAAACACGTAGATTATAGATACAACTATGTAGATGGTGCCGGTCAACTTTGCAGTAAATGTGCTGAAAAATATGAGTAATACAATTGAAAAACCAAACGCATTTGCGTTTAAAGCCAAAGTAAGTGATACACAAGACATTCAACTATGTATTTGTATTCGTGAAAACAATCAATGGTCAACGGAGAGTATTTTTTATATTCCAGAAGGACATCCTGAATTGAGTCCATATATTGATGAACAGTTGTTTAATATTGTTTTCATAGGATATGAAAAAGATGAATCTGGAGGATTTTGGATTAAACATCAAAATTCATACTTTATGAAGAGTGACACTATTTTAACTGAAGATTTGGTTAAGAGTGGAGAGTTTTTTAACACAGTGGAGAAGGGATATCAATCATTTTATGAACAATGATTTGTGTATCATAATGGCATACTGTAATACAGATGAAAAAATAGAGTTATTGAAAAAATGTATTACGGATTTAAAAGATAAAAACAAGGATATTTTTCTTACATCACATTATCCTGTGCCATTTGATATACAAAAAATGGTTAATTATTATTATTATGATTGCAATAATGATATACTAACTTTTAAAAATGGTGGATTTGAAAAATATAATATTAATCTTTGGAAATGGGAACATATAAGTAACTGTACACTCTCATACATTTACAAGTATTTAGATTCAGATATTAAAATACATGCATATGCAATATGGACATTGATACAAAATGCAGTTGCAACAGTAAAAATTAAAAATTACAAGAATCTTCACATCATAGATTATGATGTTTTGATCGGAGAGTCAGATATTTTAGAACAACACAATAGAATATTGGATGAAAAAGATTGTGTGATATATTATTCAGGTCATGTTCTTAATTTATTTAGTATATCAACTATATCTGCAGATAAAATATTTTCATTGTACAAGAACATAAATGAATATTTTAGTGATTATAACTTGGATTTTTTATTTGAAAATAGATTTTATCAATTATTGGTAAAAGAAAATATTAACTTCCAAATGTTTTCTGATCATGATTTAATGAAAAAAGTAGTTTACTTAAATGGAAATTCAGAAATAAAACACGGACACAAAAGTCATGATTTATTTAATGACACTGAATATTTTTATTTTTTGATTATACGTCATTTAAATTCTGAAGATAAGTATCTTATAATTGATAATAAAAAACCATTTGAGTATGATTGTTATATTACTATAGATGATCAATTTAATTATAAATATACAAATATAAATGAATTAAGATATTGTATAAAATTAGATTCTACTAAAGATGAATATAATTTAAAAATGGTAGTAAATGACACAGTAATATTTAACAGTTTATTAAAAGTAAAGGAACACATTTATTATGAAAAGTAATGGTGCAGGAAAAGGAGACAAACCACGCCCAGTGAATAAAAAAGTATATAATTCCAATTATGACAATATTAATTGGGGTTCAAAAAAAGATAAAAAAGAAAAAAGAGATAAATGAAAGATTTATCAAATATTGATTTGGTTGCAATTGATTGTGCAAGACCTTTTGAGGCTTTAAAAGCACTGGAATATTGTAATAGATTCTTTAAGTTTAATAAATCAATACTGTTTACAGATCAAGTATTTTCTCATTCTTTTGTGCAATGTCATAAAATTGAAAAGTTGTCATGGCAAGGATATAGTGAGTTTATATTACGGTTAAATAACTATATAAATGCAAATTACGTAATGATGATCCATGAAGATGGACATATTGTTAATCCGCATTTATGGACTGATGAGTTTTTAAACTATGATTATATTGGCGCTCCTTGGCCAAATACACATTCATGGTTAACACAACCTCACATGAATAGGGTATTACCTCATTTATATAGAACATTTCCTAGAAATAGAGTTGGTAACGGAGGATTCTCTATCAGAAGTAAAAAATTTCTTCAATTTTCTTCACAATTTGAAAATTGTGATGGTTTTGGTGAAGATAATTTCTTATGTTGTGTTAAATATGATGATGCTATACAATATGGTATCAAATATGCACCATTTGAACTTGCACAAAGGTTTTCATATGAAAACTCATGTACAGATTCAGATGTTGTGTGGCCAACTATTCCAAAATATAACATGACCAAACATTTTGGATGGCATGGAAAGTATTTAACCAATTCAAAACAATTACTTCAATTAAAATATCAATATGACTAATTGATAGATAAATATAAAAACATAGTGAAAAACCGTGATAAAACACGGTTTGTTTGTTTCTTGAACGTTATGTTATTTATTATAATATTTATTATAAACTTATGATAGATACCAACGTAACTCATGTAATTTCTCAACAAGTATTGGAATCAACTGCACAAGATATGACAGGCAAATACGTCTGGATGTTCTTGGCTGGTTTAGTTGTATTAATGTTCAAATCCAGTATTGAAAAATTAGCTGCAGCATTGTTTATGTTTATTGGTTCAGACTACAAAGAAGATGACGTTGTATATGTTGATGGTAAACCAGGCAGAATAATTCGTGTGGGACTTACCAAAACAGTATTCTTTATTTATGACGTAGTAGATGGAAAAGTTGTAAGTGGCAACAAATTGGTAGTACAAAATGAAAGATTAGCAGGTCTTAATATAGAAAAACCACTTCCAAATTTAGACCTAAGTAGATTTAAGAAAAATGACTAATTAATAAACTTTTTATATTATACTTATATTAACTTAATTGACGGGTTTTGTTTTCCATAATTTGTTATTAATTCATAGTGTCAATGATAATAATAACGCAAAATAAATTATGGCAATTAATATTTTTACACATATACGTAGAGGGTTATATGATAATGTCTATAACTGTATAGAAAAAGAAAAGATTGATGTTAATCAAAGAGATGATGATACTGGTAATCCACCATTGGTTGTTGCTGTAGAAGAAAATCAAATAGAAATTGTCAGATTACTATTAAATCACGGTGCAGATGCCAATTGCAAAGATTGGACCAGTAAAAATACCGCACTGGATGTAGCTGAACAAAAAGGTTTCAAACCTATTGCGGAAGTATTACAACAAAGAGGTGCAAAATACAGTAGTGGTAGTAGTTTCCACTTAGCCGCAAAGAATGGTGATATTGTTTCTATTGAAGAAATGTTGAGTAAAGGTTGTGATATCAATGAAGTTGACGCTGGTAAAGGTTGGACTGCACTACATTATGCCGTAAATTACGGTCAAAAACACTTGGTTGAATATCTAATTATCAAGGGTGCAGATGTCAACAAGAAAGATTTCTTGGGTAAAAACAATCCTATTGATGTATTATCCAACACCAATAGAGGTGAAATAGTTAAATTATTGAATAAGTATGGTGCTAAATCCGCAGGTGGTGTTAGTATTCATTTCTGCGCAGAAACTGGTGATTTTGAAGGTGTACAATCATTCTTTGATAAAGACGGTAAAGTTAATGGTAGAGATGAAAAGAACGGTTGGATGCCATTACACTACGCCGTTAACGCTAACGACGTTGACATGGTGGAGTTTTTGGTACATTTGGGGGCAAATGTTAACGGTGCAGACTTTAAAGGTGAAATTGCTCCTTTAGACATTGCATTCAAGACTGGAAATATAGAAATGCAAACATATCTACAATCCAAAGGTGCTCAAAGAAAGAAGAAACATGACACTGGTGGTGGCGGTAAAGATGTAACCATCTATATTACAGATGAAGTCAAGAAACAAATTGCAATGTTTATTGAAAAACGTGAAAAAGAAGAAGCTGTAATAAAGAAACATGAACAAGAACAAGCTGCAAAAGAACCAAAAAAGAAAGATGCACCAGCAAAGAAGATTAACTGGAAAGATTTCTTGAAACTTAAAGATATACCAGTTGTAGAAAAGAAAGAAGAAAAGAAGGTAGAAGTTGTTAAACCAGTCAAACAAATTGTCAAGAAAGTTGAACAAGTTGATATAGAAGTCAAATCCAGTAGACTACAATTGGATGTGGAACAAGAAGGTTACATATTCTTTATGGACATTGTTGCTTACAGTAAGAAAACAACAGATGAACAAAAGAAGGCTTGTAAAGACTTGGGTGCATTGGTCAAGTCTACAATTCAATACAAAACAGCTAATGCTCTTGAAAAGTTAATTATATTACCTACGGGTGACGGTATGGTATTGGGATTCTTTACCTATTTGGAAGATGCCATGAATTGTGCTATTGCTATAGCTAAGGCAGTAAAGGATAGACCAGATTTACAAATGAGAATGGGTGTACATTGTGGATCAGTGATTCCAATGGAAGACATCAATGGTAATTTAAATATTAGTGGTGATGGTATCAATTATGCTCAAAGAGTAATGGATGCAGGTGAAACTAATCATTTATTGGTTAGTTCAGCTGTAATGTTAAAATATGACCGTCCACCATATGTATTAGTAAATGATTTGGGAGATGTAGTTGTAAAACACGGTGTAGTGATGCATTTGTATAGTTTACATGGCAGTGACTTTGGTAACAAAGCGTTTCCATCTAGTAGAGTGAAGAAAGCAGAACCAACAACAAATAAACCAATATGAAAATGATGCCTTTAGTTAGACAATATCATCCAAGCATAATTAATACAGATTTGGATATTTATAAAATTAAGGATAGAGTCATGGCGGCTCCTATAAATAATCATCCGGACCCATTTCAAGTAACAGATAGGCTTGGTATCAATAAAATTAATGATACCAAAATTAGAACTGTGGTTTATAACTCAAAAGGACTTTTTTATATAATATGATGAAAATAGGCGGAGCCTAGAAAAATATGAAAACATTAATCTTAATATGTCTGATGTTTACGTCATGGAGGATGTTTGCGTTAGATTTTGAAACTTCAAATTACTATTCAAAGAATTATTTATTTGATGCTCAAATATACTCAGTTAATACTTTTGTATCTGAGAATACTTTAAGCCATCAACTAGATAATTTTACGCTACACCTTGACTATGTACAATATCAAGGTTTGGATCAATATAAAGAAAGTGACTTTGGTTTGGGTAGTGAATATAAACTAACAGACAAGTTAAACTTGGATGTGGGTAGTTGGTATTACTATTATTACAGTGCAGGTGATCATTATTTTGAACCATATGCGTCACTAACTTATGATTGGATAGTATCACCAACATTGTATGTTAGTATGATAACATATAATAATACACCAAGAGCGGTAATAAGCTTTGATTATAACAAAAATTTTAATGAAAAACTACATTTGAATGTGAGACCAGTAATTGGTACTGCTGATTATGATAACAGATATGGTTATTATGGTATAGTATTTGGTTTGGATTACAATATATATAAGAACTTTACATTGTTTTCTATTACAGAAGTTGATAAACCATTTAGTTCTCCAGACAATAGTATTGTATACACTTATTCATTTGGATTAAGGATATCACTATGAAAAGACTTAAATTCAATTTAAGGTTTGCATTATCTACTAGTACACTATTCATTTTGTTACTAGTAAGTATGGTATATTTCTTTTTATTGATATTTGCAATTGAAGACATTGCAAAGAATAGTCTGAAAAGAAGTTTAAATACCTCTGTGAATATTTGTAGTAGTATTCTTGATCCAAATGATATTGAAAAGTTAACTGAATATGAACAAGAAAATAGTCCTGTATTCATTAACTATAGAAAGTCTCTTAAAGAAATAAAGAAAGAAGTGGAAGACATTAAGTTTGTGTATATCGTAAGACAAACGGGCACAAATATCACTTATATAATAGATTGTGGTGATGATGCATCTGAACAAGCTAAATTGGGTGAAGTATATGATGATGCTAGTGACGGATTAAAACAACTGTTTGATAATCCAATTGAAGGTGTAACATTTGAAAATGAGTATTATACTGACAAATGGGGTACATTTTTATCCGCTTATAAACCAATATTCAAAAATGGTAAAATCATATATGTTGTATGCAGTGATATCAAATCAGTTGATGTTGAAAAGTACATATCAAACTATAAAAAGAAGTTTACCTGTGCGTTTTTAACACTATTGGTAATTATATTTCCAATCATATGTTGGATAACAAATATGATTAGAAGACCGCTCAATAAGTTGAGAGATGAAATTCTCAAGTTAAAAGATTTGGATGTGGATGAACATATTGATTTTAAGAGTAGTATCAGTGAAGTAAATGATATGATTGACGCAACTGATAAGGTAAAGACTGGTTTAAGATCATTTTCAAAGTATGTACCTGATAAAGTTGTAAAACAATTGATAAGTCAAGGTAAGGATGCAAAAATTGGTGGGGAAAAAGAATATGTAACAATATTATTCAGTGACATTGAAGGATTTACAAGTATATCTGAAAACAATGACACACAAGAAGTTGTGACCGCATTAAATGAATATTTTGATATCTATGTACAATGTTTAGAAGAAAGTGGCGCAACAGTTGATAAATTCATTGGTGATGCTGTGATGGCATTTTGGAATGCACCAAGTAAAGTTGAAAACCATGAATTTGTCTCAGTCAAAACTGCAATCAAAATTGTTAATGAGATTGATGCGTTGAATCAAAAATGGAAAAGTGAAGGTAAGAAATTTACATTCAAAACCAGAATTGGTATCAATTCCGGTGAAGTTATTGTGGGTAATATTGGTTCAACCAACCGTATCAATTATACTGTTACTGGAGATCCAGTTAATTTAGCCTCCAGATTAGAATCAGCAAATAAACAATATAATACCAAAATTTTAGTAAGTGAAAGTATATATAATAAAACAAACAATCTAATTGATTACTATTATATTGATACTGTAAAAGTCAAGGGAAAAGAAGTGTATGTAAAAGTATATCAACCTGTTAAACTCAAGTAACAATGTCTTATGAAATTCGCAACACCAAGAAGTATTAAAAATGTATCCTTACAACTATTCAACAAACATGATGAAAGATTATTAGTACTTTATGATTACTTGATTAATATTTGTAATTATGGTGATGACAGATATCATAAATTAGAAACAAAGTATCATGATTTATATCACTTTTTGACAAGTACATCTGTATTTCTTGATGTATATGCCAGTATTGTGAATAAAGGTATAATTAAGTTAAATGAACAAGATTTCTTTTGTGGTGTTGTTGCGGTAATGTATCATGACATAGGGTTCTTAAAGTTAAAAGAAGATGAAGATGGAACGGGAGCACAATATATCAATACTCATGTAGAAAGAGGGTGTCATTTTATGGGTAACAATTTTGATGATATATTGACTGAAGAAGAAAAGAGTAGAATTTGTAATTTAATAATGGTGACGGATTATTTTAAAAAGGTAGAAAATTTGGAGATAGATCATATAGGTGCTTGTGTTGCTTTGGGTGATTGGTTGAGTCAGATGGGAGATGAACAGTATGTACAAAAACTAGATAAACTGTATCAAGAATTTGATGAGTTTCAGAAATATCATAATTTAAATATGTACAATGGATTAGAAGACTTAATAAGAAAGACACCTGGATTTTGGTATAAGTTAGTTAAACCATTGCTTGATAATAAGTTTTATGCGTTGTATGAATATACTTCCAGTAATTATATTGTAATGATAGAGAATAATATAAATACTTTGGTTGATAGATATAAATTGACCGTGTAATATTTATAATGTAAAGTTGTTATAGATGAAGGACAATTCAAGTTTTATAAATTGGTTTATGGAGGGGGTTTATTGGGTTGCTAGCAAAAGCAAAGACCCAAAGACTAAGATTGGTGCTATTTTAGTAAAAGATCACAGAATCATTTCAACTGGATATAACGGTATTCCAATAGGAGTAGATGATAAGTTATCATTCAGAAATGAAAGACCAGAAAAATACAAGTGGTTTGAACATGGTGAACGTAATGCTATTTATTCAGCGGCTAAACATGGTATTTCTACAGAAGGATCTGTATTGTATACAAATGCTTTGCCATGTGCTGATTGTGCTAGAGGTATAATTCAAAGTGGTATTAGTAAGGTATACATACACAAACAATTTAATGATATCTGTGACATGCATCAGAGAGAACAGTGGAAAGGGCATGATGATGTTACATTTACAATGTTTAATGAATCAGGTGTAGAAGTACATCTGATTGATAGAGTATTGGGGTGTAAAGCATTTTTTAATGGAAAGGAATTTGAGGTATAATATATGGACTTATTATTCAGAGATACAATCGGTGTATTTCCCAACGCATTTAGTAATGAGTTGTGTGATAAAATTCTTTCAATGTATTATGATAGCATGGAGAAGAATCAGATATATGAGGGAATAAGTGGTGCAGGAGTAAACTATGATATTAAAAGATCAAAAGATTGGCAATTGATTGGGTCTGGTCACCGAGATGAATATGAAATAACAGAAAAAATAAGACAAAATTTTATAGAACACGTTGGAGTAAAATATTGTGGTGGATTTCCACATCAAGACAAAGTGGATCATCATTATATGTTTTGTTCAGAAACATTTTTTGAATTATATCAAGTTCAAAGATATTTGAAGGGTGAAGGTCATTATAATGCATGGCATAATGAATCAGGAAACTTTAGAATGAGCCGTAGAATATTTGCGTTTCTTGTATACTTAAATAACGTAAAAGAAGGTGGTGAAACTGAGTTCTTATATGCAAATCTAAAAGTACAACCAAAGAAAGGTACTTTGCTTGTACATCCAGCTGGATTCCCATACTATCACAGAGGAAACGTCCCAATATCTGATGATAAACACATTTTGATCTCTTGGTTATCATACACACCAAAAGATTAAAAAAACTAGTTGACTTTTTAAAAAAGTTGTGGTATCTTGTCTTCATAGTGAACGTCAAGATTTTGAACCGGATGGTTGAAATTGCCAAGGCCATGTGTCCTAACAATGTGGAACACCGTTGTAGTCACATTGCATTCTTGGTTAAGAAGAATAAAATTCTGAACATTGGTTGGAATAAAAACAAAACTGTTCCTATTACCACCAAACACCCTTATCATGATGGTATGGTTGGCCGTCATGCTGAAGTGGATGTTATTTTTAAGTCTCAAAAAGAGGATTTGAGTGGATATAAAATTGTTGTGTTGAGGGTTAGCAAGGAAACCAAGGAATTGATGATGAGCAAGCCTTGTAAGGGATGTGCAAGTGTAATCAAACAGTTTGGAATTGATGAAATTTTTTATAGCAATAAGGATGGTAAAATTGTATGTGAGTGATATATAATCATATGAAAAGAAAAGCATTTACGTTAATTGAATTGTTATTAGCTATGACAATACTGATAACACTTATTAGTGTAATTGTTATTAACTATGATAGTTTAGTGGGTAAAAGCAGATACTATGAAGCTAGAGAAAATTTAAAAACTTATTTGATTAATTTAAAGTATCAATCTGCGTTTCAACAAAAAGAATTTGAACTTACATTTGACCCGGATTATAATATGTATAGTTCATTTGAAGACTTTTATTTATTGGATGCTGTTACAAATGATTTGAAAATATTAGAAACAAGTGCTACAAAGATAGTATTCTTTCTTGATGGTAGTGTACAAGAAAGTTATATTGTTACAAGTGATTTGGATGGAACTATAACAAACAAATTCATCATCAATGTTATTGGTCAGGTAAAATATGAAGGTTACACCAATGATATTATAGAAAAAAAAGAATCTGACATACAATCAAATTAAAATATTGGTTTAGTTGTTGTATATTGATATGTTATTAGTATATGGAAAAACTAAATCGTAAAGGGTTCTTCACCACCCTATTTGGAGGAATTGCAGGTGTTGTTGCTGGTTCAAGTGTTAAAGCATCTGAACCAACACCAGTTGTAGAAACAGTTGTATATTGTGACAAGCTGGTATTTACACATAGTAGTGGTGCTAGTTGTGTAATGTCATTTGTTGATAGTGATAACTTTGCAATCAGAGTTAATAATAGTGAGAATATTTCAATCAATATTAATTCCCCACTCAAAAAACCAGAACCAGTCACATCAAATCCAAGTAACTTAACCATTTGTTCTAATGGTAATATTGGATTAGGAACGGCTTGGCCTAAAGCAAAACTTGATATTCGTGGTTGATAAGAATCATTGTTGTTATATAGTTATTTGTGGTGACAACACCCTTTATTGTGGTTATTCTAATGATGTTACAAAACGAGTTAGTAATCATAATAAAGGGTGTGGTGCTAAGTATACAAAAACTAGACTGCCAGTTAGATTGGTATATACTGAATGTTTTGGTACCAAAAGTGAGGCAATGAAACGTGAGTATCAAATCAAGCAATTAACCCGTCAACAAAAGTTATATTTTATTGAAAATTATGAAAATAGAAGTTTCTAATGGTGAAATATTAGACAAAATTACAATATTAGTAATTAAGTCAAAAATGATTACAGATCCAATTAAGTTAAAAAATATTAACAATGAATTGGATGAATTGATACCATTTCTTGACTTAGTTGAATATGAATCAAATGTTATTGTAAATTCTTTGATTAAAGAATTACAATCAATTAATGAAAAATTGTGGGTAATTGAAGATAAGTTGAGAGATAAAGAAAAGTTAAAAGAGTTTGATGATGAATTTATTCAATTAGCAAGAGACGTATATTTCACAAATGATGAAAGAGCAAGAATCAAAAAGAATTTGAATGAAGTTACCAATTCTAAGTTGGTAGAAGAAAAGAGTTATCAAAAATATAATTAATTATGACTAAAATCCATTTACCTATCATATGTTACAACCACACTGTTTTATCACATTTTATGCTTAGTGTGATGAAGTTAGTATTTGATGGTCAACGCAGAGGTATATCATTTTGTGTAGATTGTATATATTTTGAAAGTTTAATTGCTAGAGCAAGAAATGCAGCGGCTGCTAGCTTCTTAAATCTAACAGAATGTGATTATATGTTATTTATTGATAGTGATATAGCATTTGATTCAGAAGATGTATTTAAATTACTAAAAAGTGATAAAGATGTTGTTTCAGGTTTATATCCAAAAAAGTACATCAATTCATCCAAAGTAAAAATGTTGGCAGATAAAGGACCAGAATTTTTTAACAATAACTATGAATCATTGTGTACAGATTTTGCCACTGAAATATCATATTCACAACAAGTGAAAGAAATTGAAGAAGTAAAATATGCAGCAACTGGATTCATGTTATTTAAAAAATGTGTATTTAATCAAATAATCAGAACCGTTCCTAATATTAAATATCAAAATGATATTGACGGTTATTCATCATATGGTGATAATTTCTATGACTTTTTTCCGTGTAAAGTAAATCCAGAAACAAAAAAATATGAAAGTGAAGATTATGGTTTTTGTAATTTATATAGAAGTATTGGTGGAAAGATATATGTCAATACCACCTGTAATTTAACACATTATGGATGGAAAGGATATCAAGGTAACTTTTACGAACAAAACAAGGTTTGGTGGTCATGAAATTAATAGTTTGTTTACCAGGCAATAACTTCTCAGGTCAATTTTTAGACCACTTTATTGCCTTTTATAATTGGTGTATACGTAACAACATACACATAATGGTATGTCGTAGAGAATCATGCAATATCTACTATGTACGTAATATGTGTCTAGGAGGATCATCTACTGCCGGTGAAGATCAAAAACCATGGCAAGGAAAAGTAGAATATGATTATATGTTATGGATAGACAGTGATATTATCTTTCAAATTGATGATTTTATCAAATTATACAATATGCAAACAGATATTGCGTCTGGTTTATATCTAATGCAAGATGGTAAACATTATGCAACTGTTGAAAATTGGGATGAAAATCACTTTGTAAAGTATGGTTCATTTGAATTTTTAACAACTGAACTAATTAATGGTAGAAAAAATCCATTCACGGTAGATTATACTGGATTTGGTTTTATTTTGGTTAAAAAAGGAGTGTTTGAATTACTTAAATATCCATGGTTTAGACCACTGTGGAAACAGTTTGGTAATGTAACTGAATTTACCATGGAAGACGTAAGTTTTTGTCATATGGTAAAAGATTTAGGATATAAAGTTCATGTTCACCCAGAAGTGATAGTAAACCATGAAAAGAAAATTTTACTGTAGTGTTGACATTCATAAACTGATGTGATATTTATGATACAGTATGATGAACTCTCTACACTACAAAACCGCATATAATAACATTCTAAATCAAATGCCTAAGTGGAAGCAGTTAGCTATCAAAGAGGACACAGAACGTAATAATATGAGCGGAATTATGACTGAATTTCTTGCTAAGGTAATTGAAACTGCAGAAAAAGAGTATGAAGACCATTCACTAATGAATGAACAATTGAAAAAAATGGAGAGTAAAGGTATTGTTGATAAAAAGACTTTCAATAAATCAACTGAAACAAAGAAAACGCCCTCAACAAAACTCAAAAACAAAGAAAAGTGAAACAATTTACAATAGGTTATATCAGACACAATAAGTACGTTTATGAAACTTATCTAGGACCAAGTATTGATAACTTGGAAGGAGACTTTGATGTATTAAGTACAACTGATGAAAACAAGCCAGCAGCTAATTATAATGAGTTGATTTCCAAGTGTAACACACCATATCTGATTCTTACCCATCAAGATGTTACATTTTCACCAAATTTACTAGACAGACTAAAAATGACCATTTGCGCATTACCTGACTTTGGCGCAATTGGAATGGTTGGTGTAGATAAACAAAACAACTACTTTTGGTCAGATTCACATCAAATTTATCCACTTGATACATTAGATTGTTGTTTTATTGTAATCCGTCCAGATGACAAATTATTGTTTGATGATGTTACATTTGATGACTATCATTTGTATGTAGAAGACTATTGTGCAAATATTCAACGTATACGTAAAAAAAGTGTACATACAATATTAATTGATTCAAAAGAAACGCCAATAACACTTGGTTATGATGAAGTGTATAAAAATTCAAAATCATTTTTAAACCATCATTCATATACTCTTTCAAAAAGAGGTTCATGTTGGGGCAGATACGGTGAATATAGACAGAAACTATCACAAAAGTGGCCTGGAATATGCACAACATGATTGAATACGTACCAAAAGTAAGAGATACGCCAAAATTGGTAAAAGTAATTAGTGCTTGGGGTGATATTCCTACAATACTAAAAGATATTATAGTAACGTTTAATATTAATCCGCAAATTGCATTAGAGTTTGGCGTTGAATATGGTTATTCAACATCTGCACTATCCAATTATTTTACCAAAGTAATTGGTGTAGATACATTTACAGGAGATATACATTCATATATAAAAAGAGATCATTCAAAGATGACTCAGTTTGTATTGAAAGATTATACAAATATTGAATTAATAAAATCAAATTATCAAGATTTTATTAAAAACAATAACAACATCTATGATTTGATTCATATTGATATTGTTCATACCTACAATGAAACTTATGAATGTGGTGAATGGGCAGTGAACCATTCAAAGGTGGTGATTTTTCATGACACGAATTCATTTGACGAAGTAAAAAAAGTCTGTTATGATCTTTCTACAAAATACAGATTAGAGTTTTACAACTACCCTGATTCTCATGGGTTAGGAATTCTAATAAATAATTCTATATAAAGATATGAACGTTCTGGACCACCTCAAGACCAAGACCGTGCCTGAAATCAAGGAATATTACATTAATAACACCATTCCTGCTGCATCCGCCATGATGCACGTGACCGGAGACTTCAATCTGTCCACGTTGATCCGTAACAGTAACTTCTTTGGTTATGAAAAGGTGTTTTACGTGGGTGGTAAGAAACATTATGACCGTCGAGGCACTGTTGGCACTCATAACTACATTGATATTACCTTTATCAAGACTGAAGAAGAATTTGTAAAGACCATCAAGGATCAAGGTTATACCCTCATTTCCATTGAAAATAACGTTAATTATGAATGTACAGATCTGTTTCAGTTCATGGATAACGTTAATGTGAAGGATATTAAGCCCATTTTCATATTTGGTGAAGAACAAAAGGGTCTTTCAGACTATATTCTTGACAATAGTGAACATATTCTGACCATTTCTGGAAAGGGTACCGTTCGTAGTCTGAACGTAGGCACCGCAAGTGGAATTGTGTTGGGTTATTATTCCAAGTTTTTTTAATCTTTGGTGTTGACTTCCGCTGAATCTGTGGTAATCTGTTTATAAGATATGAAACTACCTATGTTGTTTGCCCGTACAAATACGGGTGCTATCCAAACTTGGACCATTGAAGTTGATGCTAACAAGTATCGTACTCACTACGGTCAAATTGACGGAACAATTCAAATTACTGAATGGACCCTTTGTGAGGGGAAAAACTCAGGTAAGAAGAATGCTACTTCATCTGAAGATCAGGCTGTAAAAGAAGCTAAAGCCACTTGGAAGAAAAAGAAAGAAAGTGGTTACTTTGAAAACATCAAGGATATTGATGAATCTTCATTTACTGAACCAATGTTGGCAAAAAACTATGATGATTATAAGGATGATTTGAAGTATCCAGTTTATAGTCAACCTAAGTTGGATGGTATTCGTTGTGTTGTAAAGAAAGACGGTATGTGGAGCCGTAATGGTAAAGCTATTGTTTCAGCTCCTCATGTATTGGTTGCTTTGAAACCATTCTTTGATAGGTTCCCCAATGCAATTCTTGATGGTGAATTGTATGCTGACAAATTTGCCAATGACTTTAATGCTATTTGTAGTTTGGTAAAGAAGACCAAGCCTACAACTGAAGATTTGACTGAGAGTGCAAAAAATATTCAATACTGGGTTTATGACTGGATTGTACAGAAGACTTTTAGTGACCGCAATAGTGACATTACTACTTATATTGTTAATAACAATGTGGTTCGTCGTGTTCCGACTCACCTTGTGGACACGATTACACATTTGAATGAGTTGTATGAAAAGTATGTTGATGAAGGTTATGAAGGTCAGATGGTTCGTACTGATGGACCTTATGAAAACAAACGTAGCAAACATCTGCTCAAACGTAAAGAGTTTCAAGATAGTGAGTATAAAATTCTTGACATTGTTGAAGGTGTAGGCAACAAGAGTGGTATGGCTGGACACATGGTATTCAAGAACCATAAGGGCATTGAGTTTCATAGCAATATTAAGGGTGACCGTGAATATTTGAAGGAATTGTTAAAGAACAAGAAGAAATATATTGGAAAGAGTGCTACGGTGAAGTATTTCAATCTTACACCAGATGATGAAATCCCTCGTTTTCCTTATGTGATTAACATTGATCGTGAAAGTTATGAATAAAACAAAATCAGCTAGAATTGTACTGGACATTGAATGGGAATGCGTGGATGATAGTGATCTTCCTTCATTGTGGGATTGGAAACGCATCAAGTTACCTATGGATTTGACCAAGGTAAAGTATGTTGGTATCCAACAATCAAATGGACCGGAAAATGTAACTAATTGGATGGGAAATTAAAATATATGACTAATGTAAAGAAATCAGATATTGTTGACTGGCTTAAAAATGTAGTGGAAAAGAAAATGGTTAAGGAGCTAGATATTCCTAATGCTAAAGTCTATCTTAGCTGTGATCGACCACATCCTGATGTAATTCTTGAAACCAAGAATGCTGATGGTGATCTACAAATTGTACGGTTTCTGATCATATGAATGATAATACATTGTAT
>Ga0315909_10002716_pt1 | contig 22314 bp, 15 predicted proteins | sample LakEriMetagenome_11_FD_203527 | JGI IMG/M metagenome (GOLD analysis project Ga0315909, IMG submission 203527) | Freshwater fungal communities from buoy surface, Lake Erie, Ohio, United States - Buoy 2 MA125 | ecosystem: Environmental > Aquatic > Freshwater > Lake | place: USA: Lake Erie, Ohio...
CTGCAGAAACTCGCCTGGGAAATGGTGTCGAAGTATCCGTACGCCGGCATCGCGAAGTTTGAAAGTCCCCAACCTCCAAAGGAGGGCGCGAAAGCTGCCCCGAAAACCGCCGCTGCCGCGACCGCCGGACCCGAAGCCTTGAAGGGTTGGAAGGCGACGAACGATCTGCCCGCGGATACGGTGGTCACCGACTACAACGAGTACATTGAGAAACTGCCGAAAGCGGAACGCCCCGGCGTTTCCGATGTGAAGTACTATGTCGATGGGACAGGACGCAACGCGGTGGCGGTCCTCGTCATTGTGGGTGACACGCAATGGACCCACCTGCTCGTGTACGACAAGCAGGATAAACGAACCGGCGTGACGAAATTTGTTGCCGGCAAGTAATCCACACAGAATCAACCCGCAGGTAAGCTCTTTCAAATGTCTCGATTCATCACCACAATCTCACTTCTGGCGGTTCTCAGCTCACTCGTGCCAGAGAAAGCCAATGCCCAGAACGTCGATCCGGCTCAGGCCAGGAAACTGACCGTCGAGCAGGCCAACGAACTCCTGAAACGGCCCAATTCATTGCGGCTAAACGTCGCGGAACTGTCCCCCGAAGCGGCGGCGGTTCTGGCCAGATACAAAGGCGACATCCGGTTTGACGCCCTGACGACTCTCGTGCCGGAAGCGGCTGCCGCGCTGGCGACCCGCGAAGGGGCGCTCGATCTTTCCAGGCTCACCTCTCTGTCGCCTGCCGTTGCGAAGGCATTGTCGGCGGCGAAGGGCCCGCTGAATCTTTCGTCCGTCAAGGAACTGCCCGCAGAGGCCGCGGAGGCCCTCTCGGCACACACCGGCCAACTCTCGCTGGGCGTGACGGAACTTTCCGACGATGCCGCCGCCGCGCTTGCGAAGCACACGGGAGAGATCCAGGTTTCGAGCCTGAAGAGCCTGACCTCGCTCGCGCTGGCGACGAGACTGGGGCAGCAGGAGTATGTCTCCCTCGCGGCTGCCAGGCTGACGCCGGAGATCGCCAGGGCCTTGTGTCCGCCGGGCAACCGGGAAAAATTCAAAAACCATGTCCAGTTCAACAGCGGATTGACGGAGCTGCCCGCCGATGTCGCGGCGGCGATCATGGCGGGACGGAGTCATCCCAGCTTGAACAGCCTGGAGTCAATTTCGGACGAGGCGGCTGCAACCTGGGCGGGGCCCTTCGCGAACATCCGGCTCTTCGGCCTCAAGACCCTGACTCCCGCCGCAGGCGCGTCGCTGACGAAGGGAGGCGGCATTTTCGACATCCGTAACTTTGGCCCCGAAGTCTCCGACGAAACCGCCGCGGCCATCGCCAAGCAAATGGCGGCGGGACCGCATCGGATGATCGACTTCAACGGTTTGAAGAAACTGACGTATCCACCGTTGGCCGTCGCGCTCCTCTCGCGGTATCACGGGGGGCCGCACAGTTCGCTCGCCGGAGTCGCCCAAATCACCGACGACGTGGCCCGAGCCCTCGCCGACTACAAGGGGAACCTCAACGGCCTTCCCAGCCTGACCTCGCTCACCTCGGCGCCACTTGCCGCGAAGTACGCGTCGCAACCGGGAGACTTGAAATTCGCGAAGCTGACCGCGGTCCCCGATGATGTGGCGAAGGCGCTCGCCTCCCAGAAGGGCAAGCTCGATCTCTCCGGATTGCAGTCACTGTCCGCCGAAGCGGCGAAAGCCTTCGCCACTCACGAAGGCGAACTCAAGCTCGACGGGCTCAAGGAAATTTCCGACGAGGCGGCCAAGGCACTGTCACAAGCGGTGGGCTCCGTTTCGATGGGAAGCCTGGCGACAGCTTCGCCGGCCGCCATAACGTCGCTCAAGACCAACGCCAAGATCACCCTGTCGCCCAAGCTCAAGTGAGCGGAGCCAGACGAAACGGACGCACTCGCTCCCCAATACGCCCGTCCGAATTCCAACTATCCGCGGGCCGGGGCCGTGACCCGCATCCGGCCCCCCGGTCAGTAGGCGGCTGCTTTGCGCCGGCTATATGTTCTTCTGTTTTGTCCTAAGATTCTCCCCGCCGAGCGTTATTCCTCGCTGCCTTCCGGCCCGATATCTACCACATCAATATGCCTGTCATCGATCCCATGAACCTGCCAATGCCCTCGAACCCCTGCCTGCTCCCTGATGGGGCTTCCGGAAGCCGGTCCGAGGTATGCGGGTGTTCCGTTGAGCACAGGACATCCACAAGGAAGCCCGCGCTGAGTGCGAAAGGAAAACGCGGCATCGCCTTCCACCTGTTTCTCGTCTGGCTGCTCGTCGCTGGCGGGAGGACGATGTGCATGGCCGCCGACGCGGATCCGAAAGCGCCGCAGGCGCCGGCGGGTCTGCGGATCGGATTCTTCGGCTACTGGAGCGGGGAAACGGCGGCGGTCGTCAAGGCTGCGGGCGGTGCGAATGACCGGTTCGTTCCGGCCGCCATGGGCAGCGCAAGTGCCCTTCCATTCATGAAGGTGGGCGGAGCCGCGGCTGTTGGTAAACGGGCCGCACAGTCGCTGGAGCAGGGGGAGGTGGATGCCTTGGTGATCTGTCTGTGGTCCAGTTATCCGGGCCGCTGGGAAGGCCACGTCGGCGAGCAATCCACCCTTTCGCAACTGGCCGATCTCGGCAAAAAGAACAACCCGGAGTTCCGGATTCTGTGGCACGCGTTCATGATGCCCTCCCTCGACAAGCCACGGACCCAGGGCGGGAAGTATGTCTTTAACCTGCCGAAGACCAAGGAGGGTCTCGGCAACGATCGCAGGCAACTGGAGGCCGAGGTGGATGGTGTCAACAAGCGGCACGGCAGGAGGGTCGCCTGCATCATTCCCTTCGCGGACGCGGCACTCACCTTGATGGATCAGATTGCCGCCGGGAAATTTCCCGGCGTCACGGACCCCGGGGCGCTTTTTCCGGACGATGACTCGTGGTCACCCGGCCGGCAACTGTTGGCACTGAGCGCCTATTGCCATTACGCAACCCTTTGCGGGAAATCGCCGGTGGGCCTCAAGGTTCCGTTCGGCGAATTCCAATACGCATCCAAGGGGAAACCGTCGAGGAGCCTCGGGGCGCTTACCGATGAAGAGGATGCGATTCTGCAAAGGATCGCATGGGAGACTGTCTCCAAGTATCCGTATGCGGGAATCGCGAAGTAATTTCCTTAAGCGACGCGCACGATGAGCAAAACCGTCACGCCGTGGATTCTGGGCATTTGCGGTTTTCTTGCCTGGCACGCCGGCTCCATCGCCGGGGAACCGAATGGATCCGCGACTAAGACCACGGATAGGCAGCCCCCCACGACACTGCGGATCTGGCATGTCGGCAACAGTTGGTCGGTCCCGTTCCCATTCGAGAAAGTTGGCCTCGATCGGCCCTTCGTCCATCACACGCATAATTTTGGAAATAAAGGCAAAAACTGGGTCGAAGAGTCCTTGGAGAAGGACAAGAAAAATGTCCTCGTGAATGGGGATTTCGACGTCGTCTATCTGGGTTTCGTTCAGCTCGCTCAGCCGATCGAGGCCTTGGACCAAATGACGACCCTGGCGCTGAAGTACAAGCCTGACTGCCGAATTTACCTGCAACACGCGTGGGCTACGAGCGACCGCATTTGGGCGCTGAGGGATGATGACGACCTCGCCGCGATCCAAGTTGAATGGGATAAGCGACGGAAGAAGCTGGAAGACAAGGTTGACGAAATCAACAAACAGCATGGCAAGCAAGTCGTGTTCATCATTCCACTCGCGGACGCCGTGATGAAGATGCGGCAGATGGTTGCCGCCGGGAAGTTGCCGGGCGTGACAAAGCAGTCGCAACTATTTTGGGACAACAACGAAACGAAAAACCGCGACGATCACGCCGCGCATCAGACCGTGGTGTTGGCCATGTACTGTGCTCATGCGGTCATCTACCGAAAATCGCCCGAGGGATTGAAGGTGTCGTCTCCGGACGGTTTCTACTGGGGGCCCAAGGCCGAAAGGGGCAAGGTTCCCGTCAACGACGCGCAGCACGCGATCTTGCAGAAACTCGCATGGGAGACTGTCTCCAAGTATCCTTACGCGGGCATCGCAAAGTAGAGTGATGCCATGATCAAGAACCGCGCACGGTGCGGCCGGCGGGATGCCGGCGATGTTCTCCTGCGAACGTCTGCGTGCGTGCGACGCGCGAGAGGGGCGTCTGTCCGGCGTTCGGATGGTTCAGGCGGGACGCCCGAACCGGCAGCCGAGACGCCCCCCTACCCAATGCACGCGGTCCGCTTCGTGGGCCATCCGGATGATTTGGCCCCGATTTTTATCACGCCCGGAAATAGATCGACCCGGGAATTGAATGGCTCGGGAAACGTGATACGGATTTCAGTGCGGGCCAATTTTCGGCCGCGCCCAACCCAAGAATAGAAGACCAGAACCCCATCATGAAACACGCAATATTCGGCAGCCTACTCTGCCTTGGCCTGTCCGGCATCCCGACGTTCGCCGCCGAGGATACGGCGCAGATTAAACAACTCACGGTCGAGGACGCCAAGCGCGTGGGGACGGTAGGTCGCGGTGCGCTGAATCTCGACGGCGTGACGACCCTCTCCGACGAGGCCGCCAAGGCGCTCGAGGCGGCAAGTCGGCGTGAGCTGTTTCTCAACAGCCTGACCACGCTTTCGCCCGCGGCGGCCCGCTCGATTTGCAAGGCCGAGCTTGATTTGCATCTCAATGGGCTGAAGACGATCTCCGACGAGGCGCTCAAGGCGATGTCCGAGCACAGGGCGCATCCGGACCTCGGAAGGCCGTTCGTCCACTTCAAGGGCTTGACGACGATTTCCGATGACGGGGCGGCAATACTGGCGGCGTGGCCCAAGTGGAGCGGCGAACTTCCCGCGTTGACGGCACTTTCAGAAAAGGCCGCCGTGTCCCTTGCTGGCTCGCGCAATTGGGACGGCAGGCTGCCCGCGCTGGCCGCGCTCCCGGCGGAGACCGCCCGGGGACTGGCGCAGTGGAACGGCAGTCTTTCACTGGACGGCCTGACAACTCTCACCGATGCGGTCGCGGTCGCGCTCGCGCCGCACCGGGGCGGCACGCTCTCTTTCAATGGTCTCAAGACGCTCTCCGATGGCGCCGCCGCCGCGCTGGCCGGACGCGAAGGCCGGCTTTCGCTCAACGGGCTCACCACGCTCTCCAGCGGCACCGCGAAGGCGCTGGCGGCCCACAAGGGGGACTGGCTCTTCCTCGACGGGTTGACCACGCTCTCCGACGATGCGGCAAAGTCGCTGGCGCAGCATCGCGGCGTGGTATCCCTGATCGGCCTGACCACGCTCACCGCCGATGCGCTCAGGTCGCTGAAGGCCAACCCGAGAATCGTGCATTCGGAAAAGTTCCGGACCGCGGCCATCGCGGGGAAGCCCGTCGCGGCGGATGCGAAGTTGCTCCGTTCGTTTCTCGATTCGCACTGCGCGAACTGCCACGATCAGGGCGAAAAGGAGGGCGACTTCGCACTCGACAGGCTCGCGCAGGACAATGTTGCCGGCCGCGTGGCTTACGCCTCCATCCTGGAGCGTTTGCGCGCCGGGGACATGCCACCTGCGAAAAAGCCGAGGCCCGATGCCGCCGAGGCCGCCGCGGTGATGAAATGGATCCAGGCGAAACTGGACACGCCGCTCCCGGGCAAGCCCGCCTATTTTGTCGTGAAGGAAAAGCCCATTGATGGCAACCGGCTCCCCAATGCGATCCTCTTTGGCGGTCCGCGCGGGCCAAGCGTCCCTCCGCCGCCGCGGCTGTGGCGCATTTCGCCGGACGCCTACAACAGTTGGCTTGGTGAATTCAAGGGAGGCGGGCAGCAGCCCTTCGGCATCATACAGGATGCCGGTTTCAAGGACTTCGCCGCGCTCTACTCCCCCGACGAGGGGGCATCCGGCCTTCTCCTCTCCAATGCCGAGCAACTCGTGGGAGGCCAGGCGTCTGCCCATAAGCTTGTCAATGTGAACGAGACCCCCTCCACCATCAAGGGGCCGCCGGTCTGGCCGGATGAAGCCCGGGCAAAGACAGCAACGCCCAAGGAGCAGGAGGCACTCAAGGCGGGCATCCGGGTGAGTTCCGGCAAGAGTGTATTCGCTCCGCTGCTGCATCCGCAGGTCAGGGCGAATCCGGAGGAACTGGCGAAGGCCCTCCAATCGCAATTCATGATCGCCGTGGCCCGGCCTCCCGACGCCAAGGAGCTGGAGAGCCTTGTCGCTCTTTACAACCAAATCGCCGCGCTCGGGGATTGCTCGATTGCCGGAAAGACGGTCCTCATGGCACCCCTGATGATTCCGGAGGCGATCCTGCGATTCGAGGTGGGGCTGGGCGCCGAGGTGCGGCCGGGGGTGCGGATGCTCTCGCCTCGCGAGACGGCGTTTGCGCTCAGCCTGGCGTTTTCCCCAAAACGCGATCCCGGCCTCCTGACTGCCGCGGGCCAGGGCAAACTCACCACCCGGGAGGAAGTCGCCGAAAACGTGCGGCAAATCCTGGCCAATCCGAAGATCGGCAAGTCGCGCATCGTCTGGTTCTTCCGCGAATACTTCGACTATTACCGCGCCCCTGAAGTGTTCAAGGATCCGTTGCCCAGTTACCAGCAGCGTCGCGGCGATCAATACGCTCCCCGGAACATGGTTGGCGAAACGGACGCCCTGGTGATGGCGATTCTGGCCCGCGACAAGGACGTTCTGAAGGACCTGCTGACAACGAACGAGTCGTATGGAACGGTTCCGAACGGGCACCTGAATGGGCTTGCCAGCGGGGAGGCCTTGTTCCAGCCGTTTGGTCCCGTCGCGCTGAAGACACGCTACGAATCGCAGGGCGGCCGCATCGGCATCCCGATGCAGCGGAGCTGGCATGTGGCATGGTCCACAAATTTCCACAACGACATCGTCCGCCGCGGCCGCTGGGTCCGCGAGCGTCTGCTGGGCGGACGTGTGCCCGATCTGCCGATCAACGCCGCGGCCATGGTCCCCGACGATCCGCATCACACGTTGCGCCAGCGCCAGATGGTGACCCGCGAGGCGAACTGCTGGAAGTGCCACAACAAGATGGACGAACTGGGGCTGCCCTTCGAGGACTTCGACCACTACGCGCGGCCACGCAGGGGCGAGGAGATACTCGACCTCGCCGCGATGGAGCGGTTAAAGGAGCAGGCGAAGGACAAGAAGGCGAAGGACCAAGTGCCGAAGCTCTACCGTGAAGCGCCGCTCGACACCACCGGCACCATCGCCTACAGCGGCGACCCGACGGTGGACGGCCCGGTCAAGGACGCCCCGCAGATGCTCCGCCGGCTGGCCGAATCGGAGCGGGTGCGGCAGATCTTCATCCGCCATGTGTTCCGCTATTTCATGGGCCGCAACGAGACGCCCGGCGACGCGGTCAGTCTCCAAGAGGCCGAGAAGGCCTATCTGGAAAGCGGTGGCAGCTTCAAGGCGCTGCTGGTCTCGCTCCTGTCCTCCGAGTCCTTCCTCTACCGCACGGTTCCCGTCGCGGCGTCCAAATCGTAACCCGGTTTCGTCACAGGAAAAGCGTCCGCCGTTTCGGTGGCGGGCAAAAATCAGACTCCCTCACTCCCTGACGTCCGTCCCTGTTCTGACCGCTTACGCTGCGGCGGGCGCGGAAGCAAATTTCTTCTAATGCAATGCCACCCGGAAGATTGATTCACCGGCTCCACCCTGAACAAAATCCACATCATCCATGACTCATACCTTCACACTCCCTGACGCCCGTCCGAGTTCTGACCGTTTCCGGTGCGGCGGGCGCGAAAGCAATTGCCTGCGGCAAACTACTACTGGTAAGGAGGGACAACGATGAAACACCGTTTGTCACGTCGAACCGTCCTCAAGGGCTTGGGCGCGTCGCTGGCGTTGCCTTGGCTCGAAGCGATGACGCCGCGATCTGCGGCGGCGGGAACCGTGAGGCCGCCGGTTCGCATGGCGTTTATCTATATGCCCCATGGGGCCCTCATGAGCGACTGGACTCCCGCGGAGGTCGGCGCGTTGCCCGAACAGTTGCCGGCAATTCTAAAGCCGCTATCGGGCCTGAAGAACGACTTCAGCGTTCTCTCCGGACTGACCGCGGACAAAGCTCGAGGGGGGTGCGGCGCGCACGCTCGCTCGATGGGAGCGTTTCTCACGGCGGTGCGTCCCCGGAAGACGGAGGGGAGCGACTTTCGCGCGGGGATTTCCGTCGATCAAGCGGTCGCTGCCAGCGTCGGCGATCATACCCGCATTCCGTCACTTCAACTGGCGACCAGCCAGGCCGGCACCACTGGCGGCTGCGACCTTGGCTATGCTTGTGCCTACATGCGCCTTTCGTGGCGCGACGCCATCACGCCATTGCCCGCCATTGCCAATCCCCGGCACCTGTTCGAACACCTGTTCACCAACAATACCGGTGGCAACAGCGCCCGTCGGGAAATCGAGCGGCGCAGCGTGCTCGATTTTGTCCGCGACGAGGCGCGCGGCCTGCAGTCCACCCTCAGCGCGAACGACCGAAGCAAGCTCGATGAATACTTCTCCGCCATCCGTGACATCGAAAAACGGATCGAACGCGGGGCCCGCTTTCCCGCGCCGGAGAAACCAAACATCACCGTGCCTGACCTGCCAAATAATGATAACGCCCACTGGGAGGAACAAGTCCGCCTCCTGGGCGATTTGATGGTGCTCGCCTTCCAGACCGACAGCACCCGGATCTGCACCTTTGCCCTCAATAACGAGTTAAACGATCGCTCCTACCCGTCGCTTGGATTTCGGGACGGCCACCACAGCGTTTCGCACCACGGTGGCAATCCGGAAAAGCTCAGAATGTATTCGGTCATCAGCGCCCACCACGTCGCCCAGTTCGCCTACATCCTCAACAGACTGAAGGAAGCGAGGGAAGGAGATGGCTCGCTGCTTGACAACTGTATCATCGCCTACGGTTCGGCAATTCGCGATGGACAAGTTCACGATAACGGGAATTTGCCGATTCTTCTCGCCGGCCGCGCAGGGGGAAATCTCCATCCCGGTCGTCATATCCGCTTCCAGGCCGAAACGCCTGTCGCCAACCTCTGGCTCGAAATGCTCCACAGCATGAATGCGGGCGCCGACCACTTCGGCGACAGCACCGGCCGGTTGAGCGGACTTTAACCTGCATTGGTCAAGCGCCGTGGCTACCATTTCGGTCTGGCCGAATCCCTTCCGGGTCAAACGAACAGGGCCGGCGCGGGATTTGATGAACAACTGCCAAATAAAAGTGCACAGCCTGGTAACAAATGTGTGTTTCGTCATGTAGAGAATATTGAACGATGAATCGAATCGCAAAAATTTCCGTCTCCCTTGTCATCGCGATCCCCCTATTGCAGTCTGTTGGGAGCGCCCAGAATGTTTCCGATGTCGCGAAGGTTATCGTCCCGTTCGTCGAAAAGCACTGTGTCAATTGCCACGGCGAGAAGAAGCAGAAGGGGGAAGTAACGCTTCACGTCTTCAAGGATGAGGCATCGATCCTCAAGGCGCGAAAGATGTGGGTGCGCGTTCTCGATCAACTTCATGCCGGTGAAATGCCGCCGGAAGGGAAGCCCAGGCCCGCGTTTGACGAAGCGGAGCGATTCGTCAAGGCGGTGCATGGCGTTTTCGAACGCTTCGACCGCACGGCCAAGCGCGACCCCGGCGAGGTGACGATTCGCCGACTCAACCGGGTCGAGTATGCCAACACCGTCCGCGATCTGGTTGGTGTCACGATTCCAGTGGGTGACGATTTTCCCAACGACAACGTCGGCTATGGCTTCGACAACATCGGCGACATCCTGTCCCTTTCACCGTTGCAATTCGAACGCTATCTGGCGTCGGCCGAGGTTATCGTGAGAACGGCGATTGTTTTCGGCGAACCGCCGGCGCCGCCAAAAAGCTCATCGAATGCCCAACAAGGGCGGGACTGGCCTGACTACGGCCCACGTTACGATAGAATCGGGCGGTTGTCGCGGGATGCCCAAGGAAAAGAGATCCCCGAAAAGGAAAGACTGCCACGCGGGGTCGGCGATGGCTGGCGCATCTTCTACGGCAAGGGGCCGTTCCAAAAGCAGTTCACCGATTTGATCAATCCTGGCGAATACCAGATCACCGCCAAGATGGTGGGAATCAAGGCCGGTGATGAATTGCCCAAGTTTGCCTTGGTCGTCAACGGCAAGAGCGTGACGCAGGGCGTTTGCGGTGAAAAGGCTGAAGATTACGTTGCGTCGGTTCGCCTGAAGCCGGGCGAGTTAAATATTGGCGTGTCGCTCCTCAATCCATTCACCGACCCGGCGGACGAGACGAAGAAACGCGGCATAGCGCTAGGCGGCATCAAGATCGTCGGCCCGATGTTTCCTGAATCGCACGAACGGTTGCTCGCGGGATCGGAAAAGCTTGAGGGGGACGCCAAATCGCGGTTCGTCCTCGAACGATTCGCCACTCGGGCTTATCGGCGACCGGCCACAAAGGAAGAAGTCGATCGTTTGATCGCACTGATGAAGCAGGCGGAACAGATTCCATGGTTCAAGCTTACCGAAACAAGTGTGAAGAAGCTACGGGAGGCAAAGGTTGAGGGGCATTGGATCAAAAGACTAGAGCCATTGTTCTCGGCGGAGTTTCGCGACGACGAATATTTCGGGAAATCAGTCAGGGCGCTTTTGATTGTCAATGGCAAGCCGGACGACACGCATCTGAAGGCCGTACTCGCCGCCGCGGAGCAAGCCCCGCCGTCGTGGGAGGCACGGATCGCCCTAGCCATGCGGGCTGTTCTCGCCTCGCCGAAGTTTCTTTACCGGGCGGAACTGAATTCACGGCCCACGGAGAAGGAGGCCCATCCGATCGACGATTACCAACTCGCGTCGCGATTGTCGTATTTCCTGTGGAGCACGATGCCCGATCAGGAACTCTTCGACCTGGCTGCGAAGAAGCAGCTTCATCAGACCCTGCCCGCACAGGTCAAACGGATGCTGGCGGACCCTCGCTCGAAAGCGTTGTTCGACAACTTCGCCACCCAATGGCTCCATCTGCGGAAGCTGCGCGAATTCACCCCTGATCCCAAGCTTTTCCCCGAGTTCACGCTGGAACTGCGCGACGACATGCTGAGGGAGACGGACCACTTCTTCATGGCCGTCGTGCGCGAGGACCGCAGCATCCTCGACCTGATCGACGGCAAGTTCACGTATCTCAATCAGCGGTTGGCCAAGCTCTACGACATCGGCGACACGAACGGGAATTCGTCGCTTCCGAAAGTCCAGATGGTGAATCCGAAAGGGGAGGCAATCCCGCAGATCACCGCCGAGAAAGATTCAATGGTGGGGAGGAATCCATTCGTTCGCGTGAACCTGGAAAACACCCGGCGCGGAGGATTGCTCACTCACGCCAGTGTGCTGGCGATCACGTCGCAACCAACGCGAACATCGCCGGTGAAACGGGGCCATTGGGTGCTGGAACGGATTCTCGGCACCCCGCCTCCGCCTCCGCCGCCCAATGTGCCGCCACTCGAAGGGAAAAAAGAAGCCAAGCTGGCGACGCTTCGCCAGCAACTGGAGCAACATCGCGCGAACCCGGATTGTACGGGCTGCCACGCCCGCATGGACCCGATCGGCTTCGGGTTTGAGAACTTCAACGCCATCGGCAGGTTTCGCGACAAGGACGGCGACCTGCCGATTGATGCCGCAGGCGAGCTTCCCGGCGGCCAGAAGTTCAATGGGCCGGACGAGCTGAAGATAATTCTGAAGAACAAGAAGGAGCTGTTCAGTCGCAACCTGACCGAAAAAATGCTGATCTACGCGGCAGGTCGGGGGCTTGATTTCTATGATCGCCGCAGCGTGGACGGAATTTTGGCGGAGCTTCAGAAAAACGACAACCGATTTCACTCCCTGATCACTGCCATCGTGCAAAGCGATCCCTTTCGCATGCGTCGGGGAAAGGACCAGCCATGAGCGGGATCTTTTCTCCACGCGATCCTGCAATCGTTTGCATGGAAGACGGTGTCCAGGTCTCCCGATGCGGGATTCGCGAAGTAACTTCCCTCAAACGATGCACACTATGAAAAAGATGAACCAAACCGTCATGCCGTGGATTCTGGGTATTTGCGTATTTCTTGCCTGTTGCCCGACAACCGTCGTGGCTCAGGATGCAAACCCGCCAGTGAAGGCAAAATCGCTGCCTGCGGGGCTGCGGACGATGTTCGGCGTGGTCACAACTTGGAACGGAGCCGACGGGACGGCGTCCTTGTGCAAGGAGGTCGGCATCGAAGGGCATCAAAGCCTCCTATTTGCAAAGTATAAGGACACTTTGGCGTCTTCGCTGGAAAAGGGTGAGATCGATGCCGTCATGGGACTATTCTGGTACGGGCCTCATGAAAAGATAAAGGAGGAGGATGTTTACAGGCTCGCGGCGGAAATGGGCCCGAAGCATAATCCGAAGTTCCGCGGTGTTTACGTCCTGACGGCGTACCTGATTCATGATGGGCGTGATGACGCAAACAAATTCTCGAAGACGAACGATGAATACAATCAAACCAACCTCGCCGAAATGCAGATCAAGCTCGAGGCGCTTCGCAAGAAGGAGGAGGCTTTTGCGGACGCGACCAACAACAAGGCTGGCGGGCGGGTCGTGTTTCTCGTGCCACTGGGCGAAGGGATGCTGGAATTGCGGAAGATGATAGTCGCGGGGAAGGTCCCCGGTGTGACGAAACAATCGGGGCGGGTGACGGACGATCCCAAGGCAATAACCTCGGTGCTGCTGGGTGACAACATGCCGCACCTGGGACATCTCGGTTCATGCCTTGGCACTTACATGCAATTTGCGGCTCTTTATCGGATGTCGCCGGAAGGGATCCCGTTTCGGGGGAAGGACGGTGACGGATTGACCGACGAGCAGCGGGCGATCCTACAGAAGCTCGCATGGGACATGGTCTCCAAGTATCCATACGCGGGGATTGCCAAGTAGGCAGGCCATCCGTGGGAGAATCTCAGGCTTCGCGCATGCGGTTTCCCGGATTTGGAAATGAGTCCGGTGTAGAAAATGATGCGCCCGTCTTTCAAAAAAGCTGCGCCTGGGCGAGTTTTCACCCCCTCCGACAATGCAAATGCGTTGAGACGGAAACACCGGGGCGGTTCTATCGCTCACCCGCGCACCTGCCCGTTGCCGCGGAGGAGGTATTTGTAGGTCGTGAGTTCTTCGAGGCCCATGGGGCCGCGGGCGTGGAGTTTGTCGGTGGAGATTCCGATCTCGGCGCCGAAGCCGAATTCGCCGCCGTCGGTGAAGCGGGTGCTGGCGTTCCAATAGACGGTGGCGCTGTCCACTTCGGCGAGGAAGTGGGACGCGGCGGTTTCGTCGGCGGTGATGATGCAGTCGCTGTGGTGCGAGCCGTTGGCTTCGATGTGGGCGATGGCGGCGTCGAGCGTGTCCACGGTTTTGATTGCGAGGATCAGGTCGAGGAATTCGGTGCGGTAGTCTTCGGGTTTTGCCGGAGTAAGCAGTGCGCAGTGCTCAGTGCTCAGTGTGGAGCGTTCCGATGACTGACTGGGGACTGAGTACTGAGCACTGAGCACTTCCAGCGACCGTTCGTCGCACCGCAAGTGCACTCCATTTTTCAAAAGAGCGCGGCCTGTCGTGGCGGCAAATTTTTCCAGTACGGCGGAGTGGACGAGGACGGTCTCGATGGCGTTGCAGACGCCGGGGCGCTGACACTTGGCGTTGATGATGAGGGACTCGGTCATGCCGAGGTCGGCGGCTTTGTCCACATACATGGCGCAGATGCCGTCGTAGTGCTTGATGACGGGCATGCGGGCGTGCTCGACGACGGTCTCGATGAGGCCCTTGCCGCCGCGGGGGACGATGCAGTCGAGGAACTGGTCCATGCCGCAAAGGATGCGGACGGCGTCGCGGTCGGTGACGGGGATGAGGAGGATGGCGTCGGCGGGGAGGCCGGCGCGCGCGCAGCCGCGGCTGAGGGCGGCGGCGATGGCGACGTTGCTCGCGATGCTCTCGCTGCCGCCGCGGAGGATGGTGGCGTTGCCGGTCTTCAGGCAGAGGACGGCGGCGTCGCTGGTGACGTTCGGGCGCGACTCATAGATGATGCCGATGACGCCGATGGGGACGCGCCTCTTTTCGATGCGGAGGCCGTTGGGGCGTGTCCACTCGCGGATGATTTCGCCGACGGGATCGGGGAGGTCGGCGACTTGGCGGACGCCGTCGGCCATGGCCGCGAGGCGCTTCGGGTCGAGCTTGAGGCGTTCGAGCATGGCGCCGGACAGGCCGTTGGCGCGCGCCTTTTCGAGGTCCTGTGCGTTGGCGGCGAGGATGGCGTCCTGCGCGGCGAGGAGTTCGTCGGCCATCGCGCGGATGCCGGCGTTCTTCTGCTCGGTGGTGCAGAGGCGGAGCTGCCGCGCGGCGGCGCGGGCGCGGCGGCCGAAGTCGTGGATCTGATCTTGGAGAGTCATTGCTGCGAAAGGTAGCGGGTTGTTTTCAAAATCGCGCGGTCAATCTGAATGGAGCATCGGGGTGGTGCGGCAGGAAATTGCAAAATTCAAATTGGGGATTGTGCATTGCAAATTGGTTTGCAGCGCACGGCTGCGCGGAAGTTTTCAATTCCAAATTTGCAATCGACAATTTGCAATTCCCCGAAGGCGGAAGTCGCGGTGGCCGGCATCAAGCGGTTCGTGGATGCAGCGGCTCACTGAGCCTGCAGCGGGACGAGCGGCGGGAAGTAGGTCCCGGCCGGTTTGCCCGATGCGGCGCGGACGATCTCGCCGGCTTTCCGTCCGCTCGCGACGACGGTCGGGATGCCGCTGCGCACGGCGGCGCGCACGGCCTGCAGCTTCGTGGACATTCCGCCGACGCTGAACCGGCCCTTGTCGGCGCGGACGAATTTTTCCACGGAGTCCACGTCGTCCACGCGGGGGATGGTGCGGCCTTTGGCGTCGAGAAGGCCGTCCACGCTGGTGAGCAGCACGAGGAGATTTGCCTCGGCGAGGATGGCGACCTCGGCGCTGAGTGCGTCGTTGTCGCCGAACTTCAGTTCCTCGACGGCGACGGTGTCGTTTTCGTTCACGATGGGGACGACGCGGTTCGCAAGCAGGCGCGCGACGGTGTTGCGGATGTTCGCGTAGGAGATGCGGCTGTCCATGTCGCGATGTGTGAGGAGGAGCTGCGCGACGGTGAGGTCGTGCTTTGCAAAATGCTCGGTGTAGGTCGCCATGAGCCGGCCCTGGCCGACTGCGGCACACGCCTGGCGCGAGGCGAGATCCTCGGGGCGTTCCGCGAGCCCGAGTGCGCCGAGTCCCGCGGCGACGGCTCCGCTGGAGACGACGATGACTTCGTGGCCGCAGCTCACGAGCACGGCGATCTCTTTTGTGAGCCGCGCAAACTGGCGCTGATCGAGACTGGTCCCGCGCGGCGTGGCGAGGATGCCGGAGCCGAATTTGAGGACGATGCGTTTGTGTGCGGCGGTGGCCATGAAGGCGGGATAGGTAGCGCGGTGCGGGGCTTTGTCGAATTCGGAATGCGGTGCGCGGGCGAAGTGTAGCCGCGCTTGTCAGAGTGCGGGCTGATCTTCCTGTCGTGAATGAGAAGTGTGCCCGCGCTTCTACAAGTGCGGCTACGAAATGGTTGCGCCTCGCCGCGTTCGCGTGCCTCGCGCGATCTGCGGATTCTTATCAATCGGATTGCCCCCTTTCGGAATTCGGAAACAACTCCGCTCTTTCCTCGCGCATCGCCGATGTGCAAGGAATGCGGCATGAGCAAAAAATCTCCAGCGAACCAGGCCGCGCTCGACACTGCGGCGCTGCTTGAATCCGTCGCCAGCAATGTCCGCCTCCTCACGCTTGCGGGGGATTCGCCGACTTATGCGGAGAGCATCACGCAGCTCGCGGAGGGCGGGCAGTGGACGGAGATCGTGGATCGGTTTTACCGCACGCTCGCATTCGGCACGGGCGGGCTGCGTGGGCGGACGATCGGGCGGAATGTGATGAAGGCGGAGCAAGGGAAGGGCGGCGCAGGTGGTCGCCCGGAGCAGCCGTGCGTGGGGACGAATGCGATGAATTATTTCAACATCAGCCGCGCGACGCAGGGGCTCGTGGCGTATTTGCACGAGTGGTTCCGCAAAAAGAAACTGCCGGGCCGTCCGAAGATCATCATCGCGCATGACCCACGGCATTTTTCGCGCGAGTTTGCGGAGCTGACGGCGAAGGTCGCGACTGAGCTGGGCTGTGATGCGGGCTTGTTCGAGGGGCCGCGTTCGACGCCGGAGCTTTCGTTTGCCGTGCGCCACACGAATGCGACGGCGGGCATCGTGATCACCGCGTCGCACAATCCGCCGCACGACAACGGCTACAAGGCGTACTTCGCCGACGGCGCGCAGATCGTGGAGCCGCACGCGGGCGCGATCATCGCGAAGGTGAATGCGGTGCAGAGCGACAAACTCACGCCCGTCGCGAAGGCGAAGCGCGGCAAGCTCATCCAGCTCGGCAAGGAGATTGATGACGCGTACATGGCGCGGCTGGAGACGCTCGTGCTCGATCCGAAAATGGTGAAGTCAGCCGCGGGGCTAAAGATCGTCTTCACGAGCATCCACGGCACGGGCGGCGTGATCACGAAGCCGATGCTGAAACGGTTTGGTTTCCGCTTCACGGTGGTGCCGGAGCAGGATCAGTTTGATGGAAGTTTCCCCACGGTGAAGTCGCCGAATCCGGAAAATGCGGAGGCGCTCGCGATGGCCATCGCGCTGGCCTCGAAGGAGGCTGCGGATGTCGTGATGGCGACCGATCCCGACTGCGACCGCATGGGCGTGGCGATCCGGAATTCGCGCGGTGAGATGGAGCTGCTCACGGGCAACCAGATCGGTTCGCTCATCGCGGCGTATCGCGTGCGCAAGATGATCGAGCTGGGGATCATCACTCCCGCGAATGCGAAGAACTGTGCGATCATCAAGACCTTCGTGACGACGGATATCCAGAAGGCCATCGCCGCGAAGCACGGGCTGCGCTGCGTGGAGACGCTGACGGGCTTCAAATACATCGGGGAAAAACTAGGCAAGTACGAGTCGGCGATTCCTGCTGCGGCACGTGCAAGATATCGCACGCTGAGCGAGGGCGAGACGCGTGCGTTGCGCCTGAAGCACTCGACGTATTACGTGGCCGGCGGCGAGGAGAGCTACGGCTACAGCGCGCATGATTTCGTGCGCGACAAGGACGGCAATGCCGCGGTGATCCTGTTCGCCGAAGTGGCCGCGTGGGCGAAGTCGCGCGGGCTCACGATCGATCAGCTCCTCGACGAGGTGTATGCGGAATACGGGTTCTATTTTGAAAAGAACGGCACGCTGACTTTCGAGGGTGCGGATGGCGCGGCGAAGATCGCAAAGCTCGCGGCGAGCTACGCGAAGACCGCGCCGAAGACGATGGACGGCGCGAAGGTCACGGGCGTGCGCGACTACATGGCGAAGACGTTCAAGGACGTGGAAGGCGACGTGATCCCGAAGGAAAAGATGGTCGTGTTCGATCTCGCTGACGGGCGGCGCGTGGCGGTGCGTCCGTCGGGCACGGAGCCGAAGATCAAGTTCTACATGTTCATCCGCCGCGATCCGAAGGGTGCGCGTTTTTCCGCGAAGGAACTCGCGGGTGTGAAGGCGGAATCGCGCGCTTCGCTGGAGAAGCTCTGGCAGTGGATCCAGTCGGATGTGAAGGCGCGGCTGTAAAACTGCGCCGTGATTTTTGTCCGCGGCTGGCGCGGTTGGCGCTTAGTTAGTCGTGAAAATTTTCAACGCCCATGGGACTAGACATTCGACTCGACGGTGCAGAAATCTCGATCATCAAGGCCATCGGAATCGGTGGCGGCGACATTGATGGCACGACCTTGGTTAACCGCTGCAACGACCTTGAGGCGAACGACTTGATTGACACGCTGCGCGGGCTGATTGACCAGGGCTACGTGGATGCGGACTCGACCGCTTTTTACGGAATTGATGAGATGGAGGACATGCAGTTCCGCGTGAACTCCGGCTATGCCAAGGATTTGAAGGAAGCCCTGGACGAGAAGCCGAAGCCGAGGAAGAGCAAGCGCGTGCGCCGCGAGTAGCGGGGCAGGGGAGCGGGCCGTTTGGGCGTGTAGCCGGGCCAGTAAAAGCGCGGGCTGAACTTTCCCGGCTTACGTGGGGAAAACGAGCCTGCGCTCTCACAAGCGCAGCTACGAGGCTGTGATTTCCGTGCCGATGCCCTGGTTGCTGAAGACTTCGACCAGCAGCGCGTGCGGCGTGCGGCCGTCAATGAAATGCACTTTTTCCACGCCCTGCCGGAGCGCGGCGGCGGCGCTCTCGACTTTCGGAATCATCCCGCCGGTGATAACGCCTTCGGCGATGAGCTTTTCGATCTGCGCGAGCGTGATGCTCGGGATGAGCGATTCGCGGTTGCTCGGATCGCGCATGAGGCCGGGCACGTCGCTCACGTAGATCATCTTTGCGGCCTTCAGTTTCCCGGCGACTCCCGCGGCGGCGATGTCGGCATTGATGTTGTAAACGACGCCCGCACCGTCGCGTGCGAGCGGGCTGATGACGGGGACGACTTCGCGATGCACAGCGTCCTCGATAGGCGCAGCGTTCACGTCCACCACTTCGCCGACAAAACCGAGATCCACCTGCTCCGTGCCCTCGGTTTGCAGCGGCAGTTTTTTTCCGACGAGCACGGTCTTGCCGTGGATGCCGACGGCGCGTCCGCCGAATTTCACGATGCGCGCGGCGATGTCCGCATTGATCACGCCGTCGAGCACGCTCTCGACGATCGAGATGGCTTCGGCATCCGTGACGCGCAGGCCGTTGACGAAACGCGGCTTTTGTCCCGCGTCGCGCATCCGCTGCGAGATGGCCTTGCCGCCACCGTGGATGACGACGGGATTGATGCCAACTGCTTCGAGGAAGACGATGTCGCGCAGCAGGCGGTCCACCACGGCGTCATCTTCCATCGCGCTGCCGCCGTATTTGATCACGAAGAGCTTGCCGCGGAACTGCTGGATGTAGGGCAGGGCTTCGATGAGGGACTCGACGCGGGATTGGATGCTGACGGACATTTACGCGATTTCTGATTTCTGATTTCTGATTTCCGATTTTCGCGTGCGAACGCGTGGCGAAAACTTACAGGCGTTGGTGCACGCCGGGCCTCTTGCGGCGGTCGGGTGAAACTTGATTGGGATGACGCTTGCCGTGCCCATTTTCGGACTACCCGCCGGTGCCGTCGCCCATGTTCAGCTTCACGTATTCCATCGTGAAATCGGTCGTGTACACGATGTGCTCGCTGCGGCCGAGGTTCAGGTCCACGCAGACCGTGAAGCGGTTCTGCTTCACGATTTCGCGCAGCTTGTCGAAGGGTGTCTTGGCCAGCATGCCGCCTTTCACGGCGAGGATGCCGTCGTAGTAGATGTCCACGAGTTCCTCGCGCATCTTTGCGCCGGAGTAGCCGAGCGCGTCCATGATGCGGCCCCAGTTCGGGTCCTGCCCGAACCACGCGCATTTCACGAGCGTGCTGTTTGCGATCGCTTCGGCGGCGCGGCGTGCGTCGGCGAGCGTGGATGCGCCGTGCACGTGGACCTCGACAAATTTTGTAACGCCCTCGCCGTCCTTCACGATCATCCACGCGAGTTCGCGCGTCACGTCGTCGAGCGCTGCCTGGAATGCCTTGAATTCTTTCGTGCCGTATTTGATCGGCTTGTTGCCCGCCGTGCCGTTTGCGAGCGCGAGCACCGTGTCGTTCGTGCTCATGTCGCCGTCAATCGTGATGCGGTTGAACGACTGCTCGACGGAGACGCTGAGCGCCTTTTGCAGCGTCGTGCGGCTGATGTTCGCATCCGTCGTGATGAAGCACAGCATCGTGGCCATGTTCGGATCGATCATGCCCGCGCCCTTCGCGATTCCGCCGATGCGGATCTTCTTTCCGTGCGCGGAAAATTCGACGGCGAACTCCTTCGGAAAAGTGTCGCTGGTCATGATGGCGCGCGCGGCGGCGGCGCTGCCGTTCAGGCTCAGGCACTGTGCGGATTTTGCGAGTGTGGCCTCCATTTTTTCAATCGGAAGCTGCACGCCGATGCGCCCGGTCGAGCACACCATGATCTGCTTTTCGTGCAGGCCGAGCGCGCCGGCGGTGGCCACGCACATGCGCTTCGCATTTTCGAGGCCGGGCACGCCGGTGCAGGCGTTCGCGTTGCCGGCATTCGCGACGATCGCGCGCACGTCCGGCGAGGCGAGGCGCGTGCGCGAGACTCGCACGGGAGCGGCCTTCACCTTGTTCGTCGTGAAGGTCCCCGCGGCGACGGCTTTCGTGCTGGAGACGATGAGCGCGATGTCGGGCGCGCTCTTGTTCGTCGTCTTGATGCCGCAGTAAATACTGCCGGCCTGGAAGCCTTGCGCAGCGGTGACGCCGCCGGGGATTTCTGAGTGGGACATGATGCTGGGAGTGAGCGTGGCGCCGTGTGTGTGCGGCGGATTTGCGGGCGCGTTGTATGTGCGGTGCGTGCGCGGAGATCAAACCGGAAGTTGCGCGAAGTGCGGGGCGTGGGGAAAGTGCTCAGTGCTCAGTCTCTCCGTCCGGGCGTCAGAATGGAAAACTGAGAACTGAGAACTGAGCACTTTCTTTTCCGCGTCCCACGAACGCAGGCTTGGCGTTCCGCCCACATCGGCTACACTGTGCGCAGATGGGCCGTTACATCATCATCCTTTTCCTCGTCGGCGCGATTCCGTGGGCGATTTACACGCTGCTGGAAATGAAGCGTTCGCACGGGCCGCGCGAGCGTGCGTGGGTGGGGCGCGCGAGCTTCACGCTGTGGTTCGCATCGCTGCTCGGCTCGTTCGCCTTTGTCTCGCTCGCGATGAAGAACGTCGCGTTTGCGCTGCCGTTGCTCGTCGCCGCCGGACTCGGCGCGCGCTTCGGGCTGAAGAAGGTGCGCGCGCGCATCCGGCTCGAGGAAAACGATCCCGATCCGCTCAGCCGCGCGCGGCCTCTGAACTGAGGCGGAACAGTTCAGTCCGTGCGGTTATTTCTAAAACGCAGAGGCGCAGAGGGGGGAATGGAGAGCCTTGCAGAGTGAGGAAGATGAAACGTCCGGATCGGGCCTTGTGGCAAAATACCCCTCTGCGCAAGTCCCCGATCACCTCCGCACCTCTGCGTTTGCAACATGCCGCGCCATTTCCAGCGGCATCGTTCCGACTGACGGCAACCGTCAGGGTAAAAACCCGATTCACGCGCGCGGATTGACGCGCGGCAAAAATTTGCGATGCTGCACGCACGAACATGAAAGCATTCTCCATCACCCTTTTTGCCGCCATCGCCTTTGCCGTGTGCGGCTGCAACGCCGAAGACAAAGCCAAACCTGTGAACGACATCAAACCCAAGGACCTCTCCAAACTCAGCAAGGAGGAACTCGCCAAGCAGCTCGACAAGGAGGCGTTCAACGTCTGCATCATGGGCGGCACCGAGCGGCCCTTCACGAACAAATATTGGGACAACCACGAGGAGGGTATTTACGTGGACATCATCAGCGGCAAGCCGCTCTTTGCGAGCGCGCACAAGTTCGAATCCGGCAGCGGATGGCCGAGCTTTTTCGACCCGATTGACAAGGCGGAAATCGTCGAGCACCGCGACACCTCGGCCGGCATGACGCGCGTGGAAGTCCGCGCCAAGACGAGCAACGCGCACCTCGGCCATCTTTTCGACGACGGTCGCGACGTGAAGACCGGCAAGGTCACGCCGACCGGGATGCGCTACTGCATCAACAGCGCCGCGCTGAAATTCATCCCGAGATCGAAGCTCAAGGAAGCCGGCCTCGGCGAGATCGAGGCGAAGGTCTTCGGCGCGGGAAAATAGCGCGCGGCTGCGGTACGGCGCGCTCCCATGTGGCTGCGGCGGCCTCGTCGCAGAAGGGCGCGCCCGCGGCGCGGTGGCGGCAAAGCGGGAAAGGCTGGAAGCCGATCCGGCATTTTTCGCCTGAAGAAGCCGTCGGATTCCGGGGCCTCTCGGTGTGCCGCCGGGATTATTTTCCAAGCGTGGTCGCGGAGAGGCAGCATGCACGCCATCCGCACGCTGAAAAATCTCGTGATAACGCCCTGTCGCTCTGCCGCGCCCGCCGGATTTCGCCACCCCGGAATCGGGCCGATAAAAAAAGTGAAAAGCCGCACTTTTTTGTTGGATAGCTACCCTGAAAACGCGAGGGCGGCGAAATGTTCGATTGGACAATTAGATTCCGTCCTGTGCTCTGGGAACAAGCACTGGAGCGGGTTTGCGGGGGAAAAAAGACGGGCATGAGCGGCGAATTTTGCCGTCATGCCCGAAATTGGCCTG
>Ga0315909_10002718_pt1 | contig 22311 bp, 33 predicted proteins | sample LakEriMetagenome_11_FD_203527 | JGI IMG/M metagenome (GOLD analysis project Ga0315909, IMG submission 203527) | Freshwater fungal communities from buoy surface, Lake Erie, Ohio, United States - Buoy 2 MA125 | ecosystem: Environmental > Aquatic > Freshwater > Lake | place: USA: Lake Erie, Ohio...
AAACCAAACTTCATTAACTATACATATCGTGATGAAATGATATCAGATGGTATTGAGAACTGCCTACAATACTTTGATAACTTTGATCCAGCCAAGTCTAAGAATCCATTTGCTTACTTTACTCAAATCATCTATTTTGCCTTTTTACGGAGAATCTCCAAAGAAAAGAAACAACTATATGTCAAGTATAAGGCTACAGAACAAATGGGTATACTAGATGAATTTGAATTGATGGAGTTTGAAGATGGTACTTCCAGACAGTTTGAACTGTATGATAATATTGCCGAATTTATTGAAACATATGAAGATGCAAAAAAGGTAAAGAAGGACATTGCAACGGCAAAGAAAACAAAAGGGCTTGAAAAATTTTTAGGAGAATGATATAATGTATAAAGTAACTTATTATACAATGCCTACTGAATCAACTGTATTCTTTAAATACTTTAAGACATTGCAAGAAGCCACATTCTTTGCTGGCAATAAACCAAATGAATCCGTGATTGAAATTAAATACTATGACGACATTGAACACAGAAAACCAGACCGCAACTAAAGTTGCCATCATTACTGACCAACATTTTGGTGCTCGTAATGATTCAATACATTTCCTAGATTATTATGAAAGATTCTATTCTGGCACTTTCTTTCCAACTCTTGAAGAACATGGTATTGATACTGTTCTTATTTTAGGTGATACATTTGACCGTAGAAAATATGTAAATTTCTTTACACTTAAACGTGCAAGAGAGATGTTCTTTGATAAGTTGTATGCAAAAGGCATTCAGGTACATATGTTGGCTGGTAACCACGATACCTATTTTAAAAATACCAATGATGTGAATTCGGTTGATTTGTTATTACAAGAGTATAGTAACATTAATGTAATCTCAAAACCAACCATTATTATTGTGAAGAATACAAATATCTGTATGGTTCCATGGATTTGTCCTGAAAATTATAACGATTGTATTAATGTTATGACGGACACCAATGCTGATATTTGTATGGGTCACTTTGAGATTGCCGGTTTTGCCATGTATCGTGGTATGCCAAGTCAAGAAGGATTAAGTCGTGAGTTATTCAGAAAGTTTGATTTTACTTTTAGTGGTCACTATCATCATAGGAGTTCAGCTGACGGTATTCACTATCTTGGAAACCCGTATGAACTTACTTGGCAAGATTATAATGATACTAGAGGTTTTCATATTTTTGACCTTAGCAATCGGAGTCTTGATTTTGTAAAGAATCCAAATGTTATGTTCCACAAAATCACTTATGATGATAAAGTGGAATCAATCACCGAGATTACCAATAAAGATTTAAACAAGTATACCAATACCTATGTTAAAGTAGTGGTAATCAACAAAACAAACCCCTATCTGTTTGACAAGATGATGAACAACCTGTATAATGTAAATCCTGTCGATATTACTATTGCCGAGGACTTTACAGACTTGACAGAAGGTGTAGAAGATGATATGATAAATCAAGCAGAAGATACCATCACAATTATTAATAAGTTTGTAGATGGTATTCAAGAAGAACATATTGACAATGAAAAGTTAAAAACAGTAATGCGTGAATTATATGTTGAGGCATTGAACCAAGAACAAGCATGATTATATGAAGGAGTATTAAATGGAAAAAGAAAACTTACAACCAGAAACACCAAAAGAACCAGAACAAGAATTAAATTTTATTTTCAAAGTATCGGAAACTAATCTAATTCTTGCCGCTTTAGAAGAACTACCACACAAAGTCAGCAGACGCCTGATTGATAATATTTTCCAACAAGCACAACCACAAGTTAAACAACCTACTGCTTAATGATTAAATTTGAAAAAGTCCGTTGGAAGAATTTTCTTTCAACAGGATTAAACTTTACTGAAATCAATCTAACCAAATCACCAAATACACTTATCATTGGTAACAATGGTGCAGGCAAATCTACGATATTGGATGCCTTGTGTTTTGGTCTCTTTGGTAAACCATTTCGTAAAATCAATAAACCACAATTGCCAAACTCAATCAATCAGGCCGATTGTGTAGTTGAGATTGAATTCTCTATTGGCAAAAAACAATACAAGGTGGTTCGTGGTATTAAACCAAATACATTTGAGGTGTATTGTAATGGCATACTGGTTGACCAAGACGCCAAGGCAAAAGATTATCAAGAACACTTAGAGAAGTTCATTCTCAAATTAAATTACAAATCATTTACTCAAGTAGTGATACTTGGTTCGGCTTCGTTTGTTCCGTTCATGCAATTATCACCAGCAGACAGACGAACAATCATTGAGGACTTACTAGACATTCAAATCTTTTCATCTATGAATGGTGTAGTCAAAGAGAAGATGGCTGTCATTAAAGATACCTCTACCAAAAACAAATATGAAATGGATTTAACATCTGAAAAGATTAACTTTCAGAAACAAAGTATTGAAGAACACCGTAAACATAATGATGCTGAGATTGAAAAGAAACAAAAAGATATTACTGATTCAGAAGAACAGGTTAAAAAGTTAAACAAAGACATTGTATTGATTCAGAAACACATTGATGTGTTGAATAGTAAGATATCGGATCAAATGGCCATGCAAAAAAAGAGTGGCAAACTGGTTCAATTGGAATCTAAATTAGAATCTCGTTTAAAGAAGATTGAAAAAGAAGTTGGATTCTACCACGACAATAGTGATTGTCCTACTTGTAAACAAGGTATTGAACAAGAATTTAGAGAACAACAAATCACCACATTGAACAATACTAAAGTTGAAGTTAATGATGCATTAACTGGTATAGCAAAACAGATTGCTGAAACAAGTGATAGAATTGATGCCATACAAAAAATAATTCAGCATATACAGTCACACAACAATGAAATAGTTAAACATAATTCTACCATTACAGCCGTTAATAATTTTATTGGTAAATTACAAGGTGAAATTAACGAGTTGTCTAATCGTAAAGATAACTTAGAAGAAGAAAATGCCAAGTTAAAAGAATTGAAAACAGAACTGGCTGCGTTAGTTGCTAAACAAGAAGAATTGGCCAACGAGAAACAATACTATGAGTTTGCTGGTAATCTATTAAAAGATACTGGCATCAAGACCAAGATTATTCGTCAATACTTACCTATCATGAATAAATTGATTAATAAGTATTTGACCGCCATGGATTTCTTTGTGAACTTCAATATCAATGAATCGTTTGAAGAAACAATCAAATCAAGGCACCGTGACGAGTTTAGTTATGCCAATTTCTCAGAAGGTGAGAAGATGCGTATCGACTTGGCACTATTGTTTACATGGCGCCAGATAGCCAAGTTAAAGAATTCTACCAATACTAATCTGTTGATACTTGATGAAGTGTTTGATTCATCATTAGATGGTGTTGGCACAGAGGAGTTTTTGAAGTTGATTCATGAAATGGGTAACGACACCAACATCTTTGTCATATCCCATAAGGGCGACCAGTTGTTTGATAAGTTTAGGTCAATTATTAAATTTGAAAAGAAAAATAATTTTAGTCAGGTGGCAAAATGAGTGATACAATTGTATTTGATACAGAAGCAACATTAAAAAATGAACCAGTAATGTATGAGGTGAGAACCTTTGCATTAGTACCAGAAAGTCATCCAGTTCTTCATGAGGTTTTACCTGAGTTTGATTTCAGTAATCCTCCCGTAAATCCAAATGAGTTTGCATCTACATTGGTAGAAACCTGTAAGAAACATAAAGGTTATGGTTTATCTGCCAATCAATGTGGATTTAAACATAGAGTATTTGTAATGGGTGCTGGTGAGGAATATGTGGCATTTTTTAATCCAAAAGTTATTTCCTTGTCGGATGAAATGGCATTGATGGATGAAGGTTGCCTTTCTTATCCTTTACTCTCATTAAAGATTAGTAGACCAAAAGAGATTATGGTTGAATACCAAGACTTTAATGGTGAACTTAGGAATACCAAATTAGTTGGTATATCTGCTCGTTGTTTTCTCCACGAGCTTGACCATATGAATGGAATCGTGTATACTAGTCGTGTTAAACCTTTGGCATTTCAAATGGCTATGAAGAAAAGAGATAAACTCTTTAAGATGTTAGACAAAATGAAAAAAAACTTGAGTAAGATTAAAAAATAATGGCAACACCTATTGAATTCGTAGAAAAACAATGGCAAGATTGGCAAGAGAAAAATCCTGCCGAACAATTTAAACACATTGATGAAGATAATATGAAAGAAGTTCTTATTAAGGACTTAACATATGCTTCTCAAATGGATGTTCGTGAATACACCTTATATCAAAAGTGGTGTGAAATTAAAGAACGGTATCCTATTGAAGATGTTTCTACATTGTGGGGTGATGATATTCGTATGGTTTATCCCGACCAAGAAAAAATGATTAATGAAGTCAAACGAAACTTTTGGATGCCACAAGAACCTGATGATTTTGAAAAACTAAAACCAGTCATGGTTCTTTCAAATGGACCTGAAGCAGAGAGATGGAATGCCATTCGTACCTTTTCTTCCACAATGAAGAACAATTCTAACATTGGTCGTAATCTATTCTACATTCTTACCGATGAAGTGTCAGGCAAATATCTTGGTGTTATCTGTATCTCCTCAGACTTCCTGGACTTGACTCCGAGAGATAATGCAATCGGATGGTCGAGAGATGTTAAGACACAGCAACACATGATTAATCATACGGCAATTGGATCCACTATCGTTCCGTTACAACCACTAGGTTTTAATTACATGGGTGGTAAGTTATTGGCATTGATGTGTTTATCTGATACAGTTCAGAAAGATTGGAAGCGGCAGTATGGTGATGTTCTTGCTGGAGTTACCACAACATCATTGTATGGCAAAACTAAAGCAGGTGGTCTATCACAGTATGATGGACTTGAACATTGGACACCAATGGGATTCTCCTCAGGTTCAGTTGCGTTTGAACCATCAAGAGCAACCAAAAGAATTGTATTTGATTGGATTAAAGAGAAACATACTCGTAAATATTTTGAATGGTGGGAAGCCAAGAATACACAAGGCTTGCCACTCAAGCGTGACCACAAAAATCGTTCATTGAATTTTGCTTATTCTAAGTTACAGATACCAAAAGAATTGATTCGTACCGAACATCAGAGAGGTATCTATTTTAGTCCTCTCTATAATAATACTAATGAATTTCTCCGCAAAGAGATTACAGAAGATAAACTGGTAAAGTCATTTGATACCAGTGAAGAAGCTTTGGGTAATATTTGGAAAACCAAATATGCCAAAGGCCGAATTAGGCAACTACAGAAAAAAGGCAATGTTTCATATGAAACACTTTTCTATAATGACCTAATCAAAATGTCTTGGGAAGAAACCAAGGCCAAATATTTGCCACAAGTTGGCAGATAAAAAAGTATACCACAAATATACTTGACACACACACATATATAATGTTATGATGTGAATACTTGCAACAAGCAAGGTTATTTTATTAACTTACTATGGAGTTTTATATGAAGAAGCAATTATCCGCTAAACAAAAGATCCTCAATTACTTGAGCAAATCTGAAGGTTACAACACTTTAACTGTAGCACAAGCTCGTGCTCGTTTTGGTATTCAAAACGTATCTGCTCGTGTTGACGAGTTACGCCAAGAAGGTCACTGCATTTACACCAACACAGTTCGCCGTGGTGATGGTACAAAGGTTCGTGCCTATCGCATGGGTAAACCAACCAAAGCTATGGTTCGTGCAGCATTGTCTGCTGGTTATAGTTTCAACTAAGCTATCGCTTATCAGGGGAGTTCGTTAACAACGATACTCCCTTTTTTTATTCTCGGAGAACAAATGGAAATTTCAATTAAAAAAGAAGAACTACAAAAAAAGAGCCTGTTTGTAGCCACACCAATGTATGGTGGTATGAATCATGGTTTGTATATGAAAGCCTGCCTTGATTTACAAGGTCTTTGTATGCAATACAATGTGCAAATTAAATTTTCATTTCTTTTCAATGAATCGTTAATCACTCGTGCAAGAAATTATTTGGTCGATGAATTCATTCACCGTTCCGATTGCACACATATGTTGTTCTTAGATTCAGACATTTCATTTAATCCACAAGATGTGATTGCATTACTGGCACTTGATAAAGAAGTTGCAGGTGGTCCTTATCCTAAGAAAGCGATTAAGTGGAAATCAGTTAAGAAAGCCGTTGAAAGAAAACCTGATATCGAACCACAAACACTAGAAAAAGTTACTGGTGATTATGTGTTTAATCCTGTCAAAGGTACTGCACAGTTTTCTGTAACACAACCATTAGAAGTATTAGAAATTGGTACTGGATTCATGATGATTAAGCGTGAAGTATTTGCCAAGATGGAAGAAGCATATCCAATGATTCGTTATAAACCAGACCACGTTGGCCAAGCCAATTTTGATGGCACACGATACATTCATGCTTTCTTTGATACAGTCATTGATACAAAAGATAGTATCGTTGGTGGCGGCTCGGATCGTTACCTATCAGAAGATTATATGTTCTGTCAGATGTGGCGTAAAATTGGTGGTTCGATTTGGTTATGTCCATGGATGAGAACAGCACATATTGGTACCTATCATTTTACTGGTGATATGCCTGCTGTGGCAAATTATGTTGGAGAAATGTAATGAGTGAGGTGAATGGACCTTATGGTTATAAGATTGCAGATGAAGTAAAAGCTTCTCAAAATGCAACAACTGGTGGTCGTAAGTTTGATGGTGGTAAATTACAGTATGGTTTAATTCCACCTCTAGCACTCAAAGCAACAGTAGAAATTCTTACCTTTGGTGCAGAGAAGTATGAACCAGACAATTGGAAATATGTGCCAGATTCCAAGCGTAGATATTTTGATGCCATGCAACGGCATCTGTGGGCTTGGAAAGAAGGAGAGATTAATGATCCTGAATCTGGTAAACATCACTTGGCACACGCCATGTGTTGCCTAATGTTTTTGTATGAACATGATGTTAAGTATTCCAAAGAATAACTTGACAATGTATTTAAAACGTAGTATGATTAAAGGACTTTTACATAATGGAGAATCAAATGAAATTAACTAAAGACACACTTGATGTATTGAAAAATTTTGCATCAATCAATTCTGGTATGGAGTTTAAAAAAGGTAATACAATTCGTACCATGTCATCAGGCAAAACTGTTCTTGCCAAAGCCACTCTGAAAGATGAGTTTCCACAAGACTTTTGTGTATATGATTTGAACCAGTTTTTATCCGTTCATTCAATGTTTGATAATACAGAGATTGAATTTGATGATAAGAATGTCATCTTTAAAAGCGGTACTAAGAAGTCTACCAAGTATCGTAAGACAGCCAAAGAAATGATTGTCACGGCACCAGATAAAGAACTAAGTCTGCCATCTGTTGATATCACTTTTACACTTACTAAAGAAGATTTTGCTGACTTGTTAAAGAGTGCTTCAATTCTTCAATCACCACACATTGCTGTTGAATCACAAGGCGATAAGATTGTTTTGACTACCTTCAATGCCAAAGATGATTCTGCACATACCAATTCTATTGAAGTTGGTGAAGGCAATGGTAAGAAATTTAAGATGGTGTTTTTGACTGACAATCTTAAAATGATTCCTGGTGGTTATGATGTTGAAATCTCTGCCAAAGGACTGGCCACATTTAAAAACAAGTCTGTTGATATTCAATATTGGGTCGCAACTGAATCTAAAGAATCTAAATTTGAAGGATAATTATGTTAGTATATTTTACTGATGTGGTTTCAAAAAATAAAGTCGCTGTCAATCCAAAATATGCTGTTGCAGTTTTTCCTGTTGCTGAAGGTGAGTTAAAAGGAAAAACAATCATCAGCTTAGTGAATGGTTCAGTTGCTGTAGAAGAATCACAAATTGATGTCGTTGGTGTCCTTCAAGGACAAATTGAGTAGTATTTTTGTTGTATATTTTATTATGAGGTATGTGAAATGGAACATTTATTATGGGTCGAAAAGTATCGACCAGCTAGAATAGAAGATTGTATTCTACCAGATGGCATCAAGGAAACTTTTCAGGAGTTCGTTAAGAGAAAAGAAATACCAAATCTTCTTTTATCTGGTACGGCAGGTGTTGGAAAAACAACAGTTGCTAAAGCATTGTGTAATGAGATTGGTTGCGATTACATTATCATCAATGGCTCTGACGAGTCTGGCATTGATGTCCTTCGTAACAAAATTAAAAACTATGCTTCATCAGTTTCTCTTATGGGTGGCCGTAAAGTTGTCATCATTGATGAGGCTGATTATCTTAATCCCAATTCAACTCAGCCTGCTCTACGGGGAGCCATTGAAGAATTTGCATCAAACTGCTCATTCATCTTCACTTGCAATTTCAAAAATCGTATCATTGATCCGATCCACTCCCGTTGCTCTGTTATCGATTTTAAAATCAATGGTTCTAAACCAAAACTGGCTGCACAATTCTTTAAACGAGTTGAAAACATCCTTTCACAAGAAGGAATTACATACGACAAAGAAGTGGTCGCAGCTGTTATCACGAAACACTTTCCAGACAATCGTAGAATTCTTAACGAACTTCAACGATATTCGGTTGCTGGTACAATTGATAAAGGTATTCTTTCTAGTGTTAGTGATATACAACTTGCTGATTTACTTCGAGCCCTCAAAGAAAAAGACTTCGCCTCCGCCAGGAAATGGGTTACGAACAATCTTGACAATGACCCAGCCAGAATCTTCCGTAAACTATACGACAGTTTATATGAATCTTTAAAGCCACAATCTGTTCCTCAGTTGGTTTTAATTCTTGCTAAGTATCAATATCAAGCAGCCTTTGTTGCTGACTCTGAAATTAATCTCATCGCTTGTTTAACTGAAATCATGGTAGATTGTGAGTTCAAATGAAAAACATGACCAAAGAAGAAATGATGAATGAACTCGGTTTAGCCGGAGAAAAAATCATTATCAATATGTTGAGTGAAGAAGGTTGTAGAATTAAAAGTTCTGTTGATAAATTTGATTCAGAAAAAGATTTATTGGTTGACGATAAAAAGGTTGAGGTCAAAACTCAAGTGCCTTTTATTATGCAAAATGCTTTTACATTTAAACCAAATCAATTAAATAAATGTAGGTCAGTTGATGTTCTTTATTTTGTTTCAGTACCACCTCCACGGCATCAAGATAAGTGGGCTGGCTGGATTTTTAGAGTAGAACCTAAAAACTTTAAAACAAGAAACTACACAACCAAAGATGGTCGTAACATGGTTCTAATTGATAGAGAACAAGAAGCTTTAAAGCCAGTTAGAAAAATGACTGAACAAGAAATGGCTGAATTACAAAAGTATACAGTATCAGGATATTAATATGCCTGATTTGTTCAAAGAGATTATTCCCTCAATACTTCAAACTAAGAAATCTGTAATACACGATGACATTGATGCAAAAGACTATACACCTTTTGTGGTCAACCGTGCCTTGTCATATCATATGGATTGTGTTCTATATGCCAACGAGATGAACCTTCATCCAGAGTTGGAAAAAGACCTTCAATATCAATATCTTCTAAATACCATCAGGTCAATGAAACGGAAATTTCAACCGTGGCAGAAAACAGAGACCGATAAGAACATAGATTGCGTAAAAACCTACTTCGGTTACTCTAACCAGAAGGCTAAGGAAGCTTTACGAATTCTTAATGATGACCAAATCGCTGAAATAAAAAGAAGAACAGATAAAGGCGGAACATGATTAACATTACTGATTTAGTTGAGGTGACTTTGAATGAGAATGACGATTTCCTCAAAGTCCGTGAAACACTCACACGCATTGGTGTAGCATCTAAAAAAGACCAAACCTTATTCCAATCGTGTCATATACTACACAAAAGAGGCCAATACTATATTGTCCACTTCAAAGAGTTGTTTGCCTTAGATGGTAAACCAACTGATATTACCGAAAATGACTTGTCCCGTAGGAATGCCATAGTAAAGTTATTGGCTGATTGGGGTCTGGTAACTGTTGTCCGAAAACAACAGATTGAAAACCCACCACCAATATTCCTCAGCCAGATTAAGATTCTTTCCCATAAAGAGAAGGATGACTGGCAATTAGTACCAAAATATAATATTGGTAAGAAAACACAGGACTATTGACAAGTTGTATAAATAATAGTATACTAATGGTGCGGTGCTCAATGAGGCCGCAATTTTTGATTAACTCGCTTAACTAAGGAGCAATAAACATGACTACAAGTCTATTACCAAGTCTATTTGACTTTCACAAAACGCTGGATCCATTCACCGTTGGCTACGACAAATTCTTCAAAGACATTGAAGAAGTTACCAAAAATGTAACCAAGAATGTACCATCGTATCCCCCATACAATATCAAACAAGTAAGCAAGAACAAGTATGTCATTGAAATGGCAGTTGCTGGTTTTGCCAAGTCTGATATTGAAGTAACTCTTGAAGGTAATAAATTGGTCATCAAAGGCTCTGCAAAAGAAGATGAACTTAAAGAAGAAGAAAATTTCCTCTTTAAAGGAATCGCTAACCGTAACTTCTCACGTTCATTTACATTGGCTGACAAGATTGAAATTGGTCAGGCAGAAATGGTAAATGGTATGTTGCGTGTATGGTTGGAAAATCTTGTGCAGGCTCAAGATACCATTAAAAGAATTACCATTAAAGAAAAGAGTGAATAATGAACTGGTGGCCCGTAACCGATGAGGAATGGGAACAGTTGAATTATCCAAAAAGTCGGTAAACATATAGGGGGCTCTTGACAGACCCCCTATTTTGAGTTATAATTATATCATGAAAAAAAATCTAAGACCAGGTTATATTGCCACTACCACTGGTGGTAAAGCCATTCTCAAAAAGGTTCGTTCAAAAACGAACTCGGACATCTATTATACCTATTCAAATTGGGAAACAAGAGAGATTGAAGGTATTACCTTTATTCCTGTGGTGAAATCACACGGTAATGAGAATCAAGTAATTCATTATCTTCGTAAAGATAATTTGGAGTATGTAAAATGACTATTCTTACAAACTACCAGTTGATGCATAATCAAAAAAGAAAATTTGATCCAAAGAATAAAAGAGATATAGAAATATTCAAAACATTTTTGGCTGATAATAAATGGAACGGACCTTGTCCTTTTATCTTAGAAGAACCTCATACAATTATTCCAGAAATGTTAAAAGACAAATATATTCGTAGTCAATTCAATATTCCTGAACCTATGGCGGAAATTTTTAAATGAATTGGTTGAAATATTCAGGTTGTAATATCACATTAAAATTAAATCCATTTCATTGGAGATTAAATTGTGCTTACAATAAAACAAATGAAGTTTGGGAAACGGATGCGTTTGTTTTAGAACTATTACCTATTACAATTCGTATATGGTTTGATGACGGTTCTTGGTAATGAAACAAAAATTTATTGACGCCTACATGGATGTGGCAGACCGGTTTGCCAAGTTGTCATCAGCAAAACGGTTACAGGTAGGTGCCATCGTGGTAAAAGATGACCGAATTATATCTATCGGTTATAATGGTATGCCAGCTGGCTGGACCAACGAATGTGAAGAAGTGGTAGAATACCTAGAAGATGGTGGTACTATCACCAAAACCAAGGATGAAGTCATCCATGCAGAGGCTAATGCCATCGCTAAACTGGCCAAGAGTAGTGAATCTGGAGATGGATCCACCATGTTCCTGACCCATGCACCGTGTATTCATTGTGCAAAACAAGTCTATACCGCTGGTATTAAAAAGGTATATTACCGAAATTCGTATCGAGATACCATCGGCATAGACTTCTTAAATCATTGTGGTATTTCAATAGAACAAATTTCACCTGGTGAAAACTAGATAGTACCTAAATATTTGAGAAGTATCGGTTTTCACAGGAGAAACCTCAGATGCAACTCAGTATAATCGGTTGTCCCGATAAGAAACGCTTTCGGCCGTTTGTAAAGCGTGCGGCTATTTTTTATGCTGAACAATTGATGACACCAAAAATGTTAGAGAATATCTATGTTCAAATCAAGTTTGAACCTAAACTAGATGCTCTAGGTTACGCAGATGTTTTAAACTATAATGAAAGTAATAAACCTAGAGAATTTCAAATAGAATTAAATCCAATTATAGGTTCACATGACATATTGGAAACATTAGCTCATGAGATGGTACATATTAAACAATATGCCTATAATGAAATGAATGAATATGGCACTCGTTGGAGAGGCCAAAGAATTACTGAAAATATGGATTATTATGATGAACCGTGGGAAATAGAAGCACACGGATTATCAACAGGCTTGTTTACCAAATTTGCAATCAAAGAAAAGTTGTGGGAAATTTTTACGGATGTTCGTAATCCGGATGCACCTCTAAGTCCAGAACCTATTGCTTGGAAAAATATACCACAAATAACCATTGACAATCAGCCTATATAATGTTATAATTGTTTCATGCGGTGAGTGATAGCACGATGTAAGACACCCTCTTATATTACCTGAGCATAGCAGTGGCACCGCTCCAAATTCTTTAAGGACTATATCATGGCAGTTTCAAAATCAAAAAAAAGAAATCCAATGTTGACTAAAAATGGCAAGCCAAGGTTAGGTCCATTAAATCTCACTCAGTTAAATGATATGTTGGAGAAAAGTAGTCGACCAAAAGACAAAGCAAAAATTCAAAAACGCATTAAAGAATTAACTTCAAGGCCAGGTTATAAACCTTTTGTAGTATTTACCGAGCCCTTATAGCTCAGCCGGTAGAGCAACTGATTTGTAATCAGTAGGTCCCGTGTTCGAATCATGGTGAGGGCACCATTTATAAAGATAAATTATGAAACCAACTAGAGATAATATTATTGTTATTCGTATTGCAGCACAAAAAGCTACACATTCTGGCATCATTCTGAAATCAGCTGATGAACCTGATAAGGCTGAAGTAATTGCAATCGGTAATAAAGTGGATGAAGTAAATATTGGTGATACAGTTCTATTGAATTGGAACAAGGCGACTAAGATTGAAAACGAAACTTATGTTGTGCCTATTACAGAAGTGATTTGGATTTACTAAAAAGGTTGGACAGTCGGAGCCTCCGAAATTTTTTCCTACGATTTCAAGATACAAAAAAGTGATTTTAGTTTTTCACATATATAATTATAGCGGGGTAGCTCAGAGGTAGAGCATTGGACTCATAATCCAGGGGCCGTAGGTTCGATTCCTTCCCCCGCAACCAACAAGGAGATATTATGACTGAACCAAAAAAGCCAGCAGTAACATTACCTAAAGCAAAAACTCCATCTACGCCAAAACCAAAACAAACATTTGTTCCTAAGATGACTGTAATGCGAAAGGCAGGTAGAGGCAGATGACATCCGATTTAGAGAAGTATCGTCAACAAGCCATGGAGTTATGGTTTAGTAATGGAGGTTCATGCACTGGTGCTGAACCACCAGAACCAAAAGATATTGATGATGCAATCGCTGAAGATGAAGAATTTAGACGAATAGAAAAGTTAAATGATTCAAGTAACAAGTAATGCGATAAACAAAGTCCGTGATTTGTTGGTAGAAGAAAATCTACCTAATGGTGCATTAAGAATGTTTGTTCAAGGTGGTGGTTGTTCTGGTTATCAATACGGGTTTACATTTGAAGAAGAAATTGCAGAAGATGATTTCATCATTGAAAATGAAGGTATTAAAATAATAGTTGATGTAATATCTTCTCAATACCTTCAAGGTGCAACTTTAGATTACAAAGAAGAAAAATTCAATTCACAATTTGTAATTACTAATCCAAATGCTAAATCAACTTGTGGTTGTGGTTCTTCATTTAACGCTTAGTTTAGCTAGTTTAAGTTTTTGTAATGATTTAATGTAAAACCAACCTGCATCTATTTCAAACCATTTACTACTAAGTTTGGCAGAAGCAGGATCGCCATGGTGATTATTATGAAGCTCTTCGCCACCAATAATAAGACCAATAGGGAAAATATTTCTAGATGACTCTCTTGTTTCGACATTTCTATACCCCCAATAGTGACCAATTCCATTGACTACACCAGCAGCCCAAAACGGAATCCAAAGCATTTGAATTCCCCAAGTCAGTAATCCCCACCACGAAAAACAAAGTAAATTAATTAGTAATAACAAAGTAATTCCTAGACGGGAATGTTTGCTATATACATTTTTCTCCAACCAATCATCTGGTGTTCCTCTACCAAACGCATTGACCATCAGAGTATCTTTGGATGCTGTATTGTATAACAGAGCGCCACCAAATAAAACTTTCCATATACCAAATAATTGAGGTGAATGTGGATCACCTTTTTGGTCAGTCATACCATGATGTTTACGATGAATGGCTACCCATTGTTTTGTAACCATACCTGTAGTTAGCCATAACCAAAAACGAAAGAAGTGGTTTACTGCAGGATGAAATGTAACAGATAAGTGAGTTTGACTACGATGTAGATATAGAGTTACTGCGATGATTGTGATGTGCGTTGTCACTAGGACATAAATTAATTCGTTCATTTGTGTGTTTTAGAAGTGTGTGTGGAAAAAACCAACAGTTGAGTATAAGATATACCCAAAAATCTATTGGATGAATTATTGCCATTACTTATTTAGGTCTTTCCAAGTGTGGCGGCAGCAAGTCTTTAAATATTGATTTTTACCATTACTATTCATAGTCTTGGCAGAATATATTTGAGCAGGCCTCTCACAACCTTTTGTTTGACAAATTGGAGGTATATCGAGGCCTGTTATCATGTTATTTTGCTAGTGGATTGTCCATTGCTTTTTGAATCTTACTATCAACTTCTTTGCGTAAAACACGAATGTCTTGGTCAATCTCACGAGATAATTGTTTATTGTCCCGTTCAACTTGTTCAACAATCTTTTCTAGTTTACGAATATCATTTTTGATGTCATTCTTGATATCACGAGTATAATCATTTGTTTTGGACGATGTTTCTTCTACCACTATTAAACGCTTATCAAACTCAGATAAATCTGGTGCAACATACTTTTCAATTTTAGTTTTCATATCTTGATATGATTTGTAAACTTCAAATGCACCATATAGAGCACCAAGTGTAGATGATACAATTGTAAATGCTACCATAAGTTTGGCAGGAGTAAATTCGTAACCACCGATACTAATAACAGTATCTTTACTGGCATATTTTTTAACAGCTGCTTCTGCTTCATCTATTTTTTTATTAACGTCTTTTATTTCTTCTGGCATTTTATTTTCCTAATTGATATTGTGAGTTAACCATTTCGTTATGTAATCGGTCTGTGGCACCAAATAGTCCACGAGAAGCTGACCGATTGTCAATTGTTTTTTGGTTACCATATATTGTATATGGTTTATAAAAAGAAACATCTCTCATCACGACACTATTATAAGCATCAAAAGATGGATTAAATCCCATGGCTGCAATAACTAAACCTTGTGTGGCCACCTGAGCATTCATTGATTTTGCTTCACCACTTTCCTTGACAGCTTCTGTTCCTTTTGATATTGCTTCTTTTCTGGCAGCTTCTACTCTTGCCTGTTGCATTGTTTGCCTTGGTGCTGATGTTGTAGTAGATGAAGAAGTAGAACTTGTTGTTGTGGAACTAGATGACGAAGAACTAGAACTACTTGAAGCGGTAGACTGAGTTTGCACCGATTCAACTAATGCTGTTGTAGTTTGTTGTGAAGATGAAGGTGATGTTAATTGCACAGGCGCTGCTGGTGCAGTCGGTGCCGTAGATGTTGATGTGGTTGTAATTGTTTGATTAACAACAGGATCCGAAACTAATTGTGGTGTGCTACTAGATGTTGAACTAGTGGTTGTGGTCGTAGTTGGCGAAGAAACTACAGGTACCACATAACCAGAACAAGTTGGACTAGATTGTGGATTTGCTTGGCAAGCTTGTGCTCTTAAAAATGCTTGATATGCTACATCATAACCAGGACAATTTGGACTATACAATGCACTCAAAGAACATTGTTGATTAAAATATGCCGTTGCATAACCAGGACAATTAGAATTATATAATGGATTAGCGGTACATTGTTGTGAAAAATATGCCTGTTGATAACCTGGACAAGATTGATTATACAATGAATTCAAACTACATTGTTGGTCAAAGTATGCTTGTTGATAACCAGGACAAGAAGGGTCATACAAAGCACTAATACTACATTGTTGAGTTCTGTATGCTTCTGCATAACCAGGACAAGATGAATTGTATAATGGATTAATTGTGCATTGGTCAACACCTTGACCTGTTCCACCTAGAGCCTGCCAACTAAAGATAGCGGAAGAACCAGGTGTAATGTTTAATCCTTGTCCATGATAATGTTGATAGTATTCACCATTGGCCAAATTACCAGAAAATCCTGATGTTACTGAGTTGTAACTGACCATAGCACCAGCAATGCGAGTATCTATAAGTCCTGATGAATTGATTTTAATTTCAAAACTATTGCCGCCTTGTGAAGAACAACATTGACTTAAATCATACCAACCATAAGTCATTGAGTTGCCTTCACGGAGATAATATTGATTTTGTCCGTTCCAAGAATACAAATCAGTATGCATACCATAAATGGTATAATTATATCGTGGATCGGTGGTATTTCTTAAATCAATACCAGAACAACAACCGCCCCATAGACCTGATACTTGTGGATCCTGAAATGTTACGAAACCATTTGTTGCTGCCCACGAGTTAGTAAAGTTTTGACCATACATTGGAAATGTAAAGCCTAATGGAACTTGTGTGTACCAATCATCTGATGTGGTGATGTTTACAGCATTTGGATTAGTGCGTATGTCTTGCAAAGGTAAAGCGTTGATACCTGTACCAACAGTTACAGAAAGACCTGGAGCACCAGGAATTGGTATGGTAACAATTTGTGCTTGACAGAAAGCACACACCACAAATAGTAGTGTTGCTAATATTTTTTTCATTAATCTTTACTCTTGATTTTTTGTGGTTTGCGTTCTGGATCTGCTTCCCAAATTGCTTTTGCTTCGTTACCAATTTTACCATCAACTGGACATGGAGTACCAGCATTCATCATGGCAGTAAATACTCGTTCATCTTGGCAAAGAGTAGCCACAGCAGCCACTTTCATACCCATATCATGGAGAGTTTTGGAAAGTTTTAAGCGTTCACAATTTTTATCCACAAAAGTGGAACCAATAGCGATACCAAGAATCTGTGTTTGAGCTGCACCAGAAACACCTACGGCACAAAGGTCATTATTAATGGATGTAATGTTTGGAGCTACCGCTGTTGGAGGTGGAGATTTAATTGTTGTGGTACTATTAGATGTGGAATCACTGGTGCTTCTGGTTGTGGAATCTGTCACAATAGGATCAGCAAAACTATTGCCAGCAATCAACATTACTGTTATAATTGCAGTTATCTTACTTTTAAACATTTATTTTTGATAAAGGTTGTCCTCTACCATCCTCTGTTAGATTTTTTTAAAGGGGGATAATAAAGAATACCGAATGTCAGGTTGACATGGAGAGATAAATCAGATATAATTTCACTTCAACTACATACTTATTTATAAGAAAACACTAAAGAAAAGGTAAAATATGAAAATATTGGCTATGAAACTCATTACCGGAGAAGAAATTTTAGGTGAAATTGAGTCTGAATCTGAAACGGAATTTGTTATTGAAAATCCAGTTGGCATTGCAATTGTTCGTGATCCTAAGACTGGCCAGCCAAATGTCGGCTTTGCACCTTTTCCACTTCATGCTGAACAAAAGACTGGTACCACGCTTGCCATCAATAAGAAAAGTGTAGTATACTCCTATGTTCCAGCACAAGATTTTGTTAATAACTATAACTCAATCTTTGGTTCTGGTATTGTTGTTCCACCAACCAAAACACTAATTACAGGTTAATGAGTTCATTCTATACTAATGTTCAGAGTATCGGCGGTAACATACTCTATCGTGGCATTCAAAACGGCAAGAAAATAAAGACAAAGGTTGAGTATGCTCCATCTTTGTTTTTGCCATCTAAAAAAATAACTAACTTTACAAGTCTTGAAGGTGATTACCTAGACGAGAAAAAGTTTCCGTCAACCAAAGCTGCCAGAGATTACATTAAACAATTTGATGGTGTTTCTGGTGCTTCTAAGATTTATGGTCAAACTAGATTTGAATATGCTTTTATTGCTGACCAACATCAAGGTATGGTTGACTATGATTATGAAAAAGTATCAATCGCTGTAATCGATATTGAGGTCGGTTCAGAGAATGGCTTTCCTGATCCATACGAAGCAAACGAACCTATTACAGCAATCTGTTTAAAGTTTCTTAATGGCAAACCAATTGTATTTGGTTGTGGTGAATATCAAGTTGAAGAAGGTGAAATCTATATTCGTTGTAAAGATGAATACAATCTCTGCAAGAAATTTCTAGAGTTTTGGAAAGACAAATATCCAGATATCGTAACTGGCTGGAACACCAAGTTCTTTGATATACCATATCTCATTAATCGTTTTCGTAAGATTCTAGGTGATGATGAAGCTAAGAAATTATCACCATGGAATTATATTACAGAACGCAAAGCATATGTGAATAATCGACAATTAACCGATTACACTCTTGTCGGTCTATCTTCACTCGATTATATTGAACTATACAAATGGTACGCACCGGGTGGTAAGTCACAAGAGTCATATCGTTTAGATAATATCGCACAAGTAGAACTCGGTGAAGGCAAGATTGCATATGATGAATATGATAATTTACATTCTTTGTATCGTTTGAACTATCAGAAGTTTATTGAGTATAACATTAAAGACGTTGAACTCATTATCAAACTTGAAGATAAATTGAAACTGCTTGAACTGGCAGTAACTCTCGCATACGACACCAAATCAAACTTTGAAGATGTGTTTGCACAGACGAGAATGTGGGACGCACTTACATATTCCTATCTGCGTGAGAAAGACATTATTGTTCCACCAAGGGTGGTCAAAGATAAAGATTCAGCATTTGAAGGTGCATATGTTAAAGTACCTGATGTTGGATTACACAATTGGGTTGCCTCATTCGATTTGAATTCTCTGTATCCACATTTGATGATGCAGTATAACATCTCGCCTGAAACTCTTATTGAACCAGAAAACTATACAGATGAAATGCGTAAGATACTTGAACAAGGTGTTTCTGTTGATAGATTATTGAAAAAAGAAATCGACACATCACAATTACAAGGTGCAACACTAACACCTAATGGTCAATTCTTTCGTACCGATATTCAAGGTTTCTTGCCTAAGATGATGGAAGAAATGTATACAGACAGAAGTAAGTTTAAAAAGTTAATGTTACAAGCAAAACAGGAATATGAAAATGAAACGGATGATTCCAAAAAATACGCAATTGAAAAACGAATTGCCAAATACAATAACATTCAGTTGGCCAAAAAGGTCTCTCTTAACTCTGCTTATGGTGCTTTGGGTTCTCAGTATTTCCGTTTCTACGATTTGCGGATGGCTCTTGGCGTCACTACTGCTGGCCAATTAAGTATTCGTTGGATTGAAAATAAAATTAATGCCTACATGAATAAATTATTGGCAACGGAAGATAAAGATTATGTGATTGCTTCTGATACAGATTCAATTTATCTCCGTATGGGAGAATTGGTTAATAAGTTCATTAAAGATACCTCAGACAAACAAAAAGTAATATCACTCATGGATAAAATCTGTGAAGAAAAGATTCAACCATATATTGATAAGTCATATAAAGAACTGGCTGACTATGTTCATGCCTATGACCAGAAGATGCAAATGAAACGAGAAGGTCTTTCTGACAAAGGTATTTGGACTGCCAAGAAACGGTATATTCTAAATGTATATAATAACGAAGGTGTGCAATACAAAGAACCACAGATGAAAGTAATGGGTCTTGAAATGATTAAATCATCTACACCATCTGCCATTCGTGAAAAGATGAAAGAAGCAATTCAACTGATGGTAAGTGGCACACAAGATGACATTCTTAATTTTATTGAAAACTTTAGAAAAGAATTCAAAACATTACCTGTAGAAGAAATATCTTTTCCTCGTGGTCTTAATGGCCTAAATACCTATTCTGATGTATCAACATTATATAAGAAAGGAACACCAATTCATGTTAAAGGTGCCATTCTTTATAATCACAATCTAAAACAAAAGAATCTAACCAAGAAATATCAACTCATTCAAGAAGGTGAAAAGGTTAAGTTTACTTACCTAAAGATGCCTAATCCATTCAAAGATACTGTCATATCGTATCCATCTCGTTTACCAAAAGAGTTTGAACTACAAGAGTATATTGATTATGATATGCAATTTGATAAGGCATTTCTAGAACCAATCAAAGTAATTCTTGATTGTATGGGTTGGAAAACAGAAAGAACAAGTTCAATAGAGGATTTCTTCTCATGATATTAATCATACTAACACTCTTAGCCGCATTTCTTTTATCTGGTATTGCAGCCTATTATTCAGTTATTGGTTTAGCACTTATATTTTCTGGTGCATTTTGGCCAGTTATTATTATGGGTTCAACACTTGAGTTTGCCAAATTAATTACTGCATCATGGTTATATAATAATTGGCAAAAAACCAACATTTTATTGAAATCATATCTGACGGCTGCCGTAATTATTTTAATGTTTATTACTTCAATGGGTATTTTTGGTTTCTTGGCCAAATCACATATTGATTCTACATTAGAATCTGGTGCCAATACTGTTGAGTTAAAAACACTTAATTCACAACAAAAGATTGCCGAACAACGATTAGAATATTTACTCAAACGTGCTGGTAATCCTGAAACGGCATCAGCATCTATTGATAGACAAATTCAAGCAACACAAAAAGAACTTACCGAAATTAATAAGAAAAAGTTACCACTTCTTAAAGAAGAAAACAAATTGGTGGCAGATGTTGGTCCTATCAAATATGTGGCAGACATCTTTTTTGGTAGTGGTGATGGTGCCTTAGACAAGGCTGTAAGACTGGTAATCTTTATGATTATGCTTGTATTTGACCCTCTAGCTGTGTTATTATTGATAGCAGGAAATATAACATATAAAGAGAAATATGGAAAGAAGATTTCAGTTCCCGTTTCGGTACCTAAACTCACTAAGCGTAAAAGAAAGACAGTTCAAACAGTTAAAGAATCGCCGAGTGATACGGTTGAAGTCCCCAAAGAAAACTTGGTTACAATCGAGGAGGATGTGGCGACTACAAATAAAAAGAAAGGCTTTCCGAGGCGTGAGGCGGATCGCATAAGTAAATATGATGAGAAAGCAGAATTGGCTTTCAAAGAAAAAAGATTAGATGGTGGTGACTTTTAAAAAGGAAAATTATGAGTATACTTGACAAGATTAAAAAGAACAGTAGTATTAAAGAATCAGCAATTCTTTCTAAATCAAAGTTCTTTATTGACAAAGATATGATACCTACGGCAATTCCAATTATTAATGTGGCGTTGTCTGGTAAATTGGATGGTGGTTTAACACCAGGTCTTACAATGTGGGCAGGTCCATCAAAACACTTTAAGACTGCTTTTTCGTTATTGATGGCAAAATCTTACATGGACAAATATAATGATGCAGCGTTACTATTTTACGATTCTGAGTTTGGCACTCCTCAGTCTTATTTTGATAGCTTTGGTATTGATACCGACCGAGTTCTTCATACACCTCTTACTGATATTGAACAATTAAAGTTCGATATCATGCAACAATTAACTTCACTTGAGCGCACAGACCATTTAATTATTGTAATTGATTCGATTGGTAATCTGGCGTCCAAGAAAGAAGTTGATGATGCACTTGAAGGCAAATCAGTTGCTGATATGAGCCGTGCTAAACAGGTCAAGAGTTTATTTCGTATGGTCACACCACATCTTACAATGAAAGATGTTCCGATGATTGTGGTCAATCATACTTACAAAGAAATTGGTATGTTCCCTAAAGACATCGTTGGCGGTGGTACAGGTTCATACTATTCAGCTGACAACATTTTCATTCTTGGTCGTCAACAAGAAAAAGAAGGCACAGAAGTTGTTGGTTACAATTTTATTATCAATGTCGAGAAATCTCGTTATGTTAAAGAGAAGTCTAAGATACCAGTCACCGTTTCTTTTGATGGTGGTATTTCTCGTTGGAGTGGGTTACTTGACCTTGCTATTGAATCAGGTCATGTTATCAAACCTTCTAACGGATGGTATAGTAAAGTAGATGTTGAAT
>Ga0315909_10002719_pt1 | contig 22306 bp, 33 predicted proteins | sample LakEriMetagenome_11_FD_203527 | JGI IMG/M metagenome (GOLD analysis project Ga0315909, IMG submission 203527) | Freshwater fungal communities from buoy surface, Lake Erie, Ohio, United States - Buoy 2 MA125 | ecosystem: Environmental > Aquatic > Freshwater > Lake | place: USA: Lake Erie, Ohio...
TGATGGGGACATGAGTTGGGATATGCAAGTGGAACTGGAAAGTTTCCTGATGAGCAACATGATGCCACAGTTGCCTGGATTGAATCGTGGTATCTGGAAATTACTGGAAACCGCAACTCGAGGGTGGGCCGTACAAAGAAATCACACAATACAAGTAGTAAGTGGTCCGGTATATTTCTACACCAATCCCACTATTGGCGCCAATCGAGTAATAGTGCCTCATGCGTTCTACAAAGTGATACTGGATACTCAAACCAGAGAAGCCATGGGCTTTATGTTTATGCACCAGGGCGGTCAGGGCAATGATTTGGTCAAAGTCAGAAAAAGTATTCTGGAGATACAACTGGCCACTGGATTGGAATTTAAGTTTCCTCCCAACAGTGTTGAAGTTCCTCTGAATCAGATTTGGCCCGTGGACTATGGTGCTTTAACTAATTCCAAAAGAGCTGTTTGTAGAACCAATTGATTTCAGAAAAATGCCCAAGGTTTTTGAATCCTTGGGCATTTTCTTTACTTGATTTCCAGTACGTCAGTGGGCTTCTTATAAGCCGATAGGTCTGGTTTGCGGAAACTTTCGGTATCTCCGCGGCTCTGACTAATGCCCGCCTGCTGTGGAGTACCCAACATAGCGCCCAAACGATCCGGGTCGCCCGGATAACGGAAGTGACCAGTGTGGTCCAGCTTGATACTGATGTCGCCCCAAATTTCGCCACCAATTGCACGCCAACGATCGCAGAATGTCCAGTCTTCACTGTTGTATTCCAGATCCTTGGTGATCATGGTGTCGAATAGTGCGTACATGAATGGATCGTACTTCTTGTCCAGACCAATGTTGCCAATGTACTTGGTCTCAGGATAGGCTGTGAACATCTTCTGCAAAACATCACGCTTGACCATCATAAATCCAGTGCCCAAACGAGTAAGTGGAATCAGATTATCAACTACCTTGATCTCACCATTTTCTCCCACATGGCTGGGATCAATGTTAACCACATAGTCAATGGGCAAGCTCTTCTTGGGATACAATCCACCCACGACGTCGCGATTGTGTAGTAGCAGCTGAAAAATATGTTCAGGCTGGAATCCAATGTCTGAATCAATAAACATCAGATGAGTGGCTTCTTTGTTTTCCATCATCTTGGCCACCAGGTTGTTACGACCTCGGGTAATCAGTGATTCGTTCACCATGGTGTCGATGCTGAAATTCATGCCAATTTTATTGGCATAGATCACAAACTTCAACATGCTAACAAAAACGCTCTCAAAGAGCTGTCCCCCGTAGCAGGGGATACAAATTTGTGGATGGCATTTGCGCAAAAAATCCACTTGTTCAACTGTGATATTCATTTTTTCCTCTAGTTTCGAATAGTTTCAACCATAACAGTATTGCCTAACATCTCCTGTGCTACTGCTTCCAGGGTGGTTAGGAACTCGTTCGTAGCCAACTCAGGATCTTCTGAATTTTCTTTAACCAGTTTGCTGATTTTCAGCACAACACTTTCTTCATAAACTCGTGCCATAGTGCTATTATTTAACGGTGTCAGTGACACGGTAGATTTTTTTAATCAGGCCTGATGCAGACAGACTCAAAAAGGTAATCAGTTCTTCGTTGTTGGAGTAGAGATAATTGTTGAAAATATAATTAGTACCCCAATTCAAATCCTGATCTTTTTTGTTGATTACATTGGCCAAGCGGCCAGTCAGTTTGAGATGATGCTTGTTGGTTTCCAACATCTGCAGAAAAGGCTGATGATTTCTGGCTTCAAAATCCTTTAACAGTACTTTGAATTTATATGCACTAAGATTGGTGCCCACCGCAACTTCGCCAATATTCAGATGATCAGGCACTGCTGAGATTTTTTCAATTAGATCTGGCATGACTGCCTCAAAGCTCAAAATCATATTAATCATCTCGATGGCAGTGTCCAGATCATCAAAATACATTGTTATTAAGCGATCTTCATGACGAAACGCAATCTTATTATCAAGTATCTTGTGACCCAACATCAGCATCCAGGATGTTGATGGTTGCCAGTTTGCCTGATCTGTTGATGTTGAACTGTAGAACCACAGACTGTCTAGATCGTCGGGACGCCTCAGCGCAGAAACCAGCCTGGGGGCAAAACTAAATTTTATCTTTATTGATATGGAATATCTTTCGTGAACATGTTTTTTCTGAGTTGAGATCTTGAGATCAGGGAATCTGTTCTTGAGTTTTGAAATCATTTTTGGATACTACCTTGAAGAGTTTATGAAAATACCCAGGCCATTTTAGATGTATAAAGGTTAGAGTTTGTTCGTCTCGAACCAAAACATGGTTACTGGAGCTTACTGAAATATGAGTATTTGCGAGATGGGGGTCGCTTTTTGCATAATTGATTTGTTGTTTTAGCGTTCTGCACAATTTTGTTGAATCTTTCATTTGATTTTCAAAATCCATCAGATCGCCAAGACGGATCAGTGTGCTTTTAAAATACAGCTGATGCTGATATTCTGTATTTTTTGTAAGCATTTTTTCACCAACCTGCAAACTATCATCCACTGCTCGAACTTTTACGTCCATCAAAGTCATGATCTTCTTCAGTTCGTCCAGCATGGTTAAACAATTCACAGCCTGGTCTGGGGTCAAAAACAAAGTCAGTTTGTCTATTTGTTTGATCCGGCAGATTGCTTTGTTTTCTTTAATCCAGTGGAAAAGTTGCCTAAGCACCTCGGCATTGACCATTTGGCCACGATATTTCATCACAGCATCAACTGGATGCTGTGATGAAACCCACTTCGAAGATCTATAGTTATATTTTAACGTATTATACAGAATAATAATACAAGGAGTTTTGATATCAATGGCCACTGGCAAATTGTTATAAAAATGCTTATTGGTCACTGATATCTGAAAGTTAGGAAACTGCTTGGTCAGTGTGGACCACATTGGGGTTATTCTCCAGTATCAGAAGCTGATTGTTTTGCCAATCCAACCAAAGTTTAGTACCAGTTGGGATTTCATCAAACAACAGCTTCTTGCTGAGTGGCAGCTTGATCAAATCATTGATCTTGCGGTATAGTGGACGGGCACCCATCTTGGGATCAACACCAACTTGGATAATGTGATCAATCAATGATTCTGTGGGCACAACTTCAACTCCGCGATCACTGAGTAACTCATTGATTTCCTTAACGAACTTGATCACAATCTTGCGGTAGCTCATTGAGTCCAAACTGTTGAACTTGCAGATTCCGTCCAGTCTGTTGCGGAACTCGGGCTTGAAGAAGTCCTTGATTGCAGCGCCGTCATCCTGTTTGGCCAAGTCCTGCCCAAACCCAATGTTGTTGCGTTCCATGTCAGCAGCACCCAAGTTGCTGGTCATCAGAATCAAACAGTTACGACAATCAGCCTTCTTGCCATTGCTGCCACTCACAAGACCATCGTCCATCATCTGTAACAGAACCTGCAACACGTCAGGGTGGGCTTTTTCAACTTCGTCAAACAGCAAAATACTATTGGGTTCTTTTTCAATATCACCCACCAGCAAGCCACCGCCCATCTTGCCGTCATCGTGCCCAACATATCCAGGAGGTGCACCAATCAGCTTGCTGATGCTGTGCTTTTCCTGATACTCGGTCATGTCGTAACGGTGAAGCTTCATCTGCAAGTTTTCTGCTAGCAGCTTGGCCAACTCAGTCTTGCCCACACCAGTGGGACCCACAAACAGGAAGCTGCCAATGGGCTTGGTGGGACTTTTGAGGCCTGCGCGGCTGATCAGAATCTTTTCAGTAACCGTGTCCACAGCACTGTCCTGACCATACAGTTTCTGCTTGATATCAACATCCATGTCACGCAACTGAGTACGCTTGGTCTGCGTCAGCTGGTCCATCGGAATACGAGTGGCGCGGCTGATTTCCTGCATGATTTCTGTACGGTTCACACACCAGCCACCAGCATCCTGCACCTTCTGTTTGGCACAGGCTGTATCAATCATGTCAATGGCCTTATCTGGCAGCTTTTTGTCAGTCTGATACCGTACGGTCAAATCCACAGCAGCGTCAATCGCCTCATCTGTAATTTTGCCGCCGTGGAAGTCTTCAAACTTGCTCTTGATCCCTCGCAGAATCAGCTTGGCTTCAGCTGGCGTGGGTTCATCCACTCCCAGTCGATAGAACCGACGCATCAAAGCACGATCCTTTTCAAAGCTCTGGCTGAATTCCTCCCAGGTGGTGCTGGCGATCACTTTGATTTTGCCTTTGCTAATGGCCGGCTTGATCATGTTAGCAAAGTCCGGGCCGCGATCAGCACCACCGCCTGCACCTCTCATCTGATGCGCTTCATCCACAAACAGAATGCACTTGCCCAGTGAGCTCAGACTATCTATTACTTCCACCAGTTTTTCTTCAAACTCGCCGCGATATTTGCTGCCTGCCACCAGAGTGCCGATATCCAGATTCCACACGGTCCAATCTCGGAGGTAGTTGGGAACTTCTCCATTCACAATGTTCAGTGCCAGACCTTCAGCCAATGCAGTTTTACCCACACCCGGATCGCCCACCAACAGCACATTGCTCTTGTTGCGTTTTGCTAGTACCTGGGTGATTTCAGAAATTTCAGTTTCTCGCCCAATCACTGGGTCAATACGCCCGTCCCGAGCTTGGTCGTTGAGATTTACACAGTATTTTTCCAGACATTCCAGTGCTTGTTTCTGATCAATTTCTCCGTGACCACTTTTATTTTGTTTGTGTTGCTGATATCTCTCAGCGCAGAAGGGTTCAAATTTTTCTCGTTCTACGCCATACTTGAGTAGAATATAAGAGGAAAAACTGCTGGTTTCGTGCATAATGGCTGTGTATAGATTCAGCAACTGTAGCTGATCCTGGTTCTGAAACATAGCCTGACTAGCAGCCCGATTAAAAATTCGCTCCAAAGACGCAGTGCGAGTAGGAGTAGTATCAGGCGTTTTGGATTTTAGAGTACGATGATTCTCCAAATAAGTCTTGAGCTCTGACCCCAGGTCATCAACATCGACACCAAAATCTTTTAGTACCGTTTTGAAATTTCGGTAACAGATCATGCTATAAAGCAAATGTTCTGTAGTCACATATTGATGGTTCAGAGCGTTAGCATATTCCACGGCTTTACTGAGTACAAGTGTAATTTCTGGATTATCTTTTAGCAAAGTATTTTCCTTTAGTATTAATGATAGCAATTGTCGGTGCCATTAGTCAAAACAAATTAGCTCAAAATACTCTTTAGTTGCTCTTTTTGGTCATCTGTCAGTTTAGGTAACTCAATGTGAATTTTTATCATCATGTCTCCTCGCTGTCGACTAACACGATTAAAACCACCCTGACCTTTGACTCTCAATATTGTGCCTGGTTGGCAAGCATCAGGTACACGGATTTCCAGATTTGATCCAAAAGGATCACGCACTGCGACAGAACACCCGATCCAGGCATCAACCACAGACAGTGTTTTTTCTGCATAAAGATCCCCGTTACGAAGTTCAAAATTATCATAGGGCTGAACACGGATTCGTACATAAAGATCGCCGGGTGGCAGTTTGGGGTTAATTGTACTACCCTGGCCACTGTATTTCACAGCATCTCCAGTTTGAGAACCAGGCGGAATAGTGATATTAACGGTGCGAGTTTTTCCGTTGTCATCGATCTCAATAGTTTTAGTGCATCCCTGAATATGCTCTGCAACTGTGATCATAATGGCGGCTTCAAAATTGGGATTCGCAGGTCTATACCCAAACCCCTGTGTGCTGAATTTTTCAAAGATTTCTTTAAAGAAATCTTGTTCATTGAAATTTGAGAAAGGATGTGAGTTCTGACTATGTGTTTGATTTTTTTGGGGATTGGTCAGCTGCTGATAAGCGTTTTGTATTTCCATAAAACGATCAGGATCACCACCTTTGTCGGGATGATGATCCTTTGCCAATCGTCTGTATGCCGCTTTGATTTCATCTGCTGAAGCAGTCTGGTCTATCCCCAGTACTGTCCATGGATTGGGCATGTTTACTTGTTGTCTGCTGCGTTCTTGGCTTCCTGAATTTCAGCTCTGCGAGCCTTGGCCAGTTTGCCCATGTCACCCAGTGCTTTGCGAGCACGAGCGGCAGCAGCCTTTACTCCCTTGCTTTCAAACTTCTCAGTTTCAGCAACATAAGTCTCATAAGCAGAAACAATTTGTTCATGTAGTGTCATTGATGTTTATACGCTCCTCTGAATAGTTATTTTGTTGAATACTCTGTGCTGAAAAATTCTCGCTAAAACCGTTTGGCTTTGGGAAATCCAGATTTGCTTTTTACTGGTGTGTCTGGAGTGGTATCCACACTGATGTTAATTTGTGGTTGTACATAGGGCTGCGGCGCTGGCTGTGCAACCGGTTGCGGCGTTGGTGTATATACTGGTTCACTGTAACCGGGATTTACGCCAGGGTTAGCAGGCATCTGGTTAAACTGTGGTGGTGTGTTTTGTATGGGCTGAGGGAACTGACCAGTGTTAAACTGATTGTTCTGCGGCGGCACATACTGTGGAATCAGTGGACCAGTTTTTGCGTTTGTATCCCAACTACCAGGCATTTCGGGCATTCCGCCAGTGTCGGTACCAGAAATTTTTTCCTGACCTCGGCTCCAAGCACTAACACCAATCACAGCACCCATGGCAATATGAAACATGCCGCCACCCTGGATGGTTAGTGGTTGCCACTGTATGTAAGGTTGGTGAGTTGCTACACTATAGATTCCTAACAGAATAGGCCCTAGCATGAAATCAAATAGAACAATAATAGCATAGTTCCAGGCCATAAGTGGGCGCCAGAGTTCTTTAAGATAGCCGTCCACGCTCTTGTATTTTTCGGCTCGTCGAGCAATTAAACCCATTGTAATTCTCCTTGTTTGAATTTTACCCTTGAGGCATTACTATGCCATTCTTAAATCGTTCCAGTGCAGCCACATACTGTACCATACTGTGACTGTCCACATATCCCAGCGTATCGTCAGTGGCTGCTCTTTTCCAAGCAGTGAGACGATCCCATTCTCGGTTGAATACATTATGGTTAGGTACCACGTTACCCCAACTGTTGATGTAATGCATTTCACCAAAATGCCCGTATCCCATAAGCACTCCAGGGCTACGAGGAACTATGTCCATATTATTGACCCAGCGATGATGTTCAATACCAGCACAAGTCAAACGACTGCCCAGCATACTAAATGCACGTGGCGCCCCATAGGTATAAAGTTTTTGTGGTTTAATCATTTCAGGATCGTGTAACATGCGCACAGCCATGATGCTGGCCATTGCTCCGCCCAGACTATGTCCAGCAAAAAACACAGGCTTATAACCATCTTCCAGGATGTGATGTTTTACTTCATCCCAAAGATTGTCCACGCTCTGGCGAAATCCTGCATGTACCATACCCAAACGAGGTTCTTTAGCGTACCAGACTTTGAGGTCAGCTATTGCATCACGTGGGTCAGATACTTCTGTTCCACGACATACCACAATGTTCTCGGTGCGATTTTCCAAAATGTATCCCTGAGAACCATTACGATCCAGGAAAGTTACATTGGTGTACCCTAGTTTTTTAAATTGTGGACGAGCTTCTTTGGGGGCTTGATAACACAGTCCACTTAACACTGCAAAAAACCAACTCTGTTCAGCAAAGGAAAGGTCTTTAACTCCAGGCATTTTTGATCTCCTTTTGGTATATTATATTTACACCATTTGAGACCAAAATAGTATAGTGTTATTTCTTCACATACTGTGGTATCAGTTTAGCCAGCCGTTTTTTAGCACCAGCGGCTGGTTGAGTGTTATTGCTAATAGGATTGGCTGGTGGTGCAGCAGTGGGCGCGGATGCGGGTGTTTCGGCAGGTTTGGCCACAGGCGTTTCGGCAGGTTTTGTGACTGGTGTATTGGTTTGTGCAGCCTGCATCTGAGCTATTATACTGGCAGGAGGAGTTAGGCTTTCTGGATTATCCGGAACCCCATAGTAGCTCTTCAATGCGAAAATCACTGATTTTTGTTGAGAAACATAACCGCGTATCTTGGTCATGTTAATGCTTAGAGCTTCGTAACCTTTTTCATCCAGTGCAAAAAATACTGGTTGTAATCCACTGTCTTTGATTTTTTTCATTTGTTCCTGAAAGTTGGATTCCGTAACGATTTGCCACCGCATACCGTCCAGTTGTAGTGGCGGGATAGCAGGCAGATCAATGGGTTTTCTGTCAACCGGAGCAACTTGAACTTGAACTTTGCGACTAAAACAACTACTTAGCAGCAACAGGTTTAGGCTGAGCAAGCAGGTCAGGACAAAGTGAATTGGTGATTTTGCCATTGCGTTCTCCTTCGGATAGTGGACTGCCAGTTAATAGTTCAAAGCACCTCAATTGTTCCAACGTACCACGGTTTACTGCTCGTTCTATGGTGTCGGTTTTTTCTACCGCAGCTTTTCCTAATGTGGTTACTGCACCAGTGGCAGGGTCAGTTCTGGGTCCCAGTTTTGTTCTCATATCATCAATACTCTGCTGGGTTCGTTGCATTGCACGATTTACTTCGCCTCTGAGCTCAGTGGCTTTTTTGATGTCTTTTTCTATCTGTTCACGTATGGCTTTTTGCTGCTCTACTTCTATTTCTTTACGAGCAATTTCAGCAGCCTGTTCTTGTAATTTTTTCTGACTGCTGCGATAATAAAGCCAAAATCCCAGCATCATGACTGCTAGTCCAACACCCACAATAGCCATTAATTTTGCTCGCATGAACATAAGAGATCCTTTTAGATACCAGCTAGATTTTGTAATTGCTTGAGATCCTGGTCTTCCACAGGTGCAGTGGATACTGGTAACCCTGCTGCTGTTTTAAGATCATCAATGGGTTTTTGATAGCGTTTACGATATTCTTTAGGGCTCAGCGGGACAATGTTATCAAAATTTTCTTTGGTGAAAGGCTGGTACTCTTTGTCTTTCATAAATTTGAATTTCCACTGGTTGGGATTAATACCACTGGCTGCTTTGAGATCGCTGAGTATCTTGTGTATTTTTTCATACATTGTGGTTCTTCTAGCCAGTTCCATAAACACCAGATAACGGTTGATACTGATCTCACTATTACTGATATCAGCATCCAGAACAAAATCATAACCACGTTCCAGAAAATCCACCAGGTCACTTGCAGCAACTTTGTCATCCACTGTGAAGCTGATTACACAATTTTTGTCATCACGACTCATTTTGCTTTTGTATTCATCCACATGAATCCAATTTTGCAAAACATTTTCCAGATCGCCCACTTCAAAACTTTCAGTTAGATGTTTCATAATCCCAAACCTCCAGTTTGCTCTTCTCCAGCGGCTCCTTGCATTTCGTCTGATACCTGCTGATCCACTTGATCGCTGTTGACACCCTGTTTGTCCAGATCTTTCTCGTATGCAGCATCAATGTCATCCAGATCCACTGTGCTGTTTAGTACATCTGCCACACCGCGTTCAATGTCTTTGATCAAACTCTTGGGTAAATCAATGGTTACTAACCATATCTGCTTTTGTGCAATACGGGGTTTTTTAATACCAGGACGATAGTCATCAGCTGATTTAACCTCAATGGGGTACAATAACCAATCTTTGGACCACTGCACACGGGCTCCAAAGTTCAGTAATCGTTCAGCACCAGCTGGGTCTGGCATCATACCATAGGGCCACATAAACGTGCATTTTACACGATACTTGCCAACTTCAGGCCCCTGAACCAGCTCACCAGTCTTCCAGTTCATAAAAGCATACAGATTCATTTCGTCCAGCACTCTTTCAAAATCCAATAGAGTATTCAGAGAAGAGCTGGACATGCTCACTTGTTTTATGTTTTCAATAATTTCTTTCAGCTGAGTTGCCATCTTTTATTGCCTTCCATTTATTTATACTATCTGAACGAAAAGGCATACTGTTTACTTAGTCAAAATTTTCAGCAAAAACACATTGTGGTGAATATTTTTTCATATCGCTTAAATATCATAGACATCCACTAAATCCAGGGAGGACTTGATGTCGAAGAAAAGACAGCAACAAAAAGCGGCAACTAATGCCAACAACACGATCCAATTTGATCGAGTACAGAAAAATTCCCTTAATATTGTACCTCGAAACACTGTCCAAGAGGAATATTTGGACTTGCTCATGGACCCCACTAAGTATATTGTTTTTGCAGTGGGTCCTGCAGGTACCGGCAAAACTCTCTTGGCCATGATGGCTGGCATACAAGCCTTGCGTGATGGCACAGTAAAACGATTGATATTAACCAGACCAGCCGTGGGAGTAGAGGGTGAAAGCCATGGTTATTTGCCTGGTGACCTCAATAGCAAAATGGCACCATGGACTCAACCACTGTTTGATATCATCAGAGAATGTTATGATATGAACCAAATTGAACAAATGATCCAGAATCAAACCATTGAGCTAGCACCTCTGGCATACATGAGAGGTAGAACTTTCAAGAATGCTTGGGTAATAGCTGACGAGATGCAAAATGCCACACCTGCCCAAATGAAAATGTTGCTTACCCGCATTGGTGAAGGTAGCAAAATCATACTCACTGGTGATCTTGCACAAACTGATCGCAAAGCATCCCAAAACGGGTTGCTGGATTTTAAAACTCTAGTGTCTCAGATAGGAAAATGCCGCTTTGTGAGCGGAATTGAATTCAATTACAATCACATCGAGCGGCATCCTGCTGTTGCTGAAATTTTAAAAATTTACGGCGAAACTGTTTGATCTGAAATAGTCTCGGTATTTGGTTCCGCTGCTGGTTGTTGTGGATGTTCAACTGGCAGCGGACCAGACGTTTCGGGTACAATTTCATTACCTTGTTCGTCAACGGCCTTGATGCCCACGGCTGCAAAGATACGATCAAAGTAAGTTTGATAGTTCTTATAGAAATAGGCAAACACCATGTCAAAATCAGTGCCAATGCGATCAGCGACACTGCATTTCAGCATCTGCTGGCCAAAAATATCCAGCACCACGTTGTTTTCCCTGAGGTCTTTATCAGTGGGTTTGATCACGAAATTTACCGATTCGTCCCAGCGAAAATTTTCTTGGTCTAGAATATAGCCCTTTTCGCTGGTTCTTTTTGGGTCCCGAGGAACCTTGTAGTATTTTGCTAGTAGATACATAGTCTTCCTTAATTGATTTGTCCTAATTCTGTGAACATGGCTGCTACGTTGATTTCGTGATCAGCAACCATGCTGGCGTTCACTGCTGCTTTGCGTATAATCAAAATAGCCTGATCCTGTCCCTCTGGTGTTTTGCTCCATAATTCCAGGTTCTGATAAGCCCAGGTGATCAGTTCCTCAACATCATCTGCAGATATATTGTTGCATATCAGATTACGAGCTTCACGAATTTTACCACTCTTGAACAAGTCAGTAGCAGTGATACGATAATCCGCAGTGCCAGTATGAGCTTCTTTGCTCAACGTCAACTGGCCGTTTATGGTATTCATTTGACAAATGTTGATGCATTTTCTAAGATCAGGAAACGTGGCTTTTACATAAGTGTCTAGAATATCTAAAGTTTGTTCAGTAAACTCCACGTTTTCATTGATAAGAATTTCTGCTATGCGTTGAGTGAACCCAGTGATGTTGAGTTTTTCAATATGAAACCCCTGACACCGACTTTTGATAGCTGGCAAAATTTTGTGCGGAAGATTGCAGGTCAAAATAAATCTAGCCGTGTCAGCATGAGTTTCCATGATGTTTCTCAAGCCAGCCTGTGCTGGCTGACTCAAGTGATCGGCTTCTTCCAGCAAAACCACTTTGCTGGGGCCAAAGGGCATAGTGCTCACGAAGTTCAAGATATTGGTTCTGATATTTTCAATACCAGTTATTGCACTGGCATTGATTTCCAACATATCATAGGGATGTATGTTTATAGCACCAATCAATATTCTGGCCAGTGTGGTCTTGCCAGTACCTGGTCCTCCGCTAAACAACAAATGGGGGATCTGTTGATCCTGTATCCAATTTTCAATCTGAAGTTTCTGCTGCTCACCAGCAAACACATACCCCTCAAGTGTCTTGGGGCGGTATTTTTCTACCCATAGATCTTTCATGTTCTTATTTTATATATTCCTTCTGATTATCGATGTTTAAGAGTCCAGTACGCAACTGCTTGACTTATCATTTCTTTCAGTGAGGGATCTCGCTCACTATCCACCAACATATCCAACAATTCTACCAATTGGAATTCTGTGTACTGGTTTTTATTCCAAAACGAAGAACGCCTTATTCTTATGGTTTTGCCACCATCGGGACTTTCGTATATAAGTTCTTTGAGGTAAGTGCTGCGATCGTGATGGCTATTCATGTTCTATCTTATATATTATACAAGTGGCGTTGCTGAGATTTTTTGTATTAGATTTTCAACCCCATCTCAATACAAACATAGTAGCATACCGCTCATTACTGGTTATCAGTGTTGGACAACCGTTTACAATATCAATTAGCCATTGTTCATGCTGATCAAAAGTTAACACACACCAATCAACTATTTCGATTACTGAGTTGGATTTATTGGATGAGATTATATATTTTTGCATCTACTGCTAGCTCCATCTCAATGCAAACATGGTAGCGTATTGTTCATTATCAGTGCTTATGAACCATTCTTTGCGGCTACTTATTCCTTGCCAGTCTATCCACCATGATTGTTTATCAGCAAAATTTTCACAACACCATTCAGAAACTTCACCCAGCTTGCCTTCCCAACTGTATGCATCAAATTTTACAATTTGGTGTTTGTGCCTTATATTAGGCACTTTACTCGGCATCGTCTGATTCATCGTCTTCGTACTCCTCAATCTCCCAAATCTCATCATCTTCGGTCTCATCATACAAACGATAGTATTGTTCGTAAGGGTTCAAAATTCGCATGGCATAAGATGGTAAAGTTAGTGTCAGCAGCGTTATATCCGTATCCTTGTAGAATTCACTGATATAAAAGTTGTTGCCGCAAATGCCTTTAACCAGCAGGGTCTTGCCCTGTTTGAGCTGATGATTTTCAACGGCTCGATTCACACTGTCTGCATACAAGGCGCCATACAAAACTCTGATGGGCGGTTTTTTATACTTGAGACGAGCAATGTCATTAGAGGTAGGTTTGGTAATTGTTGCACAATTATCTTGATCAATACGCAACACACATTTGCGAATTTTGATGCTGCCCTTGGTGTGATTGGAGTCAGGTGTTTCTTTTGTGCTCCAGGGCATTTCGCAAGAGACGTGGTTAACATAATAAGAACGCCCACGTGCCTTGATGGTCCACATTGGGATAGTTGGGTCTTCTAAATGTTTCTTGTTGAAATGAAAAATCAGGTCATTTGCAAGTAGTTCGGTAATCTACGTCATATTATTCTCCTAGTATATCAAAAATGTTAGCGTATTGATATTTATCAATTTTTAACCCTTCCCAAGACCATTCAAATACTGTTCGTTTATAACACCATTCTAACCACACACGCTTTTTAGAAATAGTAGTGACAGGGTACCATGCGAACCATTTATTCCATTCAGTTACACAGCCATGATAGCTTGATAAATCATACATAAAAATAGTTGGTGCGCCCGGTGGGACTCGAACCCACGTCCCGGGGTTTTAGAGTAATTGGTATAAATACTATTATGGAAAACTTAAATCAAAAAAATTGTCCTAAATGTCAAACATTACATAGCAGTAATGGTGTATTTTGTTCCAGAAAATGCGCTAATAGCAGAGGTCCGAGATCAGAAGAATTTAAAAAAGCAGTTAAGTTGAAATTATCTTTTAAAAAAATCTGTAAAATAACTATTTCTCCTATTACTGGAAGAGTACTTTCTAAAGAGAACTCTAACGTATCTTTTTGGGATTCGCCAGGTAAACAAAGATTTGTAACTAATTTATGTAAATGGTTTAACATTAGTTTGGGTGTTTATCCTGATACAGAAAATCAACTTAATGATTTAAGAGAACGCTTAATACACATGTATCAAGTTGAAAAATGTTCCTCAATTGAGATTAAAGAATTTTTCAATATACCTTTGCCTAACGGACACATGCCTGCTTTTTTAAAGCAACTTAATATACAAAGAAGAAACTTAAAAGAAGCTGGTAAAGAACGAGTCTTTCGTAAAGGGGTTCCCCCAAACTCTATAAACAAAAAATACAAATGTGGAACACATATTGATTGGACAGGGAACTATCACTATTATCGATCCTCTTACGAATTGCTAATGTATCAAATTTTAGACAATAAAAGAAAATTTTATCAAACTGAAAGTTTAAGAATCAAATACTTAGATTCACAATCTAATACAATTAGAGTTGCAATTCCTGACATAACCATTAATAATTTAATTATTGAAATAAAATCTAATTTTACACTAGATCCAAAAAATATGATTGATAAATTTATAGCATACAAAGAAGCAGGATATAGACCAATGCTAATATTAGACGGAAAATGGTGCAGGTGGGGAGAATTGAACTCCCTCCTGGGTGGTTAGAGCACCCGACACTACCATTATGTAACACCTGCACAACCATTCAGCTTCGGGCGCACAACTGAGGTGGGGTTAGCCCCCCACCTCAGTGTTGGCATTTTCCTGCACTGCCGCAGTGAACGCTTCAGCCGGATCCACGCCCAGCTCGCCAATCACTTCGTACCGGCAGCAGCGGCCCTTGGTGTCGCTGTAGTCAGCGGGAATCGAAACCACATCGCGAGGATTGATCTTGAGGATCATCACCCGTTCGCCACTAAAGTGATTCAGATAATCCTGACTGCAGAAGTGCAAGCCAGTGCTGCAGGTGTGATCCTTGTCGTCATCCACCTGGTTGCGTTCCATCTCCACCGTCTTGCCCACGCTGTTGTCGAAAGTACCGCTGTACACATCCTTGTAGTCTTCGCGAACTTTCTTGTAAGCCAAGAAGTGTCCGTCGGAAGTAATAGGCAGCTGGCCCTTTTCCAGGAAACCGTACAGCTCAGTCACAGCTCGCTTGCTGGGGTTCTGCATAAGGTTCTCCATGAAGTTAATCATGGGCTCAATGGGGAAGCCTTCCTGGAACATCTTGATCAGGCGCAGAGCCAAAACATTGTAGAACTCCTGATCCTTCCAGAACATCTTGTCGCCCTGGATGCTGATATTGCCAGCACCGTAGTTGAGCACGATCTTCTTGGGTTCAACCAGGTCCTGAACCTGCTGCCAGTCGTTGGCCTTGATGGCCTCTACAATCTTATCGTAGGCAATATGCGCCCGATTGATCGTGTGTGAATTAGTCCCAATCACAATCACAATGTTGGAACCCTGAATCAAATATGGAAAAGACATAAAATCTCCTGTTGTGTGTATTTACTTCTGGTCGATGAGGTTAATATATTCCACCACTGCTTCGAAGTCCATACGGAAATCGTAATGAACGTAACGCAATAGAGGATAACGTTTGAGCACTTGTGCAGCTTCTTTCTTTATCAACTTTATCTGCTCTGTCACGGGCGACTTAATTCCAAAAATTTGGAACAAATCGTTTAAGCTGTTGCCATCAACCACGCCTTGATCTTTAAAGTTCAGCTTCTCACTTAATTGACGATAAGCACTGTTGGGGCTCAACTGATCTGCTACACGTTTATTGTAGCAAAGTTTTTCGTAGCAGTCAATGGATTGTCTAAACAAATTCCCAACCTTCTTGGTGTCGAACGTTGTGAGAGACTCAACCATAAACTGTTCAAGATTGATCCAATTGGGCATAGCCTGAACCTTGCTGAGATCAGCCTTCCGAACACCGTAGATATTCAGTGTGTTAAACAACCCAGATTTCTGTATTTTGTCGTAGAGCATCTTGATGTCAGAGATTTTGAAATCGCTGATCACTTCATAGTTGCTCAAGGGCATATAATAAAACTTGGCGTCGGTGTCAAAACTTGCCAAGTCACTAGTTGCCTGCCAAACCAGTTCCCTTCGAGCAGAATAGCTGCCGTGGTTGCGTGGTTGCAGCATCAAAATAGTCACATTGGATGCTCTGGCTTTGCGCTCTTCTTGATCCAACGAACTGACTTTCTGGATCTGTTTGGCCTGTGGATTGTAGATTGCATCATAGAACGCTTGAACGTTCATGGGTTTCTTACGATCCAACGGATCCAGGACGAAGAACGTATTGCGGATATTGTTTTTTCGAGCATGATACTGAGTGCGCTGTAAGGCTCCAACTTTGGTATCATTTTCCACAAACATATGTCCAGGGTCGATCTCGATGTTCCAACGTTTTATGTTTTGATTTGTATTATAATCATACTCATTGCTGGCTTTCAGCCTGTTTAGAGTGCTATAGTATCCAGCTGACCGAAACGACGACAAATTGATGTTCCATTCAACCAACTGGGTTTCACTGAGCTTTATGATCTTGGAAACGAGTCCACGTGTCCAAGAATAAGCAGGATGAGGATTTCTTGTCAGATATTCTACTATCACTGAACGCCATAGTTTGTGTCGACTCTTTTCCTGTAGTAGTTCGAATCGTTCCCAAACATTATCCACACACCCAACACTCTGAACCAGTCGATCAAACAGTGCTGAGTTTAGCTGTTCCAGTCGTTGGCGAATATTTTTGATAGTATTCGCGTCGTAACTGAGGCCCTCACGGCTGGCTTGAAAATCCAGTTCCCCGATGTTAAATTCAAGTACCAGATTGCAGTTCAATAACTCGGACAGATGCTTCAAATTTTCTTGTGCATTGGGGATCTGAATCGGATAGGCAATGTTTCCCATGACCGCATAACAAGCGCCTTGACCGACGCCGTGATACACTGAAGCTTCAAAAAGGTGAACACCTGGAATCAAATTTTGTTCAACGTATTTTACTTTGTAATCCGTCACATACTGGGCAAAATGATCGTTGCCGTAAACCTTTGGTATCAGCTGAAACCAACTGTATACATTTACTGCTTCGTCGCGGAACTTGGAAAAGTCTTGACCATTTACGCTGAACTTGATTTCCACGCCATTGGGTTCATCAGTCTGCATGCTGCTCATCAGCGCGATGCTGGGTACTCCCTGCTCGTTAATAAAAGCAGTGTATACACCACAAACACCATCCTTTACCGCAGTCACTGTGAAGTTGTCAGTGTAGCTAAACGGACTCTTGCTGCCCAAACCCAGTGCGCCGATAAATTCGTTGCTGGTGGTCTTGGTACTTTCGAAGTAGGTGGTGTAGATATTGGTCACTTGATCGTGATTCAAACCCACGCCATAATCCCGGATACTAAACCAGGGCTCAAACCCGTTGGGCAGGTGAACATCAAAAGGAAGGTCGGGGCAACCAGCAGCCACGTGACTGTCAACTGCATTGCAGCTGAGTTCGCGGATGATAGCTCGAATCTTGTTCGCATACAGGCCACTGCTTAAAATTTGGAAACTTTTTGCCGTCGCTTTGATAGCAAAATTGTTCACTTGAGCGACGTTGCTGAGTACTGCATTATTTTCAGGTGTGTTGTTGATAATCATGTGTTTTTAACCAACCAAGGACAATTTCTTTTCAATCATCTTCTTTTCCAGTGCAGCAAAAATTGCTGGGAGAAACTTATCAGGAATTGAAATTCGATTACAAATTTTTCCATCGCTGTCGACGCAGCGAATATCTGTCATACCCAAAGCGTCTGCATCATCGCAAACTTCAAAACGGTCACCGGAATCGTCGTCCCAAATTTTATAACAAACTTCCGTCGTAATTCGCGCCATTTGTTTTCCTTGTGTAGTGTGTGTTTTCTGCTACTCTTTTAGTATAGCAAATTGGGCAAGCAAATGCAACCAAATTGTTTACTATTTGGAGATGACGTACCAGGTCAACTGTTCAGGCAGAATCTTCACCAGCTGAACAGGGTATTGCATTTTAGAATGATAGCTGTTAATTTTAACTCGAATTTGCTTGGGAGTAAATTTTTCAATTACCCCAACATCGTACGAACGATATCCGTCCTGAATTAAGATAACATGATCGCCAATGGCCAGCTCTTGATTTAAGAAATCTTTCATCGAAACTGTCTCCTGTGTGTTGTGTTACTGCTACTCTTTTAGTATAACAGTTTGGGCAATCTGGGTCAACCAAATGCAAATTTAATTGCCTTTGGTTTTCAACAGTTTATACAGAAACGTCGAATACAGTTTCTTGTATTTCGTAACTGTACCCATTGAGGCCGTCCAGTTTATGACGTTCCTGTTCGCACTGAACGTAGAATTCAGCTTTTTCGCGATAAGCAAACACTTTGTCAAGGTTTTTGTACTCTTTATTTTCATAAAGAGGAGAGTAGATTTCAAATACAACCCAAACTGGTGTCATATTGATCCTTTGTTTTCAACAACTTACACAGGGCGGCTGATCTGGTCCAAAATGGCCCACAGATTGCCCAGTGCAGGGTACTGGTTGATATGATTTGCGTTGTAAAGAGCATTTCGGAACTTGGGGTACTCAGCACAGTACTTAGAGTACATGCTGCTACCCTGTTTCTGGCTGTAGCGAGTGTTGGCAATGCGGTCCGCAACCTTAACAATCACAGCCAACGGATTGGCTGCAATTTTGGGGTAGGTGCGTTCAGCACGTTCCCGGCGGTTCTTGCCCAGTTCGTTGGTAACGTCGTACACCACATCAGCTGTGGCTTCGCCCACTTGGTTCTTCAGGTCGTTGTAGGTGATAGAGGTGTCTTCCAGCAAATCGTGGCAAAGAGCAGCCTTCATAATCACGTCGTTGTCGCCAAACAGCGGCAGCAACACGTTGTACACATCCATCAAGTGTACTGAGTAGGGCTGGTTGTCGTAAAACAAATTGCGTTGAGCGTGCAAATTGCTGGCGTAGTCTGCGGTGTTTTGATGTTGTTGTTTCATTGTTCTTTTAGAACAGCAAGTTGAGCGGGGTTAGTCAACCAAACTGCAAAGTTTTAGGGCAGATATTTTTTGAAGACCTTGTAAGCAAGTTCCTCTACACGATCACGACGCCGCCAGTAAGCAGTCACAAAATCAGGAGAAGGCACTGCACGAAAGTCTACGTTTCCACATAGCAACACTATAACAGCTATATTGTTCGGCCGCTGCTTTGGCGGTATGGTACCACCGGCCATTGATCTTAACCGACGGGCGATTTTGAATGGTGATTTTGTTTTTCATTTTCTTACCATTCTTTGCGATCAGTACACTCGGTGTAGCCAGCCATGTACTCAGCCACTTCTTCTGCCGAAGTGACCAGCACTTCTTCTCCGCAGTAGGTGCCCTCAGGCCACCAATGTGGTTTGGGTTCACGCCAATAGTAAGCGTCAGCGGCACCGCGGTCATAAAAGCCACCGTGCCTGTTACGGTCAAATTGAGGAAGCGTTGTGTTTTCCATTACTCTTTTATGATAGCAAACAGGCTAAAAATTGTCAACCAAATTTAAAAATCACAAAGGCCGACTTTAGTCGGCCTTTGTGTGGTTATTCAGTTGTATCCAGTATGGTTTGGTTATAGGAAACCAGTCCGCAAACCAAACCATCCTGGGGTTAAGGTTGGAGGTTAGACCAGCTGAGCACACGCTCCCAGCGAACGCTGCGCCATTCGGACTTCTGGGTGTCCCAAACAGCCTGCATCTGATCATTGCTGCGAGCAGCCTTGGTGGCTTCCGTAGCCGGCATCTTGTCAGCCCGGAGGGTGGCGTGAATGTCACGAATCGTGCCATCAGCCTTCTGATACCGCAGGCAAACCACGCCTTCCGTGAGCCGCGTCTGAGCCATCTGCTTTTGAGTGTTTGTCATGTGTTTTTTCCTTAAAGGACGTTTTAACTACTCTACAAGTCTAGCAACTGCCCTGGCTGCCGTCAACAAAATTTCTAAAAATTTTTGAATTTTGGTTAAGCAGCATTTCCGTTAATGGTGTCGTCGGATCCTGGATTTTCGTCGCTCACTGCCAAGATTGCATCCACTTCCACTCGGCGTATCACCAGCTTTTCACCCGCAGGTTCAGTGAGCTCCACACCACGAGTCCAACGTCCATGCTCAATCAAAACATATTGGCCCACAGTGATGTCCTTTTGTTCGTGGCCCACCGCGTATACCTTGGCCCACCGGGGTCTGATACCACTGCTGCGAGCGTCGTCGCCCAGCAGCACGATTCCGCCCTGGGTGACTCTTTCACCAAAATGCATGTCCTGCACAATCACATGGTCGTGCAAGGCTTTGATATTTCCCTGAGTCTTAAACATGAGTTACTTTTTTTCTCCAATTGGGGGTTTTGCATCTGCAGACACACTGACTTCCACCAAAGCACTGGATTTGCGACTTTTTTCTGGTGGTTTGGGCACAGTGCTATGCAGCTTGTAGTATTCAGTCATTCTTTGATTGCGAGTTTTGGTAATTTTTCCAGTGGTGGGGCTGAGTTCGTCACCACGAGCATTGACTCTCATGTTTCCCACAGCCACAGTCTTTTCATTTTTAGATTTGAGTGCTTCCATATCAATCGGAACGCCATTTGAAGTTGTTACAATGTTTGCCATAGTTTTTCCTTTGTGTTTTTATTTAAGAAATTCTGCGATATCCAGATCCCAATACAAACTGTTGATCTGATGTACTCCTATTTTGTAAAGTGCGAAGCTGGCTACACTGCTACCGCGTCCTACTCCCATCACAATATCGTGTTGTTGAAACACTGTGACCATGTAATGAAGGTACCTCAACAGATCCAGTAGACCATAATCTAAATAAAGCAGCAGTTCCTGCCCCATGCGCTGGAGCTCTGCCTGGTCATTGCACCTACTGAGCAAAAGTTCAGCAATGTCCAGTTGTTGGAACTCCGTGGGCATCTGCCAGTTTGATTGCATTTTTTCGTGCATGTCAGCGGGATCAGCAGTCTCCAACCAAGCATGTACGATGTTTAAATCACTATATGTGTCAGTGACACCCAAATTGTGTTTGAGTGGATCCAGTACAAAAACTCCAGACAAATCCTTGTTGGGATCTGTACGGATTAAATCCAGCAGTTCAGCCTGAGACCAACCCACTTGGCCACACGCATTAATCTTCATCAGTCTGTTTTCCGCCATTGAAAACTTCAGCATTAAATTTGGGAGATTTCCGACCCTTCTTGATATCTATTACTTCTGCTGCACGATCTGGAATAAATTCATAAGTTTCTTCAGTTTCAGCAGTTTCCTCCCATCCCAGTTCCAGATCCTCCCAAGTGGTTACAGTGATATCACCCACTGCATCAAAAGTCATAAGATCGCTGCGATGCCACCAGGGGATTCGATTTTTACGTCGACCCTTTAATTTGGTTCCTTTGGCAAAAGGACCCATTGCGTCGCCGGTTTCAAATTCATACCAAACCTGGTCACCAAATTTACTACTGATTCTTACTTTGTTACAGGTAATAGCATCTTCCAGAGCTGCATTGATTTTGCAGTACAGAGCAATGCCAATCACCTGATCATAGGCTTCCTCCGGAAGCACCACCATTTTTTCTGGGTAGATATCAGTGAGTTTTTGCATCAGAGGATTGTTGTGACTTACAAAGATACTGTGAGCAAACAGTTCGTTCACAATCACTTTCATGCGTTCGAACGCAATATTTTGATGACGTGCATTTTCGCTTTTGGTCACCATGTGTAAATCTACTGAAAAATGATTGGGGAAAATTTTGTCATCATAGGCACAGATTCCCAAAAAATCACTGTGCCAGTCCAATTTTACATTCATGATAGATTCCTAACTGATATCAATTGCATCTGATATCTTTTGATTTTTACTGTGTTTTTCCAACAATGCCTGATTACGTCGAATCTGTTCTGCCGTCAATGACTCACGGATCATGATAGCCTGCTGTACAACACTACCATTCCCACTACCACGCAATACTGTATTGATTTTGGTGATACGATCCTGCAACTCCTGGTCAGTTAGAGTAGTGAGATCCTGAAGCAATGGGTGCATTAAAGGTCCCCTGTCTTTAGGTTTTCACTATGGTAAACATTAAATTCACCACCGGGATATCTGGACTGAAGTTTGTTGACGTTTTCTGCAATTACCTGATTGGGATCCAGACCCAATGCAATACAGGCTTGCACCCAGTACCACATGATGTCTCCTAATTCCCTCATAAGATGAAAATGAGTTTCAGGGTTAAATGGTTTGCCCTGAAACATCACTTTCTTTAGTATTTCATTGAATTCGCCAGTTTCACTGCTAAGACCAATACCAGCAGTGAGCAGACGAGGAACATTAAAATTACTGGCATGTACTGCCATTACGTCGTCCAAGTGGTCCTGAATCTTGCTAGGATT
>Ga0315909_10002720_pt1 | contig 22303 bp, 38 predicted proteins | sample LakEriMetagenome_11_FD_203527 | JGI IMG/M metagenome (GOLD analysis project Ga0315909, IMG submission 203527) | Freshwater fungal communities from buoy surface, Lake Erie, Ohio, United States - Buoy 2 MA125 | ecosystem: Environmental > Aquatic > Freshwater > Lake | place: USA: Lake Erie, Ohio...
AAGGTGTTTACTAGATCTTACGGAACAATTTATCATAGTTGAATTCTACACTAACTTTCTTTAAATGTCAAGCACTAATTTGCAATAACCATACTCTCGGCATGGTTAATTATATAGGATATTTTAAACTTCTACTGTATTAAAACTAAAAATAATTCTCTCTTTTGACATATTTTCTTCTATGTCTGATCCATGAGCTAACCAACTTGGAAAGATTAAAAGGTCACCAGTCTTTGGTTGAAATTTTACATGTTCTCGTGTGAATGGATTTTGCATATCATTTATAGTTGTAAATGATGCAAATGGATTAGGATTATAGAAATAAATTGGGCTACTATCTTCATCTGTTCTAAGATATAACACTCCAGAAATAGAACTTCCTGGATGTGTATGTTTCTTCAATTTGCTACTTGGATATTGATAAGAAACCCATGTGTTAGATATATTAACAGAGTTACATCCATAAAGTGCAACATATTGTCTAATACATAGTTCAATTTTATTGATAAAATTCATTCTTAAATGATCTGGTAAAATATTGAGAATATTTTCTTGAAGGAAAGATGTAGTTGCATGTCCTATAAGAGCACCAAAGTTTTCTAATCTATCAGAATTAATATATGAAATAAATTCGTCACATTGATCTGGGAACAATACATCTTCGAATTTACCCACCAATGTAGGAAAGATTCTTTGTTCGATCATTTGCATAACTGTTCTACTTCCACGTTACATTTTTTGAGAAAATCGATACCAGCAGTATCCCGATAAGAGTTCCGATATAGAACACTCCCAATACCACTTTGGAATATAAGTTTGGCACAGTCCAAACATGGAGCATGGGTAATAAACATAGTAGCACCCATACCAGATTCGTTAGACTTAGCCAGCTTTGCAATCGCATTTGTTTCAGCATGTAACACCTCTTTACGTGACACTAACTCATCGATCTTTGTTTGTGGATGTGTGAAAACAAACTCACAGTTATTATCCCAGCCAGATGGCATTCCATTGTAGCCAATTGAGATGATACGATCATCTTTAACTACAACAGCACCAACATGCAAACGCTTAGCAGAAGACAACTGAGCAAACCTCTCAGCTGTATCCATAAATGCTTCAGCCCATTTTTGTTTCATTTTCCAAACCCGAAGGGACACTTAGCTTCTGCTGTTAATTTTCTATGATTATTATAAGACATCTTCACTCCCTGCATAATTGTAGTTCTATCATATTCTTCCACAGACAAAAGATGTTTATGTATCTTCACACGCTTTTCTGATAGTGGAATTAAATGGACTAGAGGATCTCCAGCATTATAAGAAATCGTACTATCTTTTTTAATAAACATATTAACATTAGTAGCTGTCTGGTGTTTAAAATCAAGCACAGCAGATAATATTCTTACTTTATCTGCAATATCTGATCTATCCCAATCACACATGTTCCATGTAAATTGAACACCAGTTTTTTCTTTAAAGAACCAGTGAGAAAGTAATTTAACATGATTAAATGCAGGATATAAATCATTTCCAAATTGCCATCTGTCGTGTATCTGTATAGCTGGTTTATTTAACATATTGGAAGTTCTTTCGTCTAGAAAGATATTACCATCTATAGTAGATTCTAGGATTATATCCTGCCAACTAGGTAAAATAAATCCATTAGTATATAAATCTGTCACTCCATTACACAATCTAATAGTATTCATTTCACTCATTAGTTTAGAATTAATATTTGGATTATTTTTCAATCTAATACTATTATCAAGTTTCTTAAATTCCTTCGGATAAAATTTACTTGCTATATCTGGAGCAAAATTTGTATACGCTGTATCGTTAAATGTGAAACAGTCTACATTTATCACTGATGGTTTAATCCAAAACATTATTCATCCTCTTCATTATTCTCTACCCACATCTCGTGTTCTTCCATTAGATTGCCATATTCAATGACATCCTCTGGAAGCAGTTCGATACTTCCTCTGTCTGAAAGATCGTATTCGTAGTACTCATCGATACCGTCTTCAAACTTACCAATAAATCCCATCCCAGGTTCATGGTAGTGTGCTTTGATAATCCATTCCTCATCACCAATCACTTCATACAATGTACTTGGTGGCGACCATGCTGTATCAAAACTTATAAAGATAGTATGTTCATCAACTCGTTGCCAATCATAGATTGTAGCATCCCATTTAGTACCCCAGTTGTTTACATTCCACATGTACCAGTTTTCTTTTTCTTCTGGAGGACATGGTACAAGATGATTTAACACTCTGGCGTCATCACCTTTTTGTAGTTCCTGCTCAAGAGCATCAACTTTCTCTTTAAGTTCATGAAACAGTGTTGCTGAGTTGCTGCACCAATTAGGCATCTTTAGTTTCCTTCACAATGGGTTTGATCAAGTTATGAGACTCCAACAGCTTACGTGTAATCTTTGGATATAACTTCGTTAGCTTCTGGTCTTTAATGGCAAGCATCAACTTAGCTTCGTCTGGATGAATACCTTCCAAGAAAGAAACGAATAGGCTCTCTCGTTTGATAGGTTTCAAATCAGTACGACAGAATACGTAGAATCGTCTAACCTCATTGAACATATTCGTTGGAGTCATACCCAGTGGTTCATCTGCTGGTTTGAATGGTGGCTCACCCTCTGGAAGAATAAACTTCTTGGCTGGATCGAATGCATAATCAAAGATAATTTTCAGTGCTGCATCTTCTTTGTACTTGTCCAATGATGTTGTGTCAGCATTGATTTCTTTAAGCATTTCTGTTACATATTTTCTCATTTAAAAATCCTCAATTTCGTCTAATAGTAATCGACAACGATGTTCCATGAGATAGTTCATGATCTTCATCTTATCGTTATTTGGTTTAGTATTTAGATACACTTGTACGATGTTCTGTGTAACTTCTTCTGGAATATGTTCGAATGCTACCAATGTAGAGTTACGATGCCAGTTACGTCGCTCTTCATCATTACGGCATGCGATGAATCCATTATCGATAAATTCCTGCAGTCGTTTAGATGATACAGTCTTTTGACGCTCAGCATTAACGAACACATCATCCTTACTCAGAATGTTTGGAATACCATCACCAGAGTCACCTTTGACGATATGCTCAATCATAAACTCATGGATCTCTTTCTGAGTTGCAGTAACATACTTCTTCTGCATTGGTGACCACTGCTTCACAGTAGGATACAATTGCAGTTGCTTGAAGTCTTTGTCAGAAGAAAGAATAAGAATCTTCTGTGGTTCCTCAACCAACCCTTGGACGCATTGATTGTTAGTCTGGAGCCACTTAGTCATCACAGCGATAACATCATCTGCCTCTGCCTGTTCCAGATGAATAACTCGATACGGAAAGTAAACAGCCAAGTCATCTCGCATCTCTGATAGTGTATCAAAGATTAACTTCCAATCCAGATCGGATGCTTCACGATTTTTCTTGCGTGATGCTTTGTAGTTAGGAAAGAAATCTTTCCTCCAGTACTTGCGACCATCACAACAGATAACCATCTCACCATATTCTTTGCCATACTTTTTCTTGTATGACTTCAATGTGGACAGTGTCACATGTCGAATAAGATTCTTCACTTCTGCTTCAGTACCCTTTAACTCTCGTTGGAAAGTTAAGATAGCTGCAAGTGCAACCTGACTATAATCAACCAATATCATTAAAATGCTCCCAGCAATACACATTCTTCATTCACACGACCATTCGGCACAGTTGGCTTCGTGGTCAATTTCTTGAAAGCACCATTCAATGCTCTCTTACCCATAGACAATCCATTGAAGAATTCTTCTGGTTTGCGTAGTGTCATAGTCTTAGACTCGCTGACACTAAATCCAAGGATAGTCGTACCTTTAACAGACAATGACCCAACATCTGCTTTGTAGACAGTAACCTTACGATACTTCGTATTATATACCCACAACTCAGTTGCAGTGATAATGTCAACTGGGTTACATGACTTGAGTTTCAATTCAGCAAACTCTTTCAAGTACTTCATCTTAGAAACTACCTTGTTAGGATTCGTAGCCTTACGCTTGCGTGGCGCACGAGTTGCCTTGGCAGTCTGTACTTGTTGTTGGCAGTCTTGGATGATTGATTCCATAAACTGGATGAATTTCTTTAACTCTCGTTTAGAGAATTGAGAGTAACCCTCAACCAGCTGTTCATCGTCACCAGCAAGAACCGCATTCAACTCATTCAGTGTACTAACATACATCTCACCAATGCGTTTGGCAATGGGTGCTGCAACGCTATTGGTTAGCAGATAGTTCTTTGTTGAGAAGTCGGATGTTCTGTTGATAATAAAATCATCAATCGCAGCATCGATCTCGGCAGCGAGTTGATGTGCCTTTTCTTCCATGCGGTCTTGAATAGAAACCACAGGAACACTGACTGATGTATCCTGTTTAGTTACAGTGGGTATTTCTTTACTCATAATATTCTTGACCATATTGTTGAGTGCACCCATATGGTCTTCAGAAAGTGTATTACCATTTGCAATCAAACGACAAAGTGTACCAAGTTGGCGCACATCATAATCTTCTGCCCTGCTGATTGCAATGACTTCTTTTTTCTTATTTTGTTTTGCGAAATACTCAATGGCATACTTGCGACGCAGTTTGTCGTCTGCGTTTAAAGTATACCATTGCAATGCTCTCGAAATTGAGACATTGTAGTTGTCTTGATCTAACATCGGCTCATCAGCTTTTCGGTTAAGAGAAGCATGAGCATTTGCTCTACGTTTTGCAGCCATCGCCATAGGACTAATCCTCCAATTTATAATATATTATACCGCAAAACGTAATTAGTGTCAATGCCTATTTTTAATCCCCTCAACTTTGTGGGGTCTTTGTTACAGTCTCGTATAGGTCTACAAAGTCCTCGTGGTCTGCAACTTCCTGTGTTAGATTCTGTTTGTGGAAAGTTACTGCAATCTTCTTGATCGTTTTCTTCGGGATCTGGAACTGGTCGGACATTTCCTTAATGATTTCCTTGATTAAGTCACGTTCAGCTTCTGTACGTGTCATTGATGCACTAATTTCTTGGATTGCTCCACGTAGTTTCTTGCGATCTTCTTCTGATTGAATACTCATATTATTTCTTTACAATTGTTGTTTTTAACACACCACTTAGAACAATAGTGGCTAACCATGTCTCAAAGGTATACGGAATCGCAAGAACAGGGAACAATGCATTAAGTGCCCACACAATTGCAAAAGGTATAAAAATGAATAATGCTACAACAAGTAGCACTAAAAATATATACGCTGCTGGATTATCAAACTTCATATTAAATCTCCATTGATGTTACACTGTCCCAACGAAAACTACGCCACTCAGATTTCTCTAAATCGAAAACACGTACTGCGGATCCAGAAGTTTGGCTACTTGTCGTTTCGGTTTTTGGTTGCTTGTCTTGCGGGATTTTCGCTTCGGAGAGAGTGCAGAGCATTGATCGTTCTGTTCCATCTTTTTTTGTGAAGACAATCCGAATTCCTTGTTCATTAGTGCGCAAATTTTTGAGGACATGTTGTTGTGCTTCTGTATCAGTTGTTAGATTCAGGTTCATTTTCAAATCTCACTTTCAATTCATTAATCAATGGTAAAAAGAATTCTTTAAATTCTCGTTCAGTGTAAAACATAGTAAAAGAACTATCAATGATAGGTTTACCAGTTTCTCCCTTTAGGTTTCTCTTGAATGTAACTTCAATGTTGTCATACTCATGCTTCATTACCTTTACGGTGGTAAGTAATCCACCCTTGTACAACTCTGCTTCATAGTTGAGACTCATACGTATCCTTCTTGTGCTTAGGGTTTCGAATATACTGAACCTTAGACTCCACAACTCTTTGACGATATTTTGGAGTGCGCAAATCCTTTGCAATCGGATTTCTTCGTTTCAGTGTTTTGTTATTATACATGATAGTCTCTTACAAAGCAAATTTTATTTTAAGATTACATTAAAATTAAATACAACTCGTGTTGCGTCTGGAATTCTTATAGAGTGCATAATACTTCCATCAAAGATAACGAATCTTCCTGTTTTTGATTCTACTTCCTGCATGATACTTCCATCTTCGTTAAAGAAGACTGTGTTAGCATTTCCACAAACATAGTACAATATGACATGATGTGGGATGTCATAATCTATGTGTTTATCAGACATTCTATCATGCAAGCCTGGATATCCAATCACTAGATTAGATCTACTTCTTATTATTTTGTCAATCTTATAACCAGTAGAACCTGAAAATAAATCTAACAAAGTTATAGCAGTCCCGATATACTCAGACGTTTTAACGGAAACATCCTCATGATCAAAGATATGAGTCAATGTTCCAAAATCATGCGCTCCATCAAATGGAGTTGTTTCTGGTAAATAATACCATGGAAAGTTTGGAGATAATAAAATATTACGCAGTCTGTTTGCATAATTTTCATTTACTAAGTTATCATGAATCTCTAACATTAGAATTTACTCAGCAATTCTTTAGCTTCTGCCATGTCTCCAAGATCATTGTCAATACACTCAGCCAATACCATACGCATTAGTGAATCAATAATGAGTTGATCCTCTGCAGAATGCGATGCTTTCAATTGCTCGAATTCCTCGAAAGAATCACATGCCCACATCTCATCCAAGAGTTGCACATGACGCTTGGAGATACCTTTAATCGTAATCATACTGTTTCCTTAAAAATGTTAGACCATGTCATCAGCTTGTTCAGCTTCTCATTCTTTGCAGCCAAACAAGCAGCTTCGCTAACGATACCATTATCAATTAGCAGGTCAATCATACACATCAGGTCACCAATTTCTTCTTCGAGATGTTCTCGATTGTTAATTTTAGTTACTGGGTGTGCGTCTTCCATACCAAACCTGAATACTTTACTTATCGCTTGGCTAACTTCAGCACATTCTTCCTGCGTGATCAACAGAATCTCACTGTCAATCGCATTCTTTTGTTTCATCATTGTAAATTTATTCATTACATTTCGCTATAATATTGTGCGTCGTCATTTGCACATTCATCAGCATAAGACAAAAACTCATACTGCTTTTGCAACTCTAGCATCTCGAGTTCTTCTTGTTCAGCCATGAACGCATTGAGTGTGTTTTCCAGATAGTTTCGCTGATCTTCTTCAGCAATTTCTACACACAGTTCGTTGATTTTATCGAAAGTCATTATACACGCTCCATTACTTTAATACCAGAGTACATAATAAGCAAGCCAAGAGCAGCAATACCACTCTGAACAAGAACGCTAGCACTGGGGTCAACATCCAAAGTGCCAACAGCACCAAGAACAACCATAAAACCGATAAAAACACGAATAGATCCTTTCATGTTAAGCCACCTTCTTCATATTAAAGTAACCATAAGGGAGACCATTGAGGTAACAGAAATATTCCCAGTCACCATCGGCTTGGCTGGCATCCATAATCCAGCGGAGTGCAGTGGCACGATCTCTCGCACCCATGCAGATGGTATTGGTGACATGCTGTTCAAACTTGGCAGTGGCTTCAGCTTCACGCACTTTGCGATCTGTTTCTTCACGATCGATTGCACGACCAAGCACTTCGAATTCAGCTTCGAAGTCAGCCTCAGTCCAGCTGGATGTATTAATACCACGTGGACGAACACCATAGGCGTCCTTATACATATCCCAGTACTGGCACTGCATTTGTTCCAACAAAGACATTTCTTCCCAAGACTTAAATTCACTCATGATATGCCCTTTTTCATTTTTCATACCTTAATTATACAGCAAACTACATTTAAAGGCAACAAATTTATGCAACAAAAAACCCCTGTAAATTCAACAACTTACAGAGGTTTTGACCCTACTAAGAATGTGGTTATTCCTTTAATTCACCACGCTCGATCAAAATCTTCTTGTTAGCCTGATGTTCAGCCTGTGTCATCTCTTTGTTCTCACCTTTGTATGGAACAGCGTAATTATTTTGTATAAGCCAGTCGTTGACACGAGTACCATTTTCAAGAATAAAGACCCCGAGGATTCTACCAAACTTGTCATCATTGCTGTCGGATTTTTGTGTTTCAATAATTTGCCAGGAACCGATAGGTAATTTCTCTGCCAACTTTTTTTTAGAAAGCTGTCCACGAACCTTTTCCTCTGCAATAGTAGTTCTAGATTCTGGAGTATCGACTCCAGCCATACGTACTCTTTGATTAGCAAGAATAATTTTAAAACCCAAATCTAAGTCGATGTCAACTGTATCACCATCAAGAACTTTAAGGATTTTACATTTGTATTGATACATAATATTCCTTAGTCGTTTCGAGTGTTGCGAGTCGGTGGATCGTCTGGGTGCAAGTCCATTGAAGGTGTATGTGAAGTCATCGGTCTCGCCATCGGTGCAGACATTGGTGCAGACATTGGTGGCGGAACCATTGGAGATGGAGCAGGTGCGTTAGTAGCAGTACCAGCAAGTTTTTCCTGTGTACGACCAAAAGCAGCGATACCAAGAACAGCACCCATTGCTAAATGGAACAATCCCGCTCCCTGTAGCGTCAATGGTTGCCACTGAGTGATTTGTTGACCCATAACAGTTTGAAGGATACTCCATGCTACAGGAAATATAACCATGTCCATTGTACAAACAACCATGTACATCCAACCCATGGCTGGACGCCATTTTTTCTGCATCCAGTCTTCGTCTTTTTTGACCTCTTTTATTTCTTTTATTTCTTTTATTTCTTCAGTCATTATTCTTCCTTATTATAGTGTTATTGGAAGCCACAACCATATTGCCTGTGACATCAACAGAGCAGCTAAACCACCTACTCCGAGACTTGCATAATATAATCTATTGTTAACAGCCAAAATAGAAGCAGTCAGTAAAACAATTGCGATCTGTAGTAAGGATCCACCATAAGTGTACCATGGACTACGAGATTTAGCCACTGCACGTTCTTCCTCTAGTTTTCGTGCCTTTGCCATCAATTCTTTCTTACCTTCTCCAGATACTGGATCAGATTCGTATCGAGCAATCTTACGAGATAAATCTAATTCTTTTCTTTTATCATTTGTTCTCTTAGCGTCATCTAGAGCCATCTCAGCAAGAGTGCTTTTGATAGACTTAGCTTGATAAAAAGACCAAGTATTGTTAGCATCAATTGTATTGTTTAGAACTTTACTTGAGTTACTACCACCCATTAAAGTATTAATAGCCAGTAAAGCAGCTAGAACAGTAATTACCCATCCAGCCTTATCTTTAATTAGTGCCTCACGCTCTGAACGTGATAGTGGTTTGTCTTCTGCCATAAATTCTCCTTTTGCAATTATTTATTATTTTGTTGTCTACGATACTCTTCAGCTTTATTATCCCAGTACTTCGCATTTTTTTCTGCAAGTACTCTTTCATGATCAGTCACCAGACGTGGTATAAATTCTTGTCCATATTCTGGATAGTCTTCCTTACGCATTTCAACAACCCAAACTAAACAAAGAGTATAAAATATTATAACTACAACAACACCAACAACCCACAACATCTCTTGTTTAAGTTTTTTTATTCTTGCCTGTCTTCTTCTCTCAATAACTTCTTGTTGTTGTATTTGTTTAATGATAAGAGTTTTTTGTTGCTTACTCATCACATCCATCATATCATTAACTTCAGTCCAAAGCGCACCTAATTCTGGTGGACTTTGGTAAATCATAATCTCACGCAGTTCTGTTCCCATTTGCTCTAATTGTTTTTTCATTAGAACACGCTGTAAGGCTCTTTTACCTAAACTATCGTCACCTGTATATACCTGAGTTTTGGCTTTTCTTTCTTCTTCCTCAAAAATAATTTTACATTTGTTGTAGTTATCGAAGTATGTGCCAAGATGATTACCAATGTCTGCGTAAATACTAGTATGCTCATCAGCATTGGCTTTTTTGTTGTTAACTATAACTTCATTTTTTGTTTTAATGAAATGATTTTTTTGTTCAACAGTGGGAGGTTTATTTGGAGGATGTAGTTTGGCAAATTGTGCATCTAAGTCTTTAAGTACATCTTTAATATCACCTGCTGCACCTTTTATGTCTTTATAAAGTTTACATCCAGCCTTGACTGCGGAAACAGCACCATTAGCCAGTGCAAATAGGGTGATTGGATCCATTGCAGTTAATCTTTCGTGTTAACTGCATATTCTAAATTGGGATAAAATTCTGTTGTGCTAAGACTCGAGTCGATTGTCAGCAATGTATCCATGATAAAAAGCACCGCAGTTTCTGCGTTCTTTTTACTCATATTTTCCTAAATGAAAGGGAGATTTCCCTTTAAATTATTTAGGTTTTTGCAACTCTTCTACTTCGACTTCAATAGGTTCAGCGTATACTGATTGAACCTTTTTCAAAAACGATTCGGTTTTAGCTGGCGTTGCACCAACTTCCTTCATATATCGTCCTACTTCTTTATCTTCAACTCTTTGATATAGTGGTGGTTCCCAGTCTTTAGTTGGAGCATCTACCTCTATGTTAAGTAACTCTTCTGTTGGTTGTTCGTCAGTAACAGATTCTGAAACTGTTTTAGAAACATTATGAGTAACAACTGGTGCTGGGTCATTTTCTTGCCATGGCCAATTTTCTGACCACTTCATATCAACAGGGTCTTCCTTTATTTCCTGTAACTCTTCTGCTGTTGGTTTTTCACCAACATCTGCCACATAATATGGAGGATGCTCTTCCTCTTGTTTTCTAGGAACTGCATAGTATTTCATATTCCAATTAGCAGCAACCAACATTAAAACTGCCAATGGATCAAATACAGCAACAATCATTATGATGACAAACCTAACTGCTTTTTCTAAAACATTATTATCAGGATTGTCACCATAGATTAATGCAGCAATATATTTTATTGGTCCAACTTCTGCTTCGATTTTACGGAGGTCTTTGGCGATTGGGGCTTTTTGGTCGTTGAGTTTGGAGATCTCTTTTTGAGCACTGGAGATTTCGTCAAGGATTCTGGCTCGCTCTTTTTGCTGACTTCTTCTGATTTGATTGGCTCGCTCAATTCCTTTGGCATCGTCTGTTCGACTGATGGTTTGATCATTGATTGAATCCATTTGACTAATTTGTTTACGAGCTGCATTTATATTCTCCTTTTGTATTGCTATTTTCTCATCAAGTATTGCGACTTCAGAAGCCACGTTACCAGTCGGCACTGCCTGATCCAAGTGTGCCTTGGATAAGTATCCAAAAATACCCATTGATGTGAGCATCATTAGAATCACTAGTGCTGTTAAGAAATACACTTTGAATAACTTTGGTATTTCTTTCCAATTACGGTACATCCATGAAGCCACAACAAGTTTGGATGCTTCAAGCAATCCACCCATGATGGCGATAGGAATTGCAGCTGCAGCAAAGATAGCCATCAATCCAAAGATGGCATAGTATGCGGCAACAGCAGAAAGAGATAACGCAACTGCAAATAGTAGATATGTCATAATTTATTTTTAATATGAGAACCATGGACTCGAACAGAAATCTGTCCATTATAATAGTCATCTGATTCTAATACTTTCCTCCCAAATTGTTCTCGTGCTTCTATGTATGAGCACTCAGCTTTAGACTTACAGAAGTACAAAATCTCTCGTGTGAAGTTTTCCTTCCCGAGAGACTCTACATCTTTATTTAGGTCTATACTTGAACCATAATATTCCATCCAGTCAGAATCAATCTTACTTCTAACCTTCTTCTTTTTCTTTGTTCCATTTTTTAACTTAACTACCTTGTAAGTTGTTTTGGAAAATTTCGATAGTTTTTTGCCGATGTACATACGACTGTTGGCTTTGTTTACAATTAAGTATACAAAGCCAACACAGTCTTCAGGTAGTTCTTCTACAATTTTATTCTGGTAATACCAACTCATTCTTCATCTGTGAAGTCGTCCTCTTCTTCATAGATGTCCGCTGAACATACTGGACAATATACAATATCCGATGTTGAGTGGTCATCTCCTTTGAGGATGATCTTTCCTCTTGCCTCGCATGATTCACACTCAAAGTATTTAGTTGCCATTTACCAGTCCTTTAATTAGAAACTACGTGTATAACTCAAACGCCATGCATCTTTCTCTTCATCACCATAAGAACGTGAGAAACGAACAGCAACTGCGTCCAGTTTAGTAGGTGCATATCCTACTGTGGCATGTACACGTTGAGTTTTGTAGGCTTTACCACTTTCAAACGCATTGCGATAACGACCACCTACATCACCAGTGAAACCTGCTACCAATGGAAACTTGACACCTGCGTCGATAGCATAGGTGCTAAAGTGTGTGCTACTAGTGATACGTTCACCTAGTCGTCCACCCAAGTAGAATGCACCCAGTGATTTTCTAGCACGAACTTCTAAACCTGAGCTGATTGAACCTGAACCTAGTGAAGTTTGGCTACTATTGCTTTTTAGACTGTAATCCCATCCTTCTGTGGTTTTGACACCAACTACTACAGCGTTAGAAATATTGTATACGTTAGTTACAGTATTTTCTTCTTCGCTATACTCATATGTAGCATAGCTGTTGGCGAGTGCTGACCCTGTGATCATTAATGCACCAATTGTTACTAATAATTTTGTTAATTTCATGTTTTCCTTTTAATTTAAATCAGGCAGCTTTGCCCCACACATCATCCCATGATCCAGACAATGCCCCTTTGGCATAGTCGGTCACACGATTTTCGAAGAAATTCCCATGCACAGGTGCATTGATCATTTCTTCAACCCATGGAAGTGGATTCTTTTTAACTTTAAAGATCCCCTTCATTCCTAACGAGATAAGACGACGATCTGCAATATAGCGGATGTACTTCTTAACATCTTCTGCAGATAGTTCACGCATATCAGCACCTTGATAGCAAAGATCGATAAACTTATCTTCAAGTTCAACCATCTTTTCAGCTATTGTATATATTCTACCTTTCAATTCATCATTCCAGATCTCTGGATTCTCTTTGATGAATTCTTTGAACAATCTAATCATATTCTCAGCATGCATTGTTTCGTCAACAATAGACCAAGTAACAATCTGTCCCATACCTTTCATAATACCATGACGTGGAAAGTTCAACAACATAATAAATGAAGAGAACAACTGCATCCCTTCAGTGAAAGCACTGAACACGGCAATGTGGGTTGCAGTTGAAGACAGATCACCATTCTTAGAACTTAGTTCTTTTACATAATCATGCTTGTCACGCATCTCCTGATATTCCAAGAACTCATTGTATGTTGACTCTGGCATTCCAAGAGTCTCAATCAAGTGTGAATATGCAGCAATGTGTAATGCTTCTCTTGCAGCAAAACCCATTAACATCATACGCACTTCTGGTTGTGGAAAGTATGGAAGATAATTCTTCACATATCCACCAGCTACGTCAATATCGCCCTGTGTGAAGAATCTAAAGATGTTAGTAAGGAATTGTTTCTCCTCTTTACTTAGCTTCTTTTTCCAGTCCTTCATATCCTCTGCCATTGGTACTTCTGTATGTAACCAATGTGCCTGTTCATGCTTTAACCATGCATCATATGCCCATGGATAGTTGAATGGTTTAAAGTATGTTCGTTCGTCAGTAAGTCTATTTGTTTTTTTAATCATCTTTTCTCCATTAATTCGTTAATCATTGAACGCAGATGCATCTGTTGATACTCCCACTTACCTTTCATATAACTGTAACTATCATACCACCATTCTTCTGCTTCTGCATGGCATCCAATCAATCCAATATTATCTTGAAACGCTGCCATCACATCGTCATTAGCATACTTAGCTATAATCTGCATTTTACTATAGTCACCAACTATCGCACATCCATCGTAGAAAAACATATTGGTTGGAATACCTTCCCAATAAACCTTTATATGTTTTGCATGAGGTCTACGAGTATCAGTATTTGGTCTTTTAATATATTGAACAGTGTCGATACCATTCAATATATTCAGATAGTGTTTACCTGCCCAGTAAGCACCCATACATATTCCAAGATACTTACCACCATTAGCCACAAACTTCCTTACTCTCTGTGCATTGTTTTTAAAGAGTGAGTGGAAAGATTCAGAGTCTCCGATACCGCCTGGAACAATAACCATATCAACATCATCAAAAAAGTTATCTTCTACTTTGTTCTTAGAAAACAGCTTTATGTTATAATCATGACCAATAGTATTCATCACAGCATTACAACATTGTACAGAGCATTTAGGATCATATACAAACAGAGCGATAGTTTTCATTATCCCTCACATGCTAAACAATCGTTTCCTTCTGCAAGTGCATGTAAATCAATCTCTTTGATAACTTCACGTTCAATACGTTTTGAAACTTTATCTGCCTTAGCAATCTTATCAGAACGGCAGTAGTACATAGTCTTCAATCCTTGTTTCCATGCTTGGAAGTGCACAGCATGAATATATTTGATATGACTATCTGGTCTAAAGAATACATTGAGTGATTGAGCTTGGTCTATAAATACCTGCCTGTCTGCGGCATGCTGTACGACCCAACGCTGGTCAATTTCCATAGATGTTTTGAAAACATCTTTTGTCCACTCTTCCATCCAATCCAAGTGCTGAACTGAACCATCGTTCGCAATAATTGAACTCCATATTTCTTGTGCATCCGCTTTAGGGTTTGTCGCAACATAATTATTAACTACCTCGTCAAGATACTTATTCTTATTTAAGTGAGAACCTGATAGAGTGTCTTGGCGATAAGCATTGGCACGATAAGGTTCAATACTAGGAGAAGTATTGCCCATGAGAATGGAAGAAGAAGCATTGGGAGCAATAGCCATAAGATGACTAAAACGATTCCCAGTGCCCACTGCATCAGGAGCCTCACCACGCTCCAGTCCCAATTCTCTATTAGCCTCATCTAGTTTCTCTCTTATGTTTTTAAAGATTTGTTTGTTTCTTCCAACTGCGATTGATGATTCCCATGGGAGATTGTTTCGCTGTAGATAAGCATGCCAACCCAAAGCACCGATGCCAATACTGCGCTCACGCAGTGCAGAATACTTAGCTCGGCTGATTGTGTCAGGTGCATTATCAATAAAATACTGAAGAACATTGTCAAGCATTTCTGCAACATCACGAAGAAATATAGGATCGTCTTTCCATGCATCATAATACTCTAAGTTTAGTGATGATAAGCAACATACTGCTGTTCGTTGTTCATTCGTTGGTAGGATAATCTCTGAACAGAGATTTGATTGGTGGACTTTAAGTCCTTTATCTTTCAACCACTGTGGCAGTTTACGATTAGATTCATCAATGAAATGTAGATATGGTTCACCAGTCATCATACGCATCTCAAGGATACGTTGCCACAATTCTTTTGCTGACACTGTCTCACGATGTTCATTGCTATGTGGATCAATCAACTGCCATGAATCATCTGCTTCTGGGTCAAGCATACAACGCTCAATTAGTTCCATAAATGCGTCTGGAATATTAATACCATGGTGCATATTCAGAGTACGCATGTTCTGATCACCAGTTGGTTTTCTCATCTCAAGAAAAGATATAATATCAGGATGGCTAATGTCCAAGTAAGCAGCGTAACTACCCCTGCGAGTACGACCTTGACGATAAGCAAGAGAACTCGCATCGTACATTTTAAGGTGAGGCATGACACCAGTCGATTTATCATCGGCAGAACGTATACCGAAACCAATTCCGACACCACCACCAAGCATGCTGAGCCAATTTGTTTCAGATAAGTTTTCAACTAAACCCTCTGCTGTATCTTCAATATAGTTAAGAAAGCATGAAATAGGTAGCCCACGCTTACTACGACCAAAAGAAAGAATTGGAGTACTATAACTAAGCCAATGATTGCTGGAGTAATTATACAGACGCTGAGCATGGTCTGGATTACTGCCAAAAGTGCTCGAAACATAAGCAAACCTTTCTTGAGGAGATACCTCATCATCTTTCATATAACTTTCTTTAAGTCTCAATCTTCCTAATTCGTCAAACAAATTATCACGAGTGTAATCAACTTTTATGCCATGCACAATTTCTTGCATATTTTTGCCCCAATATATTATAGTTTTACTAATTCAGTTGCCAAAGGAAATACTTCAGCAATAACTTTTGCGCATTCTCGTGCGACTTCTTGATGTTCCTTTTGTGTACCATTCGCAGATCTCAATTCTATAAAATGTATCCAGCTACGCAATGTACCATTCATGTATAAACGACTGACAGTCAATCCTTCTGGCAATACTGCTCTTGCTTGTTCTTTGGCAATACCATTAGTGATTGCCCATTCATAAGCATTCTTCGCTTCTTCAATTACTCGCTTTTGTCTCTCTTCCCACCAAGCAGCCAATGCTAGATTTGTATTCTCAACACTATTTTGACGATTCTTCGTATCTTGAAGTCGGGCTTCTCTAAGAACGAAAGATAAGTCTTTTGTTGGATCAGCATATCGCTGACTAAATTCTTGGAATGAGAAAGAACGATGACGTAATATTTGTCTTGCTATGTCACGAGTTGTTTCAATTTCTAAACATGCACTGACCATTTCTAATGGTGACCAATGTTGATGTTTAATTAAATACTTAATTAACTTTTCTGATGTCTCTGTGTTATTTTGATTGCTGGGGTTGCTTACCCTTGCGCAGAATGCTATAAGTTCTTGAACATCATACAGCCCTTGCTCAGCAATTTCTTTCGATGGATTACTATAACTTATCATTCTAACTTTCATATCTTTTTCCATTCACTATATCTAAGTTTAGCTTCAATTCCACGATAGGTGTTTGTATTTATTACTTCTAAAATTTCTTCTGGTGTCATTCCACCATGCAAAATCATATCATTAATGTCTTTGTGTTGTATTGTATCTGGAAACATACAAACACTATATCCCTGATCGATATATTTACCAAGTTGTTTAACTATCTCTTTACTTCTTGGTTCATTATCTATAATTATTGTAGCATTTGATAAAAGGCTACGGATAGTAGGGGTATCAAAACTGGCTCCAGATACAGCCACGGCATTTGGTAGAAATAAACTGTCAATTGGTCCTTCAACCACATATATTCGTTTAGCATAATTTATCCTTTCGAGACCATAAACTTTCTCTTGAGTGTCATCTACTTTGATGGTATAATACTTAGGCTCTTCATTTCCATACGCTCTAGCACCATACGCAAAACATTTACCTGCATTGGTAAAGTATGGAATAATCATCCGAGGATGATCACCTTCAACTGGTTCCATAAATTTAGGAATTACGGTATTCGTATATGTCTTAAATTTAGGTGCAAAGTATAACAGATACCATTTATCTCTTGGTATCTTTCTATCTTCGATATATTTGATTGCTGGGTGCTTCGGATTTGTTAATGATAATGTATCAAGTCTTGTGAGAGATGACAAGATATCATCTTCTAATAAATCTTTTGTTGATGCACGTTCAAGGATTGGTGTGACATCTTTATGTGAATTATATGGACTGGCACCACCTTTATATCGTTCCAGAACATACTCATCATAAAGAACAGGATCAACATACTTGATAAGATTACCGATGTTTGTTCCATAACCACAATTGTGACACTTAACAAATAAGTCAGCCTGTGCACGATAAATGTAACCACGTGCCTTTAACTTATTTTTAGATGAGTCACCACACACTGGACATGAGTAGTTCCAGACATAATCTTTTTTTTGTTTGAAATTTCGCAAACGACTACCCAGAATTTGGGCGTATTTTGCATCAATGTATAACATAATGAAAACTCCACAGGTAAGGTAGTATTATACCCTACATATCATTACAAAGCAAATCTTATTTTAATAGATTTGCAAAAAAGCTGATGTGTCCTACGAGATATCCTATTGCAACAGCACCACCAATAACATACCACTTCCATTGCTCAAGAGAATCAACTCTACTACGAATCTTATCCAAGTCATTATTAACAGCAGAAGTAATTTTCTCATGCTGTTGCTGAGAGACTGCAGCATTTGCATTCATCTTATGCTCAATGCGTGTTTGCATGTCGTCAATCTTATCAACGATCTCCCGATTGCTAGTTGTGATACGAGAATGAAGTTCTTTTATGTTTTCCTTCATTTCGGATACATTTTCCTTAATGGTTTCTACTTGGGATTCCAATTTAGCTAGTCTTTCTACATCTAAGTGTTCATTCATTTCGCACTCTCAAATATATCTTTTTGTGCTTTATACCAATCGATCCAAGTTTCTACTTTAATAGTACATTCATGATATTGAGAGTAATTTTCTGTTACAACTTTCAGAACATCACTCATTTTGGTGGTAGCTTCTGTTTGTTTAAGGGCTGGGCACTTCTCCATTAATTCTGTAGGAACCTCTGGGAAGTTTCTTTTTACTGGTACTAATAGTGAGCAGCCAGTTAACGATATAATTAAAAGTAAAGATAAGAGTTTCATTTATCTGCTCCTATATTTTTAGCAGCGTCATTTAATATATCGACTGCTTCAGGTGCAACTTTACACTCAGCATCAATTATCTTTTCTTTCTCAACAATCTTTTCTTGTACAACTATTTGTACGTCTTTGACAACTTTAATCTTCTCAACGATCTTGGTCTTAATAACAGTATTGGTTTCTTTAGATTTAGCTTCAGCAATTGCTACTTTAGCTTCTGCTTCTGCAACTCTATCACGCCATTTTTGTTCTGTATCAATACCACCTTGGAAATAAATTCCGCACATCAAGACTATAACAGAAACGATCTGAATCGGTAATCTGTATGTATTTACGATTGGGATAAACTTAACAAAGAAACTCACTACTATACCAATGACACCTAGTGATAGTAGGATGTTTACAAACCAGATGATAAATGTATCTGGCAACAGTGTTAGTACCCATAACAATTGACTCATTATTTAACCTCTATCGGTGATGTACGTCTCGCCAGCTTTCTATATTTGTTAATATCTTTTTTGTAGATCTTTGGTTCATTAACTGAAACACCTGCAGTATTGTTCGTTGGTGCACCACCAACCATACCGTCTTCAGACAAGAATCTAGTAACAATAATCTCTTCTTCAACTAGCGACACGCTATTATCCAACATCTTAATGATGTTGTCAAATTTTTCTTCCATTAACGCAGTTGAACGATCATTAGTTTCATAGTATTCTTTAACTAACCAGAGACCAGCAATAAGACTCTTTAATTTGTTCTCACCACCGATTTTGTTAATGATCTTTTTCATATTAAAAACAAGACGATCCAAATACGAGTATGCATCTCTCTCTTCAGTTGTTTTGAGAGAACTAGACTTTCTTAAAACCTTGCCTGTCTTATCGATGATACCAAGTTTATATGCCTGTGTATCTTCGAAATTAGTGACCATCATTGAGAGGATCTTATAAGCAATCAGGTTGTCTACAATACGACTCATATAGCCCTTAACGTGTTTATGATATTTTCGTCTAACATAATGCTCGATGTGACAATACCAAATTCTGGTAATTCATCAGGCATCCTCTCAAGATATACTAAAAATGTTACCAGCGTATCCCAGCATGATGAATCTATTTTATAGAACAACATGCGTGTAGCAGATTCACCGAAGATGTTATAAAGAACGATGATATGATTAAGTATCAATCTTTCTCTTAATTCACCATTATTTTTATACCTCGATAACAACTTCTTGAGATATAAAAATCTTTTCATATCTTCTTCAAACTCCAGTATACTATGACACTGAGGGTTATCATAATTATGCATTGCATATACTAAAAAATTATTATCATTCAGCTTTTCACTAACCATATAGTTCCACAATAAACAGAGTGGGGAGGAATCTCCCCACTTACACTCTATTTATTACGCTACAGTTAATGTTGCTGCTGTAGAAGTCTTAGTATCAGCACCTGCTAGAGATACTAGAACACGATACTTGTCACCATCTGTTGCACCTGCGCCATCACCAGTCGCTGTTGCGCCAGTAGTATATGATGCTGAAGTTGCTCCAGAGATGTCAGTCCATGCGCCTGCACCTTCTTGTTGAATCTGCCATTGATATCCAATTGTACCAGTACCAGTACGAGTAGCAGTTACGCTAAATGTAGCAGTTGCTGGAGCAGTAACAGATACGTTAGCTGGTTGTACAGTGATAGTAATTTCTGGTGCAATTGTATCATTGTCACCAGTCATTGAGCCCATTGCAACCAACACTTCGTGAAATACACGACCTGAACGATCACCAGTACCAGTTGTTTTTAAATTCCAACCAGCAGTAAGTCCATTAGCAGTCGCTTCTTCAGCGTTAATACCAACAGTATTTGTTAGATCACCTGAAGATAGGTATTTTGGTTTACCTGCTTCTTCGTCAACATTTGTCCATAGTGCCATTTTGTTCTCCTTAAATTTATTTTGTATGCAGTTTAGAACTGCCTAGATTAGCTTTCGGACCACGCTTAGATCCCATTTTCGGACCACGCTTAGTTGGTTCGCTATCGAATCCTTCTTCATCTTTCTCACGTTCTTTTTTAGCATACTCAGATCCATAAGTGCCTTTGTGCTTATAACTACCAGATTTATCTGACTCGTATTCAAGCATCATCATAAATTCTTTATAGGATTTTAGTCCTTCGTTTTCTCTCATCGCATGGCGTCCAAGTGCTTTATTCATTTGTTGAGCATTTGAGTGACCAGTATCTCCTGGAGTTAACTTCAAACCAGAATCACGATTTAGCCTAGCACCTTTAGATGCAGCCATTAAATTCTTCATTGTTTTGTTTTGTTTTGCTTGATCTGATTTTTCTTGAATCTCTTCAACTTGTTCTTTCATACCAGCCTTTCCGCATTCGTGGCAATCTTTTTTATTGTGTTCTGGGCAGATACCAGTAGCTTCCCATTCTTCTTCATGTGGTGCTTCTAAAGCATGATTAACTTTAACTGTTACAGGAGCAGCTTCTTCGATATCTTCTTTTGTCATTTTTTTCATAGCCATTTTTGCTAGATGTCTTGCACGACTCATTGGTGTGTGAACTGCACCAGACTTGTCTGTGGTAGTTCCTTTAGTTTTAGAGTATGGACCATCAAATGGAAGATCGTTTTTCTTTTTATCTTCTTCGCTAATGTCTTCCTTTACTGGTTTCTTACCAGTGACTGGAACACCTACTCTCTTTTGGAGATCTTTAAGTTGATCTTCATCTGATCCACCAGTTAATTTTTTGAATGCTCTTTGTGCTATTTCTCTATTTTTAAAGAATGTAGCTAGTTTCTTATGAGCACTTGATTCTTCTATTTCTGTTTCCTCTGCAGCCAATACAGCTGCAGCTTGACTCATAGGTAATTTATTTGATTGACCAGTTGGATGCCCAACTCTTGGCTGCTTAGTCGCTTTGTATGCTATGTTTTCTGGAGTACCTTTAATATATTTCTTATCTGGAACTGGAGCAACTGGGGCATGGCTTTCTACTAGGTCAGAATGTTTGACCTTAGTCTTTGGACCATCATTAGCAGAGTGTAGATGAACATCATCACCCATACGTTTAGCAGTCCAGTGACGACCTGTTTCATCTTTAAACTTATGCTCTTGCTGATCTTTTAACTTAGCAATCTCTTGGTGATGTTCTGGGTGCAGAGGAATAGAGAAAGAAGAACCATGGTGAATAGTTTTCATAGTTCCCCATGAATACTTTTGTGTCTTAACTGTTGCTTCTGTTAGCTCTGCTTCTTCTTTCATCTTACTCTTAGCACTCAAGTAAGCAGCAATGCCCATGACACGACGCTTCTCTTTAGATTTACCAGCGAATTGTGGTGCGTCTGATTTCTGGAAGTCTTTGATATACTCACCAGCACCCATTGATGGGTTTAGTTTCTCGTCTAATGATTCTTCGCTCATTACTTCTCCATTTAGTTCGTAGCTGTCACCAACATACTGTCCTGGTTTATGATCTGCATAAGATTTTGCAATCTGTTTATTCATATCATCTTTTGATGTAGGAGACATTTTTGTTGGAGAGAATGGTTTTTTCTGTGCAGCTAGTTTTTTATCTGTTTCTGCTCTACGCTCTGCAGATGTTCTTGTGTCAATCTTTGCCTGAGCATAGTGAGGTTTGTCTTTATTAAAAGCAGCCAATGTCTTGCTCATATCAATCTCATCAATATGTTCAACTTCTTCTTTAACTTCGTTGTCTAATACAGACTTGGCACGATTTAGTGAACCATACGTATCGATGTGTTTAGTTTTACCGTTGTGCTCTCTATGGATAGAGTAATCACTTGGAGAGTCTTGCA
>Ga0315909_10002722_pt1 | contig 22300 bp, 39 predicted proteins | sample LakEriMetagenome_11_FD_203527 | JGI IMG/M metagenome (GOLD analysis project Ga0315909, IMG submission 203527) | Freshwater fungal communities from buoy surface, Lake Erie, Ohio, United States - Buoy 2 MA125 | ecosystem: Environmental > Aquatic > Freshwater > Lake | place: USA: Lake Erie, Ohio...
TTTTCCAAACCAAAGATGATCATTGTCAGTCTCCTGAAATGGGTTGTCTTGTAATACTTTTTCTAAATACACATCGACAGCTGTCTTATAAGGATTTAACCCACAGATAGCCGCTACATCCGACCCACCAATCCCCAGTCTTCTTTTTTCTAATTGTTCAGGCGTCAGAGTCATTTTTAATTTCCTACATAAACAAATTCAAAAACATTGCAATAAGGAGAATATCCAAAGAAAAACAATTTATTTTCTTTAATATGAAAATAAGGAAAAATTTGATTTCTTACATCTTTGAAGAAAGAATCATACTTTTCCAATTCTTCGTGGTTTAAATTTGAAAGTGCAATATTTTTATAAAAAGTTTTATCAATAACAGTAATAATTTTTTTAGTATCTTCAGGAATGTTTATATAATTATCCTCTGAAAAGCCATAATCATTTTCCATATAAAAAGTTCTAAATTTAATCATTTAAATTGTCCCAAGTATCTTTTATCCATGCAAACATCCATAAAGAAATAAGAATGCTACCCCCTAGTAGAATGGGTCCAAAGATAAAGAATAACATGATTGTTGGTAACATTTTATATTGCTTCTATAATTTCAATCAAGAGAAGGGTCATAAAGAAAACAAAGGTAAATGTCATTAAAGTTTCTTTTATCGCACAGTTACAATCGGGAGTTCTTCTTCTTCCGTTGTTAAGTTTTGAAGATCTTCATGAAGGACTCTTATATCTTGTTTCAAATGATTGATTTGGAATTTTAAATTATCAACATCTTCTTGTTTTGCATCAGCGCTAAACATTAGACATGCAAGCGTTATAACACATATCAATATCAATATCGGCGTTATAATAAGATTGAAAACTTCTTGTTTAGTCATCATGATTTTTAAGGTCTCTCAAATTATTTTAATAGGTTTTATTCTATTGATTTTAGAAAAGATATGCGAAAGTTTAATTATTTTTCAATTCGAGGAAAAACAGGATTCAGATCTTGGATTATAATTGTTCCTGGAATTAGCATTTCTTCAATTTTATTGAACTTCATTTCATTCTCTAAATGCAATCTCTTTAAAATTGCACTGCAACCGTCAGGGATAATGGGCTGTAATGCTATTGTAATTCTCTTAATTGTTTCTAAAAGAACATACAAAACAGTTCCCATACGTTTTGAATCGGTATTTTTTAAAGTCCATGGTTTTTCTTCTTGAATATATTGATTTGATTTTTTTATACTTTGCCAAATAAGATCAATATACTTCTTAAAAGAAAATTCATCTACGTATCGATCTAAATTTTCGAAAGTTTGTTTATTAAGAGAAGAAAACAATGTTTGATTGTTTAATTCTTCATAAAAGGGAATATAAGAGCATATTATTTCTTGTCCTGAAAAATTGTTTGTTTTCTGAAAGTTTTTATAAACCAGCCCCATAACTCTTTGCACTAAATTCCCATATTCGTTGGCAAGCATGGAGTTGTAAAGTTCACAAAGATTTTCTTCAGAAAATATTACATCGTTTTGAGCAGGGCCTGCATAATTAAAATAAAAACGCACGGCATTCATTCCATATTTTTCAATTAAATAATGAGGAGAGATTACATTTCCAAGAGATTTAGACATTTTAACTGGATTGGACACCGTCGAGTCTTTTTTAATATCAGTCATTTTAACACTTTCCAGTCTTTTAAAGTTTTTTCAACTTCTTTTAATGAGCGACATATAGCATACGGAATATTAAATTCACAGCACCATTTTTTAAAAGTTTCTTGTTCTTCTGTTAATCTTCCTTTTGAACTTTTTAATTCAATACAGCCACTTCCCTTGTCCCATAGAAAGATAAGATCAGGAACTCCAGGAAGCTTCCCCATCATCTTTAAAAGCATTCCCCAGCCTGTATCTCCCTTCTTAAGGGTTTCATTGGCAGGGTGGAACCAGAGGGCCTTTAGCTCACCAGAGACAGCCCAGCTCTTCATATGATTGATACACTCTAGGTGAAGTTTCGTCTCGCCTTTATGATTGCTTAGATTGGGATTGGGAATAGAGAATAAATATTGATAAAGATGTCGTTGCTCTATGGAATTCCACATACAAGTCTAATAACTTATTTTGGTTAATATAATAATAACATTATGACAAATCGTTGCTAATTTCAAATAGACGATTTGCATAACAAGCATGATTGTATGTTGATAGGGCGATAGCCACCACATGGAATTTACTCTAGAAATATAAGGATGAAAGTTTTAGGGGGAAATTAATAGCCTCAAATCAATATCTTGCTTAATCCAAGGCTATCAATTATCGTACGCCTAAAACCTTAATTAGTATAGGGTTTGTATTGAAATGAGTAAAGATAAATATTGATTCTAGTCGTGAGATTTTGATTGATTTTGAAAAAATTTAATTGATTTTAAGAGGAAATAAATTGTATGGTCTTCTCGAGAGACTGGAACATTAACATTAACATTCATTGATGACGAATTACTTGTTGACTCTAAGCCAGTCTTTCAATCCAATGCGGGAATAGTATAATGGTAATATGTTAGTTTTCCAAACTAAGGATGTCAGTTCGATTCTGTCTTTCCGCTCCATTATCAACAACTTAAAAAATCCCATTGACAACAATTCCTATTTTAGATTAAATAAATATTGAGATTTCCAAGGTCTCATGAGGGATGAATGCCTAAAAAACATTTTCCCTCGTTCAGAGTCGAATATTAAAGTAATAATTTCCTATTTACGCAGCGCCCCTTTTTAATCCTTAGAGGGGCGTTTTTTTATGGGGGGTAGTTTAAAGGTTAAAACCCTATACATTTAGGTGTATAGATATATCGGGTTCGATTCCCGCCCCCCCACTTTTTTATTAAATCATTTTTATGTAGGTATAGTTTAACGTTAAAACACTGTATATTTCGGTATATAGAGATTCGGGAGAATCCCCCGTTGCCTACGCCTCTTATCTAATGAATCAAAGCTTTTAACTATCCGAGTCTAGGGATGTAAGATCTTTCAGTAAATTTTTGTGATAAGTAGCAACGCCAGTGTTTTTTCTTGTCATTTTTAACATAACTTCAATTTTTTCAAGATCACGTAACCTTTCCATCACTTCGTAGTAATATTTTATTAAAAGTTTTCTTGCCGGGCACGAAATATCATCTTCTGAGGCAGGATTAAAATTTTCTTCCTCTGAAATTTTTTCTATTAATTCATTAAATTTTGCTGTCAAATAATAATGATAATTTTCTAAATTCACTTAATTCTCCTTTGTGGTTTGTTTTGCTCTAAAATTTAATGGATTCATTAAATTTTCTTTGAAAAAAATGATTGTATTCTTTTATAGTCACTCAAGTCTCCTATATATTTTTCTACTCCTCTATAATTTGTGCATCTAAAAGAATATCTTTCTTTTTCAGGCTCAGATAAGTTTTTATGGATTGTCATTAAATTATCTTGAATTTTAATTTTATCTTCCTCTGAAATTCCGTTAGGATATTTGATAACTTTTCCCGTACGCCTATCGTATCGAACAAAATCATTTATAGTAGTGTCTGATATATAATATAAACCTTTAGTTAATGAATCCATTTTACACACCTAATATTTTCTCGATAAACCATTATTAATAATAGCATTTTAAAGTTTTCTAGCCCTATGCAATAAGAATTAGAAAGAATTGGTTCTTTATAATCTTTTTCGTGTTTATGCAAAGCATTAAAAACATGCTCTCTAATTTCCATAATCATAGCAGGCGTAAATTGTATTGTATCGTTATTCATCATTCACCCTTTATATAATTTATTTCGGCATTGATTATATCAATGAGATTAGTAATATCTTCTCTGATGAAAGCTAATTTTTCATCTAAAAGTTTAATAGGCTCAAGATTCCATAGAACTTGATAATATTTTAAAGTTTCTTTACTGATTAAATGAGAAAGATAATGATTAATATCACTCAAAATCGTAATTATAATATGTTTTTCTAACTCTTCCTTGGTTTTTTCTCGTTGTTTTTTTAAAGTTCTTTGAGAAGGAAATTTTATGACGTTTCCCTTTTTAGATATTTTGATTTCTCCAGTCATTTTTCTTCTTCTTTTTTCGGATAATATTTTTTAACATATTCTTTTATATCAAAATATAAATCGGGTTGTGTTATTCTTTTGTATTTTTCGAGATCAAATCCAATAGTTTTTTTACCAATAGCTTTATACTGTTTAGCTATTTTTATTTTCAATGCTTCTAATTCTATTTTTGCGTTTTTCACACCTTCAACATGCTTAAAGGGAATAGGATTTTGCATGATTCTAATATAATATTCTAAATCTCTTTCCCTTGCTTCGTTTTTTTCTAAAGCGCTTATTTTTATTTTAGTCATTTTTCTTCAATTCCTCCAAACAAGTATGCTTTTTAGAATGATATTGAAGCCATGCAATCCGTTCTTCAACTTTATATCTTGATTTTAAAGCAATTCTGATTTTTTTTCTGAAATCATCATCCCCGGCAGCCAATTCTTCTTTACTCCAATCGATTATACGCAACTCTTCTTCATACCTCGAGCGGTACAATCCTAATAAATATTCTGCTTTTCCAGAAAAAGAATAATTCATTCTATCTAATAATTCTCTTTCACATTCCCGACATGTTGGATCGCCCCCCTTCATTCTCTTGTAAACGGCATTCCCGCAGTATTGGCAATCATAACGCTTTCCATTATGATGATCTGAACGACACTTGGGTGAACAAAAGGTTTGATAAGACTTCATCATTGGAAAAGACTGTTTGCAAAATAAGCAATTTTTCCAGCGCCATTTCGATTCCTGCTCTTCTTTCATTTTTTAATCCCTCATTTAATTGCGTAGGATTGAGTTTAATACGGGAAACCATAGAAGTCTACATCTAATATCTAAAAAAACGCTGTACGTTCAAAATTTCGCTATTAGCAACCCCTAAGAACCATAAACTTTATCCTCCAAGTGCAAAATCCACGTTTTCACAGTTAAAAGCCTTCGAAATTGCAGATTTGAAATGATTGTCCAAATAATCTCGAACAAAATAGCTCGGACAATACACCATAAGCTCATCGCCAGAACGCTTGAAAACAATCCGGCAATCAATAAACCAGGATTTGTACTTTGCGTCACCAATGATTCGATGCAATACCCTGCGCTCTTCTTCTGCAGGAATAGGGACTGAAATAGGCTCCGGCTCGGGAGGAGGTGTTTGTTTCTTAAACGCAGCAACAGGCTGTGAGCGAACCTCAGACGTCGTCCAATAGGTCTTATCGTGATTGATCTTCCTAAGCAAACTTCCCTTCCAAGAAAGAATCACGTTCTTCGGATAGTTCCCAGAGTCCTTCCAGTAGTCGCAGGTCTCTCGATAAGCTTCTTGTATTTTGCTTGGATGAAAATTCATCGCAAATGCAATTTCCTGCATCTCGTTCGTTAGTGAAAAATCTTCCTGCAATTCACCGGCTGTTTTAGCCAAAATTTTATTTTGAGAATTAGTAGTAGTAGCTAGGGCATTTTGATCAGAAGTAGCGTGTGATGAAATTTTAGGCACAGCCTCGCGCGCGCACGCACTAGTAGTATATTTATAGGTACTATATAGGTTATGCGTAGCTATTACATATGTTTGAGGCGAAAATGACATATGTTTTTTTATTACATCTGTAGCTATTACATCTGTTTTATCGTTAACAGGTGTAGCTATTACATCTGTTTTATCGTTAACATCTGTAGCTATTACACATGTTTCATTATTAACATCTGTAGCTATTACATTTGTATTTTGTTCTATCTTTTTAGATCTTTTGGATTTTTTTGAGAGATATTCTTTGCTTGATTTTTCCCATTCATCAAGTAAGGGGACATTCAAATCATATACGCTTGTTTTCCTGATTGCGTAATTGTCTTGAACCTTAATAATAATTCCTGTCTTTATAAGTGACTTAAGGGATATTGATACGCCTTTTAAGGAAATTTCAGTAACTTCATGCATTGTTAATGTACTAGCATAAATGTTCTTTCCTGTTTTGAAATCTGCTTTGCCTGCAAGGAAACTTAATAAAACTTTATCATTTCTTGAAAGTTGGCTCATTTTTATTTGTGATATTTTATGCGTCCAGCTCATATATACTCCGTAGTGTTACGCTGAAGTGTCTTTATAAGTCCTTACTTTCATTTGTTTTCTTTTTGATAATTTAAATTATCCTTCTTCCGTTGATTCCATTCGCTTTTACTCTTTCAAGATGTTAGAATTTTCATTCTTTAAAAATTATTGGTTGACATACTTCTCTTTTTTATATAATTTAAAAAAAGAAAAGGGGGGATGGATTAATTCTTCTTTTTTAAAGGTTAAAGGTAAAGTTAAAGTTAAATTTTATCCTTATTCATATAAACCTCTTATGGTTTATTCGTTGAAATTTTTGTTATTATTCTAAAGAAATCCAGCACCTAAAAAATGCTGGTTTTTTATTTATGTAGGGAAAGTGTAGAGAGAAAATTGAGGGAATTCAAGGGCTTTTTGGTAAAATTTTAAAGATTTTGAGAAAAACTTAACTGTTTGTTTCTTCTATTTCTTTTAATTTAGAATAAATCGATTTTAAATTATCTGTGATTAAATGAGTGTAAACCCATTCTTTTGTTGAATTGAAAAACGCGTCGTCATATTCTTTTAATTTGTTTTTTGAAATACAACTCACAGCAATAACAATCTGTATACTTTCCGCTTTCTCTTTGTGAAAAGGATTCGGTAGACCATTCGATATAAACTTTGTGGTGAACTTCTCGAAAGTACGAATTAAAAGCGTATCATAAGGTTTATCTGCTGTTAAATCTCCAGGAAAAAGCAATATATGCCACTTCGGAAATTCTTTCTCTAATACATCTTTTAAAGAAATAACAAATGTTTCTTTTGTAACAAGTTGCTCATCTTCGATCTTCTTTTTGAATATTGCCATTATAGGTAATTGCTTTCATTTTGGTTGAATTTCAGATGTACGGAAAAATCGTACAACTGATTAATGTAATATATTATCAAGGTTAATATTAAGGACATCTCTTAATTCATCTTCGTCCATCTTATCAATCATGCGTCTCATGTTAATTACAAGAAAATCATGACATAAGGTAGGGTCATAATTGAGTAGAATATCAAATAAAGCCGAAATCGGATATATATGACCTTGCTCAAAAAAGTGCTTTAATTTCTTTTCGCATCTTTTCTTTTCTTCTTCTCTTAATTGTAAAATATTATCTTTCATCTTTTTTATCCACATCCAAAACCATATTCAGATCCAGAACCATCAGAAGTACCAGAACCACCGCCAGAGCCACACCTAAGGCCAAATCCCGAACTTTCTCCATGACCATAACCATGGCCATAACTATCACCCCAACCATCGCCATGAACAATAGAGTTAGAGAAAGAGCTGAAGCTAGAGTCATCGTCAGAGACAAACCGATAGCCCAAATCATTGTCTCCTTGGATTCTTTTCATTATAGTTGTAAGAGGATTCATATATTATCCATAGCCTCCCCCATTTTTAACTCCCTCGCCATAACCATCTCCCCAGCCAAAACCAAAGCCAGATCCATCCTTAAAGCCGGCGCCAGATCCAGTTATATAGCCTGAGCCATCGTCAATTCCCCAGCCATCGCCATGGCCACCACCATAGCCATCGCCAGAGACATTCCCTCCACCATCGTTTCTTTGCATATTTTCCGTCTTTAAGTTTCTAAAGCCCATTTTTTCCATGTTTTTATCCATTCCCAGAACCATCTGAATCTCCGGAACCATCTAAACATCCAGACCCATCACCACAATCATGGCTATCTGTGAAGCCATATCCACGAATATGACTATCTCCAGAACAAACCCCAGATCCATCACCAGAACCACGGCCAAAGCCAGATCCATCACTAAAGCCGGCGCCAGCTCTGCAACCAGCTCCATTCTGCATTAGAATCTCCTTACTGGTAAGGGTCATGTGCAGGGAGTTCTTGTATGTTGTTTCTAGCTTTTTCTGTACAAGGAATAAGTTCTAAAACATTTGTAATCATTATTTCTGGTAAGATTTGAGAGAGTTTCGCAGAATCTTGTTCATCAGGTATCATACCTTCATTTGCACATTGAGAAAGAGTAAAGCCTTTCCAATACCATAGACGACGACTGTCCTTTAGATAAACTTCTTGAGTCTCTGAATCATATGATTTTAAATATCCAGCATGCACACCAGACCCATTTGATCTGACAATAATGTATTTACCTACATAAGGGTGCTCATCTTTCTTTTCTTGCACCAGCATAGTTTTTGTAATGGTTTCAATTATAATTTTTTGTAACATTTCTTCGTTCATTTTAGATCCTTATTTGATTAGTTGTTAGAAATATATTCCATAGCTTCTTATTTAATAAAATACAATAGTCATTCTTAATGCTCAAGGGAACACATAAGCTTTGATTCGAAAAGGTTTTTATATAATTGATGATCGAAAATGAATTGATACCATATGCGTTTGTTTCTAAGGGCTCAATCGCTATCTCATTCTCAAATCCTATTTTATTAAAATAACGAATCATATCTTGCAATAAACTGTTGTTATTAATCGTATTTTCAAAAGAAATAAAGTTAATCATTATTCATCTTCTTGTTTATCTCATAAAGGCTGTCGGCAATGCTAATGAGAATCTCTCGGATGTTACGGAGTTCATAATCAACAACTTTTGAATCTTCTGTATATGTGGCATCATTGTCATCATTGTCTAATTTAATTTGCATTTTCTTTATATAGTCACTTTTACTAATCATTATTCGTCTCCTTCTTCTTCTTCTTCTTTATCAAATTCAAAAAGCTCATCTACTGTTTCAGAAAATCTTTTTTTGATCTCTTCTTTTATTGTATTTCGTTCTAATAGTTTAGAATAGTGGTCTTCGAAAAGACCTGGGATCTCTAAAAGTGTTGTCTCCATCCAACTTGCTATCCAATATAATTTGGAGGTAACTGATCCATTTTCAATATAATGTTCGTTTTCCTGCTCTTGTGTTAAAGTCGTTTCTTCATTCATTCTCGTAATTCCTTTCCCATTCCTCTTTGTTAAAATCAAACAAATCATCTATCCTATTAAATATCTTCTTCTTTAATTCCTCTTTTATAAGAGTTCTTCTGATTCCACTGTTTTGCATATTAACTTTCGTAAAATCTATATAATCCATCGTTAGGTCATATACAAAGTCTGACAGTATCCATATGTTGTCTTGAATATCATCACATGTCATAAATTCTTGAGCTACATGGAGGTCAGCTTCTTGTTGTTCTTTATAATGCTGTGCTATTTCTTTGTCTGTATGCATTTTAATTATCCTTTGTTAGTTTTATAACAACAAATACTAATAATAGTATTATGCCCAGAATAATAGAAAAACCAACGAACGTACCCACATACTGGAGTCTGATATAAGAATCTACAGAATCCTTTAACACATGAATTATTTGTGGATTGTCTTGAATTTTCATTAATTGCTGAATCATTTGTTGCAGCTGCTCATCAGTCACTTCATTCTCCTAAAATTGTTTTCTCTTTAACTAAAATCAGTTTAGCTTTTGCTGTTTTTGAGTTCTACTTGATATTTTAACGATAATTCATCTATGATAAGAAAATTATAAAATAAGGTAAAAAAATGGTTTCTAAAAAAATTGATTATAAAAAAGTGGATAAGCTTAAGGCTGATGATTATACAACAGCTCAGATCGCTAAGAAATTAAATGTCTCTTATAGCGCTATCTATAACTATTTTCAGAACAAAAAAGATGTTAAAAAAGAGGGTACTATTTATAACTGTTGTGATGATGAAAAAGAGGTAGAAATTGAGGAAATTTCCCCTAAGTCAAAAAAGTCCAAAGTCGAGCCACGCCCCGTAGATGCTTGTGAGGGACGCAATCCAGATGGTACTTTTATCCCTGGGGTAAATTATAATGGAAGTGTGAGAAATAACCTAAAAAAGATCTTTTTGCATTGGGCTGAAAAGAAAGATGAACTTGACGTCGAAGAAGACGATACAAATATGGTGAAGTTTGTAAAAAGAGTTTGGAGAAGCGCTATCGATGGTGAGGATAAGGCATGTGAGATAATTGCCCGATATCTAATGAGTACCCCTCGTCCTGCGACATTTATTAATGAATTCCCTATTCAGTTGAAAACAAAGACTCCTAAAGAACTAAAAGAATCGATGGAAATTGTTCTTGATTATGTAACTAAGGGTGATCTTGATATTGATTCAGGTGAAAAGCTTATGAATGCATTAGAGATGCATAGAGCCTTTATAGCAGCCGTTGATTTCCAAGAGAATCTTAAGGAAACTCAAAGACAGTTTATGGAAGCTCAAGAGAAGCGTAAGATTGAGGATAGAGAAAGATTGAGTCAACTTCAACAATTGCAAGAGTTAACTCGTTCACAAAATGTAAAGCAAACACTAGCCGGAAAGAAATAAATATGGAAAAGAAAAATAATGCAGATCAAACAGTGCTTGATATTGTTGAGGCGATAGACTCTTTTATTAAAGTTTTTGGCAAAGAAAAAATGGAAGAATCCGTTAAAGAGGTTAACTCAATTTTAAAGGAAAAGTTTAAAGTAGAAGATTATAATGACTGCGTTAACTTTAGAATTGTTATGCATAAAGATATGTTCGAAAAATTAAAATTGGCAGCTAAAGAGAACGAAATGGACTTTGTTCAATATCTTTACGAAATTATAAGTGAAAGTATAAATGACTAGAGAAGAGTTGCAGAATAATCCAAAACTTATGGAATATCTTGTTGGTATGATTGCTAAAGATGATGTTGTTGTTAAAGATGTTTGGACACACTATTTCATTAATAAAAGGAAAGAGCCTATAGATCCTTGGCGTGTTAAGCATTTTTGGCAGCGACTTCAAGAGTTAATGGGGAATAATAAGTGGTTGGAAAAACGCTAACAGATGAGGAATTTTATCAATATTTAAAAGATGTTGAGGCTATTGATAGGAAGTACAAAATAATTTACGAAAAAGAAAAGAAAATTCTAACAGGTGAACGCGATTTTCTACCTTTTGAAGAGCATAAGGCGTTGATAGATAAGATTCATAGGAATCTAGATAGAGCTATTAATAGGATGCGTAAAAGCAAATATGGATTGGGAAAGAAAGTTTTTTTTCATTTATCTAAAGAGAAACAAAAAGAATATTTAAATAGAATATCGCGAGAAGACAGAGAAAAATATCAATGTAGAATATTTCATGAAGTCCCATGGAGAGAGTAAATAATGTTTGAATTTGCAAAGGCTAGGAAGTTAATTGACTGGGCTAAATTTAAGACACAACAGAACGTTTCCCCGTTTGATAAATTTAATCCAAAGTTTGATTTAAATTTATTTGCTGAAAGAGAAAGAATAGAAAGCGAAAAATCAGAGGAACAAAAAGCCATTGAACGGAAAGAATTTCATGAGAAAGCTGTTGCTGAAGATGAAAAATGCGAAAATCTGTTCGAGAAATTTTTAGAAGATCATTGGGATTGTTTTAGACGCATGGATGATTATCATATTTACAATCTGTTCTATAATTTATTAAGAGCTAAGAAAAAGATCGTTAAGGAGTGATAATGTCAATGAAGATATCAATCAGAGGTAAAATTGATCCCGAGAAATATAAAGAATATCAAGAAAAGAAAAGATCGGTACAATTAGATTTTGAAAGAAATTGCAGTTTTTTAAATAGAGAATACAAAGAAAGTATTCAGCCGGATGTTGAAATATTAAATCAGCAGATAAAAGATGCTAGAGAAAAACATTGGGAATCCATTAAAGATTATTACTTTAAATATAGTGAGCAATGGAATGCTGTCTTTACTCAATATCAAGATGAATTAGAAAGACTAGAGAAAGAGATGTTGGGTGAGTAATGAATTAACTCCAAAATAGAAAGAAAGTCAAAAGGCACTTGAAGATTTTCATAAGTCAATTAGATTGAATATGTTAATTAATGATAAAATATCTAAATTTAATTTCTGGTTATTTAGATACAGACCGCCAATTAGAATTTGCTCCTATCTTATTTGGATTTATAATTTTTCCGTACGTAAAAAGTATGCAAAATATTAGGAACAGATGAAAAATATATACAAGAAATATGAAGGTAAATAATATGTCCAAACATAAAGATACATCTTCTCAAGAACTAAATTATAAGTTTCGTGAGAAAGCTTTGCGACTAGCTTACGAGCATGCTGGAGCTAAAGTCTTTAAGAATGTTCATGAAGAAATAGAAGAAAAAGATCTTGATGATCTCTTTGCGTTAGCTGAATTGAATCTTGAGTTTATTAAAAAAGATGAGACAAAACTCTAAGCTTCTCAGTGGTAATTTAGAAAAAGAATTAGAAAAACTTAATCTCAATCTCTATCAGTTTAGTGAAAGCAAACTTAATGATCAGCAGATTGAAGAGAAATGGTTGTGTGAGAATAGTTTCTATTACTTCACCATTAAAGCATGGGAAGCTACGAGAGGTACCGGAAGCTTTATTAAGAGCTATCATCTTGAGGTTATCTGTCAACATCTTGAGGCGCTCTGCAATTTAGAAATCAGACGTCTAATTATCAATTGTCCTTTTCGTGTGGGTAAGAGCACCATTGGTTCAGTTTTCTTTAATCCTTGGGTTTGGACAAAGCGCCCTAATCTCTCATTCCTCTACACATCTTATAAAGAAGGACTGTCTGTTCGTGATAGCGTTTACGCACGTCGTCTCATCTTAAGTCCCTGGTATCAATCTTTATGGGGGCAAGACTTTAGATTAATGAGCGATGTTAATAACAAACTTCGCTTTGAAAACACGACAGGCGGATACCGTATCTCTAGTTCTGTGTCTGGAGGTAACACAGGTGAAGGTGGTCATTTTGATATCTGTTTTCCCTATGAAACAATGGTTGAGACAGATCAGGGAGAATATCCAATTGGATGGATTGTGGAAGAAGGCATTAATTGTAAGGTTTTATCGTTTAATCATGAAACTCAACAAACTGAATTCAAAGAGATTGAAGAGTTTCATAAAAATACGACTGACGAATTTATTGAAATAGAGCTAGAAGACGGGACTATTTTAAGGTGCACTCCTAATCACCCCATCTATATAGAAGGTAAGGGTTATATCTCTGCTGAAGATGTTCTAGAAAATGACGAGGTTTTGAGTTTAGCTTGACGTTTCCTTTTTTGATATGCTTTGCATTGACATGATCTTGAGCAATATAAATTTTTATAATACCCTTTAAACGAAATCTTACAGATAGTACAAATTTTATTATGGATACGATATATTCCATCTCCTTGTCTCTTGTTTGATAATTGTTCTTTTTGAGTCGCCCATTTGCAATTAGAAGGCTCATAGTTCCCGTTATTGTTAATTCTCTCTATTGAATATTCTAGACTAGGTCTTTTCCCCATATCATTTAGAAAGTTTATAAACCCGTCTCGTCCTGTCCATCTTTCACAAACGGTTATTCCTCGTCCTCCATAATTTTTAAATGGCTTAGATCTTGGATTAAAGCAGCGTTGTTTCATTGAGTCCCAGCATATATATTCAGGAGATCTTGTAAGTCCATGAGTTCTACCCCCTTCACCTGCTCTTTTATAATAGCATTCCTTACAACTTTTGCTGGGAACATGAAACTTGCATTTACTAATATTTCCACAATCGCATCGATAATGAATTTTTAATTGCCCAGATTCTATAAAGAAATCTAATATAGTGATGTTGTTAATCTTTGTTCCTACTTTGTGTAAATGACGTGGAGGTATATATTCGTACATTTTTAAATCCTTGTATAAGTTTAATGAATGTAAAAGTGAAATCTGTCAGAAAGAAAACGCTTCAACACCAATCAGTATATAACTTAAAGATCAAAGATAACAACAATTATTTTGCGATGAAGTTTCTCGTACACAACTGTGATGATCCAAACTCGGTCCGTGATTCGGAAAGCGATGTTGTTCGTGAAGGTACAAATGACTGGCATGACTTCGTGATGTCCTCTCGTTTCGTTGCTCCTTACAGCAGCTTCAGACGTCTTGTTATGCAACAAAGAACGCACGAGAAAGATTTATCAGGTCATATCCTTGCAAAGAACGATCCGTCTTGGGTTCATTTGTTTCTGCCTATGGAATACATACCGAGCATGAAGAGTAGGACAATTCCCCTTCGTATGTCGAATAATCAAGTGTGGCAAGATAAGAGAACAAAAGAGAATGAATTGTTATGCCCTGATTGGATTAACGTAAATGAACTACAAGAGATTAAAGAAAAAGACTTTCGGGGAGATCCTTATAGAATCTCTGGACAGTTGCAGCAGTTGCCTTCTCCTCCCGGTGGTGGAATATTTAAACGTGAGTGGTTTAACTTCTATGAGGTTGATGAGTTTCCAACCTTCGAGTATATTCTTCAATCTTGGGACACAGCATTAGTCGGTGCTACATCGTCTAAGAGTCCCGATACAGTTTGTTATAGCGCGTGCACAACATGGGGTATCTTTAGAGATCAACGAGATATCCCTAATGTTATGCTTCTTTCATTATTTAAAGGAAAATTGGAATATCCTGAGCTTCGTAAGAAGGTCGTCGAGCTGTCCAGCAACTATGATTATAATAATGAATATCCTTTTATTAAGCCAAAAGATAAGAAATGTGACTTAGTTCTAATTGAATCTAAGGGAAGTGGATATACTCTTGTCTCAGAACTTATGAGTACTGGCATTCCTCTTATGGGATTCAATCCAGCAAAGGCAGGTCTGAATTATAGTGGGACAGCTAAAGAAGCAAGAGCCAGACGCATTACAGATATTATCGAAAAGGGGCTTTTATGGTTGCCAACATTAGCACCTCATCATCAACACCCGAACGATTATTCCAGACAACTCATAAAAGATTGTCTTTTGTTTCCAAAGGGTGAAAGTAATGATACAATAGACTCTATGTCGCAGGCATTTATTAGACTAAAACAATCTGGTTTTATTTATCATCCTGATGATCCTACTGACGATCCGAAATTTAATTTCAAAAAGAAGAAGAATTGGTGACATAAATGAATAACTTCCCTCTTGATTATATGGATGATGGTTTAGGAAATTCAGATGATCAAATAGAGGAAGGGGTTGTTTCTCACGATGGAATCCGACACTTTCCAGACGGAAGCACTCTATTTGGTGAATCTCCCGCTAATGAAATGCCTGCTATTCAGAGCTATCAAAATCATCATGAAAACATGGCGGAATGGCTGCCGGATAGTTTTTTAAGAGAGGCCGGCCATCATCTTAAGAAAAACATTGAGGATGATGCAAGGACGCAAGAAACAACAAATCAATACATTGCTAACATTATTGAAATCATGGGTATCACACCTGATTTCGGTGCTGCAGGTGGTGGCGTTGATTATCAAGGCGATCCTACTGTGCATTCTACTGCGCTGTTTGAAACGACTTTAGATTACACAGCTACAATCATATCGAGCATTCTTCCTCCCAATGGTCCAGCTTCAACAGTTATCTTAGGTGAGACTTCTCAAGAACTAGAAGATAGAGCTTATCGCTTGAAACAGTTCTATAATAATTACATTGAGAACATTGATGAGGGTTTTGAGAAAGAATTAAGAAGGACTGTTTTTTGGTCATGTGTCGTTGGGTCTATCTTTGGGAAAGTCTTTATTGATGCTATTTTGAAGCGTCCTACATTTAGGATGATTAAACCGCAAGATCTTATTGTTAATAGAGATATATCCTCGCATCTTATCTCTTCTCGGATTACACAAGTTCATTATATTACAAAGGATGAGTTCGAACTTCGTAAGTTTACAAAGGAATATAGAGATTTAAGTATTATCCCAACAGATTCTTCAGGGGATCAAGGGAATGTTATTAAAGAAAGTCTAGATCAGATTAGTGGTTTTGATTCTAGCTTCTCGACAAGCAAGCAAAATTCTAATGAATATAAGATCTATGAAACTCATGTAGATTATAAAGTCCCTATGGACGATAGGGCCGCAGATTTTTCATTTCCAGTTGCTTATATTGTTCATCTGGACGCAAATTCAGGTCAAATATTACGATGGGAAAGAAATTGGAAAGAAAACGATCCTTTAAAAGAAAAGAGAAAGTTCTTTGTTAACTTCTCATTATTGCCTTCTTTTGATGGTGAAGGATATGGTCTTATTCATTATGCAGGACAACAAGCACATGCAGCGACTGTCATTTTAAGAATGATGTTAACCGCAGGTATGTATTCCAGTTTCCCTGGTGGATTCTATCAAGCAGCCTTACGTTTGGAAGATAATAACATTAGGCCTGCTATCGGTGAATTTACAAAGCTACAAACAGGCGGTATGGACATCGACAAGGCTATCCTAACGAATAATAAACTGTATGGTGAACCAAGTGCCGCTCTTGCAGCAATGCAGGATAAACTTGAGGATAATATTAGAAAACCATCAGCTATTATCAATCAAGATGTTGCCGAGAGATTACCGAATGCAGCCAGTTCCCCTGCACTTGCGATTTTACAAAGCTATCAGAAAGTCCCTAACTTTGTGGTGCAGGGATATCATAAATCTATGCAGCAATTGTTTGAGTTGTTTAAAGAACGATTCATTGAATGGCTGCCAAATGATGAAGAGTATCCGTTTTTAGTTCCTGGTGGCTCTCATGCTATTGCAAAGAAAGATTTCCAATCCAGCATTCAAATCATTACGTCAACAGACCCTAACTTACAAAATTCATCTTATCGGTTACTTCGATCTGAATTGATTCTCAATAACGCTCGTCAAAATCCAGAGATTCATAATCTAAGAGAAGCTTATAAGATTTATTACCTTAATATGGATATGTCAGAAGATGAGATTAAGAAAGTCTTACCTGAGCCACAAGAAGCGCCTCCGACAATACCGTTAGATCCTATCTCTGAGAACAAGAATCTTTTAACTAATAAACCTGTTGTTGCTGGAATCCCTCAAGATCATGATGCTCATATTACAGTGCATTCTCTTATTACGGCTGATCAGACACAGCCTCCGGAAGTTATCGCGGCTGCTAATGCGCATATACAGGAACATAAAGCACAGAAGTTAGTTGTTGAATTATTCACTTCAATTGGCGCTCCTATTCCACAAGATCCTTCTCAAATATCTCCAGAGGAAGCAAATCAAATCGCTCAGCATGCCGCTCAAATAGCTCAGCAGAAATTAGCTGAGATGCAGGCCAATCAACAAGGACCTCAACCAGATCCTGCAATGATTCAAGCACAAGCGATGCTTCATGAGACTCAAGTTAATGAAATGCAGATTAAGTTGAAAGCTGACTTTGATAATAAGAAACTTGCTCTTGATGAACAGAAATTACAATTGGACTATCAAAAGATGCTGTCTGATGTTTCCTTTAAAGAGAAAGAGCTTGATTTTAAAATACAGCAAGGTATGGCTGAGACACATATTAATGATAAGAAAGTTGCGCTCGATACAGCCATAAAAGAAAAAGACCAATTGTTTAGAGAAATTGAAACACAACACCAAAACATGATGCCAGAACAGCAAGAGCCACAAAATATATAGAGATGTAAAGTAGTTGTGTTATAATAATAAGATGATTATTGAAATTTACAGTCGTATTAAATCAAACCCTGAGAAAAGAGGATACAATGTTAGGACATAATAAAGACGCTAATCCAGGATACAAAGAGAAGTTAAATAGTATGCGTAGTGGCGGCGATGTTATGTCTAGCTTCACCAACGGACTAAGACAACATAGTTTTAAAGATACTGTTAATGGAAAACTAGGACTTCATGCGGATAAATCCTATGCAGAGCCTCATTCAGGGACTCCGGCTAGATTGAAGACGGGTGGTCTTGCTGATGGTGGCGATACATCAATGCTCAACAGAGGTCAGAAAGATTGTCACGGTGGAAAGGTTTTTAGTCGGGGGGGTTCTTTAAATGAAAGAGCGCCAGGACGTCCACAAGCATCAAATCAATTTGAGAAATCTCCTCGTCATGGCGATTCTAATCAAAGTCAATTTGCGAAAGGTCCCCATCGTGCTGATTCGGGACAAAGACAGTTTGAAAAGAAACCAGCTCGTGCAAAGTCTGGAGGGCAGATGTCTACAACAAATGATGATGCGGAGCATCACAGTTGGGGTGATTTTGTTAGCGGTTTAAAGAATTTTGGTCAAAATATGGTTCATCTTGGTACTCTTGGAGCTGTTGATATAGGTGGTCATGGGGCGTTACATGATATTGGTGACTTTGCAGGGAAAGCTCGCCGAACGATTGCGCATAAGGCCGTCCCTATTCTTAGCGGAGGAACGCTGCAGGGAGATGAGCTTGATGGAAAACTTGGCGGCAAAACAGATACATTTTTTAATAAAGGCGGCAAAGTTCAGAAGAAAGCCATTGGGGGCGTTGCTAAAATTCGTCACGGACAAATGAGTAAAAAAGATATGGCGTAAGCTATATAAAAAGAAAACAAAAAAGAAAAACCTACAAATTTAAATAGTAATTAAATAGTAGGAATAAATAAGATGAGTCTAGGTTATAACGAACATTTAAAAGTAGCTCTCACAAACTCAATGAATGATATTAAGCATAAGCTTGCTAGCGGAGTTTGTAAGGAAATTGACCAAGTTAATAAATACGTTGGCAATCATGAATTCGCAGAAGCTTTATCCAGATCACTTGATAATCTTTTGAAGGAATATGAAGACAGAAACGATAATAGAACCATCCCCGCTTCAGCACCGATTCATACAATCAATCCGGAAGCGTAAAAAGTATGTCAAAAAAAAAATTAACAGATGAAGAAAAAGATGAATTTATTAGAAACGAAATAGGAGTTAGCCCAGACGTAAAAGGATACAGACTTTTGCTAAGGGCCCCTAAAACGCCAGAGAAACTAACTTCTGGATTGTATATCCCGATTGAAAGTCAAACCAGAAATGATGTCTTACAGACAATGGGTTTGGTTTTAAAGATTGGTCCGACTGCATTTAAGACACATCCTTCATTAAAAGCCTTAGAAGTTGAGGTTGGAGAATGGGTTGAATATGCTCGGTATGAGAGAGAAGAAAAAGTTTATAATGGTGTTTTGTGTTTCTATATAAATGATGAACGTATTTACTCATCTTACAGTGATGAAGATGCAAAAATACTTCTGAAGGGAGCCTTATAAATGGACCCAGATCAAAACAATAATGATGTCTTTACATCAACGTTTTCTATTCCAGATCACGACACTCCGATAGAACAAGAGGTGGCAGATAATGCCCCTCCTTCTTCTGTTGAAGAATCACATCAAGAACAAATTCCAAATCAAGAACAAACGCACTCAGTAGAGGCTTCTCAAAATAAAAGAGTTAATAAAAATCCTTTCAAGAAGAGAATCAGTCAACTTGTTCATGCTAGTCAGGAAAAAGATAATGTTATTTATCAACAACAATTACGTTTGCAACAGGCTGAAGAGTTATTAAGGCAAAGAGATCAAATTATTAATGAAACTCAAGAGTCAGCGATCTCAGCGAATTATAATACTCTTGTTGCTGATGAAAGAAGATTGATCCAAGAATTAAGAAATGCCAAAGAAATGGGTGATATTGATTCTGAGATTAAACTTCAGCAAGCTTTGATGGATACTAAAAAGTATCAAACAACATTAGAGATGCAGCAGTATCAGCATCAGAATCAGCCTGCACCGAATTATAATGATTCAGAAGATACCTATATTTATCCCATAACCCCAGATCCTGTTTATGAAGAGGAATACGACGAGCCTGAAATAGCGCCGTCTTATGCTTCTTTCTTAAATAGGAATCCTTGGGCGAATCCAAATGACCCTCATTTTTCAAAAGAAATTTTGGATGAAGCTAATGAAGTCGCTGAAGAATTAAACAAAAGATTAAAGTTTAACCAAAGCGCTGAAATGATTGGGACCGATTGGTATTACAAAACAATCGAAACTGCATTAGCAAATCAATATGGCATTAAACAAGAACCTCCAAAGCAGCAAAAACAGATGCAACAGAAACCAAGGCAACCTTTGATGCAAAGACAGCAAGCAGTTTATAGCAATGGTGTTGAAAGAAGAGGGTCCACAATGGCAGATCAATACATGAATCGTTATCCGCAAACAACTCATAATGCGGTTCCTTTAGATGAACGTACAATTAAAATGGCTCGTTCTTTGAAGATTCCAGACCCAAGGAATCCAGGGCATCCAATTTCTGAAGAGCAAACAATGTCTATTCTAGCGGAATCACAGAAGTATTTTAGAGATAATGGATATGATCTGGATAATATGACTGAAGGAAAAATATCATTTTCCATACCTAATTAACGATTTTATAGACATGACAATGAATACATATATACAAAATCACCTTTTTATAGACATGAAAGAAGGATAATAAAAATGGCAGGAAGACCTAAGAAAATTAGAACAGAAGATGTTGCGGATAAATTAGCAGCCTTTGAATCTGAAAATTCACATGAAAGCAAGCCAAAGAAAAAAGAAGAGAATATTAGTCTCGCACAAGAGTTTAAAATAGATGGAATGCATTTCAAGCGTCATCTTGATTTCCACTCACAAAATTCACATGCAAGTCATGGACATGCCCCTATATTCTCATTAAATGATTCGATGTTTAATTTACCAAAAGCATTGCGTGAGAAAAACTCAGATTATATCTGCGCTTTCATTCCAATTGAAGGAAGAGGCAATAATAATGATCCTTATGGTGGATTGGATGAAGCTGTTAATAAATATTGGTGGCCAATTGACAGATCAGAGGACCCAGAGCTTTCTCGTCGGTACTTTAATATCGCAGGAAGAAACCACGATGCAAATCTTATTAAGTACAAAGGCCAAGTTGCTATGAAGAGGTTGAAAACCATTCATGAGCAGGAAATGGAAATGTACAACAAGCTAAATCAAAAGAATGAAGAGCTAAAGAAGAATATGACCTTGTTTGATGATGGGTTTAAATCCCCAAGTCCTTCATTGGCTCCGAAAGAAAGACATACAGTTATCGTTTAATTCAAAAATACATATGTTTTTAGTGTAATATTATTGACATTGATTGTGTGTTTGTTAAAATAAATTGTCTTTGATAGTTAGATCTTTACAAATACACATAACACATTTCGATTTAAGGGGGTTTTTAGTAACTCTCTTAAATTTCTTGGTCTCTAAGGCCTCGTATATTTTCTGTTGTTAGTCAGATTAAAACTAACTCCTTGGTTAAGTAAGGAAGATTAATCAAGAAGCGCTCCTGTGGCGTTTATTTCCATAAAAACAATTTATTTATTTTTTTGTTAGACACGGAGATAAACATGTCATACGGAACCAATGCGTCTTCTGGCTTGAATGCTGTACGCACAATTACAAATGCTACCTGGAATGGTGGCACAACTCCTTATCTTATTAATTCTGGTTACAATCAAAACATTTGGAAAAATGATCCAGTGTTTATGGCGACAACAGCTGTCAATAGCTCAGGTACTGGCTATATAGCAAGTTCTTATGATCGAAATGGAAATAATTACAATAACTATTCCATCCTAGGTGTTTCTGCTGGCTGTGAGTATATTGTTCCTTCTGCCCTTGTCCCTGTTGATAACGCAAACCCTGGACGTCCAGTTTGGTTAGCAGGCACAGCAACAGTTGGTGGAGTTCCTGCCGTTATTAACCTTATTGTTGATCCCAATCTTATTTATGACTGCCAAACCACTGGTGATACCGGGGTTGGAGCGACTCAAAATAACGTTGGAAATTTTGCCACAATAGCTTTCTCAGCTTCTGGCGGACTTGTTCAAGGAAATTCTCAATTGGGGACATCCTCAGTGACAGTTAATTTGACTGGAATAACGCCAACAGCTGGTAACTTTCCTGTTTTTATTAATGGGCTTAGTAATTATCCAAACAATGTTTCCGGACAAATTTATAACAACGTAGAAGTAATTATTGCTCATCATTACTTCCGAACAATGACCTCAGTAGCGTAAGGGAGTTTCCATAAATGGCTCAGATTAATCGCAGTAATATACAATCTCTTCTCGTTCCAATAGCCCGCACAGTCTTTTGGAACTTTAATCGTTATCCTGATCTCTTTAAGGATGTATTCCAAATCTTTAAGAGTGATAGAGCAACAGAATATGACATAGAAATGCAAGGTTTGCAGATCGGCTCTCGTAAAGCTGACGGCGCGCCAATTACAATTGGCACCATGCAACAAGGTTATACCACGGCCTATAA
>Ga0315909_10002725_pt1 | contig 22292 bp, 28 predicted proteins | sample LakEriMetagenome_11_FD_203527 | JGI IMG/M metagenome (GOLD analysis project Ga0315909, IMG submission 203527) | Freshwater fungal communities from buoy surface, Lake Erie, Ohio, United States - Buoy 2 MA125 | ecosystem: Environmental > Aquatic > Freshwater > Lake | place: USA: Lake Erie, Ohio...
CCCAAGGTTAAGAATCAAACCAGGCACTCGCATAATTTGGTCGATTCTCTTTGAGCCATGGCAGCGCATCCTCATGCAGTTTTTGTGCATTCATGCCAATGGTGTTTGAGCCAATGTGGTGGACATAACTAGCACTCACATAATGGCCATAGCCTTTTTGGATTAAGTCCATACAATGCACATCGTCACTGTACCAATTCAGAGGAGGAAACTTTGCCTCCCCAAATGCATCACTTGATATCCATGCAAAGATTGGGCTGATCTCTTGGACCAGTTTGATGTGGGACTCAGAGGGGAATTTGTAGAAGTTGAGCCTTTCATTTGGCTCACTGATCCGCACATTTTGACAAGGTCTGGCCGCATCGCACCTTGCCGCCACCCACCCCGCTTTGTAGCTGTTCATGGTCCTGACAATGGCCACATCCTCCATCAGCACCTTCACGCTGGTGGGGGTCAGCACAATGTCGTCATTGGCCACAATGCAAGATGACCAATCTTTCATGGCCGCTTCAATGATCTCGTTATAGTCCTCGCCAAAGTTCCTTGGCTGGCCATAAATCTTCAGATCGGCTTGGAAATTCTCAATCACCGACTCTGGGCCGCGCAGATAGACCGGACACTCTGGCGCGTATTGCTTGATGGATTCCAGCAGCACCGCCAACCCGTGGCCCTTGACAGTGGCAATGACAATTGGACAAATCATTTTTTCGCCTTGTTTCTCGCACTGATCGCAGCTGCCTTGGCTTTGGCATCAGCCTTAGAGCTTGCGCCCCATGCCTTGAGTGATAGCAGCAGCCGTGTCGGCTCACCGCCCTTCATCTCAGGACCAGGCATATTGCCCATGCGTGCCAAGAATGATGCGCGTCTTGGGTTGTCGCCAGCCTTGACTGGCGCTTTCAAGTTCATCCCCTCGGCCTTTGCACTGGCCCGACCCTTGGCATTTAAGCCGCCAGACGGGCTTTTGCCCTCTTTACGCTGCCAAGCTGGGGTCTTCATTTCTTTTTCACTGGCTTGGCGGTTTTAGCCGCTGCTTTAAAGTCTGAAGCGCTTGGAGCGCCTTTTGCCCCAGGCTTTCGCATTTTCTCTTTGCTGCCAGCAGCAATTCTTTCGCGTTTTGCATGAATGTTTGCATACAAACCTTTCATTCCTCTTCTCCCTCTTCATAGTCTTCGGATTCTTCGCCTTCAGCCTCTTCGCCCGTATTGGGGCCACCGACCACCCATGCATCACAAGTGCGACTGGCTGCACACTTGAAATCAAAGATTTCGCAGTAACCCAGATCGGCCAACTTGATTGTTCCCCATGGGTCTGCTTCCATGCCAATGCCTTGGGCAATGCACTCTTTGATCTTGTCAGACACGTTGAATGCCGCGCAGTTACCGCATAGAGACTGCTTTGCGTCATCCATGCTCACATCCCACTGATCAGCCTTCTTTCGCCAAAAAGCCTCATTGGGCAGTTTGGGATTCTCAGGACCATAGCCCGCGCTGGTGATTGCCTTTGCGCGGTTTTTCAGGTTGAGGGTAATGTCTTGCGTTGGCATTGGGCAGTTCTCGCCACCCTCCATGTCCTCGCCTTCCTCTTTGTCCATGACCTGTTCCATGGTGCGTTTTAGAGTAGCCATTATTTTTTCGCCTTATTCTTTGCTGTGCGCTGACCGCGCATGGGCATCTTTGCCTCAGACATTGCAATGGCAATGGCCTGCTTGGGATTCTTGACCACTGGGCCACCCTTGCCACTGTGCAGTTTGCCAGAGCCAAACTCTTTCATTACTGAGCCGACCTTCTTTTGCGCTTTACTCATTGCCTTCATAGGTTTCCCCCATTGGTTTGTCAATACCCGAATTATGCAACCCGCGACAAGTTTCTGCGCAGGGGCTGGCTCCACTTGCTTGAGCCACTGCTGCCGTACATCCCCATGATTGCATCACTTGCAAAGGTCAGGACAAAGGCATCAGCCTTGTCTGGGCTTGGCAGGCCGCGTCTCTTGATCTCATCCTTCCCCTCAATGGCGATCTTGCCATTACTGGTGAATGAGTACCGCACTGTGGCCAGCTCGGCAATAAGCACATCATCCCGCGGCATCTTGCAGTCCCGAGCTTCGAGCCAGGCTCTGGCCCTGTACCAAAGCTCTGCCTTCAAGTTCCTGTAAGTCCCGCCCATGGCTGGGCTTTCACTCACGTTGATCCCTCTGGCCGGCAGGCCAAGCTCTCTGAGCCTGTCCACCACCCCAGCACCTAATCCAATCGAGTCCACCAGTATTTCCTTTGGCTGCTGACTCGGTGCAAGCGCCTGGTACTCGGCCACCACCGCGCCAGTCAGTTGCATCAGGTCCAGATTCTTCCAAGTCTTAATGCTCTCAGTCACCGCATTGCCTTGGCGCTTGCATAGCGCTGATCTGTCCGATCCAAATCTTGCCACATCCAAGCCCCAGATCATGGGCGCGTACTCGCTGGCGGCCACATCGCGGTTCAATGCACTCTCCAGCAAGTCCATGGCAATGACAGTGTCGTCATCTCCCTTTGGAAACTCACCGACCACCCTGATCCGGTAGACGTTACTCTCCTCACCATAGCGCATGGCCATCTCTTTGACGTACTCATCGCTCACCCTTGGCGAGTCAGTGCAGGCCACTTGGAATGTGGTCCACTCATCTGCTAATCGCGTGTGGGTGTCGTAGAAAAACCCACTGGACCTCACCGGATTCCCCAGTAACAGCGTCACCGCGTTATGGCCAGACATCGAGCCAGCCGCGGCCTCGAACACTTGCTCTGGCACACCAGAAGCCTCATCGGCCACCAGCATCACATTCTCTGAGTGAATCCCCTGCAAAGCCTCTGGCTGCTCTGCTCGACTTGTCCTGGCACTGATAAACATCTCAGTCGGTGCGGCATTGAACTCAATCCTCTCTTGCTTGACAGTCAAGAGTCCCTGCAAAGGCAAAGGCATCGCATTGATCCAGCGCTTCAGCTCTGCAAACATCGCGTCATAAAGCTGAGAGCTTGTCGGTGCAGTCACCACCACCTTGACTGGCGATCTGGTCATAAAGTACCAGAGCATGGCCCAGCTGCTTGCAGTGGATTTGCCCACCCCGTGGCCACTTCTGACACTTATCTTCCTATCCCCACGGGCTATTGCCCCAAGAAACTTCACTTGCCATGGGTCAGGGTCTACCCCTAAAACCTCTTGCACAAACAACACCGGATCAGGCTGATACCGGTCCACCCACTGAGCAAAAACATTTTCTTTCATGGGTGGATGGTCTCATAAATCTTCCACGCACTAGGACTCATCGCCCACTTGTGCGCTTGAAGCTCATCAGTCCTGACCAGTATCAGCAAGTGATACGTCATCGCCAAATCAAACCGATCCTCCTCAATGGCCTCCATCATCCGAATCTTCAAATCCAGCAACATCACCGACAAGTGCAGCGCCGTCAATAAATCAGTCATGTCATCCTCGCTTGCTTTAAGTTCTGACTCGTCACCCGATTGGTCCAGCACGATGCACACAACCACCTCGTTGCACTCATCTCCACCCCACCCTCTGGCGGCTTCATCACAGCGCATTTATTACAAAGCTGCAATTTGTGGCCATGGCAGTTGCCGTTCAGTCTCACATGATTGTTTACAAAATTACTCTTCATTTTCTTGCCGGACAAGTTCTGCCCTGATTGCAGTTCCCATGACATGGTGGACACTTCCTGTCAATGAACTCCACATCATTGACCCATGTCCTCAAAACCAGCCCACAGGCCGGACCAGTGTCTGGTGTTTCTGGTGTCTCTTCCGGTTTCATTGAATACCTATAAACCAACCAAGCAATCAACAAAACATTGAATATCAGTATTAAATAAATAATAATCACTGTATTTTTTGAATTTGATTATGTGGGTGCGTTAACCACCTATCACCCAATATTCTCAATGCCTTAATATACTGCCTCTGATTATGTCTATTCGTGCTACGCGGCACATAATCAACATTAAATAATTGCCTGACTTTAGTTAATAACGTGATATTCATATTATCCCCACGATCTGGTTAATGTCCACCCAAGTGTGCCAAACAATTGTGCCATCCAAGCTCATCAGCTTGCAGAAGATTTTTTTGTCTTTGGACTCATCAGTGTCCAACACAATCCACTCCTGGTCATTGATCACCACTGTCGCCTGCTTCGTTTTCATAGGTTTGCTCCGTTGTTTGTGGAGTAGAGATTGTCGGTGCTTTTTGCGCTTTATGTCAACTAGGTCAAAATTTTTTTAAAAAATTTTTTTTGTAGGTGTTTAGTGCCGCCACTGCCGCCCCCGCCAAGCCGGCCATGGGGGGGGTCGCGGCCACCGACCGCCAGCCGGCCACCGCCGACTTGTCCCCAGATTTTGGCCAACCTTATCCACAGATTCCTGTGCATAACTGTCGATGTAATACTTTGATGCACTTAATTCTGTGGATAACGACTTATCCACTTAACATAATGGTCGTTGTATAAAGTGACTGAATGCTTCGGTATTCATTTACTCAGAATCGTCTACCGATACGATGCTGCGCTTGCGCAGGGCATCGAGCGCCATGCTTCCCAGGTCGATGTTGACCAGGGGTTGCTGCTTGTCACCATACTCGTCTGGCGCTTGCTTAGAGGCCAGCCAGCGCCTTGTGTCCACTCTCAGCTTGGCCACCTGTGCCTCTTGAGGCGTGGCCGTGTCTGCAATTTCGAGGGTCTGCTCTGCTAAACTTCTGCCACCTCGCGTGCGTGCGCGTGCGAGGAGTTCTCCCCGCTTGGCATCTTTTTCGATCCATTTGTAGAAACCACCGATGCTGATGTCCAGAGACTTAATCACTGAATCGGTTGTTTTCCCTTGTGAAATATGGTCAAAGAGCATGGCTTCACCACCAAATGCGTGAATTTTCTTATTGATTCCTGACATCTCTTTGCGATCAATTGCAGCCTGGTCACGCAGTGTGAGCTGGCGCTCTGCAATGTTGTCAGCCAGTTCACTCAATGTCTTTGCACTCTTCTTTGGTTTTGCCATTCAGATACTCCTCGATTGTTTTGATTGCTTCGGCTGCTGATCTGGCGATCACTGACCGATACCCTTTTGCATTTAACTGCAAACCCACAGCGCTTTGTTTGGCTGAGACCACACCGGCCTTGGTCTTCATTTCCACAAATAGCGCATGAAACCCGTTTTTAGGCTCTAGAACGCAAAGATCAGGCATCCCTGCCAATACCCCTTCAGAATGCAATCTGACGCGCTCTGAGGCCGTTCTATCGCCACCATTGGGTATTGCCGCGATGATGATGTCCGGATAGAAAGCGCGAAAGTGTTGCACCACCTTGACCTGGTCAATGTGTTCAATGCTTTTTCTTTTGCGTTTTAAGTCAACCACCAATCAGATTCTACAACCGAGGGTTTGGTCTGAAACATGTGGCATCGGTGTTTGACATCGCTTGGGAATGCGGCCAGTCCTGTTTGGCCGCATTGATGTTCGGACCATGTGACTGTTGCCCATCCATTACGAATCTTTGCCTGGTCAAACATCCACTGCAATGGTTTTGAGTTGACCTTTCGATGACGTTCCATCTGCTCTGCTGGCATGGACTGGCGCTGCTCCACATTTACCGCATTACTGCACTGATGGCAGAAAACGCGCTCATCTTCCACAAACTTCTCTAATTGTGGATAACTTGTGGATAACTGTTCAACTTGTTGGACCATTGCTTTTCTCCAAAAACATCAAAAAGTAATCCGGTATGACCAAAGGAAATCTACCGCATTACCGCATTACTTTCGTACCATCCAAAAACACCGAGACTGGCCTGTGGATAAATGGGTCTAAAGACCCCATTTAATCCACAAGACCCAGCCATTGTCTAATCCGGTATACCGCATTACTACCGCATTACTACCGCATTACCGCATTACTTTAATTGCACCCACCCAAAGCCCTCATGGTCCTGTGCAAAGCGCTGGAATATGGCAGCGCCAACTGCCCGTCTTGAGTAGCTTTGGTTGGCTTGTGGCACTGCTTGATAAATCGCTGGCCACTCCAGCTGGTGCATCCCTTGGAGTTCTTTGGGGACAATTGGGCGACCTGGCCCTTTGCGCATAATGACCTGACCATGCTGGTTAATGATGGACTGGACATGGTTGCAGGCTTGGTCACAAATGTCTTGGACTTGCTGTTGTTTCTTATCGCTTTGGCGTTCAGCAGCTGCCTGCCTTCGGTCTTCTTCCGATGACATGGCTGGAACGACCAATAAGACCATCTGCTCTTGGATATCCCCATCTTCATCCAGCACTGTGTCGGCAAAGATATCTGACTGAAACTTGATTTCTCTGAAGTTGGGCTGGTAACGGGTCTTGACCAGGCGCATATAACGGGTCTTGGTCTCGTCTTCAAACAAAACACCCGTGAGGGTTGCATCACCAGTAAATGCGCTTGCTCCACGGGCTGTGGCATCTGAGTCGGCCTTGCTGATGGTCTTATTGGTGTGTGTGATGATGCAGACTGGCGTGTCCAGTTGGATGTAGATGGTCTGCTTTAAGGCGGCAATATATGCACCCACCTCGCTATTATCATTCTCATTATCAATATCCATTGTGGCATTGGCCGTGTCCAAAACTAATAATGGCCTGACATTATCAATCGTGTGATTTATTACATTATGCGCAAGCATGAGTAAATCCTTCACATTAGATCGCTTGGCATCGATGATGACAAACCATTGGGATAATGCAGAAGCACTAATCCCATAATGGCGCGCATATCCAGTCAGAGTTCTTTCGACTTGGTCCGAGTCTTCAGTCACGATGATTGTTTTGCGCTTTTTGGTGGCAGTAAGTTCGCAGTCCTTGGCCTGTAAGCCTGCCATGACCATGCACAGACTGATGACCGCGGTGGTCTTGCCAATGCCAGGCTGACCGGCCAGCACCATAAAGCTGTGCGCCCAGAAGCCTTTGACCATGTAGCGGATGGGTTTGATCTGGCCAATGGATAGATGGCGCTCTGGCCAGCCTTGTGGGACATCGGTGGCCACTGGCGCTTGGGCAATCACCGCTGCAAAGTCTTCCACCGCTGACTTGCGCTCGGTCTGCTTGGTTGGAGTTTCCCACCCGCAATCCTTGGCGTGTTTGTAGAGTGTGCCAAGCCCCACACCTTTGCCCTGGTGAAAGCTCTTCCAGTGGGTCTCAATGTCTTTAGTGCCTTGGTACTTCTGGCCAGCCATGGACCATGTCATCCATGGGCCAAGACCGGCTTCTCCAAATTCGGTGTGCAGCGCTTGGCCCAGCTCTATCCACTGGTCATAGTCGCAGTCTGGGGAAATATGGTGCAAAGCCTTGACGGCACGATCAAGATCGCTGTCTTCAAGCCTTGAGCCTAATTGCGTGAAGTCAAATGATTGGCTTGGTGGTGCAGGCTTTGGCTCTTGCAGCTGGTGCTGCTCGATGATGCCCCAGTCCATTAAAAGTTCATGCAAATTGACGGCCTCTTGGAATTCACCGACCACCGCATTGCCAGAAAGTAGCACTGACTTGCCGGCACTGTTTGGTAGGCCAAATACCTCAAGCTCTTGGCCACCGCCCAGCTTGTACTTGGGCAGCACTTGGTCAGATTCTTTGGGTGGTTGGACCCATAAGAAAACATGGCGCCCACGGCCTGAGACAGAAACCTCGGTCAGCATCTGCTTTTGTTTCACATATTTGGCCATGCGCTGGATGGCCACATTGGTTGGGCCACTAGCGTGCTTCATGTCCACATCGAGGCAAACCAGATAGTTACCTGATGCGCTGATGATGGGGCGCTGCTGGACTAGGCCAAGGTACTGGCCATGTGGGGCTTGCTCCATGGTCCAGACGTCTTCAGCGTTGTAGAGATCACTTGGGTCTGTATCCCGTGCCACACCTTGGCCAGATCGCTTGTAGGGGATTTTTTTAGAGCCTTGCAGGGCAAAGGTACAGAACACCGCATCGGGGGCCACAGCGCCTATTTTGCAGGCAACAGACTGGGACTGCTGAAATGTGTCGTTTTGGGGTGTTTCAGTTATGATTGGCACTGAAATTCCTTTAGTTGGGGGTTTCATTTGTTAGTTGCCATGAGAGTTGACCTTTAGCCTGGTAGCGTTTACGCGCTATCAGGCTTTTCTTTTGGCAGGGATGTGAATTCTATTCCTTGGACCTTACTCGGATAGCGGTGGCACAACCCTCAAAGTTCAAGCCCTCCTGAAGTCGGCCTTCACAGACCTTTGCACACGCCTCACGCTCATGCTGGGCCACCAGCTTGGCAAATGTTTCCAAAAACTTAGGCGTTGCATCAAAGCCACCCGCCTGCCTAGTTATCTCAATGATTTCATCTTGTGTCATTCTTTGCTCCTTACCAATGAAGACGCAGCCACCTTCTCACCAACTAGGTCTTCGGACACCTCGACACCAAGTTTTAAGACGGCACTGGGGCTTTTGAGTTCCCAAGCAATGAGCAAGTCTTTGAATGCTTCTTGGACCAGCGCCTCGTCTTTCCAAAATTTTGTCTTACGGCCAATGCGCATGGTCCAGCCTTGGATTGACTTGCCACTGGCCAACTGCTCTTTGGCAGCAGCCTGCACTGCATCGGCCCATGCGGCCACTAGGACCGCGTCATCGAGCATCTCAGGGGTGACAGTCGTGTCAGGCATGAAATCGCTTCTAGCGGCTTCCTGAACCTTCTCACGCATGGATGGGCAAATGGTCTTGGCCTTGCAATACCGGCAGGCATCGGGAGAGGGGTTTGTAGGTGCATCGCCTGAGAGCGCCAGCTCGGCTGCCGACTGCAAGCGCCTGCCGTGAAGCTCCAGACGCAGGCCAGACACTGTCCACTTGCTGTGGCCAACCCGAGGCTGGTAGATGTGCATGGTGCATTCAATGGTGCTTGGCGCTTTGAGCTGTCGCATCGCACCAAGGGCATAGGTCAGCAGCTGCTTGTTGTCCTCGGCCTCTACGGCCACCCTGCCCGTTTTTAAATCAATTATGTGCAAATGATTCCCATCAACAAGGACTGCATCAGCAGTGCCACCAAGCGCTGGGTGCAAAGACTTTAAGCCTTCATCCAAGTTGACCTCGATGAGCTTCTTTCTGGGGTTTTCCACCAGCGTGTTGACAAAGTTGGCATACCCTTGGGCCATAGATAGATGGTCCGGATCAGTGCCGGCTGGGACTTCTTTGCCAGACAGAATGATCTCTGACAGCTCATGGATGGCAGTGCCAATAGCAGCCGCTTCGCCTGCTGGCTCATAGGGCATGAGGGATTCAAGCCTGTAGCTGCCTGGGCATTGCATGAATCGGTCTGTGCGTGATGCTGAGAGTCGAGCGTGTTTTCTGGTTTCGTGTTGCATGGTTTTTTCTCCTGGTTAAATGATTTGATTGACGATGTTCAATTTTTTAAGCACCTTGGCCAAGACTGTATGGTCCAAGCTGGCCTTGATGGTCAGAATGTAGATCATGGGTGGGATGCCTGATTTGTTAATGTTCTCGACCCTGCTGCTGGCCTGCTCCAGTGCTGATGTGGACCAAGTGCATTCGACAAAGACAATGGTGTCGGCAGCACTTAGGTCCACACCTTCGGACATGGCAGCGATATTCCCGATGATGAGCTTGGTCTGGCCAGACTGGAAATCTGCAATGGCCTTGTCGCGCTTGGCCCGTGCGGTATCACCCACCACGATCACGGGCTTATGGGTTTTGAGTTCATCTTGCAGGGCTTGGACCACATCCTTATGGTGCGCAAAGACCACCACCGGCTCATTGGATTGGAGCAAGTCATCGATGAATTCACTGGCGGCCTTGACCTTGCGCATGCCAGCCTCGCGCATGATCTCGGCCAGACCCTCAAAGGCCAGCAAGGCATTGGGGTTTGCCATCAAGGCATCGGCATCAAAGGCTTGCTCGCGTTTGTCGTTTGGTAGGTCAAACGTGATCAGGCTGACTTGCGGCTCTTTGTAGTCTTTGAAGATGTTTTCTTTTTTGCGTCTCAGGACATGGGGCTTCATCAGTTCTTTGAGTTCGACCAGGTTAGATGCCCCACTGGTATCCAAGCCCCATGGCGCTGACCACATCTTTGCGTATCTGGCCGCAAAGTCAAACCAGCCGCCCCGATAAATGCCAAGGCCGTGCAAGATGGGCCACAGCTCAATGGGCCTGTTTGGGATGGGCGTGCCACTGAGGGCATACACATGGTCCACTTTCTTCATGGCCAGCATTGCAGCCTTGGTCCTTTGCGCTTTTGGATTCTTAATTCTGTGGCACTCATCCAAAACTAGGGTGTTATATCTGTCCACATTCGTAATGCCGTATTGCAAAACATCGTAGTTGATGATGGTGATATCGGCACTGTTTACCTCTGAAGCCTCGCGTTTTCCATTGACCACATTGACTGAGACGTTTGGCGCCAGCCTAGCAAAGGCAGACTCCCAGACTGTCTTGGCAATAGCAGGGCAGACGATGAGGGCTGGTAGGTTTTCAAGTGCAGCAGCTGCTGTGGGTAGCGTCTTACCAACCCGTGGCTGGTCGGCCAGTATGGCCCTGCGCTTGGACAGCAAGAAGAGCTTGGCCTCTTGCTGATGGGGGAATAGTTGCATTTCGTTTTCCTCGTTTTAACTTGTCAGCATCATATCTGATTTGTGCTAAAGTGCAATTTCTGCAATCGCAGAAAACGATTAAATCGTTAAAACGTGTAAACCTTAAAAGGAAAAAACCATGACCAGAGTTGTAACCGGTAAAGTTCGCTTCTCTTATTTCTCAGCATTAACTGCTCGCAAGAATGAGATGAACGGCAAAGAAGAGTTCAGCACACAAGTGCTTGTCCCCAAGACAGATACCGAGACTGTCAATCAATTAAAAGCGGCAGCCAAGGCCGCATTGACCGCCAAGTTCGGGGACAAGATTCCCAAGACAGTGCGCAATCCCTTGCGTGATGGCGACACTGAAGTCAAATCTGATGGATCACCACTAGGGGCTGAATATGCAGGCCATTACTTTTTCAACACCAAAAGCACCAATAAGCCTGGCGCAGTGGATGCCCATGGCCATGACATTCTTGGATCACAAGATATTGTCTCTGGCGACTATGGCCGTGTTTCTTTGAATGCCTATGCCTATGACCAGGCAGGCAACAAGGGTGTGTCGTATGGCCTCAACAACATCATGCTTTTGTCTAAGGGTGACTCGCTGGGTGGTGCAAAGCCATCAGCGGCCAGTGACTTTGGCGTGGTGGCCGGTAAGAGCGCGCCATCTGCTGCCGAGTCAGTCGATAGCGACTGGTGATCTGTCGATCAGTTTCTCAAGCGCCAAGTGCAATTGATTGACTGATGTCCAGAGTGGCTCAACAGTCCCAGACAGCCACCGGCTCACCTGGGACTGTTGGATGCCAGCCTCATTGCATACGGCAGACATGGTGATCTTGTGAGCCTTGGCCTTTGCCTTGATATCGTGAATTGATTGCATTAGCGCATTCTAATTGCGCTTTATGTATAAAAACAACACATAAAAAATAATTCTTTACAGATAGTTTATTTCTGTCATCATTCGTTTGTCCATATCACTTAAACGAAAGAAACGAAATGAAAAACACAACTTTTACCGCCTCAGTAGCTTCTGATCTCTTTAACGCTGGCTATTCTTGTGATGGTCATCCATTCATTGCAGAGCAGTTTTATGTGGTCATCGAGAATGACGCTGGTAAGCGTTTTCGTCATCAAGCCATTTTTAATGGCACTCAGCAAGTTATTTGTGAAGAGACTGGTGACGCTTATTTTCCAGATTTACGCGCAGAGGCTTCAGCCAAAGCAGATCGTTTAGCCGCCCGTGTTAATGCAGCGCTTGAAGCTGGCAAGTTTATTTCTCCTACATTTTGGGATGAGATCGATCCAGCTTATGGCTCTGATGAGTATGCAGATCAAGGCACAGAAGCCAAGCGCTTATTTGCCGAGAAAGCCGCAGCCTAATTAAACCCACGGGGCTTCGGCCCCATTAACGAAAGAAACCAATGAAACCGCAAACCGAAACCCTCTTGGATTATTTAACCGCCTTGGCCATTGGCGTTGGCATGGCTGCACTCTTGGTGGCATGGTGGTCGTCATGAACAAAAAAGACATCATCCTCATGGCCCAAAAGGCACAGTTTTTTGTCAAAGACAATGAAGCCTACAGCCCATCAAATCAAGAAGACTTTGAGTTGACTGAATGCCTTGAGCGCTTTGCCGGCCTTGTTGCTGCTGCCGAGCGTGAGGAGTGTGCAAATTTATGTAAAGAAATGTATTTGTCAGGTGACATGGATACTGGTTTGGCAGAGGAAGCCATCCGAGCAAGGGGACAAACATGAACTACGGCCCAACACCCAATTGCCCCAAAGACTTGTTCCAGTTCGCCTGCTCAGTAGAAGATGTCGATCTGGTCTGCTTCCTCGAATACAGCCCAGAAGAGAAAGGCTCGACAGATTACATTGCCTTGCCTTATGAGCCTGACTATGATGAGTGCATGACCCTCAACAACGCATATATCGCTGGCACTGATGTGGACATTGCCCACATGATCTTGCAGTCCATGGTGGACCACATTGAAGTGTCTGCGCTGGAAAAATACAAGGATAGTGATCTGTGAAAGTTCTTATCGCCTGCGAATACTCTGGTCGCGTTAGAGATGAATTTCTCAAACTTGGCCATGAGGCAATGAGTTGTGATTTGCTTCCAACTGACGCAGCTGGTCCACACTATCAGGGTGATGTGCGTGATGTCTTGGACTATCCTTGGGACATGATGATTGCCCACCCACCATGCACTGATCTGGCCGTTTCTGGCGCTGCATGGTTTGCCAAGAAAAAAATGGCCGGACAGCAGCAGGCCAGCGCATCATTTTTTATGATGCTGGCCAAGGCTGACATTCCACAGATCGTGATTGAAAACCCAGTTTGCGTGATGTCATCTTTGTGGCGTAAACCTGATCAGACAATCCAGCCTTGGATGTTTGGCCATACAGAGCAAAAAGCCACTTGCCTGTGGCTAAAGAACACCCCCCCCCTAGCACCAACAAATATTGTGAAAGATGAAATGATGCTTTTGCCCAGGAACCAAAGAGAGCGCCTGCACTATTTGCCGCCAAGTGCTGACCGCTGGAAACTGCGCAGTGAGACCTATCTTGGCATCGCGCAGGCCATGGCCAGTCAGTGGGGCAAGCAATGAACCAAGACCTCCCACCGGCCATCGATGCCTGTCTCGACCTGGTCAAAGACTTACTCCACCCAGAAGTTTATGGCCATGCAATCCCTGATGAAGTCAAAGCCCGTGCATTCGTGGTCAAAACAATGCTGGAGCGCTTGAAAGCCCGAATGGAGACCAGCACATGGCCAGAGGCTTAAAGCCCCGTGTAGAGCCTGCCATTGAGGCAGCACTACAAAAGAAAGGCAATCTGTCTGATGTGGACTTGGCCAAGCTGTGCTTTTGTGCCAGGAGAAGTGCAGCGCGAATCCTGTTTGACTTGCACCGCCATGGTCTGGTCCACATCTCAGGACACACCAAGGTCCATGCCAATGGCCAGTGGCGGCCTCTGTGGTCTTGGGGGGATGGGGTTGATGCCATAGCGCCTGGGCCAGTGCCAGGCTCTGAGCGCATCAAAAAATACCGCGACAAGATGAGTGCAGACGACAAAGACTTTGACGCTGCCAGACGTAGACAGAAAAGACGGGTCGTCAAAAGAGACCCTCTTGTTGCTGCGTTTTTTGGGGGTTGATATGGAAATTGAAATACTTAAAAGATTGCTTGAGCAAGCTCAAATCATTGAAGCGGAAACCGGACAAGCTCCAACAGCTGTTGAAGCTCTATCCTGGGCCATTGATGAAATCACTCACCAAAGAATGACTCATAAGCCAGCAGACCGCCACCACTTGCAGCAGCCAGAGCAGCTGCCAGTTTAGGGTCTACAAATCCGGCATGGGCTTGGCCGCGAATGATCATGTCCCGTGCAGTCTCTGGGGTTACATTCATTCGCTTGGCAGCCTTGTCAATTTGCTGAGACAGCAATTCCAACTTAGACGCTCCAATTGGTGATGTCACACCAGTTGCACCAGAGCCAGCACCCCATACAATAGCTTGCGCAGGCACTGCCTCAAGATTCATTGGGCCGGCCACTTCATTCTTCCACCATGGCCCAAGCGCTGTCATCTCTGGAACGCTGGCGCTTGCATTTGGTACTGATGGCACGCCTTTTTTAGTTGTAGCGCCACGCACATCAGGCAGGCCCACTAAGCGTGACCAGTGCGCGTCACCCACCGGCCACTGGGTTTGGAATCCGGTTTGTGGCACACCAGACGCATGGATATAGCTTGGCACTTTGGCTGATCCCATATCAAGAGCGCCAGACTCCACATACTTTGACATTGGTCCACTGTGCGCAGTGCTGTGATACGGGTGGCCAATGATGGCACGCATATCTTGGGGGAAATCCTTACCCCTTCTAAATTCAGCCAAACCACCAAACTTTTGGAAATCAGCAAATCGACCTTGGTTGGCCAACCAGTTGGCAGCAGTTCCTCGATTGAATTCAGTCAAAACCTCACTGCCTGGTGAGGCCATGCCAGTCAATGCGTTGAATTTGTTGTATTCAGCAATTGCTTGTTGTGGACCATAGATTTGTTCAAAGCGTTTAAATAGGGGGTCCATGGTGTACCAAGCACCCATGCCCTTGTACAGTTCTGGATATTGCTCTGCTTCGCCAATGATGTTTTGCAGGCGCTGAGTGTTGCGTGGGTTTGTGACTTCGCCAGCATGAGCTGCACCCTTCGCACTTGCAGCCGCTTTAAATGGCCTGTTTGTGATGTTGCCTTGGCGCTGGCCTTGTTGTGACATTTGCCAAAGATCATCTCTGGTCACACCAAAAAGCTGCTTCATTATTGGGTCTTCTGGGGCTACCCGTTTTGCAGCTTCAGCAACAAGCTCTTTGGGATTTTTATAAATCTCAGGGTAAGCCAGGCGCTGTGGTCGCATGACAGTTGCGTCTTTTTTGGTGATGCCTTTAGTCATGCCAACTGGCGCAAATGCCATTGGACCAGCCATGGCCATCTCTGTCAGTTCAGACAAAGCCTTCTTGTTTGTGACTTTGGCTATATTTTTGGGGTCGCCAAATGCTTTGTCATATAGGTCTTGAAACTTTTTGTCTTTCTCTTCAATACTCAGCAGACCTTGCTGGATTGCTCTGCCCGTACCCTGCAATTGCTGAGTGCGTCTGGGGTCTTGCATCCAGCCCAAAACATCATCAAGTAAGCCAGCCATGTTTACTCCTTATTGGCCGTAGATAGGTCTTGGCGCTGTTGCACCAATGTAGCTTGCACCATAAGGCACAGTCTTTTCAAGCATTCTCGCACCAGCCGCCACGGCCTGCTGCAATCTGGCCATGCCGCTTTCATCACGCAATGCTTTGCGCACAATCTCTGGGTCTTCTGAGATCAGAATCTGGGCCACTCGCTGGCGGTCCTGTTCCGACATCCCCTTGTTTGCATCACCCAGCATTTTGCTAACCACTCGGAATGCAGCCATGGGGCTTCCACTGGCCGCGCTGGCCAGATCGTCAGCAGTAAGTGTTGAGCCAGTACGCGCTGCCTGCATTACCGATGACGCTGTATCCGACCCGCCAAGAACCCTATTTTTAGCAGCCTGCGACTGGGCAGCTGTGCCAATGCGGGTCAAGATGCCATCAAGCTCGTCACCAGGATAAATGGTGCGCAAGATAGCGCCTTGTTTGGTATCAGGACTGGCCAGCACACCCATCATTGACTTGGCGCGACCTGACCCCATCTGATTGCGAATGGCATCCATAGCGCCAGCCCTAAACGCATTGACTGCGCCAGGGTTGCTGGCCATGTCTTCCATCATTATTTGGACTTCGTCTGCGCTCTTGCCAAAGATGGTGCGGCCTTCTTTGAATGCATCCCTGGCGCTTCTAAGCTGTGAGGCTTCAGCACGGGTTGCAGCCAGTCTTGGTGATGATGAGTCAATGGCATCTCTCAAAGCGTTTTCAACGGGTTTAAGCGCTGCTCCAACACCACCCTTGCCACTTGTAAAGGCAGAGTCAATTGAAGTCTGGATGCCTCGTCTGACAACTTCAGCATCCTCCAATGTTGGCGCTTTGGCAAACACAATGTTGCCATCTTTGTCAAAAGAGAAAAATGGTTTCTTACCTGTCTGGGCTGTGTAGATCGCGTTGATGTCGGCAATGGCCGTTGGTGATCTTTGTAGTGCGTCTTTAAGACTTACCAATAAATCTTGGCCAATGATGCCGCCACTGCCATAAGCGTCTTTGTAGGCTTGGTTTTCCAATGTCTTTGCTTCGTCATTGGTTGATCGGTAGAAACGCAAAACATTTTCATTCTGTGGGCGTGGTCCAACAAAGTTGGGATTGAGACCGCTGACCAGCTTCTGCTGCATATCTGTCAATGCTTCTTTGCGCAGTGTGTCTGGGCGTGTAGATAAAGCGCCTTGAATTGTTGTCGATGCCTTGCCGCCTTGGGTGTACAGGCCACGCACAGCTTGCAGTAATGTTTGGTTTTCAGCCAAGATTTCGCCATTGGCAATGCGTTGCACAATCTCATCTGTGGTGAGACCTGTCTCGCCTGCAAGACGCTGAATCTCAGCCTCTGCTGCCCTGCCACCGCGACCACCGGTCATGCGTCTGGCAGCATCGAGCGCCATGTCTGTGAGCTTGCCAACACCCATGAAGCCAGCCTGCACCACTGGGGCAATGGATGCGCCCATTATGGTTGAGCCTGGCACTCTGGCCGCACGGGCTGCAAAGTCGCCTTCACCAGTCATAAAGCCTGTGATGCCGCCTTGAAGACCGCCAAGCGCTGAAGTGCCTGCCAGTGCCTTAACCAATGGTGCGACACTGGCCGCCATGCGTGGACCAGTCAATGGCGCAGCTGTGCCACCAGTGGCCGCAGTCAATGCAGCCGCTGATCCAACACCGCCCAATGCCTCATAGCCTAATGCTTCATAAGGTGACTGGGCCTGATAAGCCTTCATCTTGCCTTGAATTTCAGAAAGCACTTTGCCGTAGTCTTCGCCAGTGACTGATGCGCGCAGACGCGCTTCCATCTCATCAGCAGAGCCAAGGGTCACGCCCTGCGCAATAGAGCGCAGGCGTTGGGTTGGCGCTTGTGGCAGTGGTTGGGACAATGCTGGCGCTGGTGCTTGGCGATCAATGTCCAGACTCTGCGACAAAATGCCTTGGAGAATTTGAAGTTTTTCATTAGACAAGCCAGAGACATCTCCAGCCTTAATCTTGAGTAGCTCTTCGTTTGTGAAGCCTTCTAGTCCGGTGCTCATTGCTGACCTCCAGAAGAATTCAATTGCAATTGTCTGTTAATAGCATCTAGCAATGGATTTCCACCACCACCACTTGGTCCACGACGCATCAATGAGGGGATAGTGGCTGGAACGCCAAGGGCTGTATTAAGGTTTTTAAAGCCATAAGCATTACCAAATTGCTCATACTCACTGCGCTTTTGGTTGTATGCCTGACCAGCGGCTGCATACAGTTCATTGGACAAAGCCTTGAAATCTTCACGTTGAGTCGGTGTGAGCTTCTGGCCGGTCATCATGTTGTTGAAATAGTTGTTCAGTCGGTCCATGCGGCCAGCAGCGGCCATGGCAATGCCAAGCTCAGTCTCACGCACCACAGAGCCTGGGTCTAGCAATTTCATAACCTTGGTTGCACCAGCCACATCACCAATTGGTGTGCCTTGGCTTAAAGATGAAACCACCTGGCCAAAAGAAGACTTCATGTCGCTGAAGTCTTTGTAAATTGGCTCTTGCTTAAATGCACTGGCCAGCTTCATTTCATTCTCAAAGCCTTTTTGGCCACCAGTCATATCAATCACTGGTTTCACATCCACACGGGTGGCAATCTGCTGACGATACTTGCCGACATCTTCTATACCTGGTTGGCCAGTTCCAGCCAATGGCCGGCCACTGATGTACTCAACGGCACGAATGTCAGGTGACTGTGGCTCGTATGGCATAGCACCTTGGGCAATGCGTGGTTGGCCTTGCTTGTTGTACTGGACCATGACAGTCTTGCCATTCATCACCACGGGCGTTGGAGCGCCATATTCAGCTTGTGATTGTGCAATCTTCAATACTTCTGGCAAACCTTCTTTGCGTGGCATTCCACCAATTAAGGCGCGTTGTGTTGGATTAAGGAATGCCAATGGGTCTGTGGAAGTTGCCACTGGTGTCGGCATTTGTGCGGCTAATTCAGCACGGGCGACTTTTGGACCAACTGGGCCGGCAACAGATACAGGCGCAGCCAAGGCCGCTTGCTCTGGAGTCAATGCAGTTGTTGGCTGAGTTTTGCCACCAATTAAATTTTTCCAAGACTCATTGCCAGCAGCTTCTGTTTGCATTTCTTTGAGTTTTGCACCCAAAAGCAAATTTTGAAAAGCACCAGAAGTGCCTTTCTCATAAGCACTTTGGCCAGCTTGCAGGGCAGAGCCAAGTGCTTGGCCCAGACCAATACGCTGGGGGCTTCGGCCACTGGCTTGAAGCAATGCGGCAGCAGCAGCCATTGTTGACTGCAAACCCAATTGCTCTTTTTGTTTGGTGGTCAATAACTTTTCAAGTTCACTATCACCACCACCGCCAAACAAATTGCCCAGTAGCCCATCAAAATTTAATTCAGCCATTTTTTACCCCTTAACCAATTAGGCCAAGAATGCCACCACCAATTGCTCCCAATGCCGTGCCAACACCTGGCACAACACTGCCTAGTTTTGCACCAGCCAATGCACCACCTAAAGCGCCAGACGCTGGGTTTGAATACTGGGGCGTTGTGGCCACCATCCCAAGATTGGCAGGCTGCGCACCCAGTGAAGACTGGACCACACCAAGGCGCTGGAGGCCAATGTTGCGGATTGCATCCATTTGTTGCTGGTCCAATGCCTGACGCGCACCACCAGCGCCCATGACCGCTTGAGCGCCACCAAGACGCAATGCTTGTTGCTGTGCAGCCAAATTACCGAGCTGGCTTGCACCGCCTAGCCTCAATTGCGCACCTTGCAAGCCAGCTTGCTGATTGGCAATGTCGGCTGCTGATCTGCGTGCAATGTCTTGACCCTGCAAAGCCACTGCCTGGTTAAATGCCTGCTCGTTTAATGTTGCCCCAAGATTTGCAGCCTGCTTGGCAAACCCTTGGTTAGTCAAGCTCTCGGCCACACCTTGGCGTGATCCACCAAATGCACGGGCTTGTGTGGCACGTTCACCAGTCTGCTGGATGGCAGCGCGTCTTGCTGATTCCAAGTCAGCCAATGCGTTGGTGCGCACTTGCTCTGTAAATGGATTCATGTAAGAGCCAATAGTGCCTGCACCTTGGCCAAGACCTAGATTAGTCTGCTGCGCTGTGATCTGACCAGGCTGATAGACACCGCCATAAGCCGCCATTTGAGCTGCCAAGTCTGTGCCAGTAATGCCTGGGCCAGCGAGGGCCGTGTTGACCAGAGCCTCCTCGCCTGCCTGGTACATTGGGTTATAGCCAGCAAACTGCTGGACCGGCAATGCACCAGCGACCCCTTGGGCCTGCTGAAAGTTGGCCAAGAATGCCTCTTTGATCTGAGGATCAATCGAGCTTGTCGATGTAGTTGTTCCACCTTTTGACATATTGCCACCTTATCCGAGTAAAGATTTCATTTTCTTGGCAGGCACTTTGCCTTCATTGATCATGTCCAGAAGTCCACGGCCATACTTATTGACTGAAGATTTCTTGATCACATACTCGCCACGATCTAGGTATCCAGCGCCATCATCTGGACCAGGAGGGTTCATGCCAAACAGGCCATCGACCATGCCGCCTTGGTTATAAGTGCCACTGACACTTTCACCAACGCCACCATCAGGGCCACTAGGTCCATCACCACCGCTTTCAACAATAGTATTGCCAGTGGCCAGTTTTGCCGCCTCGGCCTTGGCCGCATTAGCAGCCGCGATCTGGTCATAGAGACCAGGGTTATAGCCACCCATGGGCAGATTGGCCACAACATTTTGGTAAGGATTGCCCACTGGTCTCATCTGGCCCATGATCTGGCCATAAGGCGATCCAGTGCCACCCACTGCAAATGGGTTGTATTGAGCGCCAATTGGAATGGATTGATAGTTATTGAAGTTCTCGGCAAAGCCTTGTGTCGCACCAGCAAATGGCGTAGTCGCTCTGAAACGATTTCCAACATCAGTTTCTGACACACCAGTCAGGCCAGACACTTGGCCAGTCGTAATGCCAAGACGATTCATCTCGGCTGCAATCTGCTGGTCAGTCAAGCCTGGAGTGGACTTGAGCCAGTTTGTGAATGTGCTGAAGTTGGCCTGATTTCCTGTTGTTGTTTTATTCAGTCCAGCCAGTCTTGCCGCTTCTGCTGCTCTAGCATTGGCCGCATTCAAAGCAGCTTGCGAATTAGCCAATGCCGTGGCATCAGCAGCCGCTTTAGCGTCGGCAGCCGTTTGCGTTGAAATTAGATTCAATCTAGCATTGATCTCATTGACCGGCACACCAGTCATTTTGGAAATTTGGTCAGCTTTTAATCCAAGACGATTAACTTCACCAGCAATTTGCTTGTCGGTTAGACCAGGCGTTTGCAAGAAGTTATAGAGCGCAGTCTCTTGGGATGTGCCAAATGTTGGGGTTGTTGCACCACCACCAGTCGTGCCACCGCCACCACCACCACCACCACCACCACCACCAGTGTCGCCAGCAGCCGCTGTGCCACCTACTGTATTGGTGGGTGAAGCCAGCCTAGACTGGACAAGATCAAGTGGCACACCAGTGAGCTGCGACACTTGGGCGGCCGAGACACCTAATCGGTTGACTTCGTTGGCAATCTGCGTGTCTGTCAGACCAGGAGTCTGCAAATATGCAAGTAGTTGTTCGGTATTTGTGGCCATATCTATTCCCCTATAAATCCTTTGCAAGCACAGCCCATTGTGGACTGTAGCCTTCGTCTTTCAAAAATGTCTTTGACCAGCCTCTTCGGCCTGCCAAAGTCACCCTGGTGCAACCAATTGACTTGCCCCAGGATTCGATCAATGGTCGCATCCGTGAGAGTTCGTCTAGGTCTCCACCAGCTAAGAAGTAATGCAAATTCTTTAGCCTGGGATAGACAACGATCTCGGTTAATACCACTGAGTCCTTGGCCGGCCACAGCTGTAATCTGTGATCCTCGACCATCTCAGCGACATCGTCAAAATTATGTGTGCCTCCACTGTATTCTAAGGCAGCCTCCACATGATGGCGCAGCCTGTCCAATTGTTCTTGGTCGCTCATCGCTTGCCACTTGGGACTGCATCGAGTCTAAAGATGCCCACCCGCCAGTCAGCCAATACCGCACCAGTCACCTTCACATTGACCTGACGGGCTGCAAACCGGACATCAGTCGGGTTGGCTGCCGTGTATGGTCCAAACGTGGACTGAGTCCCAGTGGGGTAATTTCGGGTTTTGAATGAAACCACCGCCTCACCCAAGGTCTGCTCGTCTGGGACAACTTGGCGCACTGACATGATGTTGTCGCCATTGCCCAATTGCACTGGGCCAGACTCAGCATAAAGGCTGGCGCTGTCATAGGCAAAACCGACCTCATGCTCATAGATGTAACCATCAGTTGAAACCATCAACGGGTTAGTGAACACTCCAGCATCAGTGCCAGCAGTTCTGGCTAGTGAGCCGATGTTCCAGTGGTTTTCTCTGTAGTTGAAAGTGACATAGCTGTCATTCTCATTGCTGCCACTGCTTGGGTAATACCACCAGATTTCACCAAATTGGCTGTTGTGGACCGCATAGACTTTGGATGCCTGATTGAAGTTGATATTGCCAAAGACATAGTCAGACACATCGCTTGGCAGTGGCTTGACATACCCGTCATAAATCCAGAAACCAGACTTAGACATCCAAATGGCAGCAGTGTCAATGGCCGCCACCGCTTGGGCCGAAATGAGACCGCAGCCAGAGCCAGCCTTCTCAAAGCCATAGACAAATGGAGCGCCAACATATTGGGCCGTGTGGACATCCACATCTGTAAACAGTAGGTTTACACCCTTGACCCGCTTGCCGGCCAGAAGTGAGCCAGGCGTTGCCAGTTCATAGTCGCCTGCCTGGTTGTCGCCTGCCGGTGTCCAAACTGTATTGTTCTCTTGGTCGCACCACTGCACTTTGCGTGGATTCCCACCAGCGCCAAGGGCAAACAAAATTCGCTCGGCAGTCACCAAGACCGCCTTATTGCCTGTAGGCGCATTGGTAATA
>Ga0315909_10002726_pt1 | contig 22291 bp, 24 predicted proteins | sample LakEriMetagenome_11_FD_203527 | JGI IMG/M metagenome (GOLD analysis project Ga0315909, IMG submission 203527) | Freshwater fungal communities from buoy surface, Lake Erie, Ohio, United States - Buoy 2 MA125 | ecosystem: Environmental > Aquatic > Freshwater > Lake | place: USA: Lake Erie, Ohio...
CGTGCAATCAACTGTTGGCTGCAGTTGTCGCAATCTTGGCAACCTGGGGCTACGGACAGGTCTCAGCACCGACTTTGTTCACAATCGCCGGAGCATGCGTCTTGCTCATGGGCTCAGTGGCCCAGGTTCTCGCGCGCAAGCTCCCCCAAACACAACCGACATAAAACAAATGCCGGTGAGCGCCACAACTGGCACTCACCGGCATCAGAACGACAACCGAGTTGTTGTTTTTAGTTCAGCTCATGCGCTCGATGATCATTGACAAGCCCTGGCCGCCACCGACACACATGGTCTCCATGCCGACGTTCTTGTTGCTGGCCTGCAAGCCGTGAATCAAAGTGGTCATGATGCGAGCACCGGTCATACCAAATGGGTGACCGAGTGCGATTGCTCCACCATTGACGTTCAACTTGTCCATCGAAATTCCGAGGTGCTTGGCCGACGGCAAAACCTGTGCGGCGAATGCTTCGTTGATTTCAACCAAGTCGATGTCGTTGATGCTCATACCGGCGCGCTTCATCGCCTGACGGCAAGCTTCGACGGGTCCGAGTCCCATGATTTCGGGGTTCAACGATGACACACCGCTCGACACGAAACGTGCGAGTGGGGTGAGTCCCAAAGCCTTGGCCTTGGTATCGCTCATGACCATGACAGCAGCAGCGCCATCGTTCAACGGGCACGCGTTACCGGCGGTGACTTGACCATCGGGGCGGAATGCGGGCTTCAAGCCAGCAAGACCTTCGAGGGTTGTTCCTTCGCGCGGGCAATCGTCCTTGCTCACAACTGTTCCGTCTTCAAGAGTCAACGGCGAGATTTCGGCATCAAAGAAACCATTCGACACGTTGGCACTAGCCAAGTCTTGGCTGCGCTTAGCAAACCAGTCCATGTCTTCGCGGCTCACGCCTTCTGTTTCACGAACGTTTTCTGCAGTCTGACCCATTGCGATGTAAGCATCGGCAAGACCTTGCTGTGGAGTCCAGACGGGCTGGCCACCAGCTGAACGCAACTTGGTGCGCTCGCCTGGTCCCTTGAAGATGGGGTTCGGAGCAGTGTCGGCAGCGCCAAACTGGTAACGACTGACTGCTTCAACACCAGCAGCGATGAAACAATCGCCTTCGCCAGCCTTGATCGCGTGAGCAGCCATACGAATGGTCTGCAACGACGATGAACAGTAACGGTTCACAACAACGCCAGGGGCTTCGGGGATACCGGCCAACAAGGCGACCATACGGCCCAAGTTGAAACCAGCTTCACCCGCGGGCTGACCAACACCAATGATGAGGTCTTCGATGTCAGAACCTTTGACTGATGGAACCTTGGCCATCAAAGCACGGACAATCTGGGCGGCCATTTCGTCGGTGCGCAATGACACCAACGAACCTTTATTGGCTCGGCCGATCGGACTGCGGGCGGTAGCAACAATGACTGCTTCGGGCATGGGATTCCCCCTCGTTAAGGCACGTGATGTGCGGACTGTGTAAGCGTAGCGAAAGTTACCGAACGGTCACATATCCGTCCCATAGGGAAACCCCCAAGTTTTGGATACGACGCCGAGATATCAGTGGTAATTACCGAGCTACTTCATTAAACGAGGTCAATGCGGCGCCATTGGCCGAGACCGAGATTCGGGTGATCGACGCCGTGACCAATTGAGTCTTCCAACCAACCGACACGTCAACCCCCAAAGCCCAGGCGACGGCCGATTTGATGGGAGATACGTGCGACACCACAACCGCGGTCCGACCATCGAGACGTTGCGCTAAATCGTCACATGCTTGTGCGACTCGTTCTTGCACCTGATTCAGCGACTCCCCTTGTGGGGCCGCAAAGTCGCTATCGCTTCGCCACTCGCGCCACACGTTTGCGGGCACTTCTGCTTGCCGCAAACCTTCGTAGCTGCCGTAATCAAGTTCAATCCATCGTTCATCAATATCAACGGAACTTCCAACACGATCGACAATTGCCGTCGCTGTTTGTCGTGCGCGCAATAACGGACTGCACACAAACAATGTGTCGGGCAACAACTCGGGCTGCAGGTATGCAGCAACTGCTTCGGCCTGCGCCAATCCAACTTCATCAAGTGGATTGTCAGTTCGGCCCTGCAAACGACCTGTCGCATTGAACTCGGTGCGTCCATGGCGAACAATGATGATTGAACCGCTCATTCGGACAGTGTTCCTGACTTCATAAAACTTTTGCGACGCACTGGTTCGCTTAAATGAAATTTCTTCCAAGCAAAGGCGCACATCAATAAGCCGGCGATTTCAAATGCAACATTGAGCATTCCGCGGTCAACAACTGGCAGGCGGTCACCTGCAAAAGTCAAACCACTGAACGGCCACCAAAATACTTTGGTGTTATTAAATGCACCGTCGTATATCAAGTGCAAAAACATCCCGATGGGGATCGCCAATAAACGCTTCCGAATCGGACGACGACCGATGGTCGTCAGCATCACGATCACGAGAATCGCAACACTTGCCGCGACCGAGTGAAAGGCCCGTGCTCCACCCCATATTCCGTCAATGATGTCGGGCAATAATGCTCCAATCACCAATGTTCGATGATCAAACGCGGGATCGCGAAAAACGAACCACACCGACAAAACCGCCGTTCCAATGAACCAGAAAAACATCTTTATCGAACGATGAGTCGATTGCAGTTAGGGCACTCAGCAACTTGGTCGACTGGCAAGCGCTTTATGATGTCAAGTTCAGATACCGAGATATCCATATGACAACCACCGCACACCCCGTGCTGAATGATCACCACTGCGATCCCCTTATACGAAGCACGTAAGCGGTCATAGGTTGCGATGTCAGCATCAGCGATCGGTAGCACTACTTCGGCGCGCCGAGCCAACAACACAGTCATCTCATCACTTTTTGCCGCAGCAGCTTGCGCCAACGCATGCGCAGTTGTCGCTTCAACTTCAATGGCTCGACTTTCGGCATCAACAAATTGGCGCAAATCTTCATCAGCTGCTGCGCTTGATTCCAACAGCAATAATCCACGATCGTCAAGCTCGTTACGCTCAGTTGCAAGCGTTTGCATTTCGTGTTGCAAAGCTTCGGCCTCACGAGGAGCGATAATTGTTTTCATCTGACGCTCAAGCTTGGCTTGATGAACATCGATCTCAGCCGATTTCTTTTCAATCGATGCGAGTTCGGCTTCCATAGTCGATTGCTCACGACGCAAATTATCCCGTGACGATCGCACATGGGCCAGATCAGATTGCGCCTGAGCATGATGAGCGCGCTCGGGCAGCTTCTCAAGAGCGACCTTGGTCTGCTCGATTGCCGTATCTACCTTCTGCAGTTCGTACAGCGCCTTGACATCCATACCGATGACTGTATGCCCTCGGACTAGCAACTTCCCACTGTGTACAGCGCTGGATCAATAGTCGGTACTGGCCACGTGGGATCGACCACTCCTCTGGGCACCGTGGTGTTGAGGTCAGTGATTGCCCCTGGCACAGGTGGGACCAACGTCGTTGTTGTCGTTGTCGTGGTGGTGCTCGTCGTGGTGGTCGTCGGCACCGTCGTCGCAGTGGGGTCAACCGGAACTGTTTCTGCCGGAATTGAAGTTTCAGTTGGCGGCGCCGTCACCGGTGTCAAACAATCAGTTCCTGGCAGATACAACCGCATGGAAGGCCTGACATTGATGGGAGGGGTCGCGAAGAAGGTCGCTGGCTGACCAGCGAGCGCTGCGTCCATCGTGGCTTTCCAGATCCGAGATGGGAAGGTTCCGCCAGTGACTTTGTTGACATCTACGGCAACAAACTCGGGAATGTTGACCATGGGCAAATAAAGATCAGGATGTCCGACCCAAACTGCTGTCACTAGCTCGGGCGTGTAGCCCACCATCCATGAGTTGGTGTTGTTGTCTTGGGTTCCGGTTTTTGCAGCAGCGACTCGGCCCTCAAGGGGGCTGCGACGCGCTGTACCTGACACCAGTACACCGGTCATTATGCTCGTCGTTTTCGCGGCGGCTTCGGGACTTAGTACTGCAACGCCGTCATCTTGATGTTGATAGAGCACCGAACCATCTGCACCCGAAATACTCTCGATGTAATACGGCTCCATGTGCAAGCCATTGTTGGCCAAGGTTTGAGCACCTGAGGCCATATCGAGCGGACTCATTTCATTCGCACCAGTAGCGAATGAACCGTACGGACGCAACGGCTCACGTTCGGCTGGATTGCGTTCGGGGTACAAATACAAGTTGCGCGCCATGCGATAAGTCGTGTCAACGACCCGATCAAGCCCAACTATTTGTGAAAGTCGGCCGAACGCACAGTTGATTGAGTACCACGTCATCTCATCAACTGGACCGAGCGGCCGACTGACGCCTTGTTCAATAACAAACGGATTCTCGGGGTCATCGGGGTTGGGCAACGTACATGGCAAGGTGCCATCAATTTGATCATCGTTTTGTACGCCGGCTTGAATGGCCGCCGCCAAAATAAACATCTTGATACTCGAACCAGTTTGGCGCGGCGCTAAAGCCATGTTGACCTCGTTGCGACCCGCCGCGAAAGGTTTGCCGCCAACCATCGCCCTAACGGCTCCGGTCTTGCTGTCAAGCGTCACGATTGCGGTGTCGATTCCTGCAGCATTCTTGGGCAGTTGGGTATCTCGCGCGTTCTCTGCTGCCGACTGGACAACTGGATCAAGCGTTGTGTAAATGCTTAAACCACCGCGGAAGAGCTTGTTGTACCGCTCTTGATAGGTCTCACCCAACAGATTGCTCTTGTTCAACAGGTACGACTTCACTTCTTCACTGAAATGGGTCCGCGTAATTTTCTTTTCGTCGATGGTCTTGACTACTTCGGGAATTTGCCAACTTCCGACGCATTGAGCCGACACCACCGGATCATCAGATGGATCGAGACAAGTCTTTATGGCTTCAGATTCAGATGCTTCCATCAGACCCACATCAACGACTGCATCAAGAGCTTGTCCAAAACGACGCTTACTCTGCTGCGGACTTCTGATGGGGTCATAACTGCTCGGCGCCTGAATGAGCCCTGCCAAGAAGGTTCCTTCGATCAAATTCAGATCTTCAACCTTCTTACCGAAATAAACCTCGGATGCAGCTTGGATTCCGTACGTGTTGTTCCCAAAATAAATCGTGTTGAGATATCGCTCCAGAATCTCGTCTTTCGTGCGTTCTTTTTCCAGACGCAGTGCGTAAATGATCTGCAAAAGTTTGTAGCGCCCATCGCGTTCGAGACCGCCAAGAAATTCAACCTTGACGACTTGCTGGGTGATAGTGGACGCCCCTTGACGCGCTCCGCCTTCAAAGTTGGACAAAGTGGCGCGAAAGAGACCACGCATGTTGACGCCGTGATGGTTATAAAACTCACGATCCTCAACGGCAAGTACCGCTTGAAGGACCGGCTGCGGAATTTGGCTCAACAGAACGGGCTGACTGTTCTCGAGTTCATAAGCGGCGATCTCATTACCAGCACGGTCGTACACATACGTTCGTTTCGCAATTCCCTCCCATGCGGGAAGCGCGACCGGAGACTCTTCGTGGGCATTGGCGACTTGCCAGAGGCGTGGAGCGACGCCAACGATTGCCGCTGTCAACACAAGTGCTCCCGCCACAACGACGATGCACAGCCGCATCCACCAGGTGATCATTCGCACAACAGTTCTACGGTAGTTGGCAGTTCGGGCTGAGCAGTGTCACCCTCGAGGCACTACCGTTTCATCTATGTCTCAATCCCCCGCTCACCCCTTCCGATTTGGCGTCCAAGCATCGAAGGCCAACACACGCGACCTGTGGGTCGATCTCGCCCACCGTTGTGAAGACAAGGGATACTCGTGCCTCACGATGCCTGACCACTTCGATGATCAACTAGCACCAGTTCCGGCGCTCATGACTGCTGCCAACGTCACAACCAATCTTCGCATTGGCGCCTTGGTCTGGGACAACGACTACAAGCACCCCGCAGTTCTTGCCAAAGAACTAGCCACCATGGACGTGCTGTCCGATGGACGACTTGAACTCGGTATTGGCGCGGGCTGGATGATCAGCGACTACGAACAGATGGGCATCCCTTACGACTCGGCCAAGGTTCGTATTGATCGTTTCGTGGAAGGGCTCAAGGTCATCAAAGGCGCCATGGCCGAAGGACCCTTCTCGTTTTCGGGCGATCACTACACAATCACGAACTACAACGGAACTCCGAAGCCAGTTCAAGCTCCGTGTCCACCGATTCTGATTGGCGGTGGCGGCAAGCGCGTCTTGTCGATTGCTGCGCGCGAAGCCGACATCGTTGGCATCAACGCCACCATGTCAGCTGGAGTCATTGGTCCAGATGCGTTCAACACCATGACCGCCGAAGCCGTTGACGAAAAGGTAGCTATTGTCCGCGAAGCTGCTGGCGCTCGCTTTAACGACATTGAAATGAACGTGCGCGCCTTCTTGGTGAGCATTACCGACGATGCCAAGCAAGCAGCCTCCGGAATCGCATCAATGCTCGGCGTCGAACAGCAAATCGTTGAAGAATCACCTTTTGCGCTCGTTGGTCCAACAAGCAAACTCATCGAAGATTTGCTCGAACGACGCGAACGATGGGGCTTCTCGTACGTCATCGTTGGTGCCGACGATGTTGATTCATTCGCCCCAGTTGTCGCTGCCCTCAACGGCAAGTAGGACAGGAAAACTTTTGTGGCTGCAGCCAAGTCAATAGCACTTTGCGGCGCGGGAATGATCTCGGGCGCACATGCAATGGCGGCAAGCGTTGTGAAAATGCCAGTTGTTGCAGTTGCGTCACGAAGCCAAGAGAAAAGTACCGAACGAGCCAACCAACTGAACGCAAAGTCGGTTGAGTATTCACAACTTCCAAGTGGAGCCGACATCGTCATCGTCGCAACACCACCAGCGCAACACTTTGACCACGCGGTGTATTCGCTACAACGCGGTGCTGCGGTCATTATCGAAAAGCCCCTCGCCTACACATTGAACGAGGCAGATCGGCTTGTGTCGCACGCCGAACAAAATGGCCAGAAGATGTTGTACGCCGAGAATCTAGCTTACGCACCTATCGTTCACGCATTCATCAAGCGCGCGGCCTCCATTGGCACAGTCACCCACATGTCGCTTCGTACCGTGCAGTCTTTGCCCCAGTGGGGCGGATTCACTTCTGCCGAATGGGGAGGCGGCGCTCTGTTTGATCTCGGCGTGCACCCCATAGCTATTGCCGTACTCGTTGGCCGAGCGATTGGCGCAGGTGAAGTTGTTGCGGTGTCCGCAAAACTCGATGGCGAAACTACCGACACCCATGCAGAACTTGAACTCACTTTTGCAAATGGCCTTACCGCGACCGTGGTTTCATCGTGGCAAGGATCTGAAACCCCCGAGTGGAATTTTCAAGTCGCTTCCGATCACGGTGTCGTTCGGGCCGAACTCATGCCGAATCTGATTCTTGAGCACAATGGCGACGAAGTTTCGTTACCCACTGCCACCGCTCCAATTCCATTCATCCAACAGTTTGGTTACACCGGTCAACTACAGGCATTTGCCGACGACCTCGCCAATCGCACGACACCATTCATGGATATTGCCTTCGGACGTTGGATCATGGAGATCGTGTGTGCTGGTTATGTCTCAGCACGACAGAACTCAACAGATGCCGCAGTACCCAGTGGCTGCGATCGTTTCGTCAGTCCCCTACAACTTTGGAAAGGCCCCTAGTTAGGCGATGTTTCCCCGATCAGATATTTCACGTCGACTTTTTCTGGCCCTCGGCGCTTCATCCTTGGTTGCAGCGTGCTCAAAAACAACGGGCGACGAGCAACCAACGACAAATTCCGACACTTCGAGTCCTCTACCAACATCGACCCAGTCAACAATTCCAGGCGACACAGGACTGCCGACAAGCACTTCATCTGCTCCATCCATTCCGTACTCACAGCCGGGCTGGTTGGCGATTGAAAATGCCCAAGCTGGCACAGATAAGTGGCGCATCGACTTAGACATCGAACCCACGAAGCGACTGAATATGGCGGGATTTATTGAAGGGTATGCCGACACCACCAGCGCTCAGTCGGGGCAAGTGGTCAGCATCTACGTCAACGCTGGGTCACCACAGTGGCATCTTGAGGCATACCGCATGGGTTACTACGGCGGACTCAATGCGCGCCTGATATGGACTTCCGAAACTTTTGACAAAGCGTGGCAATTTACTGAACCATCATTCGACCGTGAAACGCGAATGCATACTGCCCAATGGTCACAATCAACCTCAATCACGATTGACGACAATTGGCCGCCAGGTTCTTATCTCCTGAAACTGAATTCATCAGAGGGCGGGGCGCACTACATACCTCTAACAGTTCGCCGTGATGACTGTGCAGCATCACTCGTTGTCGTCTCGGCTGTCACCACCTGGCAGGCATATAACCCTTGGGGCGGTCGCAGCCTGTACGAAAACTTTGGACCAGGGAGTCGCTTTGACCGATCGCTCGTGGTCTCATTTGATCGACCATACGCGTCGGCCTATAACTGGGGCTCAGCAGATTTCCTAACCCACGAATTGCCCCTTATCAGTTTGATTGAGGAGTTGGGTATTGACACCGCGTACGTCACTGATATCGATCTTCACACGAGTGCACTTGACGGCGACGGTTCGCTTCATCCCGTCTTACTGAATCGCACCGCACTACTCACGACGGGGCACGACGAGTACTACTCAACTCCAATGCGGGCAACGCTTGAGCGCGCTCGTGATGTCGGGATCAATCTTGCATTCTTTGGAGCAAACGCCGTTTATCGTCACATTCGTCTTGAGCCCAACAGCGAAAGCGTGCCGTATCGACAACTCGTCAACTACCGCACTGCCGATTCCGACCCGATGACAACACAAGATCCATTGCAATCGACAGTGCAATGGCGCAATGCCCCACTCAACCAACCCGAATCAGCTCTCCTCGGCGTTCAGTACTTCGCCGCTGGCATCACTGCCTCAATGAAACTCGTCAATACTGACAACTGGGTTTTCAATGATGTTGACCTCTCCAACGGCCGCACGCTGAAAAAGCTTGTGGCGATTGAAGCCGATGGCCTTGGCCCATCTAGCAGCGAGCCATCAAATCTTGAGGTGCTCGCTAGTTCTCCGGTGATCTACAAGAACTCTCGCTATAACCATGCGATGACTTATTACTCCGCCGACAGCGGCGCTGGCGTTTTTGCAACTGGCACTATCGGATGGATCAATGCTTTAGACGTCGCTGAATGGGGCGACGAAAAAGTCTCAACGTTTGTTCGCGGAGTAACCACGAATGTCTTGGAGGCTTTCGCTGCTGGACCGGCCGGAGTCAATTATCCAAGCGTCGGTAACGCCAGTCGTTATCGATCATCGGTGCAACCTGTTGCCGACTGATCGCCACAAGACAAAACAACGGGTGGGCGCTGAGGGACTCGAACCCCCGACCTCCTCGGTGTAAGCGAGGAGCTCTAACCAACTGAGCTAAGCGCCCGTGTAAGAGTTCAAATCCTACCGCCCGACCAGCCGATCAAAACGAGAAAATAGCGAGTATCCACGATGTACGCGCTTCGCGCTACTACGGTTTTTCTCGTGGCAACCCGCCCTGGTGACGCTGAAAGCGAACTCCTTCGACAATATCTAGATGACATCGGGACGTACCCGTTGCTCAACGCTGATGATGAACGTCGCCTCGCTGCCCTCATTTTGGCCTCACGCGTCGCCCAGGAACGCCTTGATTTTGACCCCGCTCCCAAGGGTCGCGAGCGCACCGAACTCATGCGAACCCTGCACGCCGGTGACGATGCACGGGCCCAATTCATCCAGTGCAACCTACGTTTAGTCGTCAGTGTGGCACGCCGCTACGAGGGCGCCGGACTCGGACTTCTCGATCTGATTCAAGAAGGAAACCTTGGCCTCATGCGAGCCGTTGAAGGCTTCGACCATGAAAAGGGTTTCAAGTTCTCGACCTATGCCACCTGGTGGATTCGCCAGTCGATTGGTCGGGCCTTGGCCGACTCGTCACGAACCATTCGTGTTCCATCGCACGTGCGTGAGGTCTATTCGCTCATCGATCAGAGCACCGAAAAACTGGCTGCCGAGCTTGATCGTCAGCCAACAGTTGAAGAGATCGCTGAGTTGTCGGGCGTGAGTGCCGAACGCGTTGCGCTCGTTCATCAGCACCGCCGCCCATTGGTCTCATTGTCCACTCCCCTTGACAACGATGGCGACTCTGAACTTGGCGATCTGATTGCCGACGAAGGCGCAATCTCGCCATTTGAATCAGCGGCCGCTGCTCTCGAGAAGAGAGCCTTGATTCAACAGTTGCGCCGCCTTGAAGAACGCGAAGAAGAAGTGCTGCGTGCTCGCTTTGGTATCGATGATCATCCGATGACTCTTTCGGAGATCGGCGAAAAACTTGGCATCACTCGTGAACGAGTGCGCCAGATCGAATCTCGTGCGCTCGGTAAGTTGCGTCATCCGAGCGTTTCGCGCGTGTGGCACGAAGGCCAACGCTCAGCCGACGCGGTCTGATCTACCGATCAAACAGTTCTACAACGGCAACTTGTGACGAGTCTCCAAAGCCTGATCAAAGATTCCATTCGGTGCTGCCACCGGGGTACGTCGAGCCGCATGGTCAAGAACAATCAGTTCGCGGCCCTGAGCATCTTCAACTCGCACACCAACTTCATCGCAGATCAAAAGTGCTGCGGCGTAATCCCACACGCCATGCGCACTCGGGCTCATGTCAATAAATGCATCAACAGTTCCGTCAGCCACGTAGCACATGTCAATTGCTGAAGCGCCGAACGATCTGAACTGACCCCAACCCGCTCCATCTGGCGGCCGGCCCGACACCGCGACCAACGCCGAGTTCCAACCAGTCACTGGTGGACGCGTCAACGCCGTGCCGTCTCTGAACGCTCCCTGACCGCGCATTGCCCACCAGCGAGTGCCCACAGCCTGATCAACGACCAATGCCACAAACGACCCGGCGGAGTCGACAGCACACAATGACGTTGCGTAATGCGGTACTCCCCGACTCGCATTCGTCGAGCCGTCAAGCGGGTCAATAATGATGACGATGTTTCGGTCGAGATTCTCCGAGCCACTTTCCTCCGAGAGAATTCCCACGCCAGCTGCGCGCAACATATCTAAGGCAATTTGATCCACTACTAGGTCGGCCGAGTATTGGGAGTCACGAAGACCAGATGGACCCCAATCTTTGATGCCTGCGAGAGCAGTCCCGATTGCATCTGCTACGTCGTTCAGCAACTGGAGTGTTTGGGTTGCATCCATCACAACGAGGGTAGTGCGCCTATTGCCCATTATCCTGAACCCAGTTTCAAAGGACGGGTTATGGCTTTCATCGATGTAGCTGGGTTTGTCTCCGACATGAAGAGTCATGCCATCGACCATGGCTTTCATGTTCATGATGAGCGCCACTTCGTGGAGACATATTCACTTCGCCAGTTATGGGAAGTCGATCTGCACCCCGAAGAGGCCTGCGACGGTCCAATCGATTTGCACTTGTCTCTTGAAGTTGATCCACGCGCTCTCTTGGGTTTCGAAGACGAGATGAGCAAACTCGAGGACCCATCCGATGAACCGCCTCAAGGTTTTGAGTTTCCCCTACTTTTTACGTGGACTCTTCCGCCGCTCACGAGTCGACCGGACTTGTTAGTGCTTGCAACCGACCTGGCCGGAGTCGGCGGAACCGAATTACCTCTTGAGGTTTCAGCAATTGACTCAACCGCTTCAGTCATCGACGCACCAGAACATCGATTGTCAATCGTGGCGCGCCTCAGCGTGCCGCTTGCCGATGTCTACGTCAATGATGATTCATCTTTTTGTAGCGTCCTCGAAAAATGCAGTGAAGTCAGTTTGTTCCTTCTTGAGATTGCACCGTCATGGATGTCTGAGTCGTGAACTTTTGTGCAATTACACGTTCGATGTCGTTCGACATGAAATACTGACAGCATGAATGTTGCCGAACTTATCGACATCTTGCGTGACCTTGATCCAGACACAATTGTTGAAATGGCCATTGTTGCACCAGTGACCGATCGCTCTGATGACATCACAGTTGATCAATACGAAGTTGAAGGTGTCCTTCCTCGTGACCCTGCCGACCACGAAGGCGAGTCAGTTGTTTGGTTGATTGGTGGCGAACCTCATGATGTTGACGAGTTTGTTGATGCCATCGAAGGGTCGAGCGAAGCGTTGCAAACGGGTCAATACGCCGACGTGATCGAGATCGACCGAGGCACCGAAGCTCGCAAAGGACTTTTCGGACGCTGACATGGGTTTTTCTTACCGCAAACGTATTCGTACTGGCAAACGCTCGTGGCTGAATGTTTCAAAGCGCGGCGTGAGTGGGAGCGGCCGAATCGGCCCTTTCACCATTAACTCCCGTGGTCGAACATCCTTGCGACTAGGTAAGGGCCTCAGTTATCGCGGCGGATGCGCGACAGTCATTGTGGTCGGTTGTGGCGTCGTCGCTACAGCAACCACTTTGTTAACCCGCCTCTAGACCGATTGAGTCAGTAATGACCACACCGCGCCATACCCATCGGCGAGAATGAGATATGGCATTTGGTCAACCCGCTGGTCCCCCGGCTTCACATTCGCAAATGAAGCAGTTACTTGAGCTTCTCAATGCCGCCGGACACTCCGACTTTCGTGATGCTCGTGGTCCCATGCAATTCAATCAACGTCAAGCTGGCGGAAAATTCACGCGTCAAGAAGCCGAAGACTTCATAGCGCAACTTGAGGCTGAGGCCGAACTCAATGTTGAAACGCCACCCGAAGTTGTCGTCGCACGATCAATCAAGCCTGCGCCTCGCACAACGAGTGCAGAGAAAACAGTTCGCGATTTGTCCGATTCTGTTTTGGCCGCAGAACTGCAACGGCGCGGCTGGATTGTCGTCGAGCCTTAGACAAAACTTTTGTTAGGGTCAGTGAAAAATCAGTCAGCAAACAACGGCGACGACATCAAACAATCGGCTGTCGACAAATTGCTTGCGGTCGGAATGTCGTACACGACCGCAATACGCAAGAGGGCACGAACATCTGGATCATGCGGCTGGGGCTCAAGTGGATCCCAAAAGAAGATCAACATGTCAACTTGTTGTTCGCAGATCATCGCCCCAAGTTGCTGATCGCCACCGAGTGGACCGCTCTTTAAACACCGAACGTCAAGACCAACGAATTCGGTCAACATTCTTCCGGTGGTCCCAGTTGCGACAAGTGAGTGCTGACTGAGACGTTCTTTGTTGTTCTTCGCCCACTCGATGAGCAGGTCTTTCTTATGATCGTGAGCAACGAGCGCAATGGTGTGCTTGGTCATGCCCCACTCTCGCACACGATGACGCCAACAACGAGCTGTCTTGGTGGGGCGGGCAGGACTTGAACCCGCGACCAAGGGATTATGAGTCCCCTGCTCTAACCAACTGAGCTACCGCCCCAAAAGGCACAGGGCCCGCCAATGGCGGACCCTGCGTTATGTGCTCCGAGAGCAGGGCTCGAACCTGCGACCCGCTGATTAACAGTCAGCTGCTCTGCCAGCTGAGCTATCTCGGAAGGCGAATCCGAGGATATCAGCCGAGGGGTCAATGCCCAATGGTCAGATACCGATCAGACCGGTCTCAATCGAGTTTGATCGGCTCTTCATCGGCTGCGGTGAACTCGGGTGCTGGGGCGTCTCCGAGACCAGCAGCGATACGCACCTTTTCGGCGACCTCAACCATGATCTCGGTGTTCTCCATGAGGAAGTTCTTGGCGTTCTCACGACCCTGACCCATTTGCTCGCCGTCGTAGGTGAACCAAGCACCGGACTTCTTGATGATGTTGAGATCGACGGCCATGTCGAGAACTGAACCTTCGCGGCTGATGCCCTTGCCGTACATGATGTCGAACTCGGCCTGACGGAACGGCGGCGACACCTTGTTCTTCACAACCTTGACGCGGGTGCGGTTACCGACAACTTCTGCACCATCTTTGATCGACTCAATACGACGAATGTCGAGACGAACTGACGAGTAGAACTTCAGTGCACGGCCACCAGGAGTGGTTTCGGGTGAACCGAACATCACGCCGATCTTTTCACGCAGCTGGTTAATGAAAATTGCAATGGTGTTGGACTTGTTGAGGTTGGCGGTCAACTTACGCAATGCCTGGCTCATCAAACGAGCTTGAAGACCCATGTGGCTGTCGCCCATATCGCCTTCAATTTCGGCCTTGGGTGTCAATGCAGCCACCGAGTCAATGACGACAACATCAAGTGCGCCAGAACGGATGAGCATGTCGGCAATTTCGAGGGCCTGTTCACCGGTGTCGGGCTGCGAGATCAACAGCTGATCGATGTCGACACCAATGGCTCGAGCGTACACCGGGTCCATCGCGTGTTCGGCGTCGATGTATGCGCAGATGCCACCGTTGCGCTGAGCCTCGGCCACGACGTGCATCGCGAGAGTTGACTTACCCGAGGATTCTGGACCGTAGATCTCGACGACACGGCCACGGGGCAAGCCGCCAATTCCGAGAGCGACGTCAAGTGCCAACGCACCCGTCGGGATGGCTTCGATCGCCATGTCGGTCTTGTCGCCCATGCGCATGATGGAGCCTTTGCCGTATTGCTTGTCGATTTGGGCTAGAGCCATTTCAAGGGCTTTTTCACGATCGTTGCTCATTGCATTGCCTTTCGCTGTTGTGATGTTGGTTGCTGTGGGTGTTGGTTTGTTTGCCATAACTTGGACCGTACGAAGTGGGTGTTGCACAGTAGTTGTGCGGTCACCCGTGTGCGGCGAATAACAAGAGCGTAACTACGAACGAGTGTTCGGTCAAGCATTGTCGATACGAACAGGTGTTTGACCTGCTCAGAGGGGGTGCCGAAGCGCCCGATTACGACTGATTTGCGAGCCAGGCCTGAGCCTCAGCGATTTCCTCGGCGTCCATCGGACGGGCCGCGAGGTCGATCGCCATCCACAAAGTGTGCGTGACCGGCCACGTCAACACCGGAAAGACCAGGGCTGCCGAAGCGAGAACGATGTACAAGGTGAGCACTGGTACATCAGGTGCGGTGAGAGCGATAGCAACGCCCATTGCCACCATGATGAGAACGATATTGACAACCGAAGCGACAGTCATCGAACCCAATTCGTGCCCATTGGTTTCTCTGGTTCGTTTGATACCGCATCCGACACAACGATCGCTTTGTCTAAACCAAGAAGTAAACCAAGCGCGGCGATTCGCACAATGAGGACACTGACGCAGTAATGAACGGCGAATCATTTTGCCCGTTGAGGGCAAATCGTTTTCGCTCTGAGTCATTTGACTAATTCGTCAACGAATTCACTAAAAACATTGGCGTATCGCATGGCTTCTTCGTTGGTGTGCATGATTGAAATCAACCACTGCTCATCTAGACCAGGTGGCAACAAGATGCCACGGTTGATTCCGTGAATCCACTGCGCAAATGCGATATCAAGATCGGTCTTTTTGTAATCGCGATAGTTGCGAATTGGTTCTGGCGTCCATGTGACGCAACCCTTCGCACCGAACTGCACAGTGTGGGCCGGCAAACCAGCTTCGTCGATGATGTCGTTACAGGCATCAACCAACAACTTGTTGCGACCAATAGCTGCTGCAGTTGCTTGAGGCGTACACACTTCTGACAAGACAGCTTTCGCTGCGGCCATACATAACGGGTTGCCGTTATAAGTTCCGAGGTGAATGACGCGGCCCATGGTGATTTGGTCCATGTATTCGCGCTTGCCACCAAAAGCACCAAGTGGCAAACCGCCGCCGATTGATTTTGCCAGAGCAACAAGGTCTGGCGTCACGCCAAGCGCACCTGTCGCTCCTCCCCAACCAGCCGTAATTCCGGTCTTGACTTCATCAAAAATCAACAAGGTTCCGTAGCGAGAAGTGATTTCGCGAACCGCTTGCAAATACCCATCATCGGGTAAACAAATACCGATGTTTTCCATCACTGGCTCAACAATGAAACACGCAACATCTTCGTTACGCAAGACTCGCTCAAGTGCTTCGGCATCGTTATACGGAATCACGATGGTGTCGCCAAGAACTGCACGCGTCACGCCAGCAGTTGCCGGAACCGAGTTCGGTCGATCGGCCGGTCCAGCCACATCAAGAGACGGTTTCATTGAAATCATCACTTCGTCGTGATGACCGTGATAGCCGCCTTCAACCTTGACAATTTTTTCGCGACCCGTTGCACCACGTGCGACACGAATGGCGTCCATGGTTGCTTCGGTGCCCGAGTTGGTGAAGCGCCACATTGGCAACCCATAGCGTTCGCCCAATAGTTCGGCGACGTCGGCATTGAGTTCGCATGGTGTCACGAACAAAGTTCCGTTATCGAGTTGCTCGTCAACGGCGCGTCGTACAACCGGGTTGATGTGACCGCTGAAGAGCGCACCAAAACCCATGTCGTAGTCGACGTACTCGTTGTTGTCGACATCCCACATCGAGGCACCGCGAGCCGCCTTCACCACAATTGGGTGCGGATCGTAGGCCTGAAAACTTGAAGGCACTCCGAGTGGCATGACTACTCGAGCTCGCTCAGTTGCTTTTTGCGAGCCTTGAGTTCGATGTGCGTACAACGCGATTTCACGTTGTGTGATTTCCTTCGCTCTCCAGCTAAGGCTGCGAGCATTGGTTATTGCAGATTCCGTGGAGGACACGGTTAAACACCCCTTTTACGGTTGCCCCAACCCTAACACCAAAAGTGGACGGGGCGTAACAAGAGAGTTTCAAGCGAATGAACGGTGCGATTCCGTGTTCGATATGGCAGAATAGGCGGGTCACATGGTGGGCGTAGCTCAGTTGGTTAGAGCGTCAGTTTGTGGTACTGAAGGCCGGGGGTTCGAGACCCCTCGCTCACCCAAAATATACGAAGTCGCTGGTTAGCCAGTCCAAAGATCGGTCAGATACCTCGGCCGAAGTGTTGGTTGATCTACACTGCTTCTTCGCGTTGCGCACCTCTAGCTCAATGGCAGAGCAGTGGACTCTTAATCCATTGGTTCTGGGTTCGAATCCCAGGGGGTGCACCATTGATTGCTCATTTCAGGGATCGTTCCCCTGCACCTGGGAGGCCAAACCATGAAGGTTCTTGTCGTCCTCGCCCACCCCAATCCCGACTCGTTCAGCCATGCGATCGTGGACAAAGTGTCCGCCACCCTCGCTAACCGGGACCACTCTGTGTCTGTTATCGACCTCTATGCCCTCGATTATTCATCGGCCATGACCCGATCTGAATTGGCCGCATACCCGACTTCAACACCAGCGATTGACCCCGTGGTGATTGAACACACTCAACTCATTCAAGAATGTTCAACGATTGTCTTCGTATACCCGACGTGGTGGAGTTCGATGCCCGCAATTTTGAAGGGTTGGATTGACCGAACCATGTTGCCGGGAATCGCGTTTTCGGTTGACCCGCAAACACTGAAGTTGCAACCCGAGCTCACCAACGTGCAACGACTGGTTGGCATTACAACGTTCGGTGGACCTCGATTGGCTTCTCTGGTTGTAAGAGATAACGGAAGCAAAATTGTGACGCGCTCGTTGCGCGCTATTTGTCATCGACGTTGTCGAACAACGTGGCTTCGATTGTTCAACATTGATTCGTCAACAGTTGCGCAACGCGAGAAATTTCTGCAACGCGTCGAAAGAACCGTGCAAAAGATCTAGCAATCAGCAATAGCGACGGCGACTTCGGCTGCAACTCGCGCATTGTTTTCCGCCAGCGCGAGATTTGCGGGAACACTTCGGCCTTCAGTTGCCTGACCAATTCGACCCAGCACAAATGGCGTCACTGCGGCCCCGCGAATTTCGGCAGCTTCACAATCAATTAACGCTTGCGCCAACACAGAATCGAGTTGCGCTGCATCAAGTTCGGCCTCGATCGGAATCGGCACAGTTAACAAAACTCCCGTATTCGCCCGTGAGCGGTGCAGCAAAATGTCCGCAACTTCAGAAGCTGCCTGCACCTGGTGTGGAACTTTCAAGCCCGAGGAACGCGTGTAAAACGCCGGAAACCATTCATGTTTCCAGCCAAGAACTGGCACACCAATAGTTTCGAAATACTCAAGCGTTCGGGGCAAATCTAAGAATGCTTTTGCTCCAGCCGAAACTGTGACGACGGGATAGGACGCAATCGCATCAAGGTCGGCCGAAATATCTCCGGTGAGCTCTGCACCACGATGCACACCACCAATGCCGCCAGTTGCGAAAACACTGACTCCCCCGGCTGCAGCAATTGATACTGCCGCCGAAACAGTTGTTGCGCCGAAATCCCACTTTTGCGCAACTCCTACTGCAATATCGCGTTCAGCAACTTTGCGAGCGGGACCAAGAATACGTTCGTGTTCTGATTCGGTTAGCCCAAGTCGCACGACCCCATCAAGAATTGCCGTGACCGCAGGAATGCAACCTCCGCTGCGAATCGCCGCGCTACAACGATCGAGCGCTTCGCGGTTCGCCGGCGAAGGCAACCCGAGATGCGAATAAATCGTTGATTCCATTGCAACGACTGGACGACCATCAGTAATTGCTGCAGCGACCTCGGCAGATAACACGGGCTTCATAGAACATCCATACTTTCATCTCGGACGAAGCGACTCACAACTTCAACATGGTGCGTATGAGGAAAGAGATCCAAGACCTCGCTGTAATCCAATCGATAACCCTTGGCGATCAAGAGACGCGCATCTCGACCAAGCGATGCTGGGTCACACGAGATTAAAACAATCACTTGTGCGTTTGTCGCCGTCAAAACATCAACACCGCCAGCTCGAAGCCCGTCGCGGGCTGGGTCGGCGACGACAACTGCGGCTGACTGAGGCACCCACTCTTCAACCGGCGACTGCACAACTTCAACATCACATTTGGCAAGGTTGATTCGCACATCTGCGCATGCCGAAGGGTTTGCTTCAATCGCAATCACATGACGATCGTGTGGGAAGACTGTGGCCGCAAAGAGTCCGACTCCGCAATAGGCGTCAACTACAGCACCAGCACCCCAAGTTGAACTTTCGCCAAGCGCGCGCTTTGTGGCATCGACTAATGCTTGTGCAGCTTGCGGCGATGATTGGAAAAATGATTCAGCTGACACTACGAATTCATGTTGAGCAATTACTTCGTGCACGGATGAGTTTCGGCTCGTCAAAATATCTGCTGTGATACCCGAAACCGAGTCTTGTGGTTCGGCCCAAACCATTCGTTCGCCCGATGCAATGCCAGTGCGTAACACCGCTTCTTCAGCACCGTCAAGGCGAAGATCGGGCAGTAATTCATTTAATGACGGGTGCGCAACAAGGCAATGCGTCACGCGCACAACATCGTGGCTTTGGCGCTTGCGAAAGCCCACGCCGCCGTCGGTTGCCGCAACGCGAAGAGTGGTACGCGCCGCCACCACTGGCAACTCGCCGCTTTCAAAGAGTCGCACGTGCGGATTTTCGATCTTGCCAAGACGCACGAGTGACTCAGTGACGATGTCAACTTTGATCTGTCGTTGCAAGTCCACCGACGCATGTTGCATATCGCAACCGCCACAACCTCGAGCGACGTACTCGCATGGCGGGTTGACTCGCTGCTCGCTTGCCTCGAGTACCTGAGAGACAACCGCCCTGGCATAGTCCTTCGACTGCTTCACGACCTTGGCGACCACCAGTTCGCCAGGTAAACCGCCTTCAACAAAGATGACTCGACCGTCCTGCAGATGGCCAAAGCCATCCCCCTCGGCGACAACCTTTTCGATGCGTACTTGCACCTCAAAATTGGGCAGTGGCCGCGAGCCAGATTTACGGATCGGTCGCTTTGTCATACTCCTCGCAGGCTAGAGCCGACTAGCGTGTGGATGTGTCCTTGCCGATCATGATCTCCCCATCAGTTTTGCCCTGCGACTTTTCAAAGCTCGGCGCCGAAGTTGAAGCCCTCGATGCCGCCGGCGTTGATCTCTTCCAGTGGGACGTCATGGATGGACAGTTCGTTCCTAACCTCACCTTTGGTCCAGATGTCATTGCATCAGCCCGCAAATACACCTCTAAGCCCTTCGAAGCTCACTTAATGGTATTGACCCCCGATGTTTTGGCTCAGCGCTACGTCGATGCGGGATGCAGTCGCCTGATTGTTCATGCCGAAGCCTGCCCACACTTACATCGAACATTGGGCAACATCAATTCGATGGGCGCCAACGCCGCTGTGGCTCTGAACCCACATACGCCAGTGAGCGAAATCGAACACGTACTCGACCTCGTTGACATGGTGCTGATCATGACTGTCAACCCAGGTTTTGGTGGCCAGTCGTACATCTCAACCATGGAACCAAAGATTCGTGAGCTCAAAGCTCTCATCGAACGTCGCGGATTATCAGATCAAGTCAACATCGAAGTCGACGGTGGCATTGGTCCTTCAACAATCGAAGGTGCAGCTGCGGCTGGAGCCAACGTGCTAATTGCCGGCACCGCATTGTTCCGTTACACCGAAGGCCTTGAGTTTGCGGTCAAAGACTTGCGTGCCAAAGCGACTGCTGCTCGCAACGCACAATAACTATTGACCGCTCCGTACTACTGACCGCTCCATGTCCGTTTGCCGGTGCGGTAAACCATGACAATGAATGCGCGAATTGTTGCCAGCCCAAATAAGCCACCAAAGACCCACAAGAACGGCAACAAAATGGCGCGACCAAGTTTGCCTTTGGCATCTTTGAGCGGAGCCAGCACTCCACTTTCAACCGAACGTGCGTCCATCGTCAATGTGCGTACCGCATCTTCGACTTCAGGACACTTCACTCCCGAATTCAACCCGACTACTTGGCTTCCGCCATACAAGGGTTCGGGGTCACGGATCTTTGAATACAACGCACCAGTTGATTGATCAATACCGACCGCAACGATGTAACTCTGCTCAAGTTCGAGATATCGCACATCTTCTTCGTATTGCACATCAACCAAATTGTTAGCCGAGTAGCCGTCTAGTGAACCGCCGCGCATCTGCACGATCTCAAAGCGCGCGGTACGACGATCTGACGCCGAGAGGCTCCCAACAAATGTTGCCTGTACGCGAGTCGGAATAAAGCAGCTGGCTGGGACAGTGTTGGTAGGCGCCGGCACCGTCGTTGATTGATCACTCGGGATATCAACGACTCCCCCACCTTCGATCGGTTCGTCAACTGGAACCGTAGTTGTCGGAGGGATCACTGCGCTCGCCGACGAAAAACCAACAGCTGCGAACGAAAGACCCGTCACGAAAACGACAAGAGATGAGCGCAACGCCCATCGGCTTGCTGAATGTTGTTTCGTTCGCCGAGTCACTGAGTACAAACTAGTGAATCGGCAGGCAGCAAATGAGTCAGCGACCCTTGAATACCGGGTTCCGCTTTTCCATCCACGCAGCAATGGCTTCTGGAGTGTCTTTGGTTCCGAAGTTCACAGTTTGCGCGACACCTTCGTCGTCAAGTGCTTCTTCAAGCGTGACATTCATTGAGTTGTTCAGCATGCGCTTCGATTGAGCTAGTGCAATCGGCGGCAAAGCAATCAAGCGATCGGTCCATTCGGCAACAAAAGCATCGAGTTGAGCGTCGGGCACAACGCGATTTACCAAACCAATGCGATCGGCTTCGGCAGCATCAATGATGTCAGCGAAGAACGCCATTTCTTTGGCTCGGTGCAAACCGATGCGACGCGGCAACAACCACGACCCACCACCATCGAGCGACATACCGCGCTTCGAGAAGATCTGCGAGAAACGTGCAGTGTCTGATGCAACGACCAAGTCACAGCCCAACGCCATGTTGCATCCAACACCTACTGCAACTCCGCGCACCTTGGCGATCGTCGGTTGCGGCAAGCGTGACAGCGCCATGATGACGCCCGTGACTTCGCGCATTGAGTAGTACGAGTGACTGTGTGCTCGGCCACTGCCGTCACCCATAGCAACCAAATCGGCACCACTACAGAACTCGCCATTAGCGCCGGTCAACACCACAACTCGATCAGTCGATGTGTGCTGAATCTCGGTGAGCACTTCAAGTAGCTCAATCCACATCACGCCATTGACAGCGTTCTTGCTCTTGGGACGATTAAACGTAATCGTCACGACTCCGGCGTTGCGTTCAACGAGAAGTGTTTCGTAGTTCTTGCTCTGTGTATCCGAGGTTGTGCTCACCTCATGAACGATAATGAATGCCATGGGATTCAACCCTTATCGGAAATTTCGGGCTCGGCGCGCCGACTATGTCTTTGTGGTAGCAGCAGCTATTGCCACAGT
>Ga0315909_10002731_pt1 | contig 22269 bp, 18 predicted proteins | sample LakEriMetagenome_11_FD_203527 | JGI IMG/M metagenome (GOLD analysis project Ga0315909, IMG submission 203527) | Freshwater fungal communities from buoy surface, Lake Erie, Ohio, United States - Buoy 2 MA125 | ecosystem: Environmental > Aquatic > Freshwater > Lake | place: USA: Lake Erie, Ohio...
AGAATTTAAGTTGCGCACCTTTAAAAGGTCAGCACTAAACTCCTTAAGCCCGCTTTGTGCCCAGATCAAAAAATGTGGCGTATACCCAGGTTAAATGCTTTGTCGCCGCTACCAGTCTCAGAGTTATTGCCCACCCTGAGGCCAATACCTGTGTCATTGTTAATACGACCCCATGCAGCGTAGAGATTTGTTCGCTTGGAAATGGTGTACGTATAACCTAGAGCTACCTGGTTCGCATTGCCTGCGGTGCCGGTGCCTCCATCTTTGTAGATGTACGAAGCGATGAAAGTATGTTTATTGAAAGGTATTTGGGCGCCAATTAGGTAATCTTGGCTTTTGAAACGTCCTACGGTGGTTTCATTATTGTCAGTTACAGCAGCAAAAAGTTTGGCAACTTTTACATCCCAGTTAGCGGCCAGCATGTAGTTGGTTGCATCATCAGTGTTCGTTGCATTATTTTTTTTCAGGTAACCCAACCTGACATTGACAGGACTTGAGCTATAGCCCACGAATGCACCGAGTTGCTGACTTTTACCAATGCCACCTGCCACCTCTCCAAAGCCATATGCCACTTCACCACTAAAACCACCTCCAAACACAGGTGAGGTGTATTTCACCGTATCGTTCATGCGGATGTTTGAGCCGGGCATCAGCATGTTTTGCGCTGCACCCGCCATACCTGCAGCAAAGGGGTCGCCCACTAGCATGGTCAAGAAGTAGGGAGTGTATTGGCGGCCAAGAGTCAGGGTACCCATATCGCTTTGAAGGCCTACAAAGCTTTGGCGTGCAAAGCCTGTACCAAGGTTTGGTGGAGTAGCAGCAGGCTGATTAAATCCACCTTGGTCGGCTGCTATGCCTGTTTCTAGTACAAATAGCGCTTTCATGTTGTTGCCCAGGTCTTCGGTACCTCTAAAGCCTATACGTGTACCGGATTGAGCGCCGCTGGTGAGCTTTGACACATTACCTGCAGAACCACCGCGCTCCTGCACAAATCCCATATCCACAATTCCGTAAAGCTCTACTGATTGTGCCTGTGCGGCACTAACAAACACGCCAGCTAAAGCCAGCGCAATTAGTGATTTTTTCATTTTTGTATCCCCATATCGAAGTTTTGTTGAGAATCCGCTCGGGTCGGATATGGGAAACAATAATTTCTAAAATGAAAACATCTCTATCTTCGGTGATCTTGCAAAAAACCTTTAGGACAAAAAGAGACTTACGTCGCAACCCTGTTGTTTTATTGGCACTAACCGCCGTTGACTCTACCCCTCCTCAAAGCGCAAAGTTCAGTTCTTATTTTGATAACACCAGAACGACGCGTTCACACCGTCTCAATCTCAAAAGAGATGGGTGTGGGTTCATTTATCAGACATGCGCATCCACGAGTTTTTCGTGCGCGCTTATCGAGGTTTTTTTAGGGGCAGCCCTTTATCATCCATGGCCAATCGAGAGGAATTACTCATCATCCGAGCCGCACGCGCAGGCAAAGCGCCAGCGCAGCTCGCTCTGGGCAAGCGCTACCTGTTTGGTGGTGGAGGTTTGCCTCAAAGTCATTCAACGGCGCTGCACTGGCTACAAAAAGCGGCAGAAAATAATCAGCCTGATGCGTGGTTACTCATAGGCGCCAATGTTCCGTTCGACGTTGCACGACAATCTTCGGATCCTTTGCGAGTCGCTTTTTGGTATGAGCGCGCATTTGATGGAGGCATAGCTAAAGCAGGCCTCGTACTCGCGCTATTAGTTTTTTCTGCCTGGGCAAGAGCCGACCATTCGTTGCGACAAAAAGCAATGCGAGCACTGCAAGCAGCGGCTGAAGCGGGTTTACCAGATGCTCAATGGTTACTAGCTCAGCAATTAGGTATCCGTGAAAGCAAAAATAATTTACGCCCAATCGACGCTAACGTCACCGAAGGAGAGCAGTTCAATGCAGCCATTGAATGGGCAATGCGAGCTGCTAAAGGAGGAGTAATTGACGCTCAATATGCAGTCGCAGAGTGTGCCTGGGCCGCTAAAGATTATTTGAAATTTTTGCTATGGGCTTTACCATTGGCTCAGGATATAGAACGTCGAACAGGTAGAAATTCTGCGCGTAGGCAGTTGTGCACTAGGACCGAATCGGAGTTGCTCGAACGAAGTGCTCAGGCCTTGTTAATGACGTCTGATCCTAATAGTCGATTAATCGAACATTACTTACGATTGGCAGCCGAGAGTGGTCAGGGCTGTTCGCAACTCGCGTACGGACTGTGGATAGCGCGCATGGATGAAAATGGCGCGCGCTTAAAACAAATCAATGGTGTAGCTCATTATAAAAAAGCTATACGTTGGCTATCTCAGGCCGCTGAAAAGGGTGAGGCAAGAGCTTCATATGCGTTATCGCGTATATTTCTTAAGCCAGAATTCTCGCGACGCAGCGTGACTGAAGCACGTAAATATCTTGAGATGGCTGCAAGTGCTGGACATCTGCGCGCGCAAATTGAAATGGGTTTGGTGGCATGGCGCCAAAGGCGACTAGATCCGCGATCTGACATCAAAGCGGTGTATTGGTTACTTAAGGCAGCAGGTCATGGCAATGAAGATGCGCAGAAATTACTCAACAAAATCGTACCGCCGATTCGCAGAGCAGACTGGGCAACTAGCGCTAAAAAAGCGTTTACACGAGAAATGATTAGTCAATATCCATTTCTTGCAGCACGCATTGAGCTGGGTTACTTATTTGGTTTGACCCGAGCTGAAGCTCTGCTCATCGATGTGCAAGCAGCAGACCGCGGGCATTGCCTGGAAATTGATATACGTGAACAACATCCGCGCAGTCGGCGTCGATTGATACCCATACTGACAGGGGATCAGAGACAGGCGGTTGATCACGCCGCCCGCGTATTTGATACGGGAGAGGGAAACTCATTAAGCGCTGAGGGGAATTACCGACAGCGGCTATATCGGTTCCGTAGCCTTATGGGCTCCAGGCGTGAAAAAAGTGAATTGAGTTTGGTGCGGCAATGAACCAGCCATGCACTAAAAATGAGGTCTTTAAATCAGACATCAATAGTACCCTCGTACACACTCACCGCAGGCCCTGTCAACATCACCGACTGGCCTGGACCTTGCCAACTGATACTCAAGTGTCCGCCGCGAGTTGCAACATTGGTTGGTGAATCCAGAAGACCTAATTCAATTCCAGCTACTACTGCTGCACAGGCACCTGAGCCGCACGAAAGTGTTTCTCCCGAACCGCGTTCAAACACGCGCAATTTGATATTTTGTCTGTCTAGGATTTGCATAAAGCCCGCATTTACACGCTGTGGAAAGCGTGCATGATGTTCAATGACAGGGCCATCCAAAGTTACAGGTGCAGCATCAACATCCTTCACCACTTGCACGGCGTGCGGGTTGCCCATGGAGAGTACAGATAGTAGTACCGATTTACCATTGATCTCTACTGGCCAGACACATGCGCCATGTTCTTTAGCGTGGGTTAAGTCAGCTGAAATGAAGGGTACTCTGGATGTATCAAATACTGGAGGACCCATATCCACGGTGATGTGACCATCATCCTCGAGACGTGGTGAAATAATTCCAGACATAGTTTCAACGCGAATTTCACGTCGTTCAGTCAGACCTTTGTCGACAACAAATTTTACAAAGGCTCTAGCACCATTGCCGCACTGCTCTACTTCACTTCCGTCTGAATTAAAAATCCTATAGCGAAAATCAACATTAGGTGTAGTAGATTTTTCAACTACCAGAATTTGATCAGCGCCGATACCAAACCGACGATCAGCAATGGACCGACATTGTTCAGTCGACAAGCTAACGGACTGACTAATAGCATCAACCACAACAAAATCATTTCCTGCACCGTGCATTTTTGTGAATTTAAGTTTCATCGTCTATTTTTAAAAGTGGCGTTCACTAGCAAAGTTAGTTGGCGGGGTTAGCAGAGCTATGAGGGAAAAGGTAAATAGTTGACAGAATTTTCTCATGGGGGCTGCGTTTTAGCCTAGCGAAAGCTTATGAACACGACTTAAGTAAACTTATCAGATGTACAAGTCACTAAATCCGGTGTCGAGTTGTTGATGATTATGGTTTTAAAAAAAAAGAATAAAGTTGACCAAGCAAATGTTGCTGCTGTTGATAAATTCTTCGTTGAAGGTAAAACAGGAAGTTTAAGAAAAAAATAAGAGTAATCAGGCTGTATTAACTGTAGCCCGAAAACAGACTACGACTGGAATACATTGGTTGAAAATGAACAAAGCAATGAATCCCTACCCACTTTAATCGTACAAACGTGGCTTGCCTTCAGGCCGAGTTTTAAATCGTTTGTGTGACCAAAAATATTCGGAGGGCGCTTCCAGTATGCGCTCTTCGATAAAAGCATTCATATGGCGAGTCGCTTCTTCGATGTCGGGGCCTGGATAGTTTTCCCAGGGCGGGAAAAATTGAACTTCCCAACCGCGATAGTCTGGTTGAAACCGTGTAATCACTGGGATGATTTGACCTTCTGTCGCTGCTGCAAGCCGTGCAGGTGCTGTCAGGGTAGCGGCAGGTATGCCAAAAAATGGTACGAATATCGATTCCTTACGACCGAAATCCATATCGGGCAACATCAAAAAAGGTCGGCCGCTGCGCATGGCGCGAATAATGGGTTTAATTCCAGCATTGCGAGCTAGCAGATTTCGTTCATCTGTCGTAAAGCGTAATCTGCCTTTGCGAAGTGCTTTATCAAAGAGTTCACTGTGCTGACGAACATAGATAGAGCATGCAGGTCCTGCCATGGTGATTGCTGTGCCTGCGACTTCCAGGCATACAAAGTGCGGACAAAGAAAAATGGTGGGACGTTCTTGCGCTAATTTCGTGGGTACCGCAGGTGTGATTTTGATTAAACGACGCAGACGATCAGGTGAAGCCCACCAAAGTATTCCGCGCTCAAAGATACTGCGTGCATATCCCTGAAAATGTGTGCGAGCGATTGCTATGCGCTGCTTTTCAGTCATCTCGGGAAAACATAGCCGCAAATTAGTCAGCGTGATGTGACGCCGTTCGGCAACAAAGATAAACAAGATGCTGCCTATGAATTTGCCAACCCGTCCCAGAATAGGCAGCGGTAGCCAATGCAGCAACCACATGATCATTAAAAGCAATCTCATGGTGTGACGCTCACATCAGAACTAGCAATGGATGGCGTACCTTTATATCGGTTGTAACTCCAAAAGTACTGTGAGGGACAACGAGCGATTAAATTTTCCATGGCGGCGTTCAAGAGTCCAGCTTGTTGTTCTGGCGTTCCTATTAAAGGCTGGTCAAACGAAACAAAATGGACGCTATAGCCTTTGCCGTAAGGTAGTCGCTCCGCATACGACAAAATAATTACCGCACCACTCATTTGCGCTAACTTGGCCGGTAACGTCATGGTGTAAGCAGGTTTACCGAAGAAGGATGTCCACACGCCTTCACCAGCGCTAGGTACTTGGTCGGGTAAGAGCCCGACACTTCCCCCTTTGCGCAGCGTTTTAAGCAGTGTACGTACGCCAGACATGTTGGCAGGCGCCAGAGTTAATCCGGAGCGCTCTCGAGCTTTTTGCAGCAAGGGCTCGAGCATAGCCATTCGGGGTGGGCGATATAGCGCAGTCAGTGGCGATCGACTGGCTATTACTTGCGCGATAATTTCAAAACATCCCAGATGCGGTGTCAAAAAGATCACTCCGCGTCCGCTATCGATGGCAGTCTGAGCTATTTGCCAATTATGCACTTGAGCAGATCGCAAAACACGCGCGGGTGTGCCACACCAGATGAAAGGTAATTCAAGAAGATTTTTACCAGATTCTGCGATGGTGCGACCTAGCACCGACAAATAACCCGCCTGCGTTAAATTCGATCGCATACGTGCGCGATAAGCGTTTGAGAAAGCATAGGTCATCCAACCTGCAGCAGCACCTAATGTATGCATTAGCGGCAGCGGCAGTAAAGCTAAAATCTGGAAAAAGCGCAGCAGCATGCGAGAAAGGTAAACAGAGGTTTTGCTCAAATCGTGCGAGACGCGTAAAATACCACGAAAGTTTTATCCGCCGAGTTAATCAGACAACTTGCGAGGCGGTCTACAAATTTCGCTAAAGCGTCGCAGGCTCGAAAGATTGCCGCGACATGTTGTCAATCTTTACAATAGGAGCTTGCATGTCACACGAATATCTATTTACTTCCGAATCGGTGTCAGAAGGTCATCCAGACAAAGTCGCCGACCAAATTTCCGATGCCATTCTTGATGCCATTCTTGATCAAGATCCGCGCGCGCGCGTAGCTGCTGAGACGCTTTGTAATACCGGCTTAGTAGTGCTTGCTGGCGAAATCACCACCACGGCAAATGTGGATTACATCAAGGTCGCCCGCGATACACTCAAAAGCATAGGCTATGACAACACTGATTTTGGTATTGATTACCGTGGTTGCGCAGTCATGGTCTGCTACGACAAACAGTCGCCAGATATAGCGCAAGGCGTAGATGAAGGCAAAGGTATCGATCTTGACCAAGGTGCGGGTGACCAAGGTCTGATGTTTGGCTATGCCTGCAACGAGACGCCTGAGCTGATGCCGGCAGCTATCCACTATGCTCATCGCATCGTTGAGAGACAATCGCAATTACGCAAAGACGGTCGTTTGCCTTGGTTGCGCCCGGATGCAAAATCACAAGTCACGCTTAAGTATGTCGATGGCAAGCCAGTTTCTATCGATACGATCGTGCTATCGACTCAGCACGCGCCAGAAATGGAGCACAAGCAGATAGAAGAAGCCGTCATCGAGCAAATTATCAAACCAGTCGTTCCTAAGGAATGGCTTAATGGCACACGCTTTTTAGTTAATCCTACCGGTCGCTTTGTGATTGGTGGTCCGCAAGGTGATTGCGGGCTTACAGGCCGGAAAATTATTGTCGACACTTATGGAGGCGCAGCTCCTCATGGTGGCGGTGCATTCTCTGGTAAGGATCCTTCCAAGGTTGACCGCTCTGCTGCGTATGCAGGTCGTTATGTAGCGAAAAATATAGTTGCAGCTGGCTTGGCTGAGCGTTGCCAGATACAGATTTCGTATGCCATTGGCATTGCTAAACCAACCTCCGTCATGGTGACAACTTTTGGTACCGGTAAAGTCAGCGATGAAAAAATCGAAGCTCTAGTTCGCGAGCATTTTGATTTGCGCCCTAAGGGTATTGTTCTGATGTTGGATTTGCTGCGGCCTATTTATTGTAAGAGTGCTGCTTACGGCCACTTTGGTCGTGAAGAGCCTGAGTTCACATGGGAGCGTACCGATAAAGCGGCTGCATTGAAAGCCGCTGCAGGTCTCTAATAAATTAGATGTCATCATTTAAAGGGTGGGCTGGCATTTCGCAGCCTGCCCTTTTTCTTTGCTCAGAACACAGGGGTAAATACGATTCACTTTGCAGCAATAAAAAAAACTACTACTGCTACAGTCGGGCTCATCGATCAGTTGCAGCTTGGATTACATGCGTATCTTCTTCCGACAATGTGTATGGATTGTCGGCACTCTGTTTATTGTTTTTCTGCTGACATTGGGGACAGGTGCTTTTGCACAAGACCAGATGCTTCAGCCCAAAGCAGGTTTTCGACCTACAGCTTCTGGCCGACAAATTTCGCCCAGAGAAGTTGATCGCTTAATCATCACACCAAATGCCAGGCGCGGCAGGCAGCTCACTGACCAACTCGAACGCCGCAATGACAGTCATTTGGCAAACATCGCAACAGTGCCGCTACGCATAGAGAGACAACTTTCCGGAAAAGCGCATCTCATTCAATTGGATAAAGCGGTCTCTCCAGAAGAAGCGCAATCGCTAGCGGCAAAGCTTGCAGCGTTTCCAGAGATTGAATCTGCTGAACCTGATTTGCTCATGCAAGCGCATGGCATGACGCCCAATGACCCTGGTTTCTCAGGCTCACCTGGGCAGTGGCATTTCATGATGCCCGTTTCGAGTAATTTAGGTGGGGCAGATCTGCCACCTGCGTGGGATATCACGCTAGGAAGTGGTGCAATTGATGTTGCTGTGCTTGATACTGGTTATCGTCGTCATTCGGATTTACAAGCCATGCTGCCTGGTTATGATTTTGTCAGCAGTGTGACGATGGCAAATGATGGCAATGGACGTGATGCAGATGCCAGCGATCCGGGTGATTTTGTGCGCGCCAACGAGTGCGGTAACGGATGGCCTGCCGCACGATCTAGCTGGCATGGTACGCATGTCATGGGCACCATTGCGGCACTCATGAATAATGGCTTGTATGGCACGGGTATGGCACCTAACGTGCGGATAGTTCCAGTTAGGGTGCTAGGTAAATGTGGCGGATATACCTCCGACATTATTGATGGAATACGTTGGGCTGCTGGCTTACATGTACCTGGCATACCCAACAATGCTTATCCAGCGCGCATTATCAATCTGAGTTTAGGTTTGGCAGGATCGTGTTCCAGAGCGTTTCAAGCGGCGATTAATGATGTTAATGCAGCTGGCGCTATCGTGGTGGTCTCGACGGGTAATGGTGGCTATAGCGAAGTGAATCAGCCTGCCAACTGTACCGGTACGATTGCGGTTACTGCTCACAGCATTGATGGAGATAGCGCTGATTACGCCAACCTCGGTGTGCAGACACTCATTAGCGCGCCAGGAGGAGGTTGTGGGACTCTCGCACAGAATTGCATAGAATTTTATTCGCCCAACGGACTGGGAATTTATTCGCTCGGTAATACGGGCGCTGGCACCCCCGCAGTTGATGGTTATTCGATTAAATACGGTACTAGCATGGCGGCACCGCATGTGGCGGGTGCGATTGCCCTGATGCTTTCACTGAATCCATCGCTCACACGTGATGAAATAGTTTCTTTGCTACGCGCATCGGCCAGACCTTTCCCGCCAGGGAGTGCTTGTGTAATGCGAGCCAACCAGGGCATGTGTGGTGCTGGTTTGCTTGATGTGTACGCAGCACTTATGACACTAGCACCGATAATTCGTATAGCCAGTGAGGATCAGGTAGTGGCACCTGGCGCTATTGTTATGCTGGATGCCTCAGCGTTTTCCTCCAGCGGTAGCGAAGTAATTAGTTACACCTGGCAGGCGTCGGCTTCCAATAAAATTCCAATTGCTATGTCGGGTGCAGATACGGCTCATGCAAGTTTTATCGCGCCTGCCACCGGGGTGTATCAGTTTGTGGTGGTTGTAAAAGACAGCAGCGGTTCAACCAGTAATGCCAGCGCCAGCGTAAGAGTAAATACCGCTCCGGAAGTACAAACCGTGACGACTCGTCAGGTCAGCGTAGGAGGCGCACTAACGATCAAGCTGCAGGCTCTAGACATCGATGGTGATAAACCCGTGTTTCATGCGCTTTTATTGCCAGATGGAGCAAGCTTAAATGCTGCGGGTGTTTTTACATGGTCTCGTGCTTCACCAGTAGGAATGCACACAATCAGCGTTGCTGCCAGCGATAACTATGCGTCAAGTTCTCCTCTGAATTTTACGGTTGAGGTGGTACAAAGCACCACAGCAACAGCTACTGCGAGCATCAGCGGCGGCTCAGGCGGCGGAGGTTCGATGGAGGCAGAGTGGTTGCTTGCCATGGCTGGCCTGCTGATCATTGGTAAGCACAGACGTGCGCGCCCGGACTGAATGTATTCCGCAGCACTTCACAATGAGTATTGCTAATCGTCAGTGCCAAAATTTTTTTATAGCTGTGTTGACGTTGATGCTGTGTATATCTTTATTCTCGGTATACCCAAAATTACTGCCACTGCTGATGTGGAACCGTGAGGCGATAACGACAGGAGAGTGGTGGCGTTTGTTAAGTGCGCACATCGTTCATGTGGATAGTCACCATTTACTGCTTAATCTGATCGGGCTAGTGTTGATCGTAGCGAGCTTGTGTCAGAGCATGACGATGCGGGAACTGGCGAGCTTATTACTAACGTGCGCATGCGGCATAAGTTACTTATTGCTGTATTTGCAACCGGATTTACACTGGTATGCTGGTCTGTCTGGCGTACTGCATGGTGTGTGGGCTGCTGCCGCTGCACAATGTTGGATGGGCTTGCAAAAACGCTTGGCCATGTGCGCTTGGTTTGTATTGTTAGTGAAGCTGATTTTTTTTAATCAGGGAATAACAGATATGCCTGTGGTGTCAGTTGCACATGTGTATGGTGCGATATCGGGCTTGGCTTGGGCTTGCTTGTGGTGGGTCAGTGAGCGCAAATCGATTTTCGATTAAAATACGACCAGTCAAGGAGCGTTGCGACAGATTACTCTCTGCCAGGCTTGACGTTCACACAGCAACTGCGCTCACGTTACTTTTTTTCTAACGAAAGGAGGGCGTGATGAGCGCCGTATTAAAATCCGCGAGTACCCCCGACTACCACGTAGCAGATCTCAGCTTGGCTGAGTGGGGTAATAAAGAAATCCGCATTGCCGAAACCGAAATGCCAGGCTTAATAGCGATTCGTGAAGAGTTTGCCTCTGCACAGCCGCTAAAGGGCGCACGCATCACTGGTTCGTTGCACATGACGATACAAACAGCCGTGCTAATACAAACACTCGAAGCGCTGGGTGCCAAAGTTCGCTGGGCTTCTTGCAACATTTATTCAACTCAAGACCATGCTGCTGCTGCAATCGCAGCCAGTGGTACGCCAGTATTTGCTTACAAAGGCGAAACACTGGATGAGTATTGGGACTACACCCACCGTATTTTCGAATGGACTGATGGTGGATACACCAACATGATTCTCGATGATGGTGGTGATGCTACGTTGCTTTTGCATCTGGGCACACGCGCTGAGAAAGACATCAGTGTTTTGGATAATCCAGATTCTGAGGAATCTGTATGCTTGTTTAATTCAATCAAGAAGAAACTCGCAACAGACAAAACCTGGTATTCGACGCGTCTGGCACAAATCAAGGGCGTAACCGAAGAGACCACGACCGGCGTGCATCGTTTGTATCAGATGCATAAAGAAGGTAAATTGGCTTTCCCGGCAATCAACGTCAATGATTCCGTCACCAAATCGAAATTCGACAATCTTTACGGTTGCCGTGAGTCGTTGGTAGATGCCATCAAACGTGCTACCGATGTCATGATTGCTGGCAAGGTTGCAGTGGTAGCTGGTTACGGCGACGTAGGTAAAGGTTCGGCACAGGCACTGCGTGCATTGTCAGCCCAAGTGTGGGTTACAGAAATTGATCCGATTTGTGCGTTACAAGCAGCGATGGAAGGCTATCGCGTTGTAACCATGGATTACGCGGCAGAACACGCTGACATCTTTGTTACAGCTACGGGTAACTATCATGTGATTACGATTGAACACATGAAGAAGATGAAAGATCAGGCCATCGTTTGCAATATCGGGCACTTTGACAATGAGATTGAAGTTGTCGCACTCAAGCAATACGAGTGGGAAAACATCAAGCCACAGGTTGACCATGTGATTTTCCCGAATGGCAAACGCATCATCTTGCTAGCCGAGGGTCGTCTGGTAAACTTGGGTTGCGGTACTGGTCATCCTTCTTACGTGATGAGCTCGTCATTTGCAAATCAGACGATTGCGCAGATGGAGTTGTTTATGCACACGAAAAACTATCCTATAGGCGTTTACACGTTGCCTAAGCATTTGGATGAAAAAGTCGCGCGTCTACAATTGAAAACACTGAATGCCCAGTTGAGTGAGTTGAGTCACGAGCAAGCCGCCTATATCGGCGTCAAACCGGAAGGTCCATTCAAGCCTGAGCACTACCGTTATTGATAACCTGATTGTTTTTGGGTCATCGACTCGGCTTTGTGGGATATAACAAACTCCGCCTGTTACTCAGTAGCAGGCGGATTTGCCCCCAACCCGTTTAATCAATCCTTCAGATCATGCGGCTGCTCTTACTGTGGCTAATTAATACACTGGCACTGTTCGCTATTCCACTGCTGGTGGAAACGGTGCATATCGACAGTTTTTCCACGGCTTTGGTGGCATCACTCGTACTTGGGCTAGTGAACACCTTAATACGCCCCATTCTTTTCATTCTTACTTTGCCAGTCACATTCCTTACATTAGGTTTGTTTATTTTTGTGATTAACGGCCTGATGTTTTGGGCTGTGGCTGATCTTGTCAAAGGCTTTCAAGTAGATAATTTTGGATCTGCCATGATGGGAGCTCTGGTCTACAGCATCATTTCATGGGTTTTATCTACGCTACTTATTCGAGAATAAATGATCGTGTCATCTACAGATTTTAGTCAGCATTTCAGCGTCGAATTTTTTCCGCCGAAAACTTTAGAAGGCGCAGACAAGCTACGTGCCACTCGTCAATCACTTGCACAACTAAAGCCTGAGTATTTTTCAGTAACCTTTGGTGCGGGTGGTTCTACTCAAGCCGGCACACGTGATACGGTTTTTGAAATTCAAAAAGAAGGCTACATCGCTGCGCCGCATATCTCGTGCATAGGTCGTTCGCGAGCGGATTTGCGTGAAATTCTTGCTGAATACAAATTAGCAGGGATACGCCGACTAGTCGCTTTGCGTGGTGATCTGCCTAGTGGATTTGGTGGTTCATCGGGTGATTTCAGTCATGCCAATGAATTGATAGAATTTGTTCGCGCCGAAAGTGGCGACTGGTTTCACATTGAAGCGGCCGCTTATCCTGAGATGCACCCACAGGCAAAATCACCTCAAGATGATTTGCAAAATTTTGCACGTAAAGTCAAAGCAGGAGCCAACTCTGCTATTACTCAGTATTTTTATAATGCAGATGCTTATTTCCGATTTGTGGATGATGCACAAAAAATTGGTGCTGATGTACCTGTGGTTGCGGGCGTCATGCCCATCACTAATTACACCCAGCTGATGCGTTTTTCTGACATGTGTGGCGCAGAAATACCTCGATGGGTGCGTCTGAAATTAGCCAGCTTTGGTGATGATAGTGCATCCATTCGCGCGTTTGGTTTGGATGTCGTTACCTCGCTATGTCAGCGGTTATTGGATGGTGGTGCGCCAGGCCTGCATTTTTATTCACTAAATCAGGCGGGGCCTACGCTCGCTATTTGTCAGCAACTTCGGTAATGAAATAATCCTTATGCCCAACAGCTTCGTGGTGCATATGCATGTCGCAGGTTAGTCAGTAATGATGTAGTCCAGTGCAATGTCGTGAGCTTCGGTAGCGAACTGCCTGCGGCTCACGGCATAAGCTATACCCAATGCTGTGGGTCTTGGCGATTGAGCCAGCGTCCGATCAAAATAACCGCCGCCATAGCCTAATCGAAAGCCTTCATCATTGAATCCCAGGCAGGGTGCAAGTACGACTTCAGGTTGAATAATCTGTTCGTGTACCGCTGGCGCCATAGTTCCGCTGGCATCACGCACTAAAGGCTCACCCGGTAGCCAGCGTACATAAATTAATGCTTGATTTTTTTTTAACACCACAGGCATGGCGAGTGTAATACCACGTGAACTAAGGCTTTCATACAGAGGCGAAAGTTCGGGTTCGCCAGACATGGCTATGTAAGCGCCTAGCGATGCCGGGTGGTGCAAAGTAAGCCAGTCAGACAGTCGCTGCAAAATACGTGCATCAGCCTCTGACTTCACGTACTCATTCATGCTGCGACGAGCGGCGATCAATTGTTGACGTAATTCCACTTTGTTTATCGGGGTTTGCATCACTAAAAATAGCCGCTTTCGTTTTTATGGGTAGAAGAACTGCATGGTATTCTAAGAGATATAAACAAATGATACCAATCGCTTTCATAACCCTTCACTTTTCACAGATTTTTTACTAGTAACTCATACATGAAAATTTCGGATGTTTCGATAATGCTAGCGCCATATCGTTTTTTTGCAGCTACTAGAAGCCATCTTTTTGTGGCCCTATTGGCCATGCTATTGATTCCTTTTGCACAGGGTGCAAGCCCTATCAAACGCGCCATGTTGGTAGGGGGTGGCGCAGATGCTGATTTCATCATGTTGCGCGATGCTTCCGCCCGCGGTGATATGGGTGAATCCGGGCGATTGGCAGCTCGTTTAACTGACTATCCGATTCAATCATATGTAGAGTATTACCGCTTGTATCCGAGACTGGTATCGACACCCGAGGGCGAAATTCGTAATTACCTCAATCGTTATGACGGTACAGCCATTGCCGATCGTTTGCGAAATGACTGGCTGCTGATTTTAGGGCGTGCACGAGACTGGCGATTATTTGACGAGCAATACCCGCTATTCGTATTGAATGATGATTTACAAGTCAAATGCTATGCACTTTCATCGCGCATCGCCAAAGGCGAGAATGTCGTTAAAGCAGCGCGTGAATTACTCGTTCAACCCAAGGGCTATGGTGAAGCCTGTGTTGATTTGATTCATCGGCTGTATCAGGATAAGCAATTCAGTGATGCCGATATGTGGCGTCAAATTCGTCTGGCAGCAGAATATGGAGCCAGTACTATCGCACGACGCATTGCCTATTTCATTGATGTTAGTGAGCGTCAAATACTGCCCGCCATTGAAAAACCTTCTGCTGTACTTGAGCGGGGTGCAGCTGGTTCGCAGGCTGTACGCGAATTATTCATCATCGCTTTAGGTCGGGTTGCGAAAGACAATCTAGACAAAGCTGAACGCGCGCTGCATAAGTCATTATTCCGATTGAATCATGAAGAGCAGTCTCAGGTTTGGGCGCAATTAGCTTTACCTGCTTCGATTGCGCTTTCAAAAGATGCAGTAAATTTTTGGCGTAAGACGTGGGATACCACTTTGTCACCGGACGGCTATCAGTGGCGTGCCCGCGCAGCATTGCGTGATGGTGACTGGGGTATGGTGGCGCGTGCTATCGACAGCATGCCACGTGAGATGCAGAAAGACGCTGCATGGATATATTGGCGTGGTAGAGCACATCTTGCACAGAATCACACAGACGATGCACAGAAATTATTTCTGACTATCGCAAGCCAGCATACTTTTTATGGACTCTTAGCCGCTGAGGAATTGGGCCAAAAACTTATCGTACCTCCTAGGCCCCAGGTGCCGACGTCAGAAGAAATGTCTGAAGCGATGGCGAATAATGGTTTTCGCAACTCATTAAAATTCCTAGACCTTGAATTACGCTTTGAAGGAAACCGCGAATGGAATTGGCAGTTACGCAAACTTAGCGAACGTCAATTATTAGCGGCGGGAGAATTTGCTCGGCAGAGCGGTGTCCTAGACCGTATGGTCACCACAGCTGACAGAGCCAAGGTGGAGTTAGATTTCACCCAACGCTATCCTTCGCCGCATGACGACATCATGCAAACAGCGATACAGCCGCTGGGCCTGGATAAAGCATGGGTGTATGGATTAATTCGTCAAGAGTCGCGTTTTGTAAAAGCAGCACGTTCTAGCGTAGGTGCATCGGGTCTTATGCAAATCATGCCGGCAACGGCAAACTATGTGGCACGTAAAATAGGCATGGCAGGTTTTTCTCTAAGTAATTTAAACGATACGCGCACCAACATAACTTTAGGTACTCAGTACCTCAATATGGTGTTGAATAGTCTGGGTGGCTCGCAGACCCTGGCAACGGCAGCATACAACGCCGGGCCAAGTCGACCACGACTTTGGAGGGCGACACTTGAAAAGTCTATCGAAGGTGCAATTTTTGCAGAGACTATTCCGTTTTCAGAAACTCGCGGGTATGTAAAAAATGTACTTGCCAATGCGACGTGTTATTCAGCCATGTTTGACACCAAGTCGCCATCGCTGAAATCACGCTTAGGCATCGTATCGCCGCGCGATGCCATGCTCAATGAAATTACTGATTTACCGTGAGATAAGACAGATGCGACACGAATCTATTATTGTTATCGGCGGTAGCGGATTTATAGGCTCTCATATCGTTGCGCAGCTCGTTGCTTCGGGTCGTCGCGTCATTGTTCCTACGCGCAGATCGGCACGTGCACGCCACTTGCTGGTTTTGCCGACAGTACAATTGGTTGAAATGGATGTCTTTGATCCTCTAGCGTTAAATCGTCAGGTTGGACGTGCTGACGCAGTGATTAATTTGGTGGGTGTGCTGCATTCATCGCCTGGAAACCCTTGGGGTCCGGTGTTTGAGCGTGCGCACGTGGAGTTACCTCGTCGCATAGTCGCAGCGTGTCAGAGCCAGGGCATCAAGCGTTGTCTACATATGAGTGCATTAGGTGCAGATGAGCACGGCCCGTCCATGTATCAGCGCTCCAAAGCCATGGGTGAAAAAATTATGTTTGAGGCGACTGGCCTTGAAGTCACCTCCTTTCGCCCATCGGTAGTATTTGGTCCGGAAGATAATTTTCTAAATATGTTTGCCAAACTTCAGTCACTACTACCCGTATTGGCTTTGGGTGGTGTAAATGCAAAATTCCAGCCGGTGTTTGTAGGCGATGTTGCAAAGGCCTTTGTACAGGCGCTTGATAATCCTAAAACCATAGGCCAGACCTATGAATTGGTCGGCCCGCATATTTACACCATGAAAGAGCTGCTGCATCTGACGGGTACATACAGCGGGCATGTTCGTCCAGTCATAGGGCTGTCAGACAAACTCGCTCGTATGCAAGCGTTCATGCTTGAGCATTTGCCTGGTGGCCCCTTAATGAGTCGTGACAATCTTGACTCCATGAAGGTCGATAATGTTGCCACTGGACGTTATGCAACGCCATCGGAGTGGGACGCTACGCCACTTGAAGCAGTAGCGCCTAGTTATCTTGCGCGTGATTGATACGGATGGCGCCGACCTTCAAGACATATGTGGTGGGCGGAGCAGTTCGTGATGCGCTATTAGGTTTGCCTGTCAAGGATAGGGACTACGTTGTTGTTGGAGCCACGCCTGAGCAAATGAAGGCAACCGGGTTTGTCCCCGTTGGTAAAGATTTTCCTGTTTTTTTACACCCCTCTACACACGAAGAGTATGCGCTTGCACGAACGGAGCGTAAAACAGCTCCCGGTTATGCTGGCTTTGCATTTCATGCCGCACCCGATGTCACGCTAGAACAAGATTTACAGCGACGTGATCTCACAATCAATGCTATCGCACAAGATCTCGATGGCTCCTTGATAGACCCATGTAGTGGGCAAGCTGATATAAAAAATAAAGTATTTCGACATGTGTCACCTGCATTTGCTGAAGACCCTGTGCGTATATTGCGTATTGCGCGTTTTGCCGCGCGATTGGCAGAATTTACTATTGCGCCAGAAACAGCCATTCTTATGCGCGAGATGGTTGAATCGGGTGAAGTCGATGCGCTAGTTCAAGAGCGAGTATGGCAAGAGCTGGCGCGCGGCTTAATGGAGTTGCAGCCTTCACGCATGTTTGATGTATTGCATCAGTGTGGAGCGCTTAAGCTGCTAATACCCGAGCTAGATTTATTAATTACAACCGGCTCATTAAAAATAATGAGCATGCTAGACGCAGTAGCTCAGTCAGGCGCATCGCTGCCCATGCGATTTTCAGTCATTACGTACCATTTACCGGTTGAACTTGTGGCTGAGGAATTATGCAGTCGTTTAAGACTCCCTAACGATGTTAAAGAACTTGCTGTGTTGGCGGCACGCGAGCGTGAGGCAGTCCTCAGAGCCGATACGATGCCTGCAGTAGAGATAGTAAAACTGCTAGAGCGTTGTGATGCATTACGTAAGCCCGATCGGTTTTTAGATTTGGTAACACTTAATGAATTAATATATCAACACACTCACGGTGAAAATAAATTTCGTCCAGGAGACGTGTTGCAACATTCTTTAAAGGCAGCCAAATCTATCGATGCAGGAAAGATCGCTGCTTTGGTCTCAGTTACTCATCCACAAAATCCCGCTCAGCATATTGCTCTTGCAGTACATGAAGCCAGAGTGCAAGCAGTACAAACTCAGTTGGATGATATGCGTGCAAATAAAAAAATGGATCCGATGGGTTGATCGAATCCGAAACACGTCTGCGGAGTATGACGTGGCAGTGTGATCATGCGATCACAGCGGAGGAAAAAATTAGGCTATTTATTTTTTAATCATGTAAAGTCACCTGATAAAACTTAATAAGTTTTCAGCGCAGAGCACGATCGCGCATAGGCATTTTAAGTTCATCTTCAGTCAGTTTGCCGTCTTTGTTGATGTCTAATTTATCAAAATCGCGCGATAAGCGTTTCATATGCGATGCCTCTACTTCAGCACGACTTAAAGCACCATCGCCATCTTTATCGGCACTTTTCCAATGTTCGTGCATACGCTCTCGCATACCTTCGCGAAATTCGTGATGCATAATTTTCTGATGCGCTTGCATTTCTTCTTTTGAAATAAAGCCATCTTTATTGGTGTCGACTTCATTAAACATAGTATCGGCACCTACTCGCGCTTCATCGCGACTTATACGGCCATCATTATTTTTATCGAACTTGGAAAAAGTCGAGGGTGTAGTCGAGCCATGCATTTCACCGCCTGCGTGATGATCAGCAAACGCTAACCCACTAAATGCAACTCCGGCCAGCATTGTTGAAATTACTCGGGAATGTTTCATGATGTCCTCGCAGTCATAGTCAGAGCAATCATGGTGATAGATACGCACCATATGCAGACGAGGATTTACCCCTTGTTACAGATCTGTCAGGCGGTGTAAGGCAGAGGCGATGAACGATTTACATCAATAGCCATAGGCATGTAGTAAAAATTGCTGGAACGCGTCTGCCGGTGTACTGATTTCTCTGTCTGGATTCCAAAGCGCACCAACTTCCATGGGAGGCACAAGATCAAGTATGGGACGCGCCTCTATGCGTTTACCTTCGAGTGACCAAGGGCGAAACACCATATCCGACAGAACAGTGATGCCAAAGCCATGTGCCACTAGCCCTCGCACGGCTTCTATGGAGGTCGTACGAAACACGATGTTGGGTTTAATGCGGCGTGATTTCCAATAACCCAGCGTAGATAGTTCGGCTTCGTCGGTTGTCACCATAATGTAAGGATGTTGCGCAATGTCCCTGAATGAGGGCGATGCAATTTTGGCTAAGGCGTGGCCGGGTGCAACCCACAACTGCCGGCGTGAGCGTACTAGTACAGCGTGTGCAAAGCGCTCTAGTTTGTCTATGTTGGAAAGGATTGCGACGCCCAGATCGACTTCTTTGCTAATTACCGCACGTTCAATCTCAGTTCTGTCCATATCGCGCAAATCAATATCTACCTCGGGATAGCTGGCCCGAAAGCGTGCCAACAGATCAGGAAGGAAATACCCAAGCACGGTGTAAGAAGCGGCCACACTGACTTTGCCGCGTAAAGCATTGGTGCGATAGCGCGGTTTGTGGGTGGCGTCTCGGACAGAGTCCAGAATATGGCAGGCATGGTGAAAAAAGTCCTGACCGTCAGCGGTCAGGGACACGCCTTGGGCCAGCCGCTCAAATAGGCGCACGCCCAGCTCCTTTTCCAGTGCTAGTACTGCGTTGGTAATGGCCGACTGCGAGACGCTTTCGCTGGTAGCGGCCATGGAAAACTGGCCGTTACGGGCTGCGGAGACGAAATAGCGCAGTTGGCGCAAGGTGACATTATTAAAGGCCATGGTCTGGATAAGGTATGTGTTTTTCAGATACGATGCTTGCGTATTTGTGATTTTACGATACCTGGGGGTCTGCCTATACTTCAGTTAGTTAACAAGCTCTCGACTTATATGGGCGGGTATGGCGGCAGCGCAAGTTAGTTACGCCACACAGAAAAATTATTGGGGATAGTTATGAATGCACCATTGGACAGGCAGCAGGCACTGCAGCCAGACGCAATTTCCCTTGACGATAAATACACGCTCGATCGCGGTCGTGTTTTTCTGACGGGCACACAGGCCATCATTCGCTTGCCTATGATGCAGCGACAGCGCGATCTGGCAGCGGGCTTAAATACAGCGGGCTTCATCACTGGCTATCGCGGATCACCGTTAGGATCGGTAGATCAAACAGCAGTTAAAGCGAAAAAATTTCTCGAAGCTCACCACGTTCGCTTTCAGCCAGGTGTCAATGAAGATTTAGCGGCTACATCCATTTGGGGCACGCAGCAGGTTAATTTATTCCCGGGTGCTAAGTACGATGGCGTGTTCTCCATCTGGTATGGCAAAGGGCCTGGCGTCGATCGTTCAGGTGATGTATTCAAGCATGCGGTCGGCGCAGGTACCGCACCTCGTGGCGGCGTGCTGGCATTGGCAGGGGATGATCATGCAGCTAAGTCATCCACGAACGCGCATCAAAGCGAACACATATTTAAAGCCTGCGGCATTCCTGTTTTATATCCTTCATCAGTACAAGAATATTTAGACTATGGTTTGCATGGTTGGGCCATGAGTCGTTACACCGGTTTGTGGGTAGGTATGAAATGTGTCACCGATGTCGTTGAATCTGGTGCGACAGTTGATGTCGATCCCAATCGCGTGCAGATTGCGATGCCTGAAGATTTTGATATGCCAGCAAGCGGGTTAAACATACGCTGGCCCGACGGCATACTGGAGCAGGAAGAGCGACTCGTTAATTACAAATGGTATGCAGCATTAGCGTATGCGCGCGCTAATAAACTCAATCGTGTGATTTGGGATAGTCCGAACGCACGCTTTGGCATAATGACAGCAGGTAAATCGTATCTCGATACTCGTCAGGCGTTGGACGATTTAGGCATCGATGAAAACGTAGCGCGCGATATAGGATTGCGACTCTATAAAGTCGGTATGACCTGGCCGCTTGAAGCAGAAGGTACGCGCCAGTTTGCAACCGGCCTCGAAGAAATTTTGGTCGTCGAAGAAAAGCGCCAGCTACTGGAATATCAACTCAAAGAAGAGCTCTACAACTGGCGCAATGATGTGCGCCCTCGTGTCGTCGGTAAATTTGATGACACCGGCGAATGGAGTAACACACGCCGTAGCGGCCATGGTGAATGGCTGCTGCCGGGCACGTATGAATTAAACCCGACGCAGATTGCACGCGCCATTGCTTCGCGCATCTCTAAGTATTTTGCCGGACATCCGGTTGAACAACGCGTACGTGAACGCATTGCGTATTTGGAATCGCGCGAGGCCATATTAAAAGTCAGCGTTACACCGAATGCGCAAAAAGATCGCACACCGTATTTTTGCTCTGGTTGTCCACACAATACGTCCACTCGCGTACCCGAAGGTAGTCGCGCATTAGCAGGTATAGGTTGCCATTACATGGCGCTGTGGATGGATAGGTCTACTTCAACCTTTACCCACATGGGTGCCGAAGGTACGACCTGGATAGGTCATTCACCGTTCACTACGGAAGAGCATGTATTTGCCAACATCGGTGATGGTACTTACTATCACTCGGGCTTATTAGCTATACGGGCAGCAGCTGCAGCCAAGGTCAACATGACCTACAAGATTTTATTTAATGATGCCGTAGCCATGACAGGTGGTCAGACGCATGATGGGCCTCTAGACCCACCAACCATTTCGCGCCAAGTGGCTGCCGAAGGGGTACGTCCTATCGTGGTGGTGACAGATGAGCCAGACAAATATCCATCCAACACTGACTGGGCGCCGGGCGTGACTGTGCGTCATCGAAGTGAGCTAGACGACGTTCAGCGTGAACTGCGTGAAGTGAAAGGTGTGTCGGCCATTATTTATGATCAGACCTGCGCTTCAGAGAAACGTCGTCGTCGCAAGCGCAATACATTTCCTGATCCGGCCAAGCGCGCCGTGATCAATGAAGCTGTGTGCGAAGGGTGTGGCGATTGCAGTGTCAAATCAAATTGCTTATCAGTAGAGCCTTTGGAAACTGAATTTGGTCGCAAACGCCAGATTAATCAATCGAGCTGCAACAAAGATTTTTCGTGCGTCACTGGATTTTGCCCTAGCTTTGTGACTGTCGAAGGCGGTCAACTGAAAAAACCAAAAAAAGCAGCTGCAAAAAATGTGGGCGGCACAGCTGAATCAGCCTTAACGCGTGCGGCTGCGTTACCGTCACCGGTGTTGTCTTCATTAGAGCAAGCCTACGGTGTTTTAGTAACGGGCATAGGCGGCACAGGCGTAGTAACCGTGGGCCAGATTTTGGCTATGGCAGCACACGTAGCTGGTAAAGCATGCAGCGTACTTGATATGAGTGGCCTGGCTCAAAAAGGCGGGCCGGTAATGTCGCACGTACGTCTGGCTGATCGTGATGATCAGATTCATTCCACGCGAGTCGGTACTGGCGCTGCTGATTTGGTCGTAGGTTGCGATGTCATCGTTGCTGCGAGCAAGGATGCGATTGCCCGCATGGGTGAAGGTAGAACGCAT
>Ga0315909_10002735_pt1 | contig 22253 bp, 32 predicted proteins | sample LakEriMetagenome_11_FD_203527 | JGI IMG/M metagenome (GOLD analysis project Ga0315909, IMG submission 203527) | Freshwater fungal communities from buoy surface, Lake Erie, Ohio, United States - Buoy 2 MA125 | ecosystem: Environmental > Aquatic > Freshwater > Lake | place: USA: Lake Erie, Ohio...
AGACACGCGCACTGCACCCTGAATCTCAAGTGTTGCTTGAGGCATACCGCAAGCGCGAAGGGCTGGCTCGCTAATGGCACTTGGCAATACCTTCAACATCACCATCAACCAGGGCGCAACCTTTGAGTTGACGATCACCTGGAAGGACTCGGCTGGCACCGCAATCAACCTGACCGGCTACACCGCACGGATGCAGGTGCGCGAGACCTACTCGTCCGCCACGAGCATCGTCAGCCTGACCAATGCCGCTGGCATCACGCTCGGCGGAGCGGCTGGCACGGTTGCAATCCTCATCTCGGCGACGACCACGGCTGCACTGACCGCGCCATTCAGCGGCGTCTACGACCTTGAACTCGTGAGCGCAGGCGGCGTGGTGACGCGCCTCTTGCAAGGAGCAGCGACAGTTTCACCTGAGGTGACGCGATGACCGTAGAAGTTGACCTGACGCAGCAGATCATCTCGATCAACGACACGCGCACAGAGATTGTCGTTCAGGCACCTGGACCCGCAGGCGCGCAAGGTCCAACAGGTCCTGCAGGCGCAACTGGTCCAGCGGGTAGCGCAGGTCCTGCTGGTTCTGCGGCCACCATTGCCGTCGGCACTGTCACATCTGGTACCGCTGCCGCTGTCACGAACAGCGGCTCCTCGTCGGCTGCAATCTTTGACTTTGTCCTCGTACCTGGTGCAACTGGCGCAACTGGTGCAACTGGCGCCACTGGTCCCGCAGGATCAGCCGCCACGATTGCGGTTGGCAACGTCACATCTGGCACCGCAGCCGCAGTCATAAACACTGGGTCTAGTTCCGCCGCTGTCTTTGACTTCACGCTAGTACCTGGCGCGACAGGTCCAGCAGGGGCAACAGGTCCTGCAGGGTCTGCTGCGACCATCACCGTTGGCACGGTCACGCAAGGAACTGCAGTCGCGGTCACGAACAGCGGATCAAGCTCAGCAGCAATCTTTGACTTCGTTCTTGCAAAGGGGGACAAGGGAGATCAGGGCGATCCAGGCGCAACTGGCGCTACGGGCGCCACTGGCGCGACGGGCGCAACTGGAGCCGCAGGCTCCGCTGCGACCATTGCTGTCGGCAGCGTCACGCAAGGGACAGCGGTTGCCGTCACGAACTCTGGCTCCTCCTCGGCTGCAGTCTTTGACTTCGTGCTGGTCAAGGGAGACACTGGTGACACGGGTCCTGCTGGTGCAACAGGCGCCACGGGTGCCACTGGCGCGGCGGGTTCCGCAGCCACAATCGCCGTGGGAACCGTCACCTCAGGAACTGCGCCAGCCGTCACCAACACTGGCTCATCGTCTGCGGCCGTCTTTGACTTCGTTCTCGTGCCAGGTGCAACTGGAGCTACAGGCGCGACAGGCGCTACGGGAGCGACAGGCGCCGCTGCGACGATCGCAGTCGGCACGGTCATCACTGGCACCGCTGGCTCCAACGCAACGGTCACGAACGTCGGGTCGTCTGGCGCAGCAATCTTTGACTTTTCAATCCCGCAAGGCGCCACAGGAGCAACAGGCGCAACAGGGGCAACAGGGGCGACAGGTCCTGCAGGCTCCGGCGTTGTCGTAGGCGGAACCGCAGGGCAAGTCCTCGCCAAGATTGACGCAACTGACTACAACACGCAGTGGATCACGCCGACACCTGCTCCTGGCACGGCGGCAACCGGCGGTGTCTACGGAGTCACGACGCTCACCGACTCAACCTCGTCCACCTCGACCACAACGGCGGCCACGCCGAACAGCGTGAAGTCAGCCTATGACTTGGCTGGCAGCGCAAACACCACGGCTGGCACGGCAATCCCAAAGAACACGGTCACGGCGACAGGCGACATTCTGTACGCCTCTGGCTCGGCGACGGTTGCTCGACTTGGCGTCGGCACGGCTGGGCAAGTCCTCGGAGTGTCCGCTGGAGTTCCTGCGTGGACTACGCCAAGTTCCGGCGGCGGATACTGGATTGACATTTCCGCTTCCGTTGCTGGTACTGCTTTAGGTCTGACGAGCGCAGCATATGACGTTGAGAATGCAGGGGATTTTGACAGCACGATTTCAATTTCAGGCACTGCAGAAACTTTTTCTGTTGGAGAGCATAAACGCATCACGGCGACTGGCGACATTACCAGCATTCACCGGGATTCTGGTGTGACGTGGACTGCTAGGACCTCAACGTTCAGCTCAACGAACAATGTTCTTGCGGTTGCCTACGGACGAAACCTTTGGATTATTGGCGGGCGCAATGCCTCGCTCGCCACATCAGCCGATGGAATCACTTGGACGGCTCGAACTGCAACTGGGTTCACGCCATCATATGCGGTCAACGCGGCAGCAGTGAACGACGAAATATATTTCATAGCAGGAGAACAATCAAGAGTTGCAACATCAACTGACGGGGTGACTTGGACTTCACAAAACGCAGGCTTCGGCACAGATGAAGTGAGGGCAGCTGCCTATGGTGGCGGTCTTTGGGTGTGTGTCGGCGACGGAGGGAAAATAACGACTTCGCCAGACACCGTAACGTGGACGGTAAGAACGTCAAACTTCCTAAATGCTGGAGTCATTTACAACATTACCTACGCAAATGGCTTATTTGTTGCAACTGGGCAAGGTGGCGGAATGGTCACGTCAAGCAATGGCACAACTTGGACGTCAAGAACTTCTGGTTTTGACACCTCATTTGTTGGCGGGGTTTCCTATGGTGGAGGAACTTGGGTCGTTGTCGGCGGCGCAGGGAAAACAGCCACATCAACTACGGGGACTGCGTGGACGCACAATACTGCAGTTGGAACGTCCGCATTTTATGACGTTGATTGGGACGGCAAGACTTGGTGCGTCGTTGGTGTAGGTGCAGCAATTTACACATCAACAAATGGGACTAGTTGGACAAGCAGAACTAGCGCTGGAACAGTAGAATTGCGAGCAGTTGCATACGGCAAAGGACTATTTGTCACTGGCGGTGGAGCGAATGCAACAAATACGACTTTACAATCAGCGCCGGCAGGAGTTCTTTCAGCGACATTCAGTCCAATCACATATAGCACAAAGCCATAGGAGGTTCACTTGCGATACCGCGTTGAAATTGACAATGCCAATACAATCAGAATCTGGGATGAGGTCCAGCCAACCTCAACTGGGGCGCCTTTTTTATTGCAGGACGTTCACCCAGATGGGCGACCGTGGGCAGATCGTGCTGAGGCAGAATCTTGGGCCAACTCATTCGTTGCTTCTCTGCCTGAATGAACGACCTCACCATTCTTGACGCAATGAAGGAGCGGCTGCTCTCAGTGGAGCCGCCAATCGGCTACGCCATCCGTGCCGTCCACGCCACCCCGCCAGAGTCTCTCGCCGTCGTGCCAGCCATCGTGCTGCTCCCAGCGGACGACTCGATCAGCGTCGGCTCAGGCAACCGCACGGTTGTGCTAAGCGTCAACGTCGTGGCGTACCTGCTCCCGATCCCACGAATGGAGCAGAAGTACCGCGACCTTTATACTTTCCGAAGTTGGCTCCGCGACGCCTTCAACGGCGCGGTGACAATCTCAGGTGAAGCGGTCCAGGTTGCCGTGACAAGCACGACAATGGGAACCGATACATACGCCGATCAGGACTACCTGACGGTCTCAGCAACGGCTGAGGTGACGGTCTACGAGACCATCGCCTACACCGCGTAGAGCAAGGAGAGCAAGATGGCAACCTACGGCGCGAAGGCTCTGACGCGAATCGCAGCAGCCTCGCAGACTGGCTTCGGCACGGCCGCAAGCATCGGAACCGCAACCGGCGAAATCCTGTTCGCAGATGCCGTTGGCACGATTGACCTCGGCGTCACGGTGGACCTCGGCGAAGACACGAGCGTTGGCAAGCGCACGCCGATTCAGGCTGGGCGCGTCGCCATCACTGGCAAGAATCCAGTCATCACGCTGGCTGAGTCAGCAGCTTCACTGCGCACACTGCCACTCTTCTTTGACGCCATCGGCGCCACGACCTCAGGGACGGCTGCGCCGTACACCTGGACGTGGAGTCCGAACCAGAGCGATGTAGACACACCAATCTTCTACTCGATGCTCGTTACGGACGGCGTGCAGAAGTATCGCGTCGTGGATGCAATCCCAACGGAGATCACGCTGTCGGCAGACGCCTCAGGGCTGCTGCAGGCTGGCGCGACCTTTGGGGCAACGAGCGTGGCGTCTTCTGGACTCTCCTTCCCAACCGCAGTTCCAGCGCAGCCGATGTTGGCTGGCCGCCTGCTCAAGTTGGCAACGGACAGCAACTTCCCTGACAAGGCGGGATCAGGCGCGACGGACTACGACCACCTGCTTTCGTTCAGCCTGTCAATCACGACGGGAATGGCGATGGTGAACGCGCTGGACGCCAGCCTCACGGCGGCAACCGCAGCCTTCACGCAGGCGCTCGATGCAACGCTCACGATCACGGTTGCAAGCAACAGCGACGCAATCGCCAACGGCGCGTGGGGCATCACCGAGCAGGCAGAGCAGCGCTTCCTCCGCATCTACGGCACCACGACCGATAACTACGGCGTGTGGATTCTTGGCTCGTGGGTGATCGAGTCAGTCGTTCCGCTCTCGGCTGAGCAGGACGGGCTGATCGTGAACGAGGTGACACTGCGACTCGCGTATGACGCAACTTCAGGCAAGTCGCTTGAAGTCATTGTGGATTCACCGTTGGACGTAGCGCCCTAATCGGGCAGAGGAGGAGTGAATGGCAAATAAGGTTGTCACGCTAGACGGCGAGTTCGCCGGCTGGCAGTGCGAGCTGCGACCGCAGGTCTCGGCACGCATCTTGTTGGAGTTGGAGAGCGGTGTTCCGTCACGAGCGCTTGCAGCGTTCGCGCAGATCGTCGTGTCCCACAACTTCAAGGGAATCAACGGCGAGGCGATCACTGACGTGATGGACGCGCCGATTGAGGCACTCACCGCAACGATTGAGAAGTGGGCTTCGGGGAACAGCCTGGACCCCAAGTAAGGCTCGCTGCTAGGCGGCTGGCGATTGGGCAACCAGTCGTGCCGCCGCCAGAGATAATCTTTCACCTTCTGGGTGCTAAGTTCGGGATGTGGCCAGACGAGGTGGCGAGCCTGCCAGTTGAACAGGTGATTCAGGCGTGGCAACTCCACGCTGAGATGCAACCAAAGGAGCGGAAGTAGTGCCTTCAACACCAGCCAAATCCGTCGCAGAGTTTGAGTTGAGGTTTGAGGAGTCCTACAACCAGTTCCAACTTGGCTTCTTGCAGGGGTCTAACCCAAAGGCGTTCAGCCGCCTGCTGACGCTTGCCGCCATCAACGCCTCGCGCACGATGGTCAAGCCGATGAAGGCAGAGGCGCCAGTCCGCACAGGGCGCCTGCGGAACTCAATCAACGCCAAGCGCGGTCAGTATTCCCGACCGTCCGCCACCGTGGGTCCGCGCCCAGGCAAGAGCCGAGGCGACCTGAACGGCGGCTGGTACCGCTGGTTCGTCACCACAGGCATCAAGCCGGTGCGCGAAACCAAGAACGGACCAAAGGCCGTCAAGGGCGTGAAGGGGCGTCCGTTCGTGACGCAGGTTGCCAACCGCAGCGACGTGCGAAAGACGGCGCTGAACTCTTACTGGGATACAATCGCAAAGTTCTTTGACGACAAGCTCTTCCGTGATCGCATCACGAAGTTCAAGCGGAGAGGGTAATAAATGGTCACCTCAACAGGTCAGGCAGTATTCGCAGTCGTCGCAAAGGACGCCGCCACCAAGACGCTCAACGGCGTCGGCAAGAGCTTCGGCAGCCTCAAGCGCAATGGGATCGCCGCGCTCAAGGGGATCGCCACGGCTTCTATTGCAGCAGCCACGGCACTCGTGGGCTTTGGTATTGCAGCGGTCAAATCAGCCGCTGATGACGAGCGAGCCACCTTCCGCCTGAACGCTGCGCTCCGCGCGCGAGGGCTACTCACAGAGGACCTGACCAAGAAGATTGACGAGCAGATCACGGCGATGGCCGAACTCGGTTTTACCGATGACGACGTTCGTGCTGGCATTGAGACAAGTTCACGGTTCTTCAAGAGCCAAGCACGCATCCTGAAGGTCAACTCCGTAGCTGCCAACATTGCGGCGGTCACTGGCAAGGACCTTTCCACGGTCATCACGGCGATTGCAAAGGGTGCGAAGGGCAGCACGCGCGGCTTGCTCGGCTTTGGTATCCAGGTTGAGAAGGGCGCCAAGTTGCAGGACATTCTCCGTGTCGCAACTGAGAAGTACGGCGGGGCGGCGCAGGAGATTGCGCAGTCAACGAGCGGGCGATTCGCCGCCGCTCAAATCAAGTTGAACGAGGCGTTTGAGGCATTCGGCTATCGCTTCCTCCCAGTCGTCAACGATGCGCTCACGACGTTCACGAATGACATCCTGCCTCAGGTCGAGAGGTTCCTCAGTGACCTCGGTCCAGTGATTGACGACTTGGCGAACAACTACATCGGACCACTGGTGAATTCGTTTGATGAACTTGCCAAGACGATGGGCTTTGAGGACGGATTCGGGTTTTTGATTGGAGCGATCGAGGTTGCACTTACTCCGTTGAAAGTTGCACTTTCGCTGATCAAGGGGCTGCTTGACGGAATCAACGAAGCCTTCCGCATCTTCAACGGCCTTGCAAGCAGCAAGACCGGCGCGCTGCTTTCTGGCAACGCACGCACGCAGTACCTGAGCGGCGGCAACCTCGGCACGGCTTCGCCGATGGGTGGCACCTCCTCGTACCTGCAGACAAGCATTGACTTCAGCATCGGCACGCAGAAGCAAGACAAGCTGGTATCGGATTCCCTGATTCGGCAAGGCACCGGTCGGCGCGGAGGCTACTAAGCCGTGGCCAACCCATTCAGCCTTGTCATTGCAGGCGTAGACGGCGGCGCAAACCTTCTCGACCTACCAGCGCCGTCCGCAACGACCACGCCATACGTTGACCTTGCCACTTTCTCTCTCACGCTCTCAGGCGATGGCGGCGGGCAGATGACCTTTGACGTCATCCAGCCAGTGACGCCAGGCGGGGGACCGTGGTGGCGCTCAGGTGGTGTCTACGACAACGCGCGGGTGCAGTTCTTTGATTCGCGCTACAGCGCTGGCACGCCGCTCTTCCTCGGCTTTATCACGAATGTCTCAGCCAGCCTGCTCCCGAACGGACTAGGCACGCGCTGCACGGTCAGCGTGGCAGACGCCGACGCGTGGCTTGAGAAGACGATCGTCCGCAAGGGCTTTGTCGGAACAAACATCAAGCAAATGGTCGGACCGTTCTCGCGCGGCAATGCCAGCACAACTGACCAGACGCTGATCAACGTGATCCTCGGAAAGATTCACGATCAGGTCAATGACGCCACGACGCGGCAACTCTTGGACACATCCGTGATCAGCGGCAGCACGCGCGCTGTCTACACCGGCGCCGCAGTCACGATCGGGCGCCAGACCTTCAAGCCAGCCAGCCTAGTCAGCATTCTTGACCAGATCGCAGAGGAAGCGTCAGGCGCTTCGGGCAAGGTGTTCCGCTATTGGGTGGACGGCGATGGGCGTCTGAACTATGGGCCAGTGGATGCTGCACCTTCATACGCCAACGCGCCGCTGGAGATTGTCACTGACCCCGCCTCTGTCGCGGTTGGATCGGCAAGCGCTGCCAGCAAGATGCTGCCACGCGCGTTCACCGTTGACGTTGACCACGACCAGATGGTGAAGGGCATCTTTGTGCAGGCGGCAAACACACGCGCTCGATGGGACAAGAACGCGACTCCGCCGACCAACGATCCTTATTTCCGAACCTACAACGGCGGGACGCCATACTTTGGCTCTGGCTTGTCCACGCGCAACGGCCCTGAGCCGCACGGAGTGTTCAGCGCGCCAAAGATCAAAGGCGCAGCCAGCCGCACGACAAGGATTCAGCGACTTACAAAGGCGACCTTCCAAGCGCGTGCCTTGCCAGTCCGCACGGTCAACTTCACGCTGGCTGGCTCTGACTTGAGCCAGACCGCATCGCCAGACTGGACATACGGCTACACGCAGGGCTACGCACAGACTGGGGCAAGCACGTGGACGCTTGTGAAGGCGTGGCTGCCGAACCAGTACGTCAAGCTCACAAGTTCTGCACTTGACCTATCAGGCACGATTCTCAGGATCGCATCCGTCACAATGAGCTTTGAGTCGGACAGCACCTATCAGGTGCGCTACGACATTGAGGCTGAGTACCGACGCAAGAAACTAGGCAAGGCGCTGAAGCGCATCTTGGTGGGTGAATAATGGCTGAGCAGTACGGGACCAATCTTCCAGGGCTAACCGGCTACGAAGGCGACGTCACCGCAGACGGCGGCGAGACCTTGATCGGCAGCGACTCGGACGGGGCTACCGCACTCCTCTTTGGTCCTGCGGCGCTGCGCGAGATTCAGGCTGGCGTCGCCAACGGCGACTTTGCCTCGGCGCCTGACGAGCCAGATGCCGACATCAACGACGAGAATCCGCTGCCGTACTTCACGGCTGAGGACAACAGCGGCGGGAGCATCACGGCACGAGTGATCGAGGACGCCTCGGCTGGCTCTGGCAACGTGCTTCGCTTCCGCATCGCAGGTGGCACGACCAGCGGGAACAGCCTGACAATCAAGCGCTTTGTGCCGGTGCCTGGTACGCGCAACCGATCGTTCATCTTCACGCCAGAGGTTTACTGCATCAACGCGACGTCAACCTCCAACGCAAAGGTTGTGCTGTCGTACCAGTATTACGAGATTGACGCGGAGACCTCAACGGGGACGGGCGACACACGCGAGCGCACGCTGGCAGAAATCGGCAGCGCTGACACGCTCCGCATCGCCAGCAACTACACGCGGCTCGCCATCCCGTCCGATGCGGCCTTCATCCTTGTCTCCGTCAAGGTTGAGACGACTGGCACCGTCTCGTCGCAGAGCGACGTCTCCATCGCCGAGTTGCGCCTGATCTCAGGCGGCTCCGACCTTTACATCGCCGAGAACAGCACGCCAGCAACCTATGGTCCTGCTCGACTCCGCCAAGTCAACGGTGAACTGACGATCACACCAAACCTGGGCGGCTCAGGGACGGTCGTCATTGACGGCACGCTGAACTTAGGGGCGACGACGTTTAGCAGCTTGACGGTCAGCGGAACGGCTGGCTCAACGGCAATCGGGGTCACCAACGGCAACATCGTTGCATCTAACGGCTTTGTGCGCGCATTGCGCGGCACGGCTGGGAATGCAGTTTTCACGGGAGCGATCAGTGGGGACGCTGGCGATCGCATCCGCATTGAGGCAGACGGCACGATTGAGTGGGGCGACGGCACTGGCAGTTCGGGCGACGTAAACCTGTATCGCTCATCGTCAACGACGCTGCGGACGGATGATGCATTTGCTGCTGACTTCCTATCTGCCACGCTGAGCGTCAGCGCAGGCAACGGAAACTTCAACGCCGACGGCCCGAACACCACAACGGCAACCACGAATGAGTGCGTCTTTGTGCTGCTCAGCGGAACCGAGTATCAGATTCGCCGCTATACCTCATCGTCGCGCTACAAGACCAACATCGTGCCTGCAGATGCAGCCGTGCTTGAGGCTGCGCGCAAGATTGTGCCAAAGCATTTTGAGTCAACGATTGACAACCCAGAAGAACTTGGGCAGACGCGCCTCGGATTTATTGCAGAAGAAATCCACGACGCAGGATTGACACACGCAATCGCGTACAATGCCGACGGACAGCCAGAATCCATTGACAGTGTTGCGTTGATCGCAGCGCTCTGGCATCGAGTCAATGATCTAGAGGAGCGACTGAAGGCACTGGAGGCTGAATGACGCGCTCCCAAGTAGACGCAATCATTGACCGGCTGGACGCGCAGTCCGCAAAGATTGACAGTCTGAAGGCAGAGATTGACCAGATGAAGGGCGGCCTTGCCGTCCTGAAAGGGCTTGGCGCCCTACTCGGCGTAGGAGGAATCGGCACGCTTCTGGCGTGGTTGCAATCGCAATCAGGCAAGTGAGGTTGCGCGCACTCCTGCTCGCTTTGGCAATCGTCTTGCCATTCGTTCAGCCTGTCTACGCGCTTGACGAACTTGACGAGTGGGAGTTCAGCACCGACTCCAACGGCACGATCGTGGTCAACGAAGATGGCTCCGTCACACTCGGCGGCGCGAATGATCCGCTCCCTGAGCAGCCGCGCTGGAACGCGCTTACCAGCCTGACCACAACCGCGCTAGAAGCTGAGACGGCCCAGTACCTCTGGTCGTACTTGACGACTGACGGCGCGTACTTTGACAAGCCGCAGTATCTCGTGGGCGGCGAGTGGCTCACGCTTGCAGAGGGCAACACGCAATCAGCCACCGGCTACATTGAGGTGGTGCTGGCCGCAGGTGACCTGTTCGGCTTCCGCGTGCTGTCCACCGACTCGTGCTGCGGCATCGGCTTCCTCACAATCGCCGTAGGCAGCCCTACGCCGTCCCCAGAGCCGACTCCTGAGCCAACCCCTACCCAGACACCAGAAGAGCCTTCACCAAGCCCTAGCGTGGCTCCTACCCCTACGCCAGAGCCTTCTGTAGAGCCTACGCCTGAGCCGACTCTCGAACCAACCCCTGAGCCAACTCCAGAACCCACACCCGAACCAACCCCAACACCAACGGAGGAGCCAAGTCCTGAGGTGACCAATGAACCGACCCCAGAACCAACGCCAGAGCCAACGCCTGCACCAACGGAAGTTCCGCCATCTCCTTCCGTATCTCCTGATCCCACTCCTGTACCTACTCCTGAACCCGAACCCGCTCTGCCAGTTGTAGGCGCTGCGGTTGAGGCAGTCGGCGAGGTGTTCGCCAACATCGCGGCCATCACGGAGATCGGCAAAGACCTTGACCCGATTGAGAAGGAAGAGGCGCAGCCGGTTGCCGTTGCGATCATTGCCAGCCAAGTTGCAAGTGTGGCTGCCGCAGCGTCAAATGCAGCACGAGCGGCTGCTAACATTGGCGGCGGCGGACCAGCGGGAGGCAATGGAAATACGCCAAGCCGAAAGGGTGGTCGCCGTGCTTAGGAACATCATCAACGATCTAGTCGGAGGCTCGTGGACGATCCTCGGTTTGCTTTTTGCGGTGGTCGTACTGCCAGAAGGTCAGACGCAAAGCACAATGGCAACGCTGTTCATCCTGATGACAATCGTCTGGATCGCAACAGGATATTTGAGGTGGAAAGAATGACAAACGAAGATCACCGCAGGGAACTCAAGGAGCAGGGCTGGACGCGGATTGACACCGCGCCAGGCGAATGGGTGGCACTCGTGCCGAGCGAGGACGCAAGCGCGTTCGGTGGCACGCTCTGGAAGCGTGGCGACAACGGCAACGACTACAGCGAGGGCTGCACCGCTGGTCATCCGATCAGCGCGGCACTCGACTACCAGAAGGCTGGTCTTGCACTCGCCGCGCACATCAAGGAAGACATCGGCGAATGAAGTTCAAGGTCAAGTCACAGCTCGATCACGTTGAGAAGGGCGGCATCCTTGACGACTGCGGACCGTCCAGCACGGCTGCTGCCGTTGCGTGGGCATCTAAGTACGCGGTTGACCCGACGGCTGGAGACGGCATCAAGGCGAAAGCCGCTGCCACCGGCTTCGTAGAGAAAGAGGGCGTGTCGGACAACGGCTCGTCTCTCGGCGACCTGATCAAGACGGCAAAGCAGATGGGCGCGAAGGCGCGCTACGCCAAGTCGTGGGATGACGTCGTGATTTCGGCGCACCGCGGGGCTGGACTCATCATCTGGGTGCAGCAAGCGGTGGACTACCCAGCCGTGGAGATCAGCGAGTGGCATAAGCGCTGGGAGTCATACTGGACAAAGAAAGATCGCAAGCACATTGCTCTCGGCTACGGCCATATGACCGCAGCCGCGTGGGATGCCGTTGACGGCTGGCAGTGGGCGTGTCCCACACGGTCAGGCAAGGGCAAAGAGAAGTTCGGGGTCGTCGTGACCGAAGAGCAGCTCAAGCAGATTGCTGCGAGCAAAAAGAAGCAGACGGGCGGCGCAGCGTTCAAGCACGTCGTCATCGTTGAGTGGAAGTAAGGAGTCAGAATGTATAGCGACATCAAGGCAGGCATCCGCTGGATCATTGACAACACAGGCGTAGACGAGGCGCTGATTGAGTTCTTCCGAACCTTCATCACCGTGTCTATCTCGGTCGCACTCGGCTTGGGCATCCCGCTCCTTGACATTTCTGGCGGTGACTTCCGCACAGTGCTGTCCGCAGGGCTGGCCTCAGGGCTGCAGGTGCTGATCAAGTTCCTTGACCCAAAGAACAGCGCGTTCGGGATCAAGGAGAAGTCGGCTGAAGAAAAGGCTCTTGCGGAAAAGCAATACGACATCTAGGCTCTGACAATCGGCGTGTAGTCGCGCCGAAAGTAGGAGGTTGCAATGGAGGAGTTAGACGAGTTCCTGACGCTGCAGGGTGGCTACAAAGGGCCACTCTGCGGCTATCAGTTGCTTGAGATAAGCGACGCTGACCGGCAATCGCTGGACAAGGCGCTCGCAGCCGCGAAGATCACGGCAAAGGCAATCCAGAAGTGGTGCGAGATTCGCAACCAGCACTGGGCGCAGCAGAACATCCAGCGACACAGGAGAGGGGACTGCAAATGCCAGAAGACCTGATCGAGTTTCAGCGTGAGGACGAACTCAACGAACTGAAGTCGGCGCACCGGCGTGCGTTGCGCGCACTCGCCAAGAAGGAGCAGCAGACCGAAGAACTTGTGGAGGCGGTCTACCGCGCCGCGAAGGATGCGGCGGTCGGGATGAAGATTCCTGCCGTGCCAGCACCGAAGCCAGACAAGCGCAAGGGCAAGCGCGAGGTTGCCGTCGTGCAACTGAGCGACTGGCAACTCGGCAAGAAAAGCGTGGACTACGACATTGACACCGCAGCCAAGCGGCTGCAGTTGCTCGCCGAGAAGGTCAAGCGCGTCGTAGAGATTCAGCGCAAGGATCATCCTGTGGACACGGTGAAGATTCTGCTCACTGGCGACCTCGTGGAGTCAGACGGCAACATCTTCCCAGGGCAAGCCTACGAAGTTGAGGCTGGCGGTCTGTACGTCCAAATCTTCCGAGGCGCGGAGATGCTGGCGCAGTTCGTCAGGGCGATGGCCGCACTCTTCCCGCAGGTGGAGGTCTACGGCGCAATCGGCAACCACGGACGCTTGGGGCGCTACTCGGATCACTCGCCAGAAAGCAACAGCGACGCGATTCTCTACAACATTGCGCGGTCACTCGTGCAGAGCGAGAAGCGCGTGAGCTGGAAAGAGAGCCTCACCGTTGGCGGTCGGCACTGGTACGACACGCTCGACTTGCCAGGCGGCAAGATCGGGATGATCGTCCACGGCGATCAGTTCAGAGGTGGACTTGGGATGCCGTGGTACGGCGTTGCAAAGAAGGCGAGCGGCTGGCGCTTGAGCGTCGCGCCGTTTGACTATCTCTGGTTCGGACACTGGCATCAGCCTGCGCGACTCGTCCTTGCCGACGGCAAGATCACGACGTGGTGCAGTCCGTCGCTTGAGAGCAGCAACCGCTTCGCTCAGGAGGTCGTCGGCGCGTCTGGCGAGCCAGGGCAGTGGCTAATGTTCTTTGACGGCGATGGAGAGGTCTCAGCCGAGTACCTAATCCGCTTGCGCTAGTGCCGTTCCTTGCAGGTCCGCCGGCACCGAGGCCGCAGGACATAGGAGCCTGCACGCCGTGCGGGGAGACTCGCAGGGTGTGGAGGTTTGCCGAACAGGAAGTCAGCCTCACGGTCGGCTATTCTGCAGTCCTGTCCTACGCTATCTGCCGAGCGTGCCTAGAGGTGGTTCTAGAGCTGCTCGATGAGGACGATGACGCCGCTGGCTATGCCAGCGACCTCCCAGACTGACCTCCTCCAGTCTGGGAGGCTACCCCTTGACAAGCCGTGACATCACGGTCTAGGATCGTGACAGCAGCGAGGAACCTGACCAAGTTGGCGGGGCTGCTGAGGAGATAAAGATGATTCGGACACTGCAGGAGATCGCAACGGTCGTCACCTTCATCGCAGCAATGGTGCTGCTCTTGGCACTGGGGTCAATGCGATGAGGCTGAACCGAAAGACGCAGCCACTGGTCTACAAGCGAGTGGCAATCCGCACGACGCTGCTGGATCAGCAGAAGCGCAGCGATCAGCAACTTGACATTGCCATTGGCATTCTCGGAGCGACGCTTCTGATGATGGTCTTCGTGGTGCTTGGCTAATGCCAGTCTACGAGTACCGCTGCGGCGACTGCGGGCATCGGGAGGAACACACGCACTCAATCCACAACGTTTATAACCCGCGCTGCGAGAAGTGCGGGCGCTGGATGCGGATGGTCTATTCACCGGCGGCGGTGGTTTACAAGGGCGAAGGGTTCGCCAAGAAGGACAGAAAGAAGGAGGGCAAGTGAGCAAGCAGTACGAGTTCGTCAAGGCAGAGCAGCGCAGTCCTGAGTGGTTTGCACTTCGGGCTGACGGCATCACGGCGACCGATGTCTCGGTCATCGCGGGGCTGAATCCATACAAGACGCCCTATCAACTCTGGGCTGAGAAGCTGGGAAAATACACGCCAGACCCAGTTGGACCGGCAGCGGTGCGCGGCATCCTGCTGGAGAACACAGTGGCTGAGTTCTACGAGATGGAGACTGGCCGCGAGTTGCGCCGCAGCAACGGCATTGTCCGACTCAAGGAACTGCCGTGGGTGATGGCGTCACTCGATCGCACCATCGTCGGGTCAGAGGGCTTGGTCGAGATCAAGACCAGCACCTCACCGCGCTGGAGTCTGCACCCAGTGCCGCCAGAGGTGGTGGCGCAGGTGCAGTGGCAGATGTTCGTCACCGGCGCACCGTGGTGCGACGTGGCAGTCCTGCTTGGTGGTCTCGTCTTCCGCATCGAGCGGGTGACTGCGAGCATTGACTACCAGACAGAGTTGTACCGCAAGGCGGTGGAGTTCAGGAACGCGCTTGCAACGCAGACGCCGCCAGCCTTGCAGGGTCAGGACTCTGACGCGCTGGCGCAGGTTGTGCCGCAGGCGAGCGAAGAGTACGCAAACGCAACGGCTGGCATTGACCGCGTGGCGGCGCTGTATGCCGAAAAGCAATACGAGTCCAAGTTGCTTGACGAAGAGCTGCAGAACCTCGCCATCTCGCTGAAGGAAGCGATCGGCGAGAAGGCAGGGATCGTCGGCAACGGATGGCAGGCAACGTGGAAGCAGAACAAGCCGTCGCTCAAGACGGACTGGAAGGAGGTCGCAACGAAAGTGGACCCGAAGATCATTGAAGCCGCGACGCGGGAAGTTCCAGGCGCGCGAGTCTTCCGATTCAAGAACGAGGAGGGACTATGAGCAACGACATCAGCAAGGCGCTCTGCGCGCCATTCGAGGAGAAGGACCTGAAGCACCGACCAGGGCGAGCAGGGATGACGTTTACCTACGCAGACGCGCGAGCAGTCGCGCAGCGGCTGGATGACGTCCTCGGCATTGAGGGTTGGCAGTTCGAGGTGAAGGTCGCAGACGGCGCACGCAACGTCGTCCACGGCTCGCTCGCCGTCGTGATCGGCGGAAAGACCACGATCCGACAGGACTTCGGCTACCCGAACTCGGCACAAGATGACGAGCCGCTGAAGTCAGCGGCCTCGGATGCGCTCCGCAGGTGCGCCGCGCAGTTGGGAGTGGGCAGGAGCCTCTACTCGCCAGACAAGGGTGCCGTAGTACCACTTGGCAGGGTTCCGCGCCTCTCCGTGGCTCCTACACCCCTCTCCGTTGATTCTACGAGGGGGTCTGACCCTGCGCTGGATGACGCCATCCTCGCAGCAAAGGCTGCAATGCTCTTTGCCGAGAACGTCGGCGACGAGACGTGCAGCCACGGCGAACTTTGGACGCTGAAGCCAGGCGGCATCAGCAAGACGAGCGGCAAGCCGTACAACGCATTCTGGGCGGCGAGCCACAAGACGCCTGACGGCTCCTACTGCAAGGACAAGCCGAGCCAGAAGTTCATCGCGTCGCAGGCGCCAGCACCGGCGAAGCCGAAGCTCGTGCCAGAAGACACTCAGAACCTAGAAGACTTGCCGTTTTAAGCAAGAGAAAGTCGGAGGAGGACACAATGAATCTTTGGATCAAGTGGTCGGCAGGAGCGCACAAGGACGCAATCATCGCCAGTCTCACTGACACGCAGTTTCGTGCGTTCGTCACGATTCTGGAGATCGCAAAGGAGATGCGGAAGGGAGGCGAGTTCCGTGACCGGCAACACCTTGCCGCAGTCATCGGGCCGCGACTCAATCGGGCAGTACCTCGACTCATTGCCGAGGGGCTGCTAGAGGTGTCTCAGGCTGGTGTCGTGACCGTCTCGAACTGGTCTCGATGGCAAGTGGACCCGACGTCGGCTCAACGTCAGCAACGCGCTCGTGCGGGAAAAGTGGCTGAGTCACGGTTTGGTCACGCGCTAGAGAGAGAGAAGAGTAGAGAGAGAGAAGAGAGAGAGAAGACTCTTACTAACGGCGTGATGAGTATTGGCGAGATTATTGCGAAGGGAGGACGACGATGACGGAGCAGAAACTGTTAGAGCATCTGAAGGCAACGAGTGTGCCAAACCTTGAGCGGATGGAATACGGCTTCAGCCACTGGGACTGCACTTCGTGGTACCAAGTCGGCTTGGGCAGAGTGGACTTTATTCTTGAACTGAAGTGCCGAGACACGCACTACCCAGAGCTGCTCATTGAGCAGGCGAAGTACGACTGGCTCATTGAGGAGGCTGGGAAGCGGTCAGCGCGTCCGGCGTACATCAACAGCACCCCTGAGGGCATCTACGCGTGGGACCTGTATCGAGTGCGGGAGCCGCACTGGTCGGAGCGGCTGATGCCAGCCACGACCGAGTTTGAGAACACGGAGAAGATCGTGAAGGTGGTCGGCTTCTTGCCAGTCGCCGATGCGATCCGACTGCCGTGAGGTCGCTGGCGATTCTTGGGCCGCAGGGAAGCGGCAAGTCCACCATCGCGTCGCTCTTTGTGGAGCATCGTGAGTACCGTCGGCACGGCATCGCGGACGCCATCAAGCACATCGCGGCGATGGCGTACAACGACCTCGGCAAGAGCGAGGTTTTGACCGTGAGCCGCAACTTCGGCAACAGCACCCTGACCGGCAGAGAACTGCTGCAGGAGATTGGTGCGGCAATGCGGGGCGTGGACACGCACTTCTGGCTGCGGGTCTGGCGCAAGGACTACTTCGAGCTGAAGCGGATCGGCTTCGGCGTGGTCGTGGATGACGTGCGGCTGGATGCAGAAGTCCAGTACCTGCGAGCCATTGACCCAGACATCTTCATCGTTCGGCTGACAGCCTCGGAGGAGGTCAGGCGCGAGAGGGTGGGCGGCAACCTGTACGGAGCCGCTGACATCACGGAAAGGGGCTGGACAGACAGCAGGGCAGACCTTACTTTGGACACGACAAGCCTGTCGCCTGAGGACGCCTACCGCGTCATCACCGACAAGATGGAGGAGGGCTGATGTTCAAGGAGTTAGAGATTCTTGCAGCACAGGCTGGCTACCGATTCGCTGAGGCCGTCAAGGACGGCGACCAGTGGCACGTCATCCTTGACGATGAGGACGGCGAGATTACCTTTACCGGCGCGACCGTCCAGGAGGCGGTCGAGAAGGCGATAGAGAAACTTGTCCGCAGCCTTAGCACCATTGGTCACTGACGTGTGGGATAGCGTTGGTCTCGTGATCGCAGGGCTGCAACTCTTCTTCGCGCTCATCGTCGGGCTGTCGCTGCCAGTGGCGGCTAAGCGTGGCGGTGCGGCAGCGGGTACCATCTTCCTGATCTTGGCGTTCGCCACGGTCATCTGGATCGTAAGGAGCGTGCTATGGCAGCAGTAAAGGCGCAGCGAGGTGGACCTCGCAAGGAGCCTGTCTTCGCAGCAACGAGCTGCGGCGCGTGCAACGGCGCCCTGAACACGCTCAAGGAGTCGTGGCGGGTCAAGGTGATCACCTTCGTCGCCAACAAGCGCAACACCCGCTTCGCGTGGTATCACCGAGCCTGCGTGAAATGACTCGCATCGAGCGCAAGGCGCCATTCCTTGACGATCACGTCATCGCCGTGCAAGAGGGCGCCGATGCGTGGTGCGAGGAGCCTGGCTTCTCTGGCCGCGCCTGGTGCAACCTCTCAATGCGATACGCCGACGCCATCGCGCCTGACGGCTGGTTCTTCCTGTACGAAGGGATCGGCAACCGCAAGACGAACGCCGACCTGATCAAGCACGGCGTGATGGAGATTCAAGTCGCACGCTTCACGCTGAGCGACGGCGGCTCTGCAGTCTTGGCGAGGCTCATCTGATGGGCTACTTCAAGGACGAAGCCACCAAGAAGATGATTGACCCCGCCAAGAGCCGAAAGGGGAAGAACAGCCGCGCTCGTGGCAACGCATTCGAGCGAGAGGTTGCCAAGCGCCTGCTCGGTCAGCGCGTCGGGCAGTTCGGCGGCAAGCAAGACGTTGCGAATGATTGGCTCGCCGTGCAGTGCAAGGTGGGCGGCAGCTTCAGCGAGCGCCAGTGGGATTGGTTGCAGACCGTGCCGGTCAAGAGCGACCAGTTGCGTGGCTTGGTGATCGGTGACAGTCCTGGCGTTGGCGGCGGCCGTCGTCGCGCCGTGATCATTCTTGACCTTGACGACTTCTGCGATTGGTTCGTAGCAGCGGAGCCGCCTGAGTGATTGCACTCTTGATGGCGGTCATTTTGACCGTCCATCCGAGTGTGCCAGCCAGAACAGAACACGGCATCCCTGTGCGCGGCGTTGCATCGTGGTATGACGCCACCAAGAACAACGCCTGGTATACGCGCAACGGCACGCGCTACTACGCAGCAGTCGGAACCTTCCGCTGGGGTGATGATCCGTACCCGATCAAGGTCTGCCGAGCAGATGACCGCAGCAGGTGCGTCATCGTGATCGTCGCCGACTACTGCGGCAGATGCCACAAGGACCTGAAGCGCACGTGGACAAGGCGCAGCCGCAGCATTGACCTGTCGCCGCACGCCTTCGCCGCCTTGCGCTCCTTGCATCTTGGCGTCGTCCGCGTCATAATCGAGGAGATTCAGCCAGGCAACTAGAGGGAGGACTATGGCAACGACCGTTCGTTCTATCAGCGGCGCGTGGATGAAGGTCATCGCCAAGCACGCCTTCCCAGAGCGATCACCGCGCGGGCGGATTGAGTCGCTTGCTACGACCCTGCAGATAAGCCGGCGCAGTTGCTACGCCTATGTCGCAGAGGAACGCCGCGTGCCAGAGGATGTTGAGCGACGCTTCATCGCACTCTTCGGCGAGCCTACGGAAGATGCGTGGCGCACCGTTGAGTTGCAGCGGCCACGAAAGCCAAAGAAGCGCAGGAAGATGGAGGAAACTCGCAGACTGCGAGGCATCACCAAAGAGATGGCAGCAGCAAAGCGCGAGGAGCTGAGCATCAACTTGCGAACCCTGAGCGGCAAGTTGTCCGAAGACGGGCTAGGACACGCGCTTGAGTGGGAGCAGAATGAACTGACGATCGGGCAGACAGCGATGCTTGAGGAGTCACTGGACGAGCAGGAGGCTCGTGCCAAGTATCCGCACAACTTTGACACGCTGGCAATGAGTGAAGACTGGGTTGCTATCTGCAAATCCTGTGGGCTAATCGGCGCAGTGGACGACTCAGCACGCGAGGTCAATGGGCTGGTCTTCCGCGTGACCTGTAGAAGCGACTCTTATCGAGTCCAGTAGACTGACGGGCGAGCGGCCTGAGAGCCGCCCAACGCCTGCCAGTGGTGTCCTCCCGCTGGCAGGCTTACTTCCCTGAGGACTGGAGGACGGATGGCAGCGAAGCAACAGCCGGACAAATACGACGCGCTGGAGGCGTATGTCGCTGAGCTGCAAGCCGCAATGAACGTCACCTACTGGAAGATCACCGTGGCTCGTGATGCCTCAGACGTTGAGGCGTGGGCAGACATCAACCCGCACGCACAGGCTGAGACAGCCGAACTGCGCGTGAGCCACGACTTCTGGAAGCAGACGCCAGAACTCCAACGCGAAGTGCTAACGCACGAGATGCTGCACGTGGTGACAGCCAGACTTGATCAAACCGTTGAGGCAATGGAGGAAGCGTTTGGCAAGATTGCGTGGGCTATCTACGACCCGCTCTACGAGGATGCAACCGAGCGCGTGGTGGATCACTTGGCGAAGGTGATCGCGCCTGGGCTACCTCTGCCTGAGTTCCCGAAGGCGTGACCAACCTCATTCCTGTAATTGCTTGCCGTACCACACGGCAGCGCGATAAACAATTTCAGTCAATTCTTCTTGGGCGGCATAGTTGAGAGCCTCAAGTTCTCTGCAGCGCCTTAGATTATTGTTCTCTGCCGCTTGCTGTTCGGCCTGCATAAGCCTTCCGATCGTCTTGATATATGAGATCACGTTTGTCTTGATGGTTTCTTCCATTGGACATACCTCCTGCTTTGGGCGCCTCACTTGGGAGCCTCTGAGGTCAGTATTGCTCAATGCCTCAAAGCAGCGCGGCAGTATTTAATGACCTTCCAACGGCCCTGCCTTGACTGCGGCATCCTGACGCCGAACGGCAACAGATGCGCGATGCACAAGCGCGCTGCGACCTACCGATGGCAGCAGGGGAAGCCAAACCCATACCTTGACCCTGCGTGGAAGAAGCTCAGCAGCCAGATACGGAGCAAGCGTCCGTGGTGTGAAGTCTGCGGCAAGACCACGAACCTGACGGTTGACCATCTTGATCCGCTCAGCAAAGGCGGTCCGCTCCTTGCGCCTGAGCATCGCCTTCGGGTACTATGTAGACAGTGCCACGGTCGCCTGACCAGGCACAAATAGGAGGAGAAGACAATGAGCCGCATCGCTTGGTATAGCAACTCGTGCGCCGTGCCAAGTGGCTACGGGATGCAGTCGGCGCAGGTTGTCCATCAGATGGTGAAGGACGGACACGAGCCTGCCATTGTCGCCAATCACGGCGCACAGTTCCTAATGAACTGCACACACGGGCATCCCATCCTTCCTGAAGGCTTGATGCGCTACTCGATTGACGCAGCGCCAGAGAACATCAAGAGCTGGATCGGCGATCAGCCAGGCTTTGGCGTCGTGTTGTTTGACCTCTGGCCGCTCGTCGGCGTTGACGGCTTCAAAGAGTTGAACCTTGCGTGTTGGACGCCAGTTGACCACGCGCCGGTGCCGCCGCTGGTCGCACGCTTCCTTGCGGAAGGTGGTCATCACGCCATTGCAATGAGCCGCTTTGGTGAACAAGAACTGCTGAAGGCTGGCGTGCCAAGAGAAGAAGTCACCTACATCCCACACGGCATTGACCTGACCGTGTTCAACGACCGAGGGAAGGGCGCACGCTCGGCAATGGGAATCCCTGAGGACGCCTTCCTTGTCGTGACGAATGCTGCGAACCGTGGTCGCATCCCGATCCGCAAGGCGTTTGGTGAGATGGCAGACGCAATGGCAACCTTTATGCGCGACCGACCTGACGTCTACTGGATGATCCACACCGAGCCACAAGGATTGAGCGAAGGGGTCAACCTCCCGCGCTTGATGCAAGCAACCGGCGTAGACAGTCAGCGCGTGCGATACCCGCATCCGATCCAGTTCCGCAATGGCATCCCGCAGGACGCGATTGCCTCGCTCTACTCAGCCGCTGACGTGCAACTCCTTACCTCGATGGGCGAAGGCTTCGGCATCCCTGCAGTGGAGAGCCAAGCGTGCGGCACGCCAGTCATCGTGTCTGACTTCAGCGCGCAGCCTGAACTTGTCGGCGCGCACGGCAAGAAGGTTCCAGTGCAGCGCGTATGGGATGAGTTCCAAGTATCGTTCTTTGCAATCCCTAACGTGGCCGCGATCGTCACCTCCCTGCAGGAAGTCTACGAAGAAACAAAGGCAGGCAAGGTGGATAGGGGGGCTGTTGCTGCGGAGATGAAGCGCTACGATCAGACGGCTCTCTACAATGCCAGTTGGAAGCCGTTGATCAAGATGATGACCGCGCGACGGCGCGCACCGCAGCCAGCCAACCGCGCTGAGCGCCGCGCAGCCAAGCGTGGACGCTAGGGGAGGGGCGGTCAAGATTCTGCGTGGCACGAGGGGCTGGGTATCCAGCGCCGAGTGGTTTACACACAGGGTCAGGTTAGGCTAGGGGGGATTTATGTCAGGACCAGCACGCACGCCAAATGAAATCAAAGCGAAGCGCGGGACGCTGAAGCCGTCTCGTGCTGTTGTCGTGCAGCTCACGAACAG
>Ga0315909_10002737_pt1 | contig 22251 bp, 29 predicted proteins | sample LakEriMetagenome_11_FD_203527 | JGI IMG/M metagenome (GOLD analysis project Ga0315909, IMG submission 203527) | Freshwater fungal communities from buoy surface, Lake Erie, Ohio, United States - Buoy 2 MA125 | ecosystem: Environmental > Aquatic > Freshwater > Lake | place: USA: Lake Erie, Ohio...
AGTAATACATATTTCATTTACCTAAACCAACCCTTCCAAGTAGAAGATTGACAATTCTGTCAGACAGATCATCAGGTAAGAACTTCAGAAAACCCAAGAAATATAGTGCCACACACCCGTAAACGAAGATTTTTAGGCACAAATCAAAGGTCTTCTGATACTCATTCACCTACCGCACCTTCTGGTTGTTTGACAGAAATCCATCAATTCATAAATGCCAACAAAAACTAAAAACAGAACAAAGAACACCGCACCTATTGCCAAGCCAATCTCTAGTTGTTCTTGCTCTTTCTGCTTGGCTTCTTTCTCAGCTTTCTTTAAAGCACTTATCTCTTTGGCATCTGCCAAATCCATCTCTGCTTGACGGGCTTTAATCTTATTCCAGACATCAATCTTGCCTGTCTGCATGAAGAGCATCTTTAACTCTTCTTCAAACGCTCTAGCCTGTTCTAGTGCCATCTCAATCTGCAAAGCCGTACCCATGTTCGAGCCTTTGCCAGACTGTTTAGCCTGAAGCATGGCTTTTGTAGCTACAGACTTAGCGTCAAATAGCTTACCAATCATGGGCGCAAGTGAGCCTAGGTCATTGGCAACATTGGCTGCCTTCTTGACCATGCTGATAGCGGATTGGATACCCGCAAGAGCCGTGATTGGATCGATCATTTCTTTTCTACCTTCTTCCACTCAAGGCAAACTACCTTGCGGTTGTAGACATCACCTGTCCATGCCCACCTAACACAACGATATTCAGTTTTTTCTTTACTAGATGCCACCAATGTAAACAACACTGACAGCATCAGTAGCCATTTCACGGGTATGCCCAAAGAATAATGTAACTACAATAAATGACAAAACAAACAAGAAAGACTGCCGCAACAAATGCTTCGGCAAAGTCTTTCACGTTAGTCGCCAAGAATACCAGTTGCACTTCCAACGGCAGCAGCACCAGTTAGCAATCCAGTTTTGGGTCTTTGTGCTCTTTTGTTTAATTCTCGCAAGATTGCAGTTTGTTCCACCGGATCAACACTAAACAAGCGTTTTTGCAGAGCCTCTGAACTCTCACTACTTATGCCTTTTGCTCTTGATGTTAGAGCTGATGCTCCAGAACGTAAAAGACTAACAAGATCGCCAGAAGCACTTGCTTGGGCAAGTGAACCTAAAAGGCTTGCCTCCTCACGCACCGCTTTGTTTTCATCTGTACGAGAGCCACCAAGAACACGTTGCTTGGTTTCAGCCTGTCGGTTTAAGCCTTTGACGTATTGAGAAAACTCATTGTATGAGGCTTGATCTGGGAAAGCATTTCTCAACAAGAGTTTTTGATTCTCTGATTTGAAGATTTGCTTAGTAAAATCACCGCCTTTGAAGTTTCCAAGTCGCTCGTTGACATCAGCCATCACACCCAAACGAAACGCTTCTTTCTCATCAAGAGTCATTTTTTTGATGTTAGATGCCGCTTCTGCTGGGTTGAGTTTCTGATAGTCTTCACCCAACTTGAAAGCATTCTTAATGCGTTCTGCATCAGCAAATTCTGCATTGGCTTTTTTGTACTCAGGATTGAGTGACTTGATTAGATCGTTAAATTCGGTCTTAACTTTAGCTACATCACTTCCATAACCCGACATCTTTTTTGTTATGTTGTCTGTTTCAGCGTCAACAATCCGGTCAAGTCCCATTTTAATTTGATGCAAAACATCAGTAGGAACTGATTGAGCATTGCGAATGGAACTAAGGTCTGGCAATTTTTGCCCATAAACATCTGCTCTTTTTACGGCTTCTCCATAGGCTTTAGTAAAAACATCTCTGTCAATGAACTTTCTAAATGGCACAGCATTGATGGCTTTGCTATAGGCTTCCGGATATGCCTGAGAAGCAAGTCGTGATTGATTTGCAGTTAATGCCTCAAGGTACTCAAAACCATTGACATTTTTAGCCAAGCCCGCCTTTTCAACCAAACCCTTTACTATGTCATTAGGTTGGTCAATCAGACGATTCTCAAGGAATTCTTTTGTAGTACCCTTGGCAGCAGATTGGACTGTGTATGCACTATAGGCTAAGTCGTTCAGTCCTTTACCCAAGTCAGCAATGACCGGATTAGGAACACCAATCCTACGCAATTCATCCAATGCTTGTTGTGCTTCTGTTGGAGAAAGATTATCTTTCTTAAGGTAGTTTGCCAACATCTTTGATGCAGCAGCCTCTTGATCGCCAATACCCGCAGAATTTAGGACATTCTTTATCAGAGTTCCTGCACCCTTCACGACAATTGGCACAGAGCCGCCAAGAATGCCACCAAACACGCCACCCATTGCGGTTTCTGATCCCTCATCCTTCTCAGCAAAACCATAACCGGAAGCCGCACCTGTGGTTGCTCCAATTGCAGTACCACGGGCAATTTGACCAGGCACAGTTTGACCAGTAATCAATGCTTGAGTGCTAGGGGCAAGTCTAGCTACCTGTTTGGCAATACCAAGGGGCGCAATCAAACTGCCACCGATCTCCAAACCTGTTTTGGCAATTGGCATATCCATGCCAAACTGTTTTTGTTGTTCACGCAAAAGATTGCGTTGCTTCTCATACTCAGGCCCACTAATCGAGCCAGTTCTAAGTGCCGCCTCAATCTCATCAAGTGTTCCAAAGGTCAAGCCTTGACCAACAGACCTAGCAGCCTCGGCTACCCCTGAGTACTCTACGGGCGAACCAAGGACTGATTTAAATGCCTGTGGTTGTTCAGCAAGTGGTGCATCTTTATAGTCAGCCATTATGGTTTTGTCCTTCTTTGTCCTTCGGGGTCAATGAATGCCGTTCCTGATGGAAACTTAGGATTTTTAAGAAACCTTTGATATTCAGCATTGTCAATAATTTGAAGATCAAATTTAGGAACATCAATTGGACGCACTGGTTCAGGGAAATTGGCATTCTTTCTACGTCTTAATACATCGTCAGAAGCATTCTGAGTACGCCTTACATTGATTTCAACTAAGCGTTTCATTGCTGCTGCTGCCGCTTGAGGAGACTCTGAACTTTCAAGTTCTTTTGCCGCCCTTACAGCATCACCTTCAGTCTGTGTGCCTTTGTTTAACCGCAAACTCTCATTGGTCAATACTTTTAAGAACTTATCATAATCTTCCCTTGCAAGAACATCAGGATCGTTTGATCCAAATGCTTGCCTTGTTCTGATACTAGCTCTATCTTTGAGGCCAAACTTGATCTCGCCAGACTTAATTCTGCTGATAAAGTTGTTAGCATCAGACGCTAAGTTTGTTGCGGCTGTTGCAGTTCCATAATCTGCTTCTTCATCTTTTGCAAGATAGCTTGGCAATGGCTTGTTCTTAGCGATCTCAGCATCTCGCTCTAGTTTCTGACTCTTTAAAGCATTACTCAATTCAAACTGTTGGCGTTGAAGATTCAGAGATGCCGTAGAGTTAGCCAAGCCTTGTTGTTTGAAAGCTTCTAACTGTTCTTGATTTTGCTTTAAACGATCTTGAGTCTGTTGAAACTCCGTAGCTTTTTGCGTTGCAGTAGACAGTCTTTCAACCAACTTATCTGCTTGCTCAGTGTCATAGATACCTTTAGCAAAACTGCTTTGGTACTGTTTCGCTGTTATCTTAAGAGATTGTGGAATATTAGGATCGTTGACAAACAAGTCAAATGGATTAACTTCAGGAATACCAGACGCACCAAGTTGCCGTAATGATGGCAAAACTTTGGCTTGTTCAGATATAGCCGCACGACCTTGGGGGAAAGAAAGCAATTTAGCTTTAACTTCCTCATTTATAGTTCCATCAGGATTTTTAAGTTGACCAACCAAATCATTAGCCATATTGGTAAGCCCAGCAGCTTGCATACCTTGACCACGCTGAGTCAAGTAATCTTCAGTCTTTAGGGTGCTAAGTTGTCTCTCTTGCGCCTGTTGCCTGTACTTATCAGCCTCAATACGCAAACCAAAAGCTAATTGTTGGTCGCCACGTTCTGCTGCCATCTGAGCCGCTAAGTCAAAAGTCTCAGGTCTGTTTGGGTCAATCATGCCTAAGATTTGTTGGGCTTGAGTCCTACGTTGCAATTCAGGGTCTGTTCCACCCAATGCACCGCCTAGCGCACCCGCAAGGCCATAAGCCCCACGTTGCACTCCAAAACTAGCCTTCTCAGTAGGAGAAAGACGGGCGAACTGCAACGCTTGTGCTTCAGCCACTGCATCACGCTCTTGTTGCAAACGCTCGGCTGATACGCCAAACAAAGTGTCCATTATTGTTGCCATGTCTTACTCCTTAAGGGGCAAATCCGATTGGGCCTTCACCGCCATATGTACTCGGCCCTATCCCAGAACCTGTGTTAAAAAGATTTCTAAACCCACTCTGTAAACTTGGATTGCGACTACCCGCCATCAAGGATTCTGCAAACGGGTTGTAAGCATTGGCTGCATAAGATTCCCGTGATGGTGCGGTGCTTAACATTGCTTGAGCCGCTGCGTTGCTTTGACCTTTTGCACCGATGTTAATACCCAACTCAAGAGGCTGTTGGCCTAATGATTCCAAGGTCTTCATCTGCTGTAAATAAGCCTCATACGGGCCAAGAGCCGCTGCCTGACCGCCATAACCTTGAGTAAGCAAGTTGCCACCAGTAGCAAACAAACCAGCACCAAACCTTGCCTGTTCCATTCCTGCTTGTTGTGCCCCTGCTGCCAATTGAGCATCTTGTTGAGCCAAGGCGTTGTAATACGCTTCCATCTCAGGACTAGCCGCACCAAGACCAGCCGCACCACTTGGTCTAGCACCAGTACCGCCAACAGCTAAACCACCACGACCAGTATTAAACAAATTGGTTTGCAACTGTGCCATCTGACGTTCACGGCTAGGAGCTAACAAATCTTGTTGCCTAGCCATGTATTGTTGTGCCGCCTGTTCAGGAGACTGAGCAAGGTATTGTTGACCGAGGCTAAACAGACCTTGAGCCGCAGTTCCTAATGGAGCAAACTGCTGTTGTGCTGCTTCAGCTTGAGTTAACCCACCACCCGTCAAACCCAAGAATCGGTCTTGATAAGCACGAAATGCTGGGTCTAACGTGTATCCTGCCCCTGTTACACGACCTTCATTTTGCAGTCGAGTTTGATAAGCACTCTGTGCAGCCGCAAATTCTTCAGGGGTTGCAAAGTCAGTCGCAACTGGTGCGCTAACACCAGGTATGCCCATCTGAAAATTAGACTGACCAAATCGGGTTGTGATGCCAACAGGCCGAAACCTTGCTTCATTAGCCGCAAGTATTGCTGCCTCTCGTTGTCCAGCCGCTTGTGTGCCAGCCGCACTTTCATTAGACTGACCTTGGAGGATACCTCCCAACAAAGCACCACCAGCAATAATAAATGGCATATCAAACTCCAATCAAAATGTCGTCCACTTTTGACGGGTCTTTCTCGTCAGTGGCGTGAATACAAAACCAAACACAATCCGTAATCGCTTTAACCCCGTGTGTTATTCCTGATTTAATCTCAATACACGCAGGGGCTTCAATAACTTCTATCTCTTCACCAATCATCACCGCAACCTTGCCTTTTGCCAAAATAGACAAATGGCTAAAGCTATGCGTGTGTTTCAAGATGGCTGTACCCGCACTAAACTGCGCTTCTTTAGCGTACAAACCATCGCTGAAGTGATGTGAGATCATGCGGCCTCAAGTGCTTCAATACGGGCAAGTGCTTCTTGTAAAGCGGCAGTTAACAAAGGCACTACATAGGACAAGTCAACCTGTTGCACCTTCATAGAGCCATCAGGGTACAAAGCATCCTTTTCACCAACAACTGCTTGCGGAACAACAGAAGCCAACTCATGTGCCAAGAAACCTTGGTTTTGAATTGTAGGTGCGGAAACCCAATTGTAAGAGTAAGGCTTTAGTGCTTTTACCTTAGTTGCTGAATCAGTCAAAGGGGTTACGTTAGTTTTCAAGCGGTAATCAGAACCTGTACCGTAAGTTACTGTTGTTCCGTTTGTTGAAACATTAGCATAGGCAGAGCCAGGGAATGTGCCTGTTGAAAAAGCAATAAGAATTCTTGATGATGAACCAGAAACTTGATCTGTAACAACTATGCCTGTAGATGAATCGCTTGAACCCATATTCATGGTTGCCGAAGGATGCCCAGTTACAGAAGTGGTTGTAAACCGATGATTTGAAGCTGGCGATATAGGGCCAAGTTGCAATCTACTTGTGCTTGCAAAAGCATAGTCGCCAGTGCTAAACGTACCTGCCGTAACAATAGATGCGGGAGCACCAGAGCCAGACCCTGTGCCTCCATTAGCAACAGCCAATGTACCCGCTAATGTAATTGTTCCTGATGTAGTAATTGGACTACCACTAACAGTCAACCCTGTTGTACCACCAGAAAGGGCAACAGATGTAACAGTACCGCCACCAGCACTAGAGTCAGCTTTGGTTGCAATAGCAGTTGCAATGTTATTAAACTCGGTGTCAATCTCCGTACCCTTGACGACCTTATTAGCATCGCCAGTTGTTAGTGCGTCTTTAGCCGCAAAGTTGACTGTTTTTGTATAGTTTGACATGGTTGCTCCTTATGCAAGTTTGCCTGTTTTGGTTTGGATTTCAATCTTTTGAAACGAAATTGGAAACCCGTTGATATCGACCTCAAAACCCGTTTGAACGATTTTACCTGCTCCATTGCCGTATGCAGTCAACTCTTGCAAGGTGATACCCGCTGCGTACTGAGCAATGTTGTATTCAGCAATGCCGTACTCAGACACCGCTTGAGTCGGAATAGAAACAGTTTGCGATTGATAGCTAGACGAAAAATCATAGCCCCAGAATATAGATACTGCTTGATTGCTACCGCCTACGACAAGCACCTTAACCTTCTTAATAATTGAGGTTAGACCGTCTTTGCCCAAGTCAGCATTATTCGTGTAGTACTCCATGCGATAGGCTGAAGCGTTATCTTGATAACCAGTGTATTTAGTAACAAAACCAGTTTTTCCAATAAGCAAATCACCATTACGTCTAGCGCAAAAACTCTTTGGCTCAATGCTGTCCCATGTTGTTACACGGTAAGACCCATCTTCCAAAGTTGTTTTTGTGTCAAAGCAGAACACTTTTTTGGAGGATGGGCAAGCCAACAAGTAAAAACCATTCTGTTCTGAATAGACTGATCTCAACTGAGTGTCTGATTCACTTGCAATTGTGGCTAAAAAATCATTTCTAATGTTTTTAGATAAGTCACCCAATGGCGCAGATTTCTCTTGTACTGTTCGCAAAACAGAACGCAAACCACTACCACTTAGGAAAACAACGTCCTTGCCTGTGTTCTGAATTGTGTCACGGGCTATACAGCCAACACTTGAGATCGTGTCGGCAAGGGTCATTGTTGAGGGTGTCGTAGCGTTTGCATAGACCAAGATTTGTCGTTTACCAAAGATAAACAAAAACCCATTGTGGGCGGCTAAACCCGTGATCTCATCAGCACCATTACTCCAGACTCGGGAAACATCGAGAGAACCCGCTGTACCAGTAGACCAGATATGGCCTGACAACAAATCACTGAACGACACTGTTGTGTTATTGGTAATTGTATTGGCTGCCCAGATACGTCCATAAGCAGAGATAGCTACGTTTGCGTTTGGCACTGTGCCAACGTAACCTGATTTCTCAGAAACTCTACGATAGGTTGAAGTAGATACAGCAGGGTCGTAAATTATTGGATCGTTATTTATTTGGAAAAAATAAACAACACCGTTAAGACTTGCCGCTTGCCAGTTCCCTGCGTTGAAAGTTGGGGCAGTCCCCCCACCACCATACGTCAGTTCAAGAACAGTACCTAACCCCGCAACGCCAGATGTGTATTCGGCAAGAGGTGAGCCATTAGAACCGTATTCAGCAATGTTGTATTCAGCTACCGCACCTGCTGTTGCCAAACCAAGTTTGAACAGCTTGCCATTGCCAAAAAACAATACAGTAAGCGTTCCATCTGCTTCAATCAATTCATGGATAACTGTGACATCATTTGAGCCTAAAGTGCCACTAGATGTATTAATGTTTTGGTAGCCTTGCCTTGCACCTACTCGACCAAACTTATCAATTACACAATTTAAAGCAATGCCAGCAAACCCGTTCGATATTTCTAAAGACGGGTCTTGTGTGTTCAGCCCCAGAAAGCCTGGTGCTGATACGCTGTTGACAGTAAGCTGTTTGCTCATATCGCAATAAATTCCTGATTTTCAGGGTAACGTGTGCCTTCCAAAGCAATCTGGTCAGCCAACATTCCACGATACAGTTGATATGCCTCAGAAGAATTTAATCCACCATCTTCACCACGTTCAACCAATGCTCTTGCATAAGCATTTTGTACTACTAAAAAATCAGGAACTAAAACTGAAGTTGCATCAGCAGACAATGTTGCTTGAGGTACTGTTAGAGAGAAAGGAATACTAAAAACACCATCAGGTCTTGGATAAAGGACTACTTTGGTGTCGCCATTTCCATCTACGCCATCAAATGCGTAATACTGAGGAATACCGTTTGTGGTTGGAACAAGGTTTTGATACCTATTCATCTCTACAAATGAGATGTTCTGCATACCAACATTAGAAGTGACGTTAATTACGTCTTGTACTTGAAACTTCTGACCCGCACCCGTGAGTGAGTAAACATAAGTTGCCGCTACAGTTGAAACAGTCACAGTCTGACCTAACACGTTCCAACTAAACGCATCTTCAATTTGGCGTTTGGCATCGTTGACAAATCTGCCAATCAAGGTTGAATACGAATTGAGGGTAACAGTTGTCACCGTTGGCTCACGCAAACGGATCAGCACATCATTAACAAGTTCTAAGAAAGTCATACTCTTGTTTCTCCAAAAACTTCAAATGTTGCAAAAAAGCTAAATGAACTTCCCGCCTCTGTTGTTATTTGAAGTTTGTCACCCTCTTCAAAAACAATGTAATTTTCTTTACTAAACTTAGTGAGGTATTGTTTTGAGGTAAAACTTACCGCAGTCAAGATGTCATGGGAAGAAGCAGCACTTGCGTCATTCCAAACAACAGTAATTTCTTTTGTTGATCCACCAATATTGTGGATGTAAGCCAATACAAGATTGGCGTAGTAACCCGTAGGAACTGTGTAAACAGTAGTCAGCGTATTGGCTGTAGGTTCTAATCCAACTGAAACTGGCCTCATTTACTATTCCTCTTAGAGATCGCTTTAGCCTTGGCTTTAGCGTCTTCTTTGGATGTTGCACCCCAAGCTCTAAGAGAAAGTAAAAGTCGGGTAGGCTTTCCATCTTTCATCTCAGGGCCTGAGTTATTGCCCATTCGTGCTAAAAAGGAGGCCCTGCGAGGGTTGTCACCCGACTTGACTGGAGGCTTTAAATTGCCACCAGTTTCTGCATTATACGATGCCCTACCTTTGGCATTCAAGCCCCCAGAAGCAGATTTTCCTTCTTTTGTTTGCCAAGCAGGAGATTTCATTTCTTCTTTGCGGTCTTAGCCGCAGCCTTAAATGCCGCCTCAGTAGGAGCGCCTTTAGAGCCAACCTTACGCATCTTCTCCTTAGAACCTGCTTTGATGCGTTCTTGTTTGGCATTGATGTTAGCGTAGAGACCTTGTTTCATTTCTTCTTCCTTTTGGACTCGGAAATAGCAATGGCAATCGCTTGTTTAGGATTTTTCACCACAGGGCCTTTTTTGCCAGAGTGGAGAGTTCCTTCTTTAAACTCACGCATTACCTTCCTAATCTTGGTGGCGGGTTTCATTTGCCACGACCTGCTTTTTTCATCATGTTAGTAGCGGTACGACCACCACGGGTAGGCATAGCTTTAGGCTTACCAATAGCAATCATTACAGTAACGGGCATAGATTTCTTCTTGCCATACTCTTTGGCTTCTTTCTCGCCTTTTTCTGTGTATGGGAACTTCTTGTTTCCTACTTGTGGCATATAAATCCTTAACGAACTATTTTGGTTGCAACAAAAGAAATGATACCGCCAATAACAGATGCGATAGCCATTCCAACGAAAAAGCCACCTTTAGATTTGTTAGCCATTTCTAAAAGCGTTTTAATATCTTGGCGAAGTGCGTGAACTTCAGCCTGTAAAGACTCAACTTGGGCTTCCAACTTGCCAAATTCTCTTGGATCAATTTCTGACATTTGCGACCTTTTTTGGACGACCTAACTTCTTAGTAGGTGCTGACATTGGCAATGCTCGATGTTCAGCCTCAATTTTTACAACCTCTCCATCCTCATCTACAAGCACATAGCCCTGATGACCACGCATAGAGTCAATATCTACTTGTTGGGTAAAGGTGACAGTATTGTTAGACTGTAAACAACGAAAGGTTGCCATATTTATTCCTAAAAAAAGGGGGTTATTAGCCCCCTTTAATTAAACTGCACGAGCCACAATAAGGGTCAATGTAGTTGATGCCAAGTCTACAGAACCTGCTGTAGGGTTGTAAGTTACGATAGTAACTGTATCAGCGGCTGAAACATAGGCTCTACGAACCAAACCTGCCTCAGAAACGCCAACTGCCATACCGATAACCATATCACCCAAAGCAACGCCTGGAACTGTAACTGTATCTGTAGCGGTTGCAGTAGTGGCTACTGATGCGCTATTGAGAGTACAGGAAACGTCCCAAGTGTCTGTAAATAGACCACGGAACTGGTCATTTCCCCTACGGGATGTTACTGCTGTTGCTGCTGCCATAATAAATCTCCTTGAAGTAAAAAATCCCCCCACCGATTAAGGCGAGGGGAAAAGGCAACTATTAGGCTGGAACTGCTAACGCAAATGCGCTAGAAGACTTAGCTGCACCAGTAGTAGCGGCTGCACGAAGTGCGGCAACACCATACAAAGTATCAGATGTAAACAAAGTGGCAAGGTAATCTTGCTTGTACTGAGTTTGTGAACGGATACCAATTTGCTCAACTAGAACCATAGAGTCCTTGTGACCCATCAAGCAGATACGATCAGTGGTGGAGTTACCAGCACCAGTATCAGCATTGCTAGATGTGAACACAGGGATACCATACAGGTTGCCAATTTCACCAGTGCGGATTGCATCACCAGTACCCACAAACGCTTGCTCAGTGTAACGGGCAAGGCCCATCAGAGTGTTGCGTGAAGAGGGTGGGATGATGAAGAAACGATTGTCCATAGGAGTATCGTTGTCATCCAAACGCTGAATGGTTCTGCGGATAGCGGCATCAGTCAATGCGGAAGCATTAGAAGATGTGCTGTTGTAAGCAGTAGTACCATCACCGCCAATGAAGGCTTTGGTAGTAGTGTTGCTTGTAGCGTAGTCGTTAGTACCGACAGTAGCACCATTGAATGCACGACCCAATTGGATCAAGCTAGTGTCTACTTGCTTGGCAAGCGCATAGCCCGCATCAGCAGTGTAGAACTGGCGCAAGCTGTTTAGTGCTTGTGCTTCAACAATGTCCTCAATGAAGCGTGAATATTCAAAGTGCTTGTTAATAGACACTGTGATCTCTTCTTCAGTATCGGCAATCAGGGTAACGGCTGTTGAGGCCGCCTTTGCTGAAGCTGAACCACGGGTAGGTGCGGGAATGTGAACCACATCGCCCTTCTTACCTTTAAAGTTCATTTTCATTACGATGTTAGCCAAAACAAGATTCTTCTTGTATGCGGCTATGATTTCATCACTCCAAATTTCGGGGATGAACTTGTCTGCGGTGGTTACTGTAACCGCTGGGGTTGGATATGCCATGATTTAATCTCCTAAAGTTTAACGAACCCGTTTTTCTGCGTATGCCAACATGATTTCATCACTTAAAGCATCGTAGCGATTCGGGTCTTGCATTTTGAGCCGAATTAGGTCAGCCCTTCTATAGACTCTTTTAGAACTCTCTCCTGACCCACCAGTATCAACTTCTATGGCTTTCATGGTCTTAGCCCGAGCCGCATTGTCTGCTTGCCCAGATTCTTTAACCCTAACGCCACGCAATTGCTTAAAGGTAGACAACAATTCATTAGCCGAATCATAATCAAACTCACCATCTGCTTTTGCATAGAGTCCCAAACGAATAGGTGAGGATTTCACCCAACTTTGGAACTCGGAATCATTGACTACTTTTGTGTAATCAGGGTGATCCTGCGCTAACTTCTGTTGAATCTGCATCCTTTTGAACTCCATACTCGCTTGTCGGGCAGCAAGAACATCTGGATGTTTATCAATCGTATTTTGAACTGCTTTCTGAGGATTCTCAAAAAAATCAACTTCTGGTTCAACCTCTACCTGTTGCTGCTTAGAATTGAGGTTCTGCTTCAGTAATTCATCAGCCAATCTACGAACTTCACCGACCTCTTGGGCCTGTTTACCAATCATATTGTTGGCCTCTTGGTGCATTCGTATGACATCCTCTAAACTTTTCCCCTCATATAATTCAGGAAGTTTAGGTTTAGTCTCCTCGACTTCTAACTCACCTAGCTCATCAGATTCTTTATCAACTAACATATTTTTTGTTCCTGCCAAAACGGTTATAGGATAATTAACCAGGCGCAATGCGCTTATTGGTTAGCTTTACGCTCCGCATTTAACTTTTCACGGTGCTTTTGGTCAAATCTCATCCATGCAGATGGGAAATTGCCCGACCACCCCTCCAAATTAAAGTTTGGTGCGCTTATGACACGATGAGCAAGCTCACCGCATCGACACTTAACACTATTAGTCTCATAATCTACTAGTGTTTCAGTGCGTTGTCCACAATCGCAGACAAATTCATACATTCTTTTCATTCAAGTCCTCGTATGCTCTTTCGCTGACCCCTTTCAGGGTTTTTAGCCAAATAAGTATAGAAATCTCGCCTTTGCGAAATTGTAAACTTTTTTCGTCAGTAATGGTAGAAACATTATTCATAGAGTCTAACATTCCTTCCACATCTTCCATCAAGTCGAGCCAACCTTGTCTTGAAAACAGGTCAAACCGATCTTCATAGTATTTTTGTAGTTCTTGATTCATTTTTAAATGTTAGTTTTGAGATTTGTACAATTTATTATGTCGTAAGAGAATATGTTGTCAGCAACTCAAATGCTTGTTCTGGCGTTATATCTGGAGACGCAACATCATTAAGACCATCGCCATCACGAATAGCATGAATACAACAAAATACTGTATTAGGCTCTAATGCAGTAAATTGATGCTTTACCCCTTTTGGAGTAACAATTAAGTGTGGGGCTTTGTATTCATCCTCTCCATTGTCATGCACCATTTTTACTGCGCCAGAAGATAACAATGTGATGTGGTCAAACGCATGAGCATGACCTTGATGTGTATCACCAATATTAATAAATTGGTGCATTTTGACAAACACGTTGTCTACAAGTTTTAGGTCTGTAATTGGATTAGACACGGGTTACCTCAATATTAATTATTGGAGGTGAATAAATCCATAAACAAGCAAATTCATCAAAAGTAACATATTGCTCATCTTCTGCCGATACTGTTGGCTTAGGATTGATAAATGCGTCACGATTTAAATCATACAAATAACCAATACCAGCAAAATTTTTTCTAAATGCTTTTGATTGATCTTCTGCTGGTGGCCTTATTTGTTCTGGCAGAGGTTCAAAATTTGGGTCATAGTACAGACCAGCAATAGTGTTGTAACTTGTTTGTTTCCAAACAGTATTTATTCCGTACAAATTCTTTAAAAAATCTATACCAAGTTGTTCTATAAACTGACCTTGTTCGTTTTCAAGTAAACAATTATCTAAAGTAAGGACTCTTAAAACAATATTGTTTGAGTCCAATTCGGCAAAATGAGCCATTATTGGAATCTCCATTTAATTACAACAATGCCAGAACCACCAGAACCAGTAGAGTTACTAGACTTTGTTCCACCACCTCCACCACCTGTATTTGCAGCTCCGTTAGTTACACCACTAGGTGACCCTGTTCCACCTCCACCTAGACCTCCAGCAGCAGGGCTACTACTTCCAGAACCACCACCGCCACCCGCATAATAAAGAGAAGTTCCAGTAATAGAAGATGTCAGTCCATTTCCTCCTGGGCCACCAACATATCCGCTATTAGATGCTTGCTGACCATTAGCACTAGCTCCACCACCACCACCACCAGCAGTATCTTTAACGCTTTTTCCAACCCCGCCATTAAAACCTTCACCACTAATGCCTGTTCCACCATTTTTTGCTGCACCACCACCACCACCAGAGCCGCCATTCCCGCCAACAACTGAAGCATTACCCCCATAACCTCCACCTGTGCAGGAAATCAAAGAACCAATAGATGAGCTATTTCCAATATTTCCAACTGAATTTATAACCGATGTTCCTCCAGAACCAACTGTTACTGTGTAAGATGTTGCTGTAATAGATAGGCCAGTATTAGCCCTTAGTCCTCCAGCTCCACCACCAGCTCCAGAAGTGCTATTCCCACCACCAGAACCACCACCAGCAACAACTAAATATTCAACTACAGAACCATCAGTTACATCTGTTCCAACAGAGTTAACAGTAAATGAGCCAGTTCCATTAAAAACAGCAATTTTATAATTTCCAGATGTAGAAACAGTAGCCCCAGACGTTGTTGCGTCCATGTAGGGGCTTCCAAAACTTCTTTGGTTTTGAAAGACTGCTTGTAAAGCACCACTCATGTCAATCCACTCCCTGAAATGAGCCAATTTGTAGAGGTAATCTTTATTGCTGTTGCTGATCCATACTGAGCAAGACTTCGTGAGCCAGTAGTGCCAGCAGCACTTAAATACATTGTGTCAGTATTTATTGCAATCGTCACCACTTGAGAAGTCATGTTGATAAATGTTATTGCTGTCCCAATTGGATAAGCCACAGAACTGTTTGCAGGGATTGTGTATGTTCTTGCATTGGCATCACCTGCTGGATGAAGGATGTGCTTTCCAGCATCTGCTAAAACTAATGTGTAAGCAGCACTCTGACTGTTCTGTGGAATGTTTTTATATCCAACTTCATTTGTTCCATCTACTGTGCAACTGCTTAATTTTCCTCTAATGTTTCCGTAGACAGTCAAGTCTTGCTGTACGTCCAAAGCCGCAACAGAAGTTTGGCCTGTCAGTTGGATGTCAATGCTTGGTACTGTGTATTGGAATACAGTGTCGTTGGTTGTGCCAACAATGTACATCTTTGTGCCGTCAGGCTTAATGTAAATACCAACAGGGGCTGTGTCTTGACCAGAAACACTGAACACGTTAACAAACGCTGATGTACTAATGTCCCAAGGTGTTGTCAGGTTGTAGACGTTAACGTCATCGCCCGTCTGACCCATTACAAACATCCTTGAGCCATCGCCTGTAAAAGTTACAGCATTAGGAACTGACTCTTGGCTAGATACTGAGAAAGACTGCAAGAATGTAGCGGTTGATACGTTCCAAGCGGTTGACAATGTGTACTGATATACGGCATCGGCAGTAGCGCCGGCTACATACATAGACAAGCCATTAGGCTTAAACCACATTCCGTTAGGCGCTATATCTTGTGATGCAACAGAAAAAGAAATGCTGTCGTAGGACGCTGTTGCAACAGACCACGGGGTGCTTAGTGTGTACTGGAATACCGAATCGTTAGTTGAACCAACCACATACATCTTTGTGCCATCAGCACGGAAAAATAATCCTGTTGGAAGTGTATCTTCAGAAGCAACAGAAAACACAGTCGAGTAAACAGCAGACGAAACCACCCAAGCCGTAGACAGGTTGTACTCGTTGACATCATCGCCAGTTCCGCCAACGACATACATCTTCAACCCGTCAGGGCTAAAGAATAAATCGGTTGGAGTTGCCTCCTCCGCTGAAATAGAGAAAGACACACTGTCGTAGCTTGCACCAATTACGTTGACGTTGCTCAGGATGGTGTCACCAGCCACATGGACTGTTGATGCGGGAGCTGATGTAGCAAAGCCTGTCTTGCCAGCACTGGTGATACGGACACGCTCTACTGGAGTGTCAGAGCCGTCAGGAGTTGTGCTGAACACCAATCGTCCGGGCATATCGTTTGTGCTTGGAGTCCCGTCTACTGATGCGGTAATCGAGGCTGCAACAATAAAGTTTGTGCCATCATCCCCATTGAAACCAATTCCACCTAATGTGTCACCAGAAGAAACAATCCCTTGCGTACCAACAGTTGCACTCCTTGAACGAGATAAAGCGAGTCCTGCACCCGCAGTAGCAGATGTGTTCCAAGTTGTAAAAAGAGCACCTGCCGCATTGGTGTTGTTTCCTTGATACCCCCACGATGTTCTATTTGCTCCGTTGTAATCGTCTGCTGTAAGAATTGCAGCGGTGTAACCTTGAATAACTCTACCTTGGTTGTCGATTGCAAATGGTGTTGAATCAGGGTTAGCAGTATCCTCAACCAATAAAGCATTGCCTGTGCCTGTTTGAGTAATTCTCAGGGCTGCATTAGTGCTGTCACTAACTTCAACAACTGCGTTATAACTAAACTTGGTTTGACCAGTGGAGTCTATGCGAACACGCTCCACAGGAGTATCAGAGCCGTCAGGAGTTGTGCTCAACAATAAACGACCCGGCATGTCGTTTGTGCCGGGTGTGCCATCTACCTGTGCAACAATGTTTGCCGCACGTATAAACGCAGTGCCGTCATCCCCGTTAAACGTCAAGCCGCCCAAGTTGTCCCCACTAGAAACAACGCCAAATGTACCTGCTGAAGCTCCACGGCTTTTTGAAAGAATGTATTGAGGGGCCAATGACGCTGTAGCACTCCACCCAAATGCGGCAACAGCAGAACTCGAAGTTTGTGTGCCATGGGACTGAAGTGCGGGAGTAATTGCAGTGGTAGAGGCAAGTCCGGGGGTGCTTAGAGGGGTTGCGTTGCCTCTTACAACATTGCCAGTTGCATCAATTACAAAAGGTGTTGCATCAGGATTAGTCGAGTCCTCAACCAACAGCGCATTGCCAGTACCAAGCTGAGTAATACGCAAGGCAGCGTTGGTGTTATCTGTTGTTGAGATAATTGTGTTACCAGACACACTTAATGTTCCAACACCAGACACATTGCCTGTATCGCCAATGGTTACAACACTATTCTGTACTAGTTTTCCAGTTGTCCCATCAAAACGAGAAATAGCATTGTCTGTTGCAGATGTTGGGCCAACAACATCGCCACCACCACCACCAGCACCACCGCTAGTAACAATTTTGATACGTTCTTGCAAGTCTTGAGAGACAACTTCACCAACATTTAAGAGTTTGCCATCAGACAAACCAATGATTAGAGAACCATCAAAGTCAATATGTGCATCACTTACAGAAACACCGTCAACTCCATCTACTCCATCTTGACCTTTAGGGCCTTGTAAACCTTGTTTACCGTTAAGACCATCTTTGCCGTTACGACCGTCTTTACCATCACGACCATCTTTACCGTTGATGCCATTACGACCATCTTTGATAGTTGAGACACGTTTTTCAAGAACATTGGTTACGTTGTCAAACTTCTCACGAATGTCTGTGTCTATTTTCTTGAGTGATTGGATAACTAATTGAGCATTCTCAGCGGCTTTGCGCTGTTGCATCTGTTTTACTTCTGAAACAGAATTGTTAACGGCATTAAAGATATTATCTGCAATGCCATCAACATTAGAGTCGTTGAAGATTTTATCGATTGCCATTTGCTAACTCCTGATTCAAGTTTTGGAGAAAGTCATTCTCCATGTCTACCACGTTGCTCTTTGCATTGTTCATCTGCAACTCAACAATTTTACTCTTGTTCTTTATATCAGCTTCTTTTAGCATCAACTCAGCAATCTTGACCCGTTTGTCAAATTCGTTGGATTCGTTGCCTTGAGGTAAGTTCTTTGTAGTCGAGGCAATAATCTTGGCTTGAACTTCTTGGGGCATTAACTGAGTTTCGGTCATCAGTTTAGTGGCTTCTGCTCGGTTTTGCTCGGCTTGTGTAGTCTGAACAGCAATCTGAGCCTGTGCCGATTGCAATGCCAACTGTTGCTGAACCTGTTGCATCTCTTGGGCTTGTGGGTCAGGTTGACTCATCTGATCCAAAGCACCCATCAACTCAAAGCGGTTGCTCAAGCTAGAGTTATTCAAGATGCCCTTCAAGATCAAAGGCAAAACTGGCGTATTAGGGCCAAGTGTCTGGAGTAGACCAATGAACTGCTGTTGTTCATACTCACGGGCAATGATTCCTAGCGTAGCAGTGGGGATAAACCTCATGTCAACAGAAGGATAACGCTCAGGATCGAACTGCATATAGCGGAAAGATGCCTTTTGGATGAACGGAATCAAGAAATCTTCTTGGAAGTTGACCAAGGTTCTCTTGTATTTCTTGATGATGGTGGCTACTGCCATGCTCATACCCGCACCATCACGGTTTCCCTGACTAACCATGCCCTGAGAGTCCATTGTTCCCGTAGCCTGAAGGAGCATTCTCTCAAACTCTTTGGCAGTAGACAGGTTGTTAAGGCTTGTCTCACCAAACTTGAATGGATAAAGAATCTCTGATGGATTGCCGTTTACCAAGAACGCCTTGCCTGGCTTTACCTCAAACTTAGCACCTCTAGGAAGCCTAGAAGCATCTAATCCCATCATAGGAGAGGTTGTTAGGGCTAAAGAGTCCAAATGGCTTCGTACTTGAGCATCGATAGCCTTTTGCATATTGTAAGACTTCTCTACAGTACCTCGACCCAAGAGTCGATTAGGAACTGTGTCGTCTTGATACGCTAGAACAGGGCGATCCTTCATCATGTATGGGTTTTCTTCTGCTTTGAGAAGCATCCCACCATTGGCAATCACAACAATTGCCTCAACCATGTCTGAATAGTCCTCTGCATAGCTGTTCTCAGGGAACAACTCTTCGATTTCTTCATCTTCGTTTGTCAGATATTCACGGGGAACTAAGCCGTAATACGTTAAAAGTAATACTTTTTCATCCCTGTACTGAGAAACCTCTTGAGTAGGCTCTAAATCTGTGTCTTCATAGGTACTAGTGATGTTTACCTTGCGATAAATACCTTTCTCAATGCCTTCTACGATCTTGTGGATGCCCACATACTTCTCAATTGCCACACCCATACAGTCATCAATAGATGTTCCATTGGGGTCAAACAAGAAGTTCTTAGGATTGACGGGGACTATCTTGACCGCAATACGGTTTTTTTCCACAACACCAATGGCTGCTTGTCCAGTTTCACCAGGAATCGGTTGTGTAGCGGGTTCAAATATCTTCTCTGTCTTAACGACTATCTCACCAATGCCTGTGCCGTAGATTTCTGCCATCAACTCAATTTGGTCAATGGATTTACGGATTTTGTCTTGCTTAAAGTCTTCCATTAACTGGGCTTTAAGCATCTCTACGTCTAATGGATTGCCGTTTACGTCTTTAAGGTCGTCTTCAATGTCGAAGAACTCACCTTGACCAAAGATTGCTTCCATGATCTCAGCATGGCGAGTCTCTACGGCTTGTTGGGTAGCGGGTGTAACGATTCTTGAACGCTCTGACTCTCTAGTCTTATCCTCTGCCGCCCACTCGCCACGGAAGATTCTTTCGTATTCTAGGTAGTCATCAAGGAAGTTGACGTTTCGGTAGTCTCTCCAACGATCACAATGGTTAACAACGAATGACGTTAACTCTTTGTCATTCTGCGTTGGCTCGTCAAACTCGTTTTGATCCATATTAGACCCCTGAAATAATATCTAACGGTTGCCAATCCTCACTGTCATCCTCTTCCATGTAAGATGTAACAGCAAGTTGGTCAATGTAACTAAGAGAGTCTGGTAGGTCATCGTGAACCCCTTGTGCGGGGAATAGGATTAACTGATCTACGAACTCGTCCCAATCTTCTTCCGAATTTAACACAATTCTGCCATGCTCGAACCTTCCTTGCAATGACCAAATGATCCTATCTGCCTTTTTTCTATTCCCGTGGGTCAAATCTACGATATGGGCATAGGTATTGTTCTTTCGCATAAGGTCGCTCAGATAGGGTAAAACAGCGTTCTTCAACGCCCCCCTCTCTATCCCCACACTCAAAGGTTTGTAGTCCCTCATCGCCAATAGTATCTTAGAGGCTGTTTCTCGGATGTCCCATCTACCGTGCAGAATCTTCTCAACAAACCACTTTCCATCCTCTGTGACCTTGACGATAGAGATAGCAGTCTCATCTAAACGCTTCTTGGCATTAGCCGCTTGTTTGGCAACTTCCTCGAATCCCGCCAAGTCAACAGCGATGTAATACGACCCATGTTCAGGCTCTTCCCCGTACTTAATCCATTCTTCCTTGAAGATGTCAGACCCCGCATTGGTAAAGGATGCCATGTATTCTTGCTTAAAAGCAAAACTACTTAGGGTCTTTTTGGCAGATTCAATCTCTGCGGTATCAATCAAGGGGTTATCAGCAGTGGTGAAGTGCCACGACTTCCAATCAGGATCATCCTCTGACTCGCCTAGTTTGAAGGTATCGTAGAACCAGTTGCGTCCCTTGGGAGTGCCGATAAAGAGTGCTCTCCCCCGTTTATCAGACAAACTTGCTCGAATGACCTGTTCCCATGCTTCGGGTTTAATGTCAGCAACCTCATCGAGAACGGCATAGGTCAATGAAACGCCACGGAGCGTATCAGGTCTATCTGCTCCTCGAACGTATATCCTAGCCCCGTTTATCAGGGTAATATCCAAGTTATTTACATGGCTATTCTGAATAACCTCTCTACCAAGGTCTAGCAGTAAGTCCCAAATAATCTGTCTTGACTGTCCCATGGTGGGACTAACGTAAAGAACCGCAGAGCCTTGTGGACACTTGAGTCCTTCTATCAGTAGGGTAACTGCCGCCATCCTACTCTTACCGCACCTACGCCCAGCAGCCACAACCTTGAACCTTGTTTTGTCTTGGAAGACTGTCTGTTGCCAAGGTAGAAGGGAAAAGTTCAAATCAGCCATATTTAGCCTCTACGTCTTCTGGTTGTTCAGTATTCTCAACAATAATCGGTTCTTGTCCCAAACCAGTGATATTGATGGTTACGGCACTTCTCTGACTCTTGTCTTTCTCAAACAAAGAAACAGGAAGAGTCCTATCAAGACACATCTTTAAAGCTACCAATTGATGGGGATGGTCATCATTAAGAGCAATCTCTATCACCTTTTGAGCAACATCTTTACCCCCGCTTCTAATCATTAGCTCTTTAAGCTCCTTCAGCCGTTGATGATCCGTCTTAGGTAGTACTAGGGGTGGATTGTCAGCAAACCTCTGTATGGTCATCTTGACGCTTCCCTTTGGTCTTCCTCTTCCTCTTTTCAATTGTTCCATTGGTTCTCCTTGGAATTGTCAATTTAGCTTTTTCTGAGGGTAGGGGGCTACACAAATATCTACACACACAACCTACCCCCTCCCCCCCCTACTGTTCATCCATCCAGTACTGTTTGCCCATACAGATTAGGGTTTACCCTTAAGGGTTTCTACCTAAGGGTTTACCCTAGATGCGAATGATTCTCATTAACGTTTCATGCAAGTAAAAGTAGTGGTGGGTGCTTTCCAGTACTACTTGAGTCTCTATCCATTCCCATCCAATCCAATCTAGTTCCATGTTCTTCCCTCTACTTACTCCTTACGTTACTCCCTATAGGTTCATCTGTTAAGGGCTGATCCTTTATCCTCGGATAGGTTAGTTACGAACCCTATTGTATCCAATGGGTCTTCTGTTCTATAGCCTATAGAGTGGAGATGATGGTACAGGGCTAACAAGTTCTCGAAACCTTGGCTGATGTTGCCTTGTCCAGCGGATAAAAGAATCTGCAGCTTTGGGTTGTCTAGTTTTCTTCGGAACTGGACTGTATCTGCCTTTGGGGGTCTTGCCATGCTTCTAACCTCTCCGATAATTAAATTAAATTAATTGTACTTTATTAGGGTTTATCCCTATTTTTTTTGTCTGTCAATGATTTATTATTCTTTTACCGAACTAGCGGAACTAGTGACTCTAAGGGTGTAAACAATGAACTTCTTTAAATCTGATCTCTTCCTTGACCTGGCGACTGCTGTTGTTGTCGGTCTTGCCCTGTGCGTTGGGCTGCTTGCTTACTTTGACGTACTAGTAAAGTAAATCTTTTGTTTTCTAGAATGGTGATTTAGAGGGGCTATGCTCGATGAGATTCCGAATAGTCTCGTTGAGTGCCTCTATCTGATCCATCTTCCTTATCGACCACGCTCTCTTTTGCCCATGCCATCCAAGTACAGGATTCCGGTGGCAGTCTACACATAGGGCTATACAGGTGTACTGAAGCC
>Ga0315909_10002738_pt1 | contig 22247 bp, 24 predicted proteins | sample LakEriMetagenome_11_FD_203527 | JGI IMG/M metagenome (GOLD analysis project Ga0315909, IMG submission 203527) | Freshwater fungal communities from buoy surface, Lake Erie, Ohio, United States - Buoy 2 MA125 | ecosystem: Environmental > Aquatic > Freshwater > Lake | place: USA: Lake Erie, Ohio...
GTGGGAGCAATGTTACAATAAATGTCAATAATCCTGTAATTAGGAACGATAATGACATTAGGAAGCTTGCCCAGGAAATCTCAAGGGTTCAGGCAAGCCAATTTAGGACTGAGGGCGGGAGGCTCTACTAATGGCAGAAATCCGCGTTTACATCCAGCCTAGGCTTCCTGCGGCCACTGACCAGGAGGCTTTTTATGATTTCAGCAGACACATTGAGTTTGACTCTATTGAGTGGGAGCAAAACGACCAAGGGAATGCCTCGTCACTTCGGGCAAATCTCTATAGCATCCTTCCGGTAAGCACGACACATTGGCTGCAGTACGCTGGCGCAACACAGGCTGAGAAGATCCAGAACGCACTCACCGATCACTTCTTCCATCTAAAGATCCCATCCCGTACCGAGGTACAGATTCGCGATGTCTCAACCAGTCCTCATACCATCCTCTGGGGCGGGGTTGTCACTCGAGTGTCCGAGAACCGCGATGGCGGGGCAATTGTTGGCTCATTTGAGGCAATTGACTATACTGCGCTGCTCAATGAGACCGTTGCCCTTGAGTACACGCCGCTGGCGAATTCAACCATCAAGCAGACTATTACCAGCCAGACCTATTCATTTACCCCAAGTTTCGCAGAGAGAACTGCTGGCTTATCCGCGGTCACAGTCAGCTCAATCGCCATTGGCGCACCATATAGCAGAAATCTAGAGATTGGCGACACGGTTGTTGTTGACCTAAGCGACAACACATACGACGGGGTTCACAAGGTCACTGGGGTTGCCTCCGAGGGCAGCACTTACAAGGTGCGCTTCCAACAGTACTCAAATGTTGCAGATAGCGCAAGTGCGGCTGTAACGGGGGCAGTGACTGTTCCGGGCTTCATGACCACCAACAATGCCCCGCAACTTGATTCAAGAATTGTTGTCAACCCAGCTAACATTGCCGATCTCAATCCAGACTGGAAGTGGAGCCCAAGAAACCCAGACATTTCTCGGGCAATTTCTAATGTCGCAAGAACCGCGAATACGGCGACAATCACGACCTCGGCCCCGCATGGGTTTGGCGTTGACCGAGTAGTTACGATCTCCCTGACAAATGGGCCGGCTGGATATGCGGACATAAACGGTTCGTTTGTTATTGCAACGACACCAACAGACAGCACATTCACCTATACAACAATTACCTCTGGCACCATTACATCGGGCGCTGCAACAGGTACTGCGGTCTGCTCTGGCGAGATCACTCCCACCCCTCTCAAGGGAGGCACAATTGCGCGCAACCTTCAATACGTTGTTGATCGTGGTACGGGGGTCTTCTATCTTGACAGCGGAACCCTAGATGGATCAAACAACCTGACAATCAACTTAAACGCTAAGGCGAAGAATCTCGTTGATCTTGTCAAGAATGGTTTGTTTGACGATGTAGACGGGAACACAACGACCCAGGTCGGATGGGATATGGGCTCATGGCTCGCCGACACTACAGGGGCGAGCGGCCCGTATGGAGTTGGCAACACGCTGTACTACACGGGTTCTGACCACCAAGACGCAGAAATGTCGGTCGCGCACAGAATTCTAGTTACTGCTGGAGAGAAATACTTTGTTTCATGGAGACACTTCTCAGACAAGGACGCCAAAGAACGTCCACGGATGAAGTTCTATGACGCCTCTGACGTTATCGTTGGCAATTCTCATGGCATCCAGATAAATCAACATGACCCAGTTGATGACGAGTGGCACAGGGACTGGGGCATCGTTATCGTTCCTGCTGGCGCAGCAAAGATGTCGTTTACCCTGCACCACGAAGAATTCTCTTCGTCGTATACGGCTCGGTTCACAGACATCCAGATCATCAAGATCACTGGTGCGTATGGCTTTAGCGACCACCCGCTTGAGGACACGACCACCTACGGGATGGCACTCAAGGACTTTGAGAACCCAAGCGCACCATCAGAATCTGGCGAGGCCTCCAACAGGATCTATGTCTATGCGCCATACACGACCGAAGACCCTCTTACTGGCGCAAAGATGCTTACCTCATACAGAAACACCTATGACTTTGTGCAGGGCGTCTGGGAGGCTGGGGGGAAGCGAATTGAGAGCTCTATCGTTGCGCTCAATGCAACCGACGTAGAAACCGCCCTGCTAACTGCCCAGGATCATTTTCAAAAGACCGGAAAGGCTCTTAAGTCTTTTGAGTTTCAGCACATCTCAGGGAAGCTTAACGTAGGAGATGTTGTCCCGTTCATCTGGGATGAGCTCGGGATTGCGGAGGCGCTTGTTGTCCGCAAGCAGGTCGGCTACCTGATTGGGCAAGAGGTTTATTACCGAGTGCAACTCGGTGGCGACTTGGCATTCCAGCGATCAACGATGTATCTCGTTGAGCAGCGGCTCCGAGAAATCTCAGGTGATGCCGCGTACTTCTCCCCGCCGCCAAGCCCATACGCTGGGTACCCAACCGAGGGCGGAATAGTTACGCCAGCAGTTCCAACCGGAGACGCGGGGGCAGAGAAGGTTGACATCTCGTGGGAATACCCGCAGAGCATCGTCAACAGCACCTCCTTCGGCGGGTTTATTGTTCTGCGAACTGGTGACGGTGGAACCACGTGGCAAAAGGCAAGCACTGGCGAAGAGATCCTCACTGCGCAAAACCCTCTTGCGCCAGACACAGCAGTTCCGTCGTTCACCGACACAAACGTTGAGGCTTCCGTTGGTTATGTATATAAGGTTGCAGCGGTAGACGTATCTGGGCCATCCCCAATTCTTACGCAATACTCCCCAGATAGCGCGGAGTTCACCCCGACAGCGCCTGGAGAAACAGATTTTTCTGACGCTTATGACGGCCTTGGGATCAATGTCCCAAAGATTGTAAGCAGCGTGACCTACCCAGGAAATGGTGTTGCCAAGGCAATTTCTGGGATTGCCAGCGGCGCGTCAACGACCGCAACCGTCACGACCTCAACGGCACATGGATTTTCAACTGGTTATGTCGTTGGCGTTACCGGTGCGGCGGGCACGAACAATGCGGATGTTAACGGAGGGTTCTATATCATTACGGTTCTATCATCTACCACGTTCACCATTACAAAGACTGGAACCAATGTTCTCAGCCTTACTGGGGGGACGGCGAACGGGTGGGAGGTAAGCGGTGCGTTTGACGACGTGGACGGCAACCCTAGGGTTCTTGGTGACGCATTTTCTCTCGTCCAGTTCCCAGTTGGGCAAATTGTTTACTCCGAGGCAGACGGAAAGCTGTACCGCAACGGAAAGCATCCATCACCAGGAGCGTGGGACAACTATTGGACTCGGGCATCGGTGGACGCAATTGACGTAACATCTGACGGTTTGGTCGTAATCTCTGCTGACAAGATCACGACAGGGACCCTGAACGCAGCAAACGTCGCAGTCACGAACCTAAATGCCAGCAACATCACAACAGGCACACTGACGTCTCGAGAAATTAACAATGGGGCATTTACGGTCTCAACTGCTGGGGCTGTTAATGCTAGCGACCTTACAATTACTGGTGGTTCAATCAGCCTGAATGGCGGGGTGTTCGGAGTTACCAGCCTTGGAGCCGTTACCGCAAGCAACGTGAATATAACCGGCGGCCAGCTCAACATAAACGGAAACTTTATCGTCGCTTCCTCTGGCGATCTTACTGCCTACGGCGCAAGATTTAACCCAGAGGGAAAGCCGGCCATCACCCTGCAGGGAAACTCTGACGAGGGAGACATTGCCGTCCCTGATGGAAACAGGCTTGATATTGGTCATACGAATACATCCACAAATGTTTTTCAGGTTGGAGCAAGGATGTCTTCTGGTAGAAATTGGACATTCTATGGCGATGTAACCATCAACGGAACCGTAAGCGCAACATCTGGGCTTGGCGGTACAGTTGCAGATGGGTCTATTACTACTGCAAAACTTGCGGATAGCGCAGTTACCACAGCCAAAATAGGTGCCAGTCAAGTAACAACTTCAAAGATCGCGGCGCTCGCCGTCACATCTGCCGAAATTGCATCTAGCGCTGTTACCCAGGACAAAATTGCTGCGCTTGCGGTTGGCACGTCTGAGCTTATTGATCTCTCGGTAACCCAAGCAAAGATTGCGGCTGACGCAGTGACTAATAGCAAAATAAATGACGGTGCGGTTCAAAGCAACTCACTTGGAATAAATGCTGTTATATACGGCAAGGTTGCAGACGACGCAATTGGCAGCGCCAGCATAATAGATTTTGCGGTAACCAACGCCAAACTTGCAACAGATTCTGTTACAGCCGCAAAAATTCAGGCTGGGGCAGTAGGGCAAACAGAGCTGTCATCTGATGCGATTTTCAAATCGGTAAGCCCTACTGGAATTGCCGCCATCGCTAACGCTGGGTGTGGCTGGAGCGGCACGGGAACTAGCGTGTCCTTGCGGCGATATAACAGTGGCGCAATGACATCAGAGCGTGCGTTCAAGAGCGATATTTCATCTATTTCTCCAGAAACAGATAAATATGAATTGCTTAACTGGATTACTTTTAGATACGATGCCCAAAAAATGCGAGACTTCGGTCTTGTGACTGCTGGGATTGATTACGAGGTAAGCGACGAACTAAGGTGGGGTCTTATCGCAGACGAGGTTGAGGCACTGTTCCCGGAGGCTGTGTCAACCGACATTTCAGATGGCGTGTCATATCGCGCTCTCCGATATGACACTCTTAGGGCACTTGAGGGCGTAGTAATCAAGGACCTTATCGGTAGAGTTAAGTCCCTTGAGGCACGGATCGCAGAACTGGAAAACAAGTAATACCAAGGAGATACTAATGAGTATATCTTTTATGCACCACACTGCAGCTGGGTCATTTGCGATCTTCCAAGAGAATGACACCTGTGTTTTATATGACGAATCACAAGGTAAGGCTAAAACGACTATTAGCGCCGAGTCTGTTTCCACCGCCCCAGATGGATGGTTCTTTCTTTCTTCTGAGGCAACTGAACTTCCCATTGTCCAATCCCTTGTTGAAGACGGCGCAATGGAGGTACAGCCCGAACCTCTTGATGGCTTCTTGGTTGCAAGGCTAATTCCAGCAAACGCAAGAGCCGCAGAACTAGAGGCTTAAGACTCCCGCTCCTGTAACAGGTAAAATATCCGTATCAATCCACATAGTACGGAGGTTCCAATGGGACTCTATTTCAAGGTTAAGTCACAGCTTGACCACGAGGAGAAGGGCGGCATTCTTGATGACTGCGGCCCGTCCAGCGTGGCTGCGGCTGTTTCTTGGGCGTTCAAGTACACCAAGGACTTCTCTGCCGCTGACGGCATTGCCGCCAAGGAAAAGGCAACCGGGCACAAGGACAAGCAGGGCGTGTCGGACAACGGCTCATCTCTCGGGGATCTGATCAAGACCGCCCGGGTCCTTGGTGCAGAAGCTCGTTTTGCAAAGTCATGGGACGATGTTGTCAATTCTGCAAAGGCTGGCGCTGGTCTCATCGTGTGGGTCCAGCAGCCGATTGGCTACCCGGCAGGGCTGCAGGTCTCAAACTGGCACAGCAAGTGGGCTGCCTATTGGTCAAAGAAGGACAACAGCCACATCAAGGCTGGCTACGGCCACATGACTGCTGCCGCCTATGACCCAGAGCTTGGATGGCAGTGGGCGTGCCCAACCCGTTCCGGAAAGGGCAAGGAGCAGTTTGGCGTCATCGTGACGGAAGCGCAGTTGCAGCAGATTGCTGACTCCAAGCGGGTAAGCAAGCAGCACATGGGCAAGCCGCACCAGCATGTTATAATCATCACAGCAAAGAAGTAAGGAGAAACCATGGCTTCAATCATCAACGGACTTAAGTGGATTGCCAACAACACGGGCATTGACGAAATGCTCCTTGAGGCGGGTCGCGCCTTCTTGGCAACCAGCATTGCAGTAGCGCTTGGCCTCGGCATCCCGCTGCTCGATATCAGTGGCGGCGATTTCCGCATGATCCTTTCAGCCGGTCTGGCTGCCTGCTTGCAGGTTGTCGTCCGCGCTTTGAACCCTGAAGATGCCAAGTTCGGCGTCGGAAAGGCAAAGGCTGTGAAGGCTGAGGAAAAGGAAGCCCGAGAGAGCACCGCGCACATTCAGGGCAGCGCTATTGATACCGACGGCGACGGGATTGCCGACGAGTACGCTGGCAGCCTTGCAAACGAAGTCTACCCAGACGAAGACGATAAGGCGTAATACCTAGCAGGTAATCAAAAGACCCGCCCTTCGGGGCGGGTCTTTTGTTATACTGGACATATGCCAGCCTACGATTTCAAGTGTGATCCATGCGACCTCACGACTGAGGTTGTACGCCCTATGTCTGATGACGCAAAAGTCTTTTGCGAGAAGTGCAAGGCTGAGATGCGCATGAACTTTTCATCGCCAAAGATCGTCTACAAGGGATCAGGCTGGGCATGGCAGGAAAAGATCCCTCAGAACACCGACGTCGTTATCGGCTGATCAGTCCTCACGCGAAATGCGCAGCGGCATCGTCACAAGCCAGGCAATGCAGAGCCAGAGAAGGACAACCCCAACGAAGTTGCGGGTATCGCCATCTGGGAGAACAATCCAACCAACGAGCAGTCCGAAGACCGTCCACGACTGTGACACAAGCTCATTGATTACTTTTGGCAAGAGGTCCCTAACGGCTTCGCCGATTCCAGACAGGCGCTTCTTGACCTTCTTTGGCCATGCGCTTACCGTCCACCAGACGGCTAGATAGATATCCTTAAGTGCGTCCATAAAACTCCTTATCTATTGCGGCGATGAGAGCGCCCGCCGCTAGTTCGCTTATCAGATGACCCGCCACCGCCACCGCCACCGCCACCAGACGTTCCACCAGAAGGTGGTGTACTTGCAGCGCGAGCCGCAGCAGCCACAGCGTTCTGGGCAACCTGCGACATGATCACGGCAGCGACAATGGTTGGAGCAGCTTCCTCGCGCTCCTCTTCGGTAACATCATTACCTAAATTGGCAAGCGGGGCAAGGGCTTCGCCTACTGCTTCTCCGACCGCTTCCGCAGCCGCCCCAACAGCCTCTCCAACTGCCTCTGCAGCCGCGCCAACCGCCTCTCCGACCGCCTCAGCCGCCTCTCCAATAGCTTCCACCGGATTCTCTGGAGCAGGCTCAGGGGTTGGTTCAGGGGATGGCTCCTCACTTGGGTCTACAGATGGCTCTGGAATAGGGCTAGGAGCCACGCTGGGGCTCGGTTCTACTGGATCTGGTGTCTGACTAGGGTTCGGGGAAATCGGGGCTTCTGAGGGCTCTGGGGACGGTTCTACAGGGGTCTCTGTGGGCCCAGGAGTAGGTAGAGGGCTGGGATTAGGAGATACGGGCTCAGGTGTTTCAGGTACTGGAGTCGGCTCAGGTGTTGGAGACGGGGTGGGCTCGGGGGTAGGGGTTGGTTCTGGTGTGGGCTGAGGCGTTGGCTCAGGCGTTGGAGTAGGGCTTGGAGATGGTGATGGTTCATTGGTTGGCTCCGGGCTTGGGGTAGGGCTAGGCTCTACCGAGGGCTCAGGGGTTGGCGCGGGTCCAACGACCCACGTGGTGTTATTGACTTGAAGAAATCCTGCGCCGCAGCACGAGTCAGTGCTCAGGATGCGGAATCCGAAAAATCCACCTGACGCGATGTACACAGATTGCGTGCCGCTTTGCTGCAGTGAGTTATAGCCAGCCTGATCCCAGATTGCGAGGTCAACCCAGTTTGAGTCAAGCAGCATCTGCGCGCGGTCATAGAACGCGCCGTCAGTGGTCCAGTACGACCAATCAAAAGAGACCGTCTCGCCAACCGAAGAATCAGTGGTAATTCCGGTCACAGTGTTTTGCCATGGATATCCGGGGCCAGCATTGTTGCTGCCCTGAATCAAAATCGTTCCTTCGGTAAGTGTGATTGTTCCGTTTGAGTCAATCTGCTGATCCCACTCGTCTGTGTCTTCAAGGGCGAGCGCGGGTGAGGTGACCGCCCCAAAGAGAAGTGTGGATGCAACAAGCCACAAAATGGCTGCTGCGGTGATCCTTTTAGTGTCCATAAAACCTCGCTGCTAACACGCAACAAGATTATCTAATATTTATGCAACACTTTCAATAATAACGCGCTCTGCGTTATTATTTGCTCTTGACGGCGCGTACTTTATGTGTTCCACCAGAACCAAAAATGGCTTGTGATTTTGAGAATAGCGGAAGCGGTGAGACTGGTCGCAGCGCACATGTTGCAGTGTGGCAAACTCCTCCCGGCTCACATCCATTGCAAAACCTTGCAACAGCAAGATGGTATTTCTGATCCTCAACATCTGGCTTTCGCTTTACCATTGATCGTCCGCTTTTGCTGCGCACTCGCTCGTTTTGCCGCTGGCATTCTGCACTGCAAAGATATGATCTACCCTGGGATGACTCAGACGTGTAGTGCACACCACAGTTTTTGCATTCTCGATTGCTTGCGGCAATGCCAGCACGACTTAGCTCATCGTCTCCAAGATGACTTGCGATGAGGGCAATCGTCTGAACGGACGGCATGCTTCTGCCCTTGACCCAGTGGTGCACGCGGTGATAGCTGAGCGAAAGCTGGGCAGCAAGTGACGCCGCCGTAAGTCCATTACGGTCAAGCGCCACTTGGAGTTGCTTCGCGAAGAATGATCTTCGCTGCTTGTTCGTCATTGAGACGAACTTACTTTTTGTCATCAGGCTTAAGTTTTGCGTTTTCCCTCTCAAGCTCGGCAACACGCTCTGAGAGCGAGGCTGCCTGAAGCTGATACATCTCAAGCTGAACGACGAGACTTCCAATTTTCTTCAAGAGGTCGTCAACGGTTACCTGTGGCTCTGCCATGTTTCCTCCCTTTTATAAACTATTCGGCTTCTGGCTCTTCCCCTGGAAGAACGAGTGGCGGAAGATCTATTGGTCGCGGGCCCTTCGGCTCTGGGAGCGCTTCCCACGCAGCAATCTCAGCGGCGTTGCGCTCCATTGCCTCTTCGTGATCAATCTCTCGGACGCTGTTATCGGAAACGCCATTATAGCGATCCTTGACCTCGCCGTCCTCAAGATAGAACCGATGCCCAAGATTTGAATCAACTGGGGTGCGAAGATCGCCATTTTCGTCCCAGACCCAATTGCCTGTTTCCGTGAAAAAACCGTTTCTCATGAACCTGTACCTCCAACCCAATTTTGCATTGGGATAATCTGCGGATAGTTTGTTGACGTATAATAACTGTCAATCATTCCAACTCCGCCATATGTGACTGGAAGCGCTGCACCATTTGCAATCGCCTCTCCAGCCGGACCCCTACCATAATAGAAGGGCCCTGCTGGGTCAATAATACCAAATGTTACACCATTTCCAGCGTCTGAATTTTGCTGTGCGCGAATAATGAACTTGCTCTCGCCAATCGGGGCAAGACCAACCCCGTTTGCACTGTCCTGAAGCTGATAGGTGTAGTACTTGCTTGGGTCTTTTGTGTTAAAAATGACCATGTTGATCCCAGCCCCGTAATAGTAATACGGGGAATAGCAAGCCATCCACTCGTTATCCCACGTGTGCATTGTCCTAGAGCCATAAAGAACACCCTGCTCAATTCCATACGACGTTGTAGCGGTCATGGTAGTGAGCGCCGTCACTGTTGCAGTTGTCCCCGAGGGGTTCAGCGTAAGGTTTGCAACTACCGCCTGATTGCTTGGAGTCATGCGGAACATGCCGACAATGTCATTGTCGCCAAGGACAAACTTATTATGCTTCCTAGATTCCGTGTACGACGAGGAGCCCGTGGTGCTCCATGTGAAGTCGTTGTAGAAGTAGGAGCCGCCGCTTGATCCGTTATACGCATTGGCAAGTTCATAATACACCCATCCAGTCCTAGGTGCAGCAACCTCGCCAAGAACCGTTTTGTTGAAATTCTGGCTTGGCGTAAATGTCCATACGTGAGCGCGATAATTGTTGGAGTTGTCCCCATAAACCATCAACAACTTGCGCGTTCTTATGTTGTACGAGATTTGCCCATAACACTCCGCTCCTGCTGGTTCTCCCGTTGTGTTTCTCCAGGTCGTAGTGCTTGCAAGGTCAAGTATTTGCTGACCGCCCCGAGCAAATGCATACAGCACCGATGCGTCAAATGCGGCTAGGGAGATTTTGGGGCGAACGCCGCGCCGCTCAATGATCGTTCCGTAATACGCCTGAATTGCCGCCTTACTGTTGCTCGGGATCGGAACCGCTCGTCCTGGTGTCGGCGGAATGTCAAGCCATATATTTCCCTCTGAGTGGTTTGCATTGGTTCCGTTTGCTATGGAGGTGGATGAGTTGGTTCCGACCTGGGCATCGGTTCTAATAGATGAGCCAAAGGTCTGCATGCCCTCGGAGCCAGTTTGAAATCTTACGCTGCCAATCTTTTCAAAATCACTGCAATATATGTCAACAAAAGGGTCGTTTATATTGGAGTTTGTATCCAAAACACCGAATGTCGGCAGCGGATCTTCAAACCCCCACGGATTCAATACTTCATTTAGGCGTTGATTTGGCACTTCTTGCTACCTACCCTACAATGTCTCTTGGCTGCAAAATCGTTTTCATGGGCGTAAACCAAGAGGTCGCTGAATTTATTACGTTGTATTGGGTGCTGCTTCCGTACAGGTCAAAACCCCAGTATGGATTCAGGAGGGCAACTGTTCCACCGTTTGAAACACCACCGCCGTTCATGTTGATTGAGGTTCCCCTCATGTCGTTTGGATTTATTGCATACACTCGAGTGCCGACCCCGTCGCTGTTTGCGCTGTTAAATTTAAGCATAAATCCCCCTACGCCTTGGGGGGCAATAGATACCCCAGACTGGGTGTCGTCGTAGGTGTATACATAGTACTTAGATGGATCTGCGGCATAGAAGAACACAAGTTTTATGCCGCACCCGTAATAGTAATACACGCAGTATGCGGCAACGAATGTATTTCCCCAGTCATTTTGCGTTCTTGATCCATACAGGTTCCCCTGCTCAATACCGTAACTAGTCGTCAACGGGGATGTCCACAACTGTGTAACTGTTGTTGTCGTTGAGCCAGAGTTAAGGGTCATGTTTGCGGCCACCGACTGGTTACTTGGAGTCATGCGGAACATGCCGACAATATTGTTGTCCCCAAGGATAAACCTATTGTGGGAAATTGACTCCGTGTATGATGTTGATCCTGTGGTGCTCCAGGTAAAGTCATTGTAGAAATAGGAGGCACCATTAAGTCCGCTAAACGCATCCTGCACAAATTTAAACAAATCGCCAACCCGATACGATGAACTGTTCAGGTTAATATTCGGATTTGTATAAACATGGACACGATATGTAGATGTGCCGCTCATTACCACAATAAGTCTGTTTGTCCGCTCATTGTAAGAGGTCTGGCCCGAGTTGGCGGTTCCCGGCTCACCGCTAGTGGTTCGCTGGGTCAAGGTAAACGACTCCGCAGCCGTTTGGAGGCTGCGCCGATACATACGAATTGTTGTTCCGCTCATAAAGATTGAAGCACGCTGCCTTTTCCCCATAGTGCCAATTGTTGTCCCAAAGTAGGGATAAACGTTTTGCGCATTGCTATTTGGCCTTCCGGTCATTGCGTTGCTGTTGCTTGCAGAAAAGGATGAGGGCGGGTCCGTAGGCAACGACCCCGCGTTAGTGTTGTTTACTGTTGATTGCTGCAGATAAGTAGAGGCGCTGGTGGTTAGTAGGGTCCCAGTATTTAGGAGGGAGCCTAGCGTGCTTGATCCCTCTGAGTTTGAAAATCCATACGAAGACATTGCGTCCCCAGAAGAGGATCTAACCGTTGCGCCAGTAGCGTTCTCCATTTGGACAATAAGCGGAAGCCCGCTCATGTATACGGTTGGATCAAGAATCTCGTTGAGGTTGAGGGCAGGCATTATCTCCCTCCGCCGTACCAGCTTCCCATTGGGATCAGGGGCACATACGCAGTACTCGTGTTAAACACGTCATAGCTATTTGCTGCGCTTGATGCCACTAGGGTTTCACCATTAGAAATTGCGGCACCGTTTGCGTTGCGCCCGTTAACAAAAGCCCCAGTCGGATCTATGGACGACACGGACACGCCAGTCCCGCTGTCGGTGTTGTCAGATTGACGGAAGAGAAATTGTCCTTCCTGAACCGGAACAATCTGGCAGCCAGTGGAGGTGTTTGAGTTCAGGAACTTATATCCCTTTGATGGATCTGGGGTGTAGACGAAGTGAGAGGCAAAGCCGCTGCCGTAGTAATAGTACGGCGCATAGGCAGCGACCCACAGGTTATCCCACGTGATGTTTGACCGCATTCCGTAGTAACCGCCCTGCTCAATCCCGTAGGATGTCGTTACCGTGTTGTCAGAAACTGCCGTGACCGTTCCGGTGATTGCCGTTCCTGCGGGATTAAGCACTGCGTAACGATGTATTGTTTGGGTGTTTGGCGTGAACCGAATAAGCCCAAGGGTTCCGTTATCGCCCATAACGATTCTTATGTGATGCATGGATTCGGTATAGCTGCTCGCGCCGCTTGATGAAAATGCAAAATCGTTGTAATAGTATGAAGCGCCATTCGTTGCGCTTTTTGCTTCAGTCAAAAACTTGTACAACTGCCCGGTCTTGTATGACAACTCATTCAGCGAAACCTGCGGGTGCCTCCATACGTGCACTCGATAGTTCAGTGAGTTGTCCGAAACCATATACGCAAGCGTTCTTGTCCTGTCGTTGTATGAAATCATGCCCCTGCAGTTGGTTCCCGGCTCTCCAATAATATTCCTATATGTGGACGTGTTTGTGGTGAGCGACTCATAAGGAAGAAGGCTCCCTCTTGCATACACTGAAATTACGTTTCCGTTTGCATGGATAGAGATGCGTTGGCGAATCCCAGAATTTCCAATGACAGTTCCGTAATCTGGCCACACAAGCTGCACGCGGTCTTCTCTTCGGTATCCAGTTCCAAACCCGCCCATCCCAGGCGGGTTGATCGTCCAGTTTCCCTCTGCCTGATTAGCGCAGGTATAGCTTGGCCAGCCCGTAGTCCTTGAGCTGGTGCTTGCCTGACCTGAAATAGAGGAAACAATGTTTCCGTTATTTGTAAACTCAGAGTTTCCAGAAATGGAGTAGTCGGCAACGTGCCCGCCGTAGCTGTCATAGATCCCGCCCCCGGTGTTATCCCACATGGCAAATGTTGGAAGAGGATCTAGTCCCTTGGGGTCTATAAGCCTATAGATATTTGGCATTACACGACTCTCCAGCCATATGAGGCGCCAGCATAGAATAGTTCAACGGTTGCGTACTGCACGTTAAGGTTGAGGTTTTCCGCAACGCCCTGAATCACCTGTCCGTTTCTTGCAATAACAACTGGGAACGTGTTCCACTTGCCGGCGACGTCGTGAATGCGTACTCGGGTGTTTGTCGCTGGTGACGATGGAAGTGTCAGCGTAAACGATCCTGCGGTTGAGTCTGCAAAAATGTTATCCCCAGACGCAAGCGTATAATTTGCTGTTTTCACCTGCCACGAAAGACCAAGTTGGTTGTTTACGAATGCCTCGCTTGCTGCGGCGGCTCCATTGATAAGAACGCTATCGGCCTCAAGTGCGCCGACCTTAAGCGCCCCATATCCGAGTCCCATCTGTGCGAAGTTGACAGTCGTAGACGGCTTGGAGGTTACGCCCTCAAACAGTTTCCACTTGTTGTCAGATGCGTCTTTGACAAAGCCGGAGTATCGAGTTCGCGATACGTCCGTAGCGTTGACAAGACCCTGAAGTCGGTTCACAGAGGTCGTTCCAGCTGCGGCAGTTTGCGCAACATCGGATGCCGTCTTAAGGTAGGAAACCGTAGTGTTTGTTCGCGCGGTGATCGTGTACGCCCCATCAAACGTGGCATCAACGCCAGCAACCGTAACCGTCTCTCCAACGGTATATGTGTGGTTTGCGGTTCCGGTAACGGTCAGCGTCGCAACGTTACCAGTTAGCTCCTTAAGAGAAACGCTAAACGAAAGCGGGCTGGTTGCCGCAACTTGAGTGACATTTGATGCCGTCTTCGCATAGGAGACAGAGGAGCCGGTTCGCGCCGTAACGGTATATGTTCCGTTGAACGTGGCGTCTACTCCAGTAATTGTGATTGAGTCACCAACCTGTACTGGCTCAGCTCCGCCGCCATACGTAACGCCAAGAGTTGCAACATTGCTTGCAATTGCCTTGGTAGTAACGCTTGCAACTGGGTCAAGTGTTGTCGTTACATACGCTTCGCCAACAATTCCAAGGTCGAGTGAGTTTGCTGGATTTGCGTTGGCAACGAAAATCATTGGCTCGCTGACAGAAAGGTTGTCTGTCTCAACCGTCGTTCCAGCGCCTCCGAATGAGATCGTTCCCTGGATATTTACGTCGCCTTGAATGCCAACGCCACCGACAACTGTGAGGGCGCCGGTCGTTGGGCTTGTTGATGCGGTTGGAATCTCAATGTGGACGTTCTGGTCTGGGGTGATGACCATCTGGGTGTTATCGGTGTCAAGACCGCCAGCAGCAAATACAATTTTATTCTGTGTGCCGTTTGCTCCAGTTGCAAGAACAAGGTTTCCATCGCCAGCTGTTCCTGTCGGGGCTTCCATAAAGATGTAGCCGTCGTGTGGCCCAGTGATTGTAAATGCTGGATCATTGAAGCTTGCCGCCGTGATGCCCATGTCAATCCAGCCCGCAGCATCAGTTCCATTGTTTGCATAGGCAATAAAGTCGGTGGATGAGTCCGCGGTGTCGCCTACGTTCTGGAATGCAACCTGCGCATAGTCAGATGCGCTGGTTTTTATGACAACCTTTGGATTGGTCAGCGCTGCGGCAAGGGCTGTCGCTCCCGATCCAATAAGTGCCTGATCTCCAATTGTTGCATCGCCAACAGTTGTAAGTGACGTTACTTCTGGTGTTGCCGTCCAGGCATAATCAGTTCCGTTGTTGGTAAGCAACTTTCCTGAGTCTCCGCCACCAATGTTGACACCTTGAGACATCTTGTCCCAATAGGTAGCATTGGTTGGAACGTTCCCAGCCGCGGAGGCGGCGTTCTTGTAGACATAGGCGCTGCCCTGGTAGATAACAACGTCATTGCGCTCATAGGTGGTGCCGCCAGCGTATGCGCCCTTAAAGTCAAAGCGCAACTTACCTAGATCAATCAACTCTGCCATTGTTACCTGACCTCCATCAAAAGATGTCCGTTTTCATTAAATGAGAATACCAGTTTATTTTGCGTCCAGACCCACTGGTCATAGTCTGCAGATGTGTTAACAAGGTCTGCCGCTGGGGTGTAGACAGCCGTACCGTCTACCACCTTGTCAACGGTGAGTGTACCAGTATCGCTATCAAGACGCAATCCATAAAAAGCTTTACCGAGCACGTTTTGACCGCCCACGATGATCCCCGGTGTCAACGTCTCTTTACCTCGTGCGTATGCCACTTATTGCTCCTTATGCCTGGTCAACGCCAGAAAGAACAAACGAGGTGTGCCCGTTTGTAGCCTTGACATATACCTTGTCTGTGTTAATTACTGAAAACTTGAATGTTTCGTAGGTGTTGGATGGCTCTATGGTTAGGTTGTGAGCGATATATCCCCTGCTTGATTCGGTGTTGTCGTTGAGGGGGGCAATCCACACATAAACCCTTGAAGACTCACCTTGACTCTTATTCGTGGCGATAACAGATACAAGATACGTTGAATTTGCCGTAAACGCAAGGGTGTCGGTGTCTTCGGCTGGATTGCTAACGGCAAGCCTCGTAATCGTTGCCATTAGGACATCCACCACGTCAAGGCGGCGTTAGGGTGCCTTTCAAACCTAGTACCACCAGACCCGTCTGCCACAAGAATGTCACGATTATCGGCGTATGCGGACGATATTTCTGGGGCTCCGATGGAAATTGGGTCGAGGCCGCCAGCAAGATGCTCCTGAGCGTGCGCGGAAACAGAGGTAATAACCTCTTCCCACGAAGACCCGCTCCAGACGAACACCTTGTTTGCCATAAGTACCTCAACTTAACTTTTTAACGATTATACCCGTTTGCTAGGACCGATCACGGAAAAGATCCGTCTACGAGACTGGGTCTTCTTCGGCTGGTCCCTCCGTATCCTCTACGGCGGCATCTTCTGGGGCTTCGGGGTCAACAAATTGCCCAGAATCATCTAGGAGCCACCCCGCCGATGGCGTTAATTGACCGTAGTCTGTCACATCCACCACCAGGTCCGCCCATGGAGCAAGTTGCCCCATTAGGTCAAGGCTTTCAGCGAGATATACCCCGTCAACCACCGAATCAACAACAACGGCAAATAGTTTTGTTTGCATGCTATTTACCAGCTACTAGGGTCCAAACGCGAACCCTTCCGGCTCCGCCATTTCCGCCAGAACCTCGAGATGTTGCGGCTGATGTGTAGCTGGAACCAGCACTACCGCCGCCACCCCCTGGAACGCCACCATTTCCACCAGGCTTGCCGTTCCAGTCTATCACCCCCGCAGAGCCCTTGTTTGCGGCAGCGCCACCACCGCCTCCAGACCCAGCAGTGCCAGCGGTTCCAGCGGCTGAGGCAATTGTGCTTCCATTGCCAGCACCGCCCGCACCGCCACCGCCATTGAAGTTTGCCTCCCCGCCATATCTCCAGAGGTATCCAGAAATCGCTTCTCTTTTTCCGCCTGCGGTTGCAGGAGAGTAGGTGGCAGCGCTAGTGCTGTACCAGTACCCGCCAGTGCCACCACCACCGCCGCCGATCTCGTTTCTATACCCGCCGTATCCTACTGTGACACTACCGCTTGCGCCAGGAACCACTGATGGCGGAAGTGCTGGATACCCGGTTGCAACATATGGCCATACGAATGGCCAGTTTCTTTGCGCGGCTGCTGGGCTGCTTGACGTTCCACCAGCCCCACCAGCAACAAGGATGTTGCCGAATGAAGTTGAAGTCCCAGCACCGCCAGCACTGGGATTGTTATCAATTGTTGCTGGGGCAGCCCCGCCAGTTCCACCATTGCCAATTAAAATAGCAACGGTCTCCGGCAGTGCATCTGGGTCCACGAATGTTCCATAGTACGACTCTCCTCCTTGTCCGCCAAGCCACGGGCTTTGCCCGCTTGTGGTGGCAGTCGTCCACGCCCCGCCAGCGCCACCACCACCTCCGCCCACAACCTCAACGGTCACCTGAACGGCTCCAGATGGCTTATACCAAATTCCAGACGATGTAAACTCGTCAAGAATAATAGATGTTTTCCTAACACTTGTAATCGCCATTAGGTGATTTCAACCCCATATGCAACTGCGTCTACCGCATTAGAAACTGTTGGCTCAACATAAAGTCTCTCACCAGACTCAAGAACAATATTTGACAACTGCGTTACGTTTCCGGATGAAACCGGTAGAGATTGCGCTATCGTGTTTACATAGTTTGAAATTGTTGCAGTTCCAGAATATCCACCAAGGTTGTTTACGTTATGCCACGTGCTTGCGAAATCTTTCTGGTCGCCCATGTTCAAAGTATCTCTCACAATGTATAGGAGATCCGAAACGGCCCCAGCAACTGGCAGGAACTCCACAACTGATGGATAACGGTTATACCCTAGGTACGAAGCCTGCGCTGTTGGTGTAATAAACGTTGGGCCGGTAATCGTGGTGTTTGCACCCGTAGTTGGAGCGGTCATAGACGTAACCTGTGGGTTCGGGGCGGTGACCGTCCACCCATTGGCGGAGGTTACTGTGCTCCTTGGAATGGAAGTTCCGCCAAAATACCAGAGCCATACCCCAGCATTTATCCCGGTAACTGCCAAGATGTTTGATTCACCGTTCCACGCGAGACCGCCTGGAAGCGGATTTGGTGAGAAGCTTATAGTTGATCCGCTTTGATGCGTTTCAATGTAGCTACCATCATTTTGACGCGTATAAATTGCTATCACGCTGTTGGTGAGATTGTTTGTCTTTGTCGCAGACACTGAGCCCGTTGATGATGTCGCTGCGATGTCTGCGTTTGTTAGTGCATACGATACAGTATCCGATGTCACCGCCGTAACTGTAAACGTGCCATTAAATGGTGAGGCAACGCTTGAAACAGTAATTGAATCCCCGGCAACATAGGTATGGCTTGCAAGGTTTCCAATATTAAGCGTTAGTGTCGCCACATTGCTTACAATGCGTCTTGAGGTTACGCTCAAAGAAACCGTGTTGCTGTGCGTTCGGTTGAACATAACTGCAAGGCGAGTGCCGTCTGGGCTCCATCGCATTTGAGCAATTGGCTTGTCAACACCGGTTGGGACGAGTGTTGTGGCGGTTCCAGATGGGTATGTAATTGCACCCTTCAGGAACTCTGCGGTATCTGTCCCCCCAGAAGTTGCAGCAACAAACCTGAATCCAAACTTAGCGTTTTCAGCCGGCGGCAAAATTCCCGCAGTCCCAATCGTCCCGCCAGAAGAAGCCACACCATGCCAAGAGTCCGCGGCGGTTAGTGTTGGGTTTGTTATTGCGTATATGTTATGGATAGGATTAAATTCAATGTCCGCCCAGAAATTTGCAAGTTTTGTTCCAGTTTGATTTGAACTGTTTGCCGTTGTCGCCCAGAACGCGGTCGCCGTTTGTGCCCCGCCCCTAAAGATTCGCATGCCAACTGCATTTGAACCAATTGCCTGACCAGATCCAGCATGGTGCCACATATGCATCCCCACGCCGTTATTGCTAGTTCCTGGTCTGACCTGCCAAACTCCAGCAACCTGCCAGGTGGAGTACTGATCTGTCGCGCTCGTTGGCGATGCGTTATAACCGACTGGCGCTGGGTTGCCACCAGCATTGTACCTAAATATTGCCGTGCGGTAATCAGACGTAGAGCCGGTACTTCCCCAATAATAAATCATTGCCCACGTGTCATCAAGAACAACAATTGGGTAGGTAAGAAAATACGACCCGTTTGACGATGTCCACAACTGACTGTTGGAGCTGTAGTTTCCTTCTGCGTTATACCACTGATTCTGGCCAGCGTAATTAATTGCCGACGCGCTCGTGGTCGCAACAGATGTCGGCCCGGTTGCGCTAATGCCAACTATCCCAGGCTGCTGATTGCTGTTATATGCAATAAGGACAAATGTGTTCTTGGCTGGGTTTAGCCCAATGCCCCTGTAGTAGGAAGGGTTGCCGCCAGTGGTTGTAATTGCAACCCCAGTTTGAGATGCAAGCCCCGTCGTTACTGATGTCGGGTTAAATGTTATTGGGGCGGTTGCGGTGATTGCGGTAATAAAAGAGTTTGCGCGCCCGGTAACATTGAGCAGGACATTTCTTCGGTTGCTGGATGTTGGGACAATCTCATGCAGCGTGTTTGCAGCCGGTTGCGTAAGTTGCCCAAACTTCTTTTCTGTCCTTGCCATTTAATATCTCCTTAATTAAAAAAGATATACGCCATGTATTCGTCTGCAGATGCCCATTTCAATCCTGTTGCCGCCGAGGAGTCAGCCGTAAGCACGGCATTGTTTTCCCCAACCGGAAGGTTGTCTGGGACCCCGTTTCCTGTTGCCGCGATAATATCACCCTTAGCGGTAACCATTGCCCTTGGGATAGAAATCGCCGCTGCATTTTCCGCAGTGCTCTGGGCGGTTGCGGCATTTGTCGTGGCGGTGACCGCCTGATCATACGCGGTCTTTACGGCGGACGGGGTGGCGCCAATATCTGTAGCCGTGCTTGTTACCGAGGTAAGGTAGCGAGCCTGAAGCTGAAGCGCAGACCATGTATCGGTGCCGTTTCCAACCTTAATATACCCAGTCGTGGTGTCAATACCGATCTCACCCTCAAGGAGGACGGGGTTGTCTGCCGACCATTGTGCCGATGTGGCACGGCGCAGCTGGATCGTAGCCTCTCGATCCTGGGGGCTAAGAAGGAGGTTAATGATGGCTTCCATTGACATGATCATACTAAAAATAGACGATAAATCAAGTCCTAGACGTTCTGGTGCGACCCTGCTATGATCGGTGCCAAGGAGGCTATCAATGTCTTATCAGGTTATTGACAATCTTATCGGTCGTTCTGCCCTTGAGTCCATACAGGGCGTCATGCTGGGGGCAGATTTCCCTTGGTACCTACACCATAAGGTCAAAAAGGACCTCCACCTTGAAAGCTCTCGTGAATTATATAATTTCCAGTTTATTCACAACTTCTATAGCAACCATGCGCCATCAAGTCAGTACGCAGAGATCTTAAACCCAATCCTAGAGGCGATTGACCCTGCGGCGATCATTCGTATCAAGGCAAACCTGACGCCAGCAACCCCAGACATTATTGAGTATGGCATGCACACGGATTACGGGCTTGGCGGAACGACGAATCACTCAGGAAAAAGTGCAGTTTTCTATCTGAACAACAATAACGGGTATACGCTCTTTGAAGACGGGACTAGGGTTGAGTCGGTTGCTGGCAGGCTACTTGTTTTTGATCCACACATGGCACATACGGGATCAAGTTCTACAGACACAAAGAATAGGGTTGTAATTAACTTTAATTACTTTGAGTGGAACAAAAAGCCTTAATCTCTGTACAGCCACATATCGCTATCTTCAACCCACACCTTGCCTAGGGAGACCTGCATTCCCAGTTCCTTTGCCCTTTTGTATGCGAGCTCTCCTGACCTCTTGCCGTAAAACGTCTCTACTCCCTGCAATCCCTTTGTAATGAGGTAGAACTCGGCATACGGGGACCAGGACGCATACAGCCCCAGACCGCCCCCCTGCTGATAGATAACCTCCCAGATATCAACATCCTCAATCTTGATTTCCCTTTTGTAGTCCCAATCTTTTTTGGGCGGCAGGGAAACCGATTCGGAGTTCATCCAGTTTTGATCAAATAGTTCATCGTTCCACGGATCAACAAAAATGTTTTTCGTTGTTTTGAACTGAGGCATAGAACGCTACTATATCGCATACCTTACAATGACAATTCCCCTGTAGCCGTTGCCGCCAGTCCAACTGTTTGCGGTTCCGCCAGCACCGCCACCTCCGCCGAAGTATGTTGCGGCAGACCCGTTGCTTCCCGCTCCGCCAGCCCCTCCGCCGCCAGAACCACCCGCCCCACCGGAGCCTATTCCGTTGCGAGATCCGCCACCACCACCGCCAGCATATGTTTGAGATGTTCCTGAAATAGACGAGCTCGCACCATTCCCACCAAAATGTGAGGTGCCAGAAGTTGAGCCGTTGGTGTTGTTTCCTCCGGCCTGTGTTGCCCCACCACCACCGCCGCCGCCATAGCCAGCTTGACCACCTGTGCCGCCAGAGTTTCCCTGACTGGCAGTTCCGCTACCAGCAGAGCCACCTCCAGCTGCACCGCCGCCGCCTGATCCGCCACTGATTCCTGTTGTGCCACCACCAGTAGATCCGCCACCACCTCCTCCAATCGCCGTGAATGAGGAGAATACCGTGTTTGATCCGCTTGTTCCCCTAATTCCAGATGCTCCAGCATTTACTGGCGCCCCAGAACCGCCGTCTCCAACCGTAATGGAGTATGTGGCTGCGGTTACGGCAAGATTTCCTGAAATAAATCCGCCCGCACCGCCGCCGCCACCAGCGCCTTGGTCTCCTTGGTCTGTTCCGCCACCACCGCCTCCAGCAACAACAATATATTCCACTGTGCCAACGCCAGCAGATACGAATGAAAAACTTCCTACGGAATCAAATGTGTGAATTCCATAACCGCCAGCCTGCGTGTAGGTTCCACCCGTTGAGCCAAACAGACCCGCTGCCCTGCCGAATCTTCCCTGTGGCCCAAATGATCCCCTGACGCTGCTTATAAATGGCATGACGGCCTAGAAGTTAAGCGATGAGGACCCGTAGACAATCCATGCGGCGGAGGCTGTGCGCTGCATGGTAAAGCTAAAGATGTCAATTTTTCCAACAGATGAGGTTGGGGTTGGCGCACTTCCTCCTGGCCACCTAATTGTTTGACTGGCTCCTTCAATCTGGAATGTAGAAGGAATGTACCCGGTCGCACCTTGAGTCACAAACACGTTTACTGTCTGAATCCTGTTTACAGTTTCTGGAACACCCGTTACGTTAAATGTCATTGCGCCAGTCGGGGCGGTGGCAATGTAGAAAATATTCCCATCGGTCCACACCATTGTGCCCACGTTGGTTGCGAGGGTCACTGGAACAACGGTTTCAGTAAGTTCCTGGACAGTCATGACGCCACTAAATGTTGCTGCTCCGCTCAACGATAGCGAGTTTGACCAGCGGAGGCCAGTTGCCTCTGCCGAGTCGGCAACAAGGATTGTGTTATTTGCGCCAACCGCCACG
>Ga0315909_10002739_pt1 | contig 22247 bp, 35 predicted proteins | sample LakEriMetagenome_11_FD_203527 | JGI IMG/M metagenome (GOLD analysis project Ga0315909, IMG submission 203527) | Freshwater fungal communities from buoy surface, Lake Erie, Ohio, United States - Buoy 2 MA125 | ecosystem: Environmental > Aquatic > Freshwater > Lake | place: USA: Lake Erie, Ohio...
ATTGCTACTGGTGCAGAGATACTTAGAATGACACCTGCCCACATCTGGGGATTGGTCCATTCATACTGCCAGAAGTCAAGGGTGTGGAATCCATTAGCAGCAACTGCAATTGCACCGAACATAAACATACCCCAGAATGCACCACCTGCTCGTTCAGGCAATCCATCTTCATCGATGCGAGACTTAAGAACAAGATAAGCAATCAGGAATAACACATACATTAACTCAATAAAGAAAAAGAATAGTGTAGCCATCCAAGGTGCTGACAGTCCTACATACTGTGCTACTGCTGTGATGCCATTAAAAGATACTACAGCAGATGCAAAGAATGCAATCACGATGCCGACAATCCAGGTCCACAGAACGATTCCCTGGTCTACCTGGACCTTAGATGCACGTTTGGATTCCTGTCGTGAGTACAAGGCAAGCTTTGCTTTCTGAGCCTTAGACTGTGCAGTCTGTCTTGTTGTCTTACGCTTTGTTCTAGTTGCTGTTTGCTTGTCTTCATTTGTTGCAGGAACTACGATCTCAGGCTCGTTACCGAAGTAAGAGCGTGGGTAGCTATTATTTGGTGTAGTCATAATACTATTATACTCCTAATGAATTAAAAGTTGCAGGAAATGCTTGTGCAGAAAGACTCTTGACTGCCTTTGCATATTCCTGAATCTCTACCTGTGCATCGTGTCCTAAGCGTTGCTCAAGGAATGTCATAACTCCCTGAAGAGATACCGTCCAACGCCATCGTACATAAAGTCCGTATGCAGGTAAGAATAGTCGTGCTTGCTCTGGTGCAATGCCAGCGTTGAGAGCACTTTCATAAAGATTATGCCCATTGATCACAGTCTCTGTTAGCTTTTCGGTAAAGGCTCTTCCAAAATCTAGGATGATTGGCTCACCGCTACCCTGCTTACTATTTTCGGGAGCACTTCTCCATTCGTGTGCTTCAGGAATATAGAACCTATCATCCTCTGTAATGTAACGACGTGACGACTCATTCCAACCATTCTGGTCTTCTACATGTGTAGATGCCACAGCATACTTCCACCATTGACGTGCTACAAATAGTGGTGCATACACCTCAAACGTTAGTGCAGCGTGTCGGAAAGGGCTTGTATGTCCCTCACGGATAAGGAACTGCAAAAGCTTTGCATCTTTCTCACCAAAGCCTTCTGACTCTTTATCGTAAGATACACGAGCAGCATTAACTACAGATGTATCATTACCTAATTGATCAACAAGACGGACATAGCCTTTGTCAAGTACGCTTATCTTAATCTTCTTCACCTTCAATTACTGCAATGATGTCATTGTATGAAATGATTACATAGTCTTTATCATCGTGTCGGACTTCTGTACCGCTATACTTTGCAAAAATTACCTTCTGCCCCACCTCAAGTGGGATGGGTACGTGTACACCATTCTTTGTTGTAACTCCTGTGCCTACAGCGATAACGATAGCCTCCTGTGGCTTTTCCTTATCCCCTGTAATGATAATGCCAGACTTTGTTACCTGAGCATCTTCGATAGTTTTAATAACTACCTTATCTTCTATTGGTTGAATCATTAATAGCCTTCCTCGTGTGTTATGCCGTGCTTCTCGTCAATGTACTTGTGTACCTTGCGGAATGCAACGATTCGTCCAAGCAAAAAAGCGATGCCAAACCAAACAGTATTCCAGAACATCTCTGCAATAACGTGTTCAGTACCAAACATCACCTCAAGCAGTTCATCAGTATGCATTGTCTCTCCTAATGCGTTAGTTGTTATACTTATATTTTACAGCATAAGAGACGTAATGTCAAATACCGAAAGCAGACCCACTCCAAATATCAGAGTCCATCTTGTTGCCTTCTGGCTTCTTGTCTGTTGCTCTTGGATGCCCCTTGGGAAAAAGATCTAGGTCGAATGGCTTGCGTGGGAACCTGCCTCTTAGACCTGCCATAAATGCATTTACACGACCCATTGCCCACTGCTCTGCACTTGTCACATTTGGACGAACGGAGCCTGGATTAGTTCTGTATGCACCGATGCCACGATTATATACTTGCCTAAGTGCTCCAACAGTAATTCTCTTATTGCCCTCTTTGTTCTTGTTATAGTTATCTGCAAGCTCTTGTAGCCTTGAGGTAGAAACTTTTTTCATTTCTTCGTCTTCGTAATAGGAACTTTCTTTTAGCTCACTATCCATAACTCTAAGACTGCTAAATGATTTTGGCACACGCCTATCTGTCTTAGCGTATCCTCCACCCTCTCTAACTGCCCAGACACGAACAACAGCAACAGGGTTAGCTGAAGATGCTTCTATTTTTTCATTTCCAACCGTTACAGTTCCAGAGCGTTCAACTCTTTCTACTTCACCGTGAGCATACTCTGTTGGTTGTGGATCTTTTGGTACAGCAAAAGTGACGTGATCTCCTACAGAAACGGACTTTGCCTTAAATAAATCTACTGGTTGAGACTTTGTGTAATCTTTACCAAAATTAGCAAACAAAGCCTTGTCCCTCATACGCTCTGCAATTCCACGTGACCAAGAGAATCCTGCATCTCCACCCCAAGCGTCCCACATAATTCGACCATTACTAGGATTAGCAGTGTTATAAAAGTCCTTGCCCTTCTTGTCTACCTCGTGACGTGAGAAGAAAGAGTACATACGCTTAACAGTACTAAGAGACATTGGTCGCCCAGCTACAATATCAGTTGCTCTTCCCCATCCGACTGGAGTTCCTGCACCTGTAGCTTTGCCTTCAGCTTTCCATTTAAGAGCACGACGTGCAGCAGCCTTCATACCCTCTGTTGGAGAATATGTTTCTGCTTTTCTCATTAAAGCTTCGTGATACTTCTGAACTGGAACACAGTTTGGAACCATGCCTCCATTTTGTCCTGGCTTCATTCCACGCTGAGTGTAGCCTTCCCAACATGGAGATGCTTTTGCAAGACGTTCAAGTTCTTCCATATCTTCTTCGTCTTCGTCTTGTCCAATTGGAAGTTTTGGAATCTTCTGTGCATCCATCATACGCATACCAATTGAGTATGCTGTTGGGTAGTACATCCCATCTTCTTCTTCAAAAACTCTTACAGCCATAGCTGGATTTTCTGGTGTTGACTGAACTGCATACTCTGTTCCAGGAACTCCGTAGATACCACCCTCAGTCATAACATGTTCGACCTGACCAGTGACCATGCCTTCTACAGTCATTCCCATTACGTAGTCGCCTTCTTTGATATCAGCTTTTTCCATTTCGGCTGCCGCCTCCCATGCTTTACAATAGTAGTCTGCCCTTACGTAGTCATCCCACTTAGTACAATAGGCTTTTCCGTCTAACACCTTTGAGGTGTCATAGAACATGCAGTTGGCACAATTTCTTCCTGCAGGAACTCCATCTGCTGAAGCAGGTCCATATGCATCTGGCAAAGCTTTTCTAATTGGCGACTCTTCTGGATTTTTAATACCAACACCAGCTTCAATGTTGCCTTCACTAACATTGATGGCATAAATTTGATTAGCAGCTTCTTCAGCTGTCTTGTGGCAACCCATTACTGTTCCGTCGTCTTTGACGGCTGGGTAACCTGAGCAACCGTAAGATCCTTTTTCTCCAACGCTATATGGCATACAAATATTATATCACAAAAAAAATAGAGTTCCTCACACCGAAATCCGCTGCAGTTAGCCACGGTCTTATAATTTGGGTAACTAGTCCATCCTAAGATAGTGTGAGGAACACTTATAGTATACACTACAATATGATAAAATAGAATTACAAACAGAAGAGGTTATTTTGGCAAAGATTACATTTCTTGGAAACTTCCAGGTAGATTTTAGCAGTGAGAATCATCACGCAAAATCATTAGAGGCATTGGGTCATACCGTTATTAAATTCCAAGAAGGACGTGGTACAACAATTGGCAAAGTACTTCGTGAAGCCTCTACATCAGACCTCTTTGTTTGGGTTCATACTCATGGATGGCATACTCCTGGTCAGGAAAGAATAGATATCCTTAGAGAATTAAAGTATGCTGGTGTGCCAACTATGACCTATCACTTAGATCTATGGTTTGGTCTTAAACGTCAGCATGATCTTGAGAACGATCCATTCTACAAAAACATTGGTCATTTCTTTGCTACAGATAAACTTATGGCTGATTGGTTTAATGAGAACACTAAGGTCAAAGGTCACTTCCTTCCTGCAGGAGTGTTTGGTCCTGAGTGTTATGTTCACTCAGACTATGACGGCACGTTTGATTATGATGTTATCTTTGTTGGTAGCAAGGGGTATCATCCTGAATATCCTTACCGCCCAAAACTTGTAGATGCCTTAAGAGAACTTTACGGTAAAAGATTCTTGCACGTTGGTGGAGACGGAGATACAGGCGTTGTGAGAGGCGACGATCTTAATCGTATCTATGCTCGTAGTAAAATTGCGATTGGCGACACACTAAACATTAACTTTAACTATCCCTACTATTCTTCAGATAGACTATTTGAGTCTACTGGTCGTGGGGGCTTTACTATTTACCCCAACATTGTAGGACTTGACGCTTTCTTTGAAGATAAGAAAGAGATTGTTTTCTATCAGCACGGAAGCCTTAAAGATTTAAAAACAAAGATTGATTACTACCTTGAGCACGACGAAGAGCGAGAAACAATTAGACTTGCTGGACATGAACGTGCAAAGAGTGAGCATACATATAAGCACAGATGGGCAACGATCTTAAAGGAACTTGGAATAAAGTGATAGCTTATTCTTTTACTCCAAGGGGCAAAGGTTTCCCAGATGATAAGTGGGACTTTGGATTTTTACAAGAAGCATTTACAAGAAACAATGTAGAGGTTATCAAGGTAAACAAGCTTCCAGAAACAGATAGAGCGTTTGTAGTAGTACCTGGTTTTGAATGGACTGGTCGTGAAGATGTTCTTAATGAAAATCTATCTAGAATTAAAAGACTTGTTTTATTTATTACAGCAGACGAACTTGGTGTATTTGGTGTTGACAAGATCTCCCACCCTAATGCAGAAATTTGGGTTCAGTATCCATATCCTCGTCATCAGGCTTATAACAAGCTACCGCTTGGAGTTCCAAACCACAAAGACGATGTTGTTCCAGACTATCCAGAAAAAACAACAGACATTTACTTTGCTGGTCAAATAACGCACCAACGTAGGGAACAGCTTGCAAAGGCTCTAAAGAGGCTTCCAGACGCAGTATACAGGCTCACAGAAGGCTTTACTCAGGGAGAAACACCCAAAGACTATTATAAATTACTGGCTTCTGCTAGGTTTGCTCCTGCACCTGCTGGGGCAGCATCAATAGACTCATTTAGATTTTATGAAGGACTAGAGATGTTAGCTTTGCCAATTGCTGATAACATTAGTAGTGTTGGTGAAGCATATGGATTCTGGGATATTTTATTTAAAGATATGCCAATTCAGCAAATAAAAGATTGGAACAAGCTTCGTTTAGTAATTCCACAACTTTTAGAAAAATACCCAGCAAATATGCACCAAGCTGTTTCTTGGTGGATCAAACAAAAGAGAGACTTTGCATATAAAATTATGGAGCAGATAAATGAACATTAATGATATAACAATAGTTATTCCAACATCAGTGAGTCCAGTTCATCCAAGCACAGAGATTATTGATGAAGTTATTAGAAGCATTAGACAATACTTTCCAGATAATGAAATTATTCTTCAAGTTGATGGATTGAGACACGAGCAGTCCCACCGCAAAGATATGTATGATGAATACAAGAATAGGGTTCTTTGGAAGTCTATGCACAAGTGGAAGAATGTTCTACCAATTATTTTTGACGAGTTCAGCCATCAGTCCGACATGATGAATAAAACAATAGGTCTTATTAAAACACCACTTATGTTTTATGTAGAGGGCGACATTGCTTTTCAAGATAATCTAGATATTGATTGGCAAAGTGTAATAGATATGATATCTTCAGACAAAGCATATACGGTTAGATTTTACACATACAATAGAGTAATTGAGCCAGTTCATATGTATCTTATGGGAGATCAGGATGGTGACTTTATTAAATGTTCTCAGTGGAGCCAGCAGCCCCATATGTCTTACGTATGGTATTATCGTGATGTGGTGCTACCTAACACTACCCCCAAACTTTTTATTGAAGATAAATATTATGGAAAACTTTTATCAGACTGTAAAGATAGTGAAGATGGGTGGATGTCTCACAGGCTTTGGCTATATAATCCACAAGACAAAGACGATATTAGAATTGTAAATAATCTAGATGGAAGAAAAAATATGAAAAAGTTTACTGGTGACGACGAGGCTTGGGGTCTCACAGAAGCATGAGACTAGGAATAATAGTAAGGGCAGACAACACTGGTCTTGGCAATCAGACTTACGAGTTGACGCAAATGCTGAATCCACACAAAGTTATGATTATTGACTTTACATCTTATAATGGAAACAGTCAACACTTTGAATGGTATGCAGATCGTGACTATGTTATCTGTAATGGTTTTCCAACTGATGAAGAGATCAATAACTTTTTAGATAGCATAGATGTTTTGTTAAGTTGTGAAACATTTTACAATGACAATACCCCAACTCTTGCAAGAGAGAAAGGTGTCAAGACATGCCTTCAGTATAACTACGAACTGTTTGGAAACTTAAAGCCAGGCAAAACACCCCTGGCAGATGTGCTTCTCTCTCCAAGTCCTTGGATGATAGATAGGGTACAGAAGAAATTTTCTCACCAAGTATCGGTACTACATCTTCCGCCACCAACAAGACCTGAGCTTTTTGAAAACGCATTGCAAACTAATCTATCAAAAGATCACAATAGGATCTTACATATTGCTGGCAAGGCTGCTGCGAATGATCGTAACGGAACAAACAGTGTAATTGAAATGATGAAATACTCTAAGGAAGACTTTGAATTAGTTATAAAAAGCCAGACACCAATCAACACCAAGAACATGGACTCACGCATTACAGTTGAGGTTGACAATGTAAAAGATAGACAAGATATGTACACTGGCTTTGATGCGATGATCTTACCTAGAAGATATGCTGGTCTATCTCTGCCTATGAATGAGGCACTGCTTAGCGGTCTACCAGTTTTTATGACAGACATTTCTCCAAACAATATGATTCTTCCAAAGGAGTGGCTAACTGTTTCTGAAGAACTTGGAGTAATGAGACTTGCAGCACCAGTAATTTACTATGATGTAAATCCAAAAAGCTTTGCACAAAACATTGACCATTACGTAGCAATGTCTGATAAGAATGGCGAGAAGCAACGTGCGTTTAATATTGGCTACAAATCCTTTTCACCTATAGTATTAAAGTCTAGATACTTAGAGATTTTAGGGCAATAAAAAGTGGGCTACCGAAATAGCCCACTTAATTATTTAATTACTTTTTTGCTGTTCTAGCTGCAGCATCAACTTCTTCTGGTGTTGGTACACGACCAAAACCTGGATCATTTGGATTAACGTAGCGAATCACTACTGGAAGTAGTGCAGCCCATAGTGCATTTGCAAGCTGCGTTGGCTCTGTTACTCCTGCAGCATATAGTGCAAGCCCAGCAGCCAAAAGGCTACGTCCATATGATGCAAGCATTGCGATCATTTGCTTATTCATTATTTCTCCTTGTTATTTTGTTCAGGTAGCAGTTTTTGTAGTTCACGGTATGCAGCTAGAATATCTTCTAGACCTTCTACATGTGGACTTATTGTTACCCTGCCATATTTGTCGAAGTACTCAAGTCGGGGACCTGCGGCTTCAACAAACTTTTCCAAGCCATTCTGAACGGTTTCGATATATTCGAATGCCCAATCTCTTGACTCTGATAGAAATTTTACAAACCCTTCGGTTTGTTCAATATCTTTTTCATCTTTTCTTTCCTCGATGCCCCTTAAGATCATGTCATTATCAATAATTAATTGAAGAACATTCTCTGCTAGTTTATAGGAAAGAAATTTTTGTCTAACAAATAGTGCTGTCAAGACTACAACAGCTATTGATAGAGTTGCGATTGCAATTGTCTCAATCACTGTGGCACTGCCTTTCTGGTTAGCTGTACAATTGCACCATTATCTTCAAGTGCTTTTTTTACTCGTACCATATATTCTACAGCAGAACGCTTGTCTGTGTCAAGTAGTTTCATAAATTTAATTTCATCCGCTACCAACTCAATCCACGTAATACCTTCAGTGTTATGCTCAACAATGTCTAGCCCAAATCCCTTTGGTGCATTAATTGAATGAACAGCACGTTTCATTGCATCAGTGTACATCTGAGTCCTCCTTCCAATGCAGATATGACCTAATATATACTGCTGCATATGCTACAGCAGAAACAATAAAGCCATACTGCTCAGTAACTAGTGCGTAAGTAATCCAAATTATTTCATTAAACAATAGGATTAGCCAACCCCAAATAGTTTTTCTGCCAACAAAATAAATTCCTGATACGCCAATTGCTGCTAGTATCCATGACCATAGTTCCATAATTATTTATCCGTTACTAAAGATTGCCAGGTCTCAGCCCAATCAGCCTTTGACCTGTGTCTGTTAAATTCCCTTGAGATCTTGCCATTTTCAAGATATACACCGCCCCAGACTCCCCAAGCTTTTTGAGAAACTCCAGTGGCAAAACACAGCCTGGCAACAGGACAACCTGCACAAAGATTATCTATACCAACTCTGAGGTCAAGGTCTTCTTCATACTTGTCGAAGAATAGGTTTGTATCGTAACCTTCGCAACGTGCTTGCTTTTTCCAGTCTTCACTTTGCATCATTCCCCACAAACTTATTGGGAATTTCCCAACCGTCATAGCCAATGCTGTAATTCTTTTGAACGAACCATTTGCCATCACGGAAGAGTCCGTTTGTCTTTGTCCATCCTGTTTGTGATGGCGTAACTTCTTTTACGTTCCAGCCATCCCAGAAAAGAGACTTATTGTTTTCTACAATGGTCTCCATTTGTTCTAGAGAGTTAATCTTCATTACCTTCTCCTATTGTGTATATTACTTTTTTGATTTGTGCCGCATCAATTACTGATTGGCATCTAATGCAAGGCTTACTATCTCTATCCGAACCCTGGGCATTTACCCTGGCTACATATAGAATAGCTCCCTTGACATTCCAGTTTGCATCTCTGATTGCATCCACCTCTGCGTGAACAGAGCAATGTGTTTTGATGTGCTCAGGTGATACGTAATATGGATTGTTACGATCCTTATTATAGCCTGTGCCAACTACTCGCCCAGACTTTACTACTACCGCACCATGCATTCTACGAGACTTCGACTTCGAAGCAAAGTATCTTGCAACAGATAGGTAAGCTTTTTCTTTGTTACTCAGGTCGTACTCCATTAGTATCTAAAGATCCCAACGTCAATATCCTTATCTTCTGCTTCACGCACAAGGTCAGATGTTGGCTCCTTGGGCTTGCTAAAGAATGCAAAATAGTCAAGAGTGTGCATGATATCCTTTAGTGCCTTTGGTGGTAATTTGAATACTCGTGTACGAATACCCTGAGACTTTAGGCTACGCTCTGTAATGTTGATAAACTCCATTGCGAAAGCATTAACCTTGACAGGTCCGACTGTGTAAATGAAGAACTCTTCGTCCCCCTCTTTGATCTCTGAAAGAGCAACACGCATTGCACGTAGAAATACGTTATAGTCTTCAAAGGATCTAGTCCCTTGGATTCCAACCTTCATTACAATCCTTCTTTTAGTTTCTCGACAATAAAAATCATTTTCTTTAATTGTACCTTATCCATAGCCATTGTGTCAACCTCTCTGGTTGTTTCTTTTTCAACTTCACCGTCAATGACTTCTGCCACGAAAACTGTGTTATTTTTAATCCAGTAAGCTTCATTGTCAATGATAAGAACTCTAGTGCTTTTTGCATCGAAGTCTTTCATTGCTTGGCTAGTTGCTTTGGGAAAGGACGGGTCTGGCATAAATACTTTTTTAAATAATTCATTTGTACGGCTTTGGCTTACAACAATCTTAATTGATTTTCTTGGGACAGCAGTTTTTACAAACCACCTATACGTAAAAAATATAGTTGTGGCAGTAACAATTGCTCCAAATAAATATTCCATAGCCATTAATTAATTATACTACGAATGTTCTTCAATTGATTTAATTATAAAAAATAGATTAGCCCTTGTAAAGTCTGGAAGAGCATCTATGCTTTTTTGATCATAGGCTTTTGGTGTAAGAGTAATTACTGGATTTTCTTGAGATACATCCATAGAAATAAATCCAATTTCCCACAGATAAAGTACCTGCTGGTACATTTGTTTAATAATGTTTTTATAAATATCTGGTTCAAGATCTTTTAACTTATCTGTAAACCTATAAAGAAAGTCTCCAGAGCTACTCAAGCTATCTACTTCCATTGCACCACTTAAAATAAGCTCGTCAATCTTTGTAATTTTTTCATCCATTAGTCATCTCCCTTAAGACGATTTTCAATAAGTTGATCACGCTCGTCAATGATTTCAAAAGCAAAGTCTTCAAGTTTATTCTTGTCTGCTTTGTTATAGTGGTGTCCACATAAGAACAACTCTCCTACAACACCCTTGACGTGTACGTAAGCCTGTGATGGGCATCCATCGCAACGATCATTTGCAGTGAGTGTCCACTGCTTTGTCTCTAGTTCTGTCAATGTATCTCCTACTTGTCGGTGGAATAAAAACCAGAGCCTTTAAAACTAACTCCTACATTAGAGTATACCCTAGTTAGTGCAGAATTGCAAGTACCACACGAATACCCACCAGTGGGTTCATTTTCACTGATGGGTCTCGTGATAGTCTTTGTCTGACTGCACTCCGAACAAGTGTAATCATATAAAGCCATTTGTTTCCTTACTTGTTTGGTGTCTTTTTAACTGTTGGTTTTTCAGCTACTGGCTTAACTTTACGAACTGTAGTGTTTGCTGCTTCTCTTTCAGCTTTTGCTACCTCTGCTGCACCCTTATTGTCGTGAGTAGGTGCTGCTGCAACTGGAGCATCATCTGGAGTAACTTCTGGAGCCGAAGCAATAGCCTTTTCCTTAGCAATTAGAGCCTTAAAAAATTTAACTGGTTCGATAAAGTTTTTACCGTTTGCACTCCAAACCAAAGATCTCCCTTTCTGGAGTTCCCAGTGAAGGTGCTTGCCAGTTGACATACCAGTTGAACCCATTTTCCCAAGGGGAGTTCCAGCCTCAACCTTCTGACCCTTCTTAACTTTAATTGAACCATTTGCCATATGTGCATAAATTGTAACATAGGGCTTTCCGTCAATTTTGTGAAACAAGGTAACGCTGTTGCCAAAACCGCTAGGGTTGTTTCCTACTGCAATTACCTTACCTGCGTATGGTGCTTCAATCCAGCAAGGATCTTTTGCCGACCAGATATCTGTACCATTGTGATGCTTCTTAACTTTTGTTACTGGGTGAATACGCCAACCCATCGTGGAGGTTACTTTCCACGCCTTTCCTGGTTTCCCATCTATTGGGAATTGTGCTTTTGTCATAGTTATATGACCTCCTTCTATACAAGTATATCAGGATTCTTTGAGCCACCTCAGAGATTCGAACTCTGCACCTACGCATTACAAGTGCGTTGCTCTACCAAATGAGCTAAGGCGGCAAAGAGGTTTATCCAGTGAAATATCGTTGAGTGATGCTAGGATAAACCAGCTCTCCCTCTTGGATTCGAACCAAGAACCTACGAGTTAACAGCTCGTTGCTCTGCCGTTGAGCTAAGGAAGAAAATATATTTAGTTATTTATTTTATTTATAATAAACCAAATAGCAAGAATTATAAAAGCTATTGGATATCCCGAAACCAAAAAACTACCTGGCTGAAAAAGTTCCATGTTACTCCCTGCTTTGTTCTATAAACTTTATAACAAAACAGCAAGGGTCTCCGCCGTCTTCCCACTCTTGCTGCTCTTCTTCAGTCATATATGGATCGCCATCGTGAGTCATACAGAACTGTTCTGTAATCCACCCATTGTCAATTCCAATTTGATACCATTCGCCCATTTCCATAAGACAAACCCTCTCGCTAGTATGTATATAGTATACACCTAAACGAGAGGGCTGTCAAGTGGTTTATCTTGGTTCTGGTGTGTTTGTAGCGAATGCATCGTTGATCTCTTTCTTTGAAAGCTTGCCATCATTTAAGTAGCTACGAGAAAGGTCTTCGACAACATTTGCAACTCCCATTACACCTGCAAGGATTGCAGTCTGTACTGTGTCAATTCCAATGATTGCACCAGCACCAACTGTTGTTAATGCTGATACTAGAAATAGTGCAACCATTCTTCCGAGAATGCTCATTGTTGTTTCTTTATCCATATATATCACTCCTTTCCTTTATCTTTTGGATTGCGTAGTCTGAATGTTATTATCCAAACTGAGATAGTTATTAGGATTAGATACCCTGTTAACTCTCTGGCAGACCCTTCTAGTACTAACCAGGCAATAGCCATACCTAGAAGTGTCCAAGATTGCTCAATCATATCTTTGAGTAAATCTGCAAAAAATTTCTTCATTTATATCCTCCTTATCGATGCAGAAGACATTGCTGACATTGTACTAATTTGTGCTATCTGACCTACAATGACTGCTGCAACAATTGTTTTCTTTGCAGACTCACGTACTTTTGGACTTATGTCCGATCCTACGTTTCCTGCAAAGTTAATTAAATCTGTTAATCCTTGAGCTATATTTCCAACAAGTGGAATTGCTAACAACTCTTCATCAAGAACAATATCGTCTGCCTCTGCCACAAAAAATAGTGCATCTAGTGCTTCTTCATACTCTGCAGAACCTTGTTCAGATGTTTCTAAAGTTTCGTATGCTTCGCTCATAATTTGTACAATTTCTTGTGCTGTTAGATCTTGTGGAGACTCTGCTAAAAGTTCTTCTGTTGTTGGCTCTTCGATTACCTCTTCAGTTTGTGGGTCTACTTTATCTACTGGCTCAATAGGAACTTCTGGTTCAACAGGAACTTCTGGTTCTACTGGAGGATCTATTGGTGGTTCGGGGTCCACAGGAGGCTCTGTAGGCTGCGTTGGCTCTGGGGTTGGTTCTATGGTTGGTTCGGGTGTAGGCTCTACTGTAGGCTCTGGTGTAGGCTCTACAGTGGGTTCTGGAGTAGGTTCTACAGTTGGCTCAGGGGTTGGTTCCGTAGTAGGTTCTGGTGTGGGTTCTGGTGTTGGGGGAACGACTGGAGGCTCTGTTACCTGAGTAAATCCTGCTTCTTCTAGGGTCACAATACTTCTATCGTGTAGACGAGCACCAGTTCTTAATTGAGTTTGTCTGCTCCAGTCTGTTCCACTAATTGTGTATGTTAATTCGTATGAGCCATCTGTTCTTTTAATTGCTGTAACTGTAATGTTTGTTGTATCTGGTGTTCCTTGACTCCAAATTGGTCTAGCTGAAATATCTATCTGAAATCCTGCATCGCTAACTGTAATAATTAAATGTTCATCTGCTCTGTTTTGTGGATATACAACCCAGTCCATTGACATAATCGATAATGATGGTGTCATGGGGTAATCCCAGTAAGTACCGTCGGGGGTTCCGAATGTTATTGTTGAATTTGTGGTTGCATAAATCGTTGAGTATTCTACTCCGTCAAATACGATTGGTGTTGATAGTGGAATTCTGTAAGATGAATCATCTCCACCACAAGTATTAAATATTGCTACATCGCCAGACGCAGGGGTATAGATCTGGTGATTGTATACGCACCCTTCAGCTCTTGCAGGTACGGCAAAGGCAACGACAATGTAGATTGCCATTAAAAATATAAGACTCACATACGAGACTAATTTTTTGATTTCCCTTCACTCCTTTGTTAAGCCTGGGGAAGCTTAACTATTTAATTATACCAGATTTTAGGTAAAGAAAAAGGCTGCCGAAGCAGCCCAATTCCTGTGTTTGTTAGAAGTCCCAGTCTTCATCTTCTGTAGCCTCGTGCTTGCCAATTACATAGCTTGAGCCAGAGCCAGAGAAGAAGTCGTGGTTCTCGTCTGAGTTTGGTGACAGTGCTGAAAGAATAGCAGGGTTTACTGTGCAGGTTTCCTTGGGGAAAAGTGCATCAAACCCTAGATTCATTAGAGCCTTGTTACCATTGTAACGAAGGAATGCTTTGACATCCTCTGTAAGACCCATTGGATCGTACAGGTCTGCTGTGTACTTAGCCTCGTTATCATACATCTCCATGAGAAGTGTATAGGCAAATGACCTAATCTCTTCCTGCTCAGTTTCTGGCAACTTGTTGAATGCTTGTTGGAACTTGTATCCAATGTAGTAACCGTGTACTGCTTCATCCCGAATGATAAGACGAATGAGGTCTGCAGTGTTTGTAAGCTTACCACGGCTTGACCAATACATTGGAAGATAGAATCCTGAGTAGAATAGGAATGACTCAAGAAGTGTTGAAGCAATCTTACGCTTTAGTGGGTCTGTTCCGTTGTATCGTTCTAGAACAATCTCAGCTTTCTTTTGCAAGTATGGATTGTCCTCGCTCCATCTAAATGCCTCGTCAATCTCTGAGGTTGATGTGAGTGTTGAGAATACGCTTGAGTATGACTTAGCGTGTACCGATTCCATAAATGCAATGTTTGTTAGTACTGCTTCCTCGTGCTGAGTAGTTGCATCTTGAATAAGGCTGACTGCCCCAACTGTACCCTGAATTGTGTCAAGCATAGTTAATCCAGTAAACACACGCATTGTTAGAATCTTTTCATCATCGTGTAGCGTTGCCCACGACTGAACATCGTTTGAGAGTGGAACTTTCTCTGGTAGCCAGAAGTTTGCTGTCAGTCTATTCCAAACATCAAGGTCTACTGGGTCCTGGATCTTGTTCCAGTTAATTGGTCTTGTTATCATATTTGCCTCCTAAAGCATACAACTTACACACTCTGATACGTCAGTGCCTTCTAGAGCCATCTGTCGAATTCTGATGTAGTAAATTGTTTTAATTCCCTTACTGAAGGCATAAATCTGTGCCTTGTTAATGTCACGTGTTGTAGCGGTATCCTTGAAGAATAAGGTCAGTGACAACCCCTGGTCTACGTGCTGTGTTGCTGCAGCGTAGGTATCAATGATAGCCTCTGGTCCGATCTCATACGCATCCGCAAAATATTCACGGTTATCGTTGGTAAGGAATGGTGCAGGGTAGTAGACACGACCAAGCTTTCCTTCCTTACGAATCTCAATCTGAGAAGCGATAGGGTGAATAGATGATGTTGAGTTGTTGATGTATGAGATTGATCCTGTAGGTGGTACTGCCTGAAGGTTCTGGTTATAGATACCGTGCTTCTTGACAGACTTAGCAAGTGATTCCCAGTCCTGCTGTGTTGGAATCTCAATCTTTGAATCTGTAAATAGCTTGGCAACCTTCTTAGTTGCTGGCTTCCACTCTTGCTCGATGTACTTAGTGAAGAACTCACCATTTGCATACTTAGAACGCTCAAAGCCGTCGAATGGGCTACCAGTTTCTTTAGCAAGCTTGTTAGATGCCTTTAGAGCGTAGTACAATACAGTGTAGAAATAAATATTGGTAAAGTCAATACCCTCTTCAGAACCGTAGTGAATCTGCTCACGACCAAGGTAGCCGTGTAGGTTCATCTGTCCCAGACCAATGGCACGAGACTTCTTGTTGCCCTCAGCAATTGACATTACAGATTCGATGTAAGACATATCTGCAACTGCTGTCAATGCACGGATAGAAGTTTCAATAGTCTTTTCAAAGTTCTTACCATCCATAACTGCAGCAATGTTTAGTGAGCCAAGGTTGCAAGAGATATCTTTACCAATCTGGTCATAGCTCAAGTCTGCGTTGTATGTGGTTGGTGTGTTAACCTGAAGAATCTCGGAGCACAGGTTGGACATATTGATGCGACCATCAATTGGGTTGGCATCGTTTACTGTGTCTTCATAGACAATGTATGGATACCCTGACTCAAACTGAAGTTCTGCAATACGCTCAAACAACACACGAGCCTTGATCTTGCTCTTGCGAATTTCAGGATTGTCAACCATCTCTTGATACTTTTCAGTAACAGAGATATCGCTCATTGGCAATCCGTAGATACGCTCAACGTCATAGGGTGAGAAGAGATACATATCTTCGTTAGTCTTAGCAAGCTCTAGGGTGATGTTTGGAATAACAACGCCAATGCTAAGAGTCTTGATACGCATTTTCTCGTCTGCATTCTCACGCTTAGTGTCAAGGAAGTTAAGGATATCTGGGTGGTGTGCGTTTAGATACACTGCCCCAGCCCCCTGACGAGCACCTAGCTGGTTAGCGTAGGAGAATGAATCTTCGAGAAGCTTCATTACTGGAATGACCCCAGAAGACTGGTTCTCAATCTTCTTGATTGGAGCACCTGCTTCACGAAGGTTTGTGAGGTTTAGTGCTACACCACCGCCACGCTTTGACAGCTGGAGTGAGGAGTTGATTGCACGAGCAATCGATTCCATGTTATCCTCAATACGGAGTAGGAAGCAAGAAACAAACTCTCCCCTTTGTTTCTTAGCAGCATTGAGAAATGTTGGTGTAGCAGGTTGGAAGCGACCAGAGATTAGTTCATCAACTATATCAATCGCAAGCTTTTTGTTTCCATTCGCAAGCATAAGAGCTGTAACAACTACACGATCTTCAAATCGTTCTAGGTAGCGTGAGCCATCGAATGTCTTGAGTGCATATGAAGTATAGAACTTGTATGCTCCAAGAAATGTTGGGAAGCGGAACCTCTGTGCATAGGTGTGCTGGAACGCAGACTTAATAAAAGGAAAGTCATAGAGATCTAGAACATCCTTGTCGTAGTATTCATGCTCAACTAGATAGTCTAGCTTCTCCTGAAGGCTGTGAAAGAAAACAGTATTCTGGTTCACGTGGTCAAGGAAGTATGCCTTTGCAGCCTCCTTGTCCTTATTAAACTGAATCTGACCGTTCTCGTCATAGAGATTCAGCATTGCGTTTAGCTCGTGGTAACTGTAACCGTTTGTCATACTAGCATCGCCAGCCTTTCCTTAATTGTTATTGTGTCTTCTTCTGTGCCGAATATCTCTACCCTGCCTAATATGGGGACACCTGTTTTAGCTGCAATCATATCTGCAGCCTTGCAGTAGTCTTCCCCAAAGTTTGTGTTTCCTAGACCTACGACAGCAACCATCTTTTGCCTGTTCGACTCTACGTTTAGGAATGATCGAACTTGTCTTGGAATAGCGTGATTCTCGCTCCCACCACCATATGTGGGAACAAATAGTACGTATCTATCTGGTACTATAATTGGATTATCAGAATCCTTAATTGGAATTCTAATTGATTCTAGCCCTAACTTTTCTACAAACCTTTTAGTGTTTCCAGAATAGTTAGAAAAATAAACAATGCCTAAACTCATTGTATGCTCCTAAATTGTTTTGAATTGGTCAAGATAGTCGCGTACATCATTTGGTATAGAGTTATATTCTATCACGCCTTTAGAACTTTCCGCAAGTTGTTTTTTAGGTTTTTGCTTAAACGTATGAACCTCTACTTGAAGGTTTAGGTCTTTGGGTGTGTGAGAGATTGCTCCAAAAACTGCACCACACACAGCATCTGCAAGGTCCTTAGATTTCTTGCGAGGGTGATCAACTCTATTGTTTCTCATAATCTTAAGCTCTGTTAGCTCTTCAAAAAGAATATCGATAGATGGCATAGCAAGACGCTCTTCATAAATGAGCATTGCCATATCTTCATAGTGTTTCTTAGCAACAGAAACAGTCTCTGTTCTAATGCCAACTTGTTTAAGTTCATTCTGAATGTCAAAGGATTGCCAGCGGTCAAAGCTTACCATGCCAAGATTAAATCCTAGACGACGAAGATTCTGAATCCACTGCTTAACTTCTGACAGGTTAACTGGACCTTCTGTCTTTGGCTCCCACCACGCCACAGCATCTACTACAACTACTGGTGCTACCTGCTGGTAATCCTTGATTACCTGAATGTTTACCCACTTATCTACGTGAGCAATTGCTACCGCACACTTGTCGTGGCGTTGTGCAAGGTCGGCGTGAACGTAGTAAATCTTGTCTGGGTCTGGGACAAACGTCTCGTCAAAGCGACGATTGGCATCTAGGGGATTACGCAGTGTCATTGAGCTCTGGACCTTTTCGATCTGCTTAAAGAATGCATCTGAGCTATAGGTAGGCACACAGGCAAATCGCATCATAGCGTCTCCCAGGTCGGTATAGAAAGCAAGCTTAAAATCGTCTATTTTACGAGTAGGGTTTACCACCCACGTTGGTCTCTTTACTGCAAACATTCCAGGATACTTGTAGTTGATAATTGTATCTTCATCCCACGAAATTTCTAGACTGTTGCCGTCTGCATCTTCTGGAAGGTCTGGATTCATAATAAACTTATGAGTCTTTGTGATAATTTCTTTATCCATAATTACATCGTCATAACGTTGGGAGATAAAGTCTCCAGGGTAGCGAGGGAATGAGAGAAGTGCTACCTTGCCCAAGTCTGGGAATCGAGAATCTACAGAAGCACGGAATGCCTTGTAGATGTTGTCTGCGGTCTTTCCCTGGTCATTGCCAGTATTTGTCTCTTGTGCAAACCCAGAGATCTCGTCAAGGACGGCTAGGATAAGGTTAAGACCCTCGTGGCTCTCTCGTTCAGAGTGACCAGAGTAAACGGTGATAGCGTTATCAAACTCAATACTATCAACCTTAGCAAAGTACTTTCCAGCAAACCAAGGTGAGCGTTCGATCTTAGACTTAAATCCTTTGAAGAAAACGTTCTTGGCTTGCTGTGCGTTGATAGCTACGTTGATAATGTCAATAGCATCTCCAGATGGCTTACCAAAGTAACGTGCTGGATCTTTAAGACATAGAAGCTTGTATACGATATATGCACAGGCTACGGTAGATACAAAGTCCTTACCGCTACCCTTGCCAAGTTGAAGGATAACTTCATTCTTTGTGTACTTCTTGTAGTAGCGAGTTCCTTCTTCTGTGCCAAGAATGTCTATAAGATCTTCCATCTTGTAAATTTGGCTCATAGCCTCTACAATGTCGTATTGAATTTGTGAGAGTGGTGGTTGCCCAAGATATGCTTCACCCTCAACAAAGGTCTTAGCATCTACTGGAATTTCTTCAAAGTTATTATCTTTTAGAACTTCAAAGAAATCATCAAACATCTCTGACAACAGTAATCACCTCTTGGTTTTTAGAAACCTCAGATAGCCTACGCATAATCTTGTCACGCACTTCTGGATGCTCTGCAGCAATATCTTTTAGAATATCTTTTAGAATATCCTGTCTACGCTCAATCTCCAGCATTTCGTCTGCCAGTTCTTTGTTCTCTAATAGTCCTGCTTTTTGCAGCATGTCGATACGCTTGGACTCAATGTCGAGCACGAGTTTAATACCTGCAGTTTTTGCACCGAGGTTAGCAATTGTGGTTGCTTCATCGATAACCTCATATGCCTTACTAATTAGTTTGTTATAGTGTGTGTCTGCTACTACAAGAGCTTCTTTGGCACGAGCACGAATTGCAGCATTGTCTGCAGCCATAAGTTTCCATTGGTTGATGTGGGCAACAACCTTTTGACGTGGAAGTGCAAGATCTTTAGAAATCTGCGTAGGCTCAGAACCCTGAAGGTATTTTTCTACAACCTTGTTTATTTCATCAAGGTGTTCTACTGTAAGGTCTTCAAACGACACTAGCCTTAGCCTTCCTTGGTCTACGCTTTGGAATACGCTTTACACGGTCAATAGAGAATGATCTATACGCACCTTGTCGTCCTCGCCACATCTCAAAACAGTCCACCCATACCGCACCATTTACTGGGTTAGTAGTAATCGACTCAAACTTAAAGCGTGTTCCATACTCTCCAGTAATCTTGATAAGTTCTCCACGCTCAATGACAAAGTTCTCATACTTCATTTCATTTACACGAATAAATGGGTCATTGATTGCAACACTGGGGGAATCGGTTTTACGTAATCTAGCCATTAGAATTTTCCTTCAAGTCGTTTAATTTCATCCTGAATATAAAAGATAGCTTTTTCAAGATCTTGGATTGTCTTAGCCTGGTCTTTAAGACCTGCTCTCCACAAATACTTGAACGCATTCCCTACGTTAAAGTTGCGGTGGCGTGTTATCTGAATGCACTCAACACCACTTGGGTCCTGTGTATAGTGTGGTGGATGGTTAACCTGGTCTACAGTTATTTTTAGATTTTCACTCATCTTTTGCTCTTTCGTAGTTTGAATTTTGCAAGGTAAACATAAATTGTTTCTGTGGTAGTCCCACACTCTTTAGCAATTTCATCTGGTGTCTTCTTGTCGATCCAGTATCGCTTCTTGAGCCAAGCCTCATTAGTATACAGTTTACTACCCATAAGCTTACTTGTCAACCTTTTCCCAATTGTGGATAGCCCAATGCCCAATTCCGATAGCATCTGCCACGTCATTATCACTAATAGACTTATTATAATACGTGCTAACATAGCGTATTGTTTTTTGTTTTCTGATTTCACGTTCTTGCCCCTTATACCAAGATTCGGATTTGTTAGGATTGTCTTTGCGGAGCTGCTGCTTCTCTACCGCAGGTAACTTTGTGTTACCGATAAATGATTGCCAGGTGATAGGATTAACAGATCCACCAATCTTTATACCGTTAATCTGTGCAGCTCCTAGCATGGCTCCCTGAACTAATGCAAGGTCTGCAGCAGTCTTGGGACTATTGATAAAGACAGTGTGTTCAATAACAATAGAATCAATATTAAATTGTTTAAAGAATGCTAAACACTTTTTTGCAGCATCCCCAACTTTTTCGTATGCATTTCTGCCAACAAAACTAATCTTACCAAATCTAATTAGTGACTTGTTTTCAAAGATAGCAAACGCTAAGCTGTTAGTGCTTGCATCTATTGAGCAAACTGTTTTAGGTGCTGTATTAATCAAGCTCAATTTTACCATCAGCAATCCCTTTCAGTTCTTTTAAAATCTTATTTACTTCAGATGGGTTAATGTCGCATCCAGCACAAGTCTCTTCATCATTATAAATAGATAGTTTTGATCCGCAATTTTTACATTTTCTGTTCTTACGAGAGGGCTTTTGTAAACGATTTCTAGCATAGCGTTCAGCTATTTTTTCTCTCGTTGCTTGCTCTCTACACTCAGCAGAGCAATATATCTGATAAGATACATTTGGTTTAAACTGGTTATCACACCATTGACAATGCTTCATTGATTGGCTCCATAGACTTTATTTTTATCGTCCCTGGACCAGCGATATCGCAAGTTGCCCTTACAGGGCATGTCTTGCAAATCTTAGAGTTTGATCGATAATTCTTAGTAGGAAGAGTTTTATTCTCCCAAGCACTACGAACCTCTCGCATCCAATCAAACGTGGAGTCTACCCACCCCTTAAGATAATCGTTCAGCACTACTGGGAGTACAAGCAACTCGTGGTTATTCTTGTTCTCATAGATTAGTACTGCACGTTCTCTTCCTAGAATCTTCATATAGATAAGCAACTGTACGAGGTGACCAAGCTTTGGCTTCCCTGCTGCTTTTCGATATTCGAATCCTTCGTTTGGCATTGTTTTAATTTCGCCAAGCAAATCTTCTCCACCCCACTTGAGGATTACGTCACCGTAACCAAAGATTGGTGGGTCTTGACTTGTAATCTTAAACTCAGAGTCAACGAGAAGATCTGGTACGTTTGCCATAGCTTGCTGGATACGTTCGTGTGACTTTGTACCAGCAGTCATATTGGCTCCACCATATGCATCTGCATTGTCTGTAAATGTTGCACCCTCAAAAGCAATGTACCAGTAACGAGGACACTCTCCGTGAGAGAACGCAATCGTGCTTGGTGCAAAGGTTTTCTTTTGCTGATGCTTATCAACACGGTTAATTATATATCCATGTTGAATCTTTTGGATAAGCTCGTCTGTATCTAAGAATGTTTTCTTCTTATCTGATGCACCTTTGAGCATAACCTGATTTAGTAAGTTTTTAGCCATAATGTTTTTAACGAATAATATATTTAAGTGCAGCAACAAGTTCATTAATTGAACTAGCAGCTGTAAAATAAATATTCTTCTTCGCCCTATCTCCCTTATCTACGTTTGCCATCCAAGTAGCCTTGAACGACATTTTAGCAGCAATGGCTTGCAAGCGAACAATCTCAATAGAGGCTACCTGTGCAGGAATCTCTGGCTTGAAAATAACCTTTGCA